>Ga0206909_1058_pt1 | contig 23043 bp, 14 predicted proteins | sample Alteio_BWOrgHeat_76_FD_152943 | JGI IMG/M metagenome (GOLD analysis project Ga0206909, IMG submission 152943) | Enriched cells from forest soil in Barre Woods Harvard Forest LTER site, Petersham, Massachusetts, United States -... | ecosystem: Environmental > Terrestrial > Soil > Temperate forest >...
ATAGCGGTAAGCACCAACCCAACAAACCAGGTTGAGCCCACTACATTTTGGCCTTTTTCTTTACTGGCGCCGGCATAAAATTTAACCAGCGAAGTTTGCTGAAAACCGCTTCTGAAAAAGTTAGCCAGTGTAAATGTTATCAGGAAAAGTATCCAGTCGCCAAATCCCTCTTTATCAGGGAAATTACGCGCCAGCAATGATACTGTAACCATGCCCATTATGGGCATTACGGCATTGCTCGCTAAGGAAAGCGTGTGTTTATTTATTAATTTACTTGAAGACTGCATTACGCTTTTTCCCAACTATTGTTTTGAAAACTGTTAATGGCGAAAAGATAGCCTGTTGTATAACACAGTGCCGTGGTACTTTTGCCTTTTATATCGGTAAACAGGTTAATAAATAGTTTAACCCATGCTTTTCGCCTGGCCGGGCTTCGGGGTATTAACAGCCTGTGGGGTATTTTTTTTAATTTGGGGGTTGACTTAAAGGTAGATGAAAAGGACATTTTTAATTTTCTTTTTGTTAAATCTAACCAGTTTTAATATCAGGTTTTAATTTTCGCGCTGCTAAGTCTAATCGCATCGTAATATTCAAAATAGCCATCGCTAAAAAGAATAAAATATTCGATGGGTATTGTACGAGTGCTTGCTGCGGATAGTTGCCTATATCAAACGCAAAAATGATTAAAATCATCCCCAGGCAGTAGGTTTTAAGTTCGGGATCCCTTATCATGTAGTAATATTGAATCCCTTTATACATAATGACAAAGTTGAAAATGCAATAAAGCAACAGACCGATCCATCCCAGTTCTACAGCTACCCGTACATAGCCGCTGTCCGGCGGAAATTTAGAAAGATAGGAGTTAGGGGCAAAGCGTTCTCCCCAAATCCCAACCGAGCCTAAACCACCGCCAATGGGGTGTGCCAGTATGTAAGGTTTGATCCTTTCCTGGTTTCGCGCCCGTTCTTCAAATGACGCATCTTTTGAGGGCTTAAAAGCGCTTTGAAATCGTGCCAGCGTTGGATTCGAGGTGGGGACTTTGATCAGAAAGCCCAGGCAGAGGCCCGATATAATTGAAAATATAAATATTTGCCGGTTTAATTTTAGCACAAAAAGCATAACTATGCCGGCAGGTATAATTACATAGGATGCTCTTGTTCCGGTATACAGCATTACAAATACAAAAAGCCCGGCCATGACGGCTAAAATTACTTTTTTACCGAACTTGATCGGCCCAAACATTAGCGCTATACACAATAAGGCCGCAGCAACCATATTATAGGCGAAGACCACGGGATCCGAGAATATAGCCCATTTTCTTAAGTGGCCGGCAATAAACAACAACTTAAAACGGTCGGGATAGCGATACAACCAATCATGTTCAAAAGGAAGGAGCTTGAAAAACTCCTGTTGTATCCCTGAAATTGCCGCCACAACATCAAGTGCAAGCCATAACTTTATCAGAATTTTTATAAATTCTTTTGTACGGATATGATACAGGAATACAAAGTACATCAGCATAATAAATGCCACCGTTCGTACGGTAAACACCCATTCTAAAATTGAGGGAGAAACGGGGTTTAGTATTTCAAGTATATTATAGCCTAACCAGATCAGCAAAAAATAGGTTATTGGGTTATTAAAATACCCCCATTGCTTATCATTTTTCATTTTAACAAATAATCCCAGGATAAGCAAGTAAGTCCAGATATCCATTACCAGCCCAATCGGCGTCGGTTCAGGTAAAAAGCGCGAAGAGTAATTAATGAAAAAAGATATGATGATTAGGGAAACTATCCCAAATTTGGGATAGACAACTGTGCCGTAAATAACGGGCAACGCAATAATGCCGCAAATGATTATAATGCCGGTCTCGTAACCTTCCCGTGCAATAATAAATGTTACAGATAATGAAGCAAGCGCCGCGAAAATGATCACGGCGGGGGCCGAAAATTTTTTAATAATTATCCAGTCCCAGTAGGTTCTCTTATGAACATTATCGCTAACCTGGTCATTCAGCATCAGTTTGAACGGCTGTATATTAAAAAAATAATATCTTTATAAACCAAACAAAAATACCGGCAAAAGCAAGTATAATAGCCACCGTAAAGGTTTTCCTTTGAAAAGGTGGTAAGTCTCTATAGGAATTAGCTGCTTTTTTATGTTCAATTTTCATTTTTTAGGGGATCAAAATAAATAACACGATCATTCGGAAACTAGCGGACACAAATTTAGTGTTTTGATTTTTTAGAATGATATCGTATTGCAGCTTTGTTTAATACCCAACCGGCAAACTTATGATTAAGGTGTTTCAAATAATCGATGTACTGCGCCTGCGAGCGTGAAATTCGTTTATTGGTTTCGAAAACCGCTATCGTTTTATGGCAAAACAGCATCCATTCTTTTGATGTATTTAATGAGTCGAGGGGGGGCAGGTCGATCAGTATAATATCGTACCGCGATTTCAACTCATCAAACTCTTGCTGAATATACTTCTCGTCGTTTATTTCCAATAACGTTATATCGCCTCCGCGGTTGCCTAAAACACTTATGGCGCTGCCATCTCTTTCGATGTACGAATTAGTTCTGAAATAGTCTTCAACAAACAGCTTGGGCTGTATAACCTTACTTAAAGTGGGATTAATAAAATTGCCATCTATCAATAATACTTTCTTATTTATCGCCGAATAGGAGTAGGCTAAACTGGTGGCAATCAATGTCTTCCCTTCGCCGGTACCAAGGCTGGTGATGCCAAGTATTTTTCCTCCTTTAAGTTCCTGGTCAATTTCAAACCTTACTGATCTTAGCAATTCCTTAAATTGCTGCATTTTTTGGCGGTTTTCAACATCCCAAAGTTTTCTAAGGTCGGGCTTTGGCCCGCTGATCATATTCAACGATCCCAGCAAAGGTAATTGAGTGGCATTCACCAGGTCAATCGGCTCCTTAATGTTGTCGTCCAGGTAATACAAAACAAATAAAATCAATAAGCAAATTATCAAACTTACAACCCCGCTCAGGGCTATCAGCAGCATTTTCTTCGATGGTTCGGCAACATCGGGTGTGGCGGCCTCAACCTGCATCAGCTTTATGGAAAAATTTGACTGAAGATTGAGGGCATTATACTTATTTAGCACGTCCAGGTATTCCTGGCTCGCTATCGTAACATCCGATTCGTAGGTTTTAACAGTTGCATCAAACGGAACCAGCCGGTTAAACCGCGCATTAAGGTCAGCAAGTTCATTATCGATGGATTGAACGCTGTATTTTGCAAGATCCCGGGTAACCTCCAGTTCTAATTTCTTTGCAACCAGGTTGTCTTTATTTACCAGCGGATTTGTAATGTACTTATCAGAAGTGTTATCAATCTGGGCATTAAGTTGCTTTTGTAACGAATCAATGGAGGGCTTGTAACTTGGGTTAAATCCGCTGTGCACATACTCACTGGTTAGCGTACGTAATTGGTCTTCGGTACTTGTAATTCCCTGGTTGTAATGGCTGATTGTCGATTCAATGTAGCGCCTGTCCTTAGGGTCAAACCGGTCGTCAATGGCTTTGATTGCCCCATCGTATGATTGGATGTTACGCTCGGCCTCCAGTTTTTTGTCTTTATACGTTAGTATTTGAGCAAATATGTCTTTGGCCTGATCGTCCAGGTTTAAAATGCCGTTCTTTATTTTGTACTGTTGAAGCGAGTCCTTTTTTTGAGCCAGCGCGTTTCTTTTTTCTTCCAATAATCTTGATAGAAAGTCTATCGCGTTGGATTCATTTTGCTTAATGTTTACCGTATAGTAATTCAAAAACTCTTTACAAAGCGTATTGACAACGAAAGCAGATAACTCGGGATTTTCAGACGTATAGGTTATGGTAATGAAATCACTTTCGCCATCACGATCAACAGTAAGGTCTTTTCTTAACGAACGCTCGTCGTATCTCATCGAGATCAATAATTCGTTTAATCCCTTTTCGTCCTGATTATATAACGACAACGGCTCGCTGTTTTCCAGTTTTGCCCGGTAAACCACCAGGGCATGTTTGATAGCCGGCTGACTTAGATTTTTAAATTGATGGTTTAGCCTTCTGAAGGGAGTAGGGCTGGTCAGATCATGGATAATTAACTGGTAGGATACATTATCAACCAGTTTTTTTAGTTTGATGATCTCCGTTAAGTTGCTAAATTCCCGGGTGATCTGGTCCTGCTGTGCATTTGGGTTATCTTTGCTATCCAACAGGTGCCTCGATGCGTCAACAATGCCTGTGGCTATTTGTGTGCTCGAAACGTATTCATCCGGAAGATTTTTGACAAGAAAGTAAGACGCAATTACCGTCGCCAGAACGATGATAATTATGATGTATTTATATTTGCCTACGAGTGAAAAATACGACGATAGTTCCATTATTTATTTTACGCTTTCCAGCTTGGCACCCAACATTTCCTCAAGATTTGTTTTAGCAGTGAATAAAGCCAGTTCAGCCTGCACCCTGAATGAGTTTTGGTTATAAAGGTTTGTTAAGGCCTGGCTATAGACATCGAAACTAATTTCACCCTTATCAAATCTATGTTTAAGCTGGGTTACCGCTGTTGTAGCATCCTGTACGGCGTTTACCTTGTTCCTTAAATCCGCCTGTGCTTCTATGTAGGCAAAGTAAAAGCGTTTTACCTGGGCCTCAATGGTCAAATCATACTGGGCCTGGTTTTCTTCGGCAATTTTCACCGCAACCCGGGCATTGTGTACCGTATATGGTCGTTCAAAAAGTGAGCCTATGCTAACAGATGCAACCAACTGAAGTCCATTGAAAATAATGGGGTTGGTAGCACTTGTTGTTGTTGAGCCTTGCGGACTATAAATATACGAGGCGCTAAAGGCGTCGAGCCAAGTGAAGCTGGCCTGGTGAAAACTGCTTTTTGCAATTTCGGTTTGGTAGGCTAACGTTTTTTCCTGCGGATAATTCTTTTTTGCTGTCGCGATCAGTTTTTCAAGATAAGGGTAGGATAGGTCCGTAAATATGGTTTCCTGTGCGTAGGTATTTCCGGCCAAAGTCAAAATAAATAAAGATAGCAATAGGGCCTTCAACTTATTATTCATTGTTTAAACTTTTTCTTTTTGAAATACTGCAGGCACCGTTTTAAAAAGAATTGTCATATCAAGCCAAAACGAATGGTTTTGTGCATAAAAGTTATCCAATTTCTTCCGCTCGCGTTCCGACATATCTAATTTCCCGCGCTTGCTTATCTGCCATAACCCGGTTAAACCGGCCGGCCCTAAAAAACGCATTGACCATTCGTTCGACGTCAGCATTTCTGCTTCATAAACCGGTAAAGGCCTGTTCCCAACAAGTGACATATCACCTTTCAGTATGTTGAATAACTGTGGCAACTCGTCGAGGCTCGAATTTCGTAAAAAATTGCCGAGTTTAGTGATGCGGGGGTCGTCTTTAATTTTAACAAATGCGGCTTTTGTGCCCCCATCCTCATTTGCGTACTGATTTTGTGTGGATAACTCGAGCAGCAGCTTATCTGCATCTACCCGCATGGACCGGAATTTGTAGAATTCAAACACTTTATAACCCGTTCCAACACGCTTGCTTTTGTAAAATATGGGCCCTTTCGACCCGATTTTTATCGCCAGGGCAATTATGGCCATTATTGGCGAAAGAAATAAGAGCATGGTTCCGGATATTAATATGTCCATAAACCTTTTGCCGGGTGGCATGCTGTACGCAGTATCTACTTCCCTTGATATTTCAATCAGTTTGGGTTTGATCAATTTAAATTTTACCAGGAAATTCAAGCGCTCCCGCAAGTCACTCATAGCGAAAGGGTAAATATAAAAGTCATGAACTTTTAACTTCATGGCATTTATTTTTAGTTCCTTATCATTTGAGAGGGAGATCATCACAATAATTAACCCGTTGAACATAAAGTTATTCTTTAACCGTTCAATTAGTCTAAAGCAATCCCCATTTTCATCAACCTCTAATAAAATAATCTCGGGGATGGATAATATGGATTGGTTGCCCATATAGTCCTCCAATTGCTCCAGCGAATCGTTAAAAATTATTTGAAAATAGTTATGTAATTCGCTGGCTACCAATTCCCTTAGTTGCAACCCGGCGTATGCGATCCTGGTATGCGATGCCGCATTTTCATTCCACTCAGTTGCTTGCGGTAGCATCATAAATATTTATTACTTGATTGATAGCTGATTTTAGCGAAGTAGGATTAAATGGTTTGGGCATGTAAGCATCCACCTGGAAAGGCATTTTTGCAACCTGTTCGTCCAAATCATGTGCAGCCGAAAGCATAATGATTGGTATATCGCGGAAAAGGCCGCTTATTTTTACATTTTTAATAAATGATTGCCCGTCAAAATACGGCATCTGAAGGTCGGATATGATCAGATCGGGAATATTCCCATCTTCGAGCCATGAAAAAGCATCGATGCCGTTATTCCTCACTATTATTTCATACTCCTTCGAAAGAATAAAATTCAGAAGTTTTAAAATACTTAGGTCGTCATCAACTATTAGTATTCTCTTTTTCATTTAATGCTGGTTTGATATCGTATTATTGAATTACCCTGATTACGTATTTTGACGGTCAAAGGTTCTAAAAAAGTACTTTTAAAACCCCTGTACATGTATATAAAACGCAGGCTTGGCATTTTAAGTTCGGTCGTATTGATTTTTTTAATTAATCCTCAAGTATTGTATTGTTATTATAATATATTAAAAACGGTATAACTCATTTCAGCAATATGTAAATATTTTGTCGTGCAAATCTGTTTCCCAAAACCGTATCCCAGCGGCCTGGTAAATGCTGGCCACGCTGGCAAAGTAATTGGCCGAGAGTTTAAACGACGTTATTAGCCAGCTGTTTGATGAGGATAACATTTCGCCCTGGATATAATGGTCGCCATCAAGGCCGGGGATAAATTTAAGATCCTCGTCAAGTCCCTTACCTGTTGCTTTGGTTAAAGCTTCTTTCCGGGTCCAGATCATAAAAAATCGGTCGGGTGATTTTTCTTCGAGAATGGAACGAGCTTCTTCGGGGCTGAAATATTCCTTTATCACATCATTAAAATCAAACGATGGGTTTACCTGCTCTGTATCCACGCCAATTGCCGAATCAGAAACTGCCAGGACGATCCAATCTCCCGAATGTGAAATATTATAAAACAGCGCGGAATTCTTAATGTATGGCTTTTGGTTAACGCCAGGTACAACTTCAATTAACGATGGTTGCCTGTTTAAGTACCGCCCAATAATAAGCTTTAACGCGCCCCTGCTTATTTTAAACCTATTGCTGTCGTGCAGGTGAACATAGCGGCCCGCTCGCGCCAGTTCATCGTGCGTAAGTAGGGGAGACAGACTTTCGAGGAATGACAAATTTGAACTGATATTTATCCGCCAGATATCGGCCCGGCTATTGATACTAAAATCAAAACCAGCAATATTTTCCCAGCACGTTTCGCTTAATAACCGGTTTGAAATTTTAATTTGGCTCATTTTTTAAGTCTCAGAACTTTCGTCGAAAGCCTTAAGTTTTATTATTACGATGGGAAGATAAGAATTCTTGCTGAGCTTTAAATTTAGTTTGAATTAATTTTTTTAATTTAAAATACCTGAAACATTAAATTCATCTTGTATCCCATAGTTAAAGCGTTGATAGTCAATTGTTAAGGCTTCATCACCGCTTCGTCGAGACACTTTTGCAGTATGCTGGCAAATATTTTATCATTAGGGGCTTTAAATATGGTATTGTGTTCTCCCGGTATCTTATGGATATGAACACCTTTTTTTGCATATGGTTTCCAGCCGAGATTTTCAAAATCGTCCATATAAAAGGTACGGTTTTCGGCCCTGAATACATCAACAACAATGTCATAAGGCTTTAGCTGGTAATTTTTTTCAGCGTATTCGTTCATCACGTCCACCTTGTTGGAGTACCCAAAAATACCCGCTTGTGTTTGATTCTTGCCGTATTTTAAATTCCAGTAATACCTGATAAACCTGCGTTTAATATTTGTACCTGTGTTAACAATTGTGTAACGGAAACCGTTGCTGAAAGTAAAGGTATAGAAAAAGCGTTTGATAAAAAATTTGCCTTTTTTATAAAGTTTTACTGGAGCAGGGTCATACTGTGGCGAACGGTAAGCATAGGTATCAAACATGGCCAGCATTTTCACTTCCTTGCCCAATGCCTCTAATTGCCTTGCCATTTCAAACGCAATTATCCCACCAAACGAGTAGCCTGCCAGCGCGTAGGGGCCGCTGGGGTTTTGCTCTATAATAGCGCTGATATAATGCGCGGCGATATCTTCAATTTTATCCAGGGGCTCGTCTATTCCATCTAATCCCTTTGCCTGCAAACCATAAACCGGTTGATCGGGCGACATATTCATCGCCAGGGTATTAAACAGCAATACGTTAAGGCCGGCACCGTGTACCATGTAAAGCGGCATTTTGTTGCCCTTGGGTTTAATCGGCACCAGCGAATCCCAGGTGATCGATTTCCCCGGCTCAAACAATTGAGCCAGTTTCTCAACAGTTGGTGATTCAAATAGCGAAGCCAGCGGCAAACGTTTCCCGGTTTCTTTCTCGATCCGGCCCATTACCTTTACTGCTATGAGTGAATGGCCACCTAATTCAAAGAAGTTATCGTGAACGCCGATCTTTTTAACGCCTAAATATTCTGTCCAGATACTTGCCAAAAGCTTTTCAATATCGGTTCGCGGCGCTACATAAATGTGTACTTCTTCGGTTATAACTGCGCCATGTTTTGCCAATGCCTTGCGGTCGACCTTTCCGTTAGGTGTTAACGGCATGGCGGGTACAGTGATAAAATTATCAGGCACCATATAATCGGGCAACGATTTTTTCAACGAATCTTTCCAGGCCTGTACCTGCATCGCCGAAGTAGCCGCTGTTAGGTGTTCAAGATCAAGCACAATAAAGGCAACCAGTTTGTCAACACCGAACTGATCGGGCCTGGCAATTACAACAGCTTCTTTAATATCTTTTTCTTTCGCCAGCTGAAATTCTATTTCGCCGGTTTCAATACGATATCCTCTTATTTTTACCTGGGCATCTATCCTGCCAAGGCATTCTAATTCGCCATTGTGCATGTATTTACCAAGGTCTCCGGTGCGGTACATTTTAGCGCCTGGTATGCCGGTAAACGGGTCATCTATGAATTTTTCGGCAGTCAGTTCCGGGCGGTTTAAATAGCCTTTGGCTACGCCATCGCCCCCAATATAAATTTCGCCCGCAACGCCCGGGGCAAGCGGTTTTGAAAATTTATCTAAAATGTAAATAGACGTATTGTTTATCGGCCTGCCTATTGATATCGTGGCATCGTCTGCAGTTATATGTTTTATAGTCGACCATACAGTAGTTTCGGTAGGTCCGTAAACATTCCATAGTGATGACGCACGGGTAACAAGTTTTTGAGCCAATTCCTGTGGCAATGCCTCGCCGCCACAAATTACTTTCACCGGATTTTTTTCGCTCCAGCCAGCTTCAAGCATTATCCTCCACGTATAAGGAGTTGCCTGCATTATAGTTACATGCTCTTTCTTGATAATATCCAGCAATGCCCGGCCGTCTTTCGCGGTAGCGCTGTCAGCCAAAATCATTTCAGCACCTGTTATCAAGGGCAAAAATATCTCCAACCCGGCAATATCAAAACTAATGGTGGTTACTGCCAGCAGTTTATCAGCTGCAGTTATACCTGGTTCCCTTTGCATGCTGATCAAAAAATTCACCATGTTTTGGTGTGCGATCTGCACGCCTTTAGGGTTGCCGGTTGAACCTGAGGTGTAGAGGATATAAACCAGGTTATTGCCGTCAACTTCAACTTCCGGCTCGGCAGTATCATAGTCAGCCAGCGTTTGCCACTCGTCTTCTAAAATCAATTCCTTTGCGCCCGATTCGTAAACGCCTTTGTATTTTAACGAAGTTAATAAAACAACGGCCTTTGAATCTTCCAGCATATAATTAATACGGTTCAAAGGAAACTGCGGATCAAGCGGTATGTAAACGGCGCCGGTCTTCATTATTGCTAATAGCGACACGATCATTTCAACCGATCTGTCGAGCGCAAAAGCAACACAGTCAGTTTTTTGAACACCATTTTTTATCAAAATGCGGGCAAGCTGGTTGGCTTGCTCATTCAGTTGTTTATACGTGATGTTTTGTTCGCCAAAAGTAATGGCAGTTTTATCGGGTATGGTAGCGGCTTTTTCTGAGAATAATTTATGTACAGGGGTATACATTGGATAGGGGTATTTGGTATTATTCCATACGGTTAATTGTGATGTTATTTCTTCTGCATTTAATACGGGAATATTTTTTATTAATACTTCGGGTTGTTTAACTAATTCATTCAATAAAAATTCAAATCCATCCATCATCCGTTTGATGGTAGCAGCCTTAAATAGTTGGGTATTGTACGACCATTCTAGTGTCGGCGCTTCCTCGTGACCGGCGATATTCAAAAATAATTCAAAATTTTCAAATTCGCGCGGGTTGCTTACCAACCTGTGTTTCAGCCCATAAAAGTCCACATCATTATCAAGGCCCATATCAATGTTAAACATTACCGGCACCAACGGAACCCTTGAAGCATCGCGGGTGATGTTTAATTTTTTTAGCAGGCTGCCGAAAGTGTATAATTGATGATCATAGGCATCCAGTACGTCGCTCCGACGTTGTTTAAGATATGCTTTAAAGGAGATATCGCCTTTTGGAAAACTGCGCAAAGCAAGCAGGTTTACGCAATGGCCAACCAAACGGAAATTATCCGTAGCGGGCTGCCCGGCAGCAGGCAGGCCGACTATAATTTCGTCCTGTCCGGTTAACTGGTGTAAAAATACTTCGAACGCAGCAAGCAATGTAGTAACAAAGCTACTGCCGGTACTTTTGCCTAATTTTTTAACTTCATCTGCCAGGTTACTGTTTAAGGTATAGTCCTCGCGGTGGCTTTTGTAGGTACGCATTGCCGGGCGCGGAAAATCAACCGGAATATTTAAAGTATGTTCGCTGCCATCAAATTGTTCAAGCCAGTAGCGTTCAATTTCTTTATACTCGCTGCTTTTTTCCAGTGCAGTTTCTGCTGTGGCGTAGTCGCTAAAAAGTGGAGCCTTTGGCAGATTAATAAACTCACCTTTAGCGTAAGCCGAATAAAGCTTGCTCATATCCTGCATCATGATGCCGATAGACCAGCCATCACATACAATATGATGAACAACAAATGTTAAATAATGCTCGTTGTCGCTTAATTTGAATAATGAGGTTTTAAATAAAGGCCCGTTGATCAGGTCGAACGGGGTAAGTACGTATTGTTTATTGTGGGCTTTGATGTATCCGTCCTGCTGTTCAGCTTTTTTCGCTGATATATCATGGAAATCAACCTCAAGTTTTACAGTTTTATAAACACAAGTGTTTACACCATCAGCACTAAATGACATCCGGAGTGCCTGGTGCATATTTACCACCTCCTGCAGTGCTTTAAACATGGCATCTTTGTTCAGGCTGCCTGTCAACACAAGTGTAAAACACTCGTTAAAAGCGCAGCTGGCTTCCGAATCGCCGATAAGGCACGAGGCCCATATCTCTGTCTGCGATTCTGTAGCAACAGCGATCAGTTCTATCTCGGGGCCTGCAAAAGGGTCAAATTCAACCGGATTGGTTTCATATGCCAGAGCTTTAACCTCTGGCGACGGATCAGCCCCATGTAATGCTATAGAAATTTCTGGCTCCGCGAACGGATCGAATTCTACTGCCTGGATGTCAATTACTGAATTAGGTGTTTCCAAAATTAATTACCGTTTAATTTAACCTGTAAATATTTGCCGGGGTTATTGGTATCGCTGATAAACCAGCCCGGGTTGCCGTCTTTATCGCGGCCAAGCCTTGCCCCGGGGAACAACGATTCCATTGAATGATTCGACTCTTCTTTCACCGGCGCAGCTGGCCTTTTCGAAGGCAAAAACCCCGATTCAATCAGTTCGTTAACGCTTTCTCCGAATGTAGAAATTATTTTGTCAACATCCTGCTTAGTATGTGATTCGGTTAAGAAACAAGGGAAAAGGTCCCAAATATGGATGCCTTTTTCGCGCATCAGCGTAAACAGCAATTCTCCGTATGGTAATTCATCTTTGAATTTTATTTTCCATAACGATCCGAATGATGGGCTGTATAATGGAATGCCTTCTTTTTCGCAAATGGCATTTAATTCGCCCGCCAGGTATGCTGTAAGCGAATTTAAACCTTGCTGTAAAGCAGGGCCTTTTTCTTTCATATACTCCAACGAAGCTTTGCCCGCGGCAAGCGCCAGGGGATGACGAACAAATGTTCCCGCAAAATAAGTAACACCAGCTTCGGGCTGCGAATTATCTCCATATTGCCAGAAACCGCCGTCGAGTGCGTCCATATATTTTTTGATGCCGGCGATGGCGCCGATAGGCATACCGCCGCCTATAACTTTACCGTAAGTGCCCAGGTCGGCTTTAATACCAAACATAGCTTGTGCGCCGCCGGGATGCATACGGAAACCACTGATCACTTCGTCGAATATTAAACAAGTGTCCGATTTGGTGGTGATTTCCCTCACTTTTTTAAGGAATTCAACGGGTTGAAATTCGGGGCGACGCGATTGTACGGGTTCAACCAATACTGCTGCTACTTCGTGCGCACGTTCCTGGATGATCCTTAGTGATTCATCAGTGCCATAATCCAGTATTAGCATATTCTGCACCACCTCAGGCATAATGCCCGGTGCCGCAGGGATAGTTTTCAATTTTTTAGTTCCGCGAACGATGACTTCATCATTGATACCATGATACGATCCGCTAAAGGCGATGATCAAAGTACGGCCGGTTACAGTACGCGCAATGCGCATAGCGCCCAGCACTGCTTCAGATCCTGTATTACAAACCGCGGCGCGGTCAAAATTGGTAAGCTCGCTGATCAGGCGGCAAACATCGCCGGCAAGTTCATGCTGAGGGCCAATTTCGTAACCATTCTCCACTTGTTGCAATACTGCTTTTTTAAGCACATCAACCTGGTAGCCCAGGAAATTGGAGCCAAAGCCGTTTAAAGCGTCAATGTACTCGTTACCGTCAATGTCCCAAACGCGGGCGCCTTTTGAGCGGTTTACCACCAACGGGTAAACAACTTCTTTGGTCAACGGCCTGAAACCGCTTACTACGCGAGGGTCAGCCATATAAGCGCGGTGCTTTTGGGTATAGGCTTTACTTGCGCCTGTTTTTTTGTTATAGCGAACGGTTAGGTCGCTGAGGAATGACTGTTGTTTATCTGTTAAACCCTGTACTTGTTTTTCAATGCGGGCAGTAGCGCCAAATGGTTTTTTAACCTCAACCTGTTCTTCGGGTGTCAAATCATATTGTATTCCAGGTTTTACAGGGGCAACTGCGGGGGCTGCGTTAACTACTGGGGCAGCATTGCCGGTATTTTGTAAAACCGATAATTGCGATGCCAGCATTTGTATTTGCTGCGCGATCAGGTCCAGTGCGGGATTAGCTGCTGCCTGTGCAGGAGCCGCAACCGGCGCTGATACAGCAGGAGCGCTATAAACAGGTTGCTGGGACGTGCTTACGGGCGCATCCTGTGGCTGATGAGCCTCTTCGGGCAAATGAGCATCCAGGTGGGCAGCCAGGTATTGTATGGTATTATAATCTTCAAATAATTTCCTGAAAGTGATAGGGACATTAAACTCTTTTTTAAGGTTTGTCGCTATCTGGGTTAGCAAAAGGGAATCAAAGCCCAACTCAACAAAATTAACAGTTGTTTCTTTTGGGCCTATTTCGATGCCTGAAGCATCCTCAAAAAGTTCCCTTAGTTTTTCGTTTAGCAGTTCTTGTCTCATTAGCGGGTTTTCAATAGTTATATGCTCTGTTTGTAAATTAATTTCCTGGGGTTCAAATACTGGTGCGGTTGTGTGTTGGGGTAGGGCCGCTTCAAGCCAGTATCGTTTGTTATCAAATGCATAGGCCGGTAAATTCAGCTTCGATCTTTTTTGGTCTCGGTAAAAAGCTTTCCAATCCGGCTCAATACCATTTAACCATATTTGGCCTAACGCCCTTAATACGGAATAATACTCCGTAGTTGTTTCGTTTTTTTCAAACCCCGACAATATTGGTGTCGATTTTTTGCTTGCTTGCTGCCTCGACAGCGTTGCCAGCACAGTCCCCGGGCCAACTTCAAGCAGTAAACGGCCATCACTTTCCTGCAGCGTATCCACCGCATCAGCGAACCTTACAGTTTTACGCAAATGTTGTGCCCAATACGCGGGGTCGGTGGCTTCCGCCTCGCTCATCCAGGTCCCGGTAACGGTTGAAACCACAGGTTTTACAGGCGGATTTAGCTTCAGTGTTTTTACAACGTCCTCAAACGGCTTAACAATTTCGTCCATCATTGCCGAATGGAAGGCATGGCTGGTGTGTAATAAACGCCCCGGAATTTCTATTTCCTCCAGTTTTGCCGAAAAGGCTTCGATCAGTTTATCTGGGCCTGCAACCACGCAAAGTTTATTGCTGTTAACGGCTGCTATGCTCAGGCCATCGGGTAGTATGGTTTGTAACTGCCTTGCATCCGTACGAACAGAAAGCATACTGCCTTTTTCCACTTCGCTAACCATCCGTGCTCGGGTGGAGATCAGCAGCAAAGCGTCTTTTAAGTTGAAGATCCCAGCAAAGTGAGCTGCTACAAATTCCCCTATGCTATGCCCGGTAAAAATGGTGGGTTGTATACCCCAGCTCATCCATAGTTTGGCCATGGCATACTCCATAATGAATATGGCCGGCTGGGTATAAAAAGTATTTTTTATTTTTTGTGCCGATGTTTCATCAACAACAGGTGGATAAATGATCGCAAAAATATCCGCCTGGGGCGTATCTTTTAACAAGTCAATACACTCGTTTACGGCAGCGGCAAAAACGGGCTCGGTATCGTATAATTCCCTGCCCATATTCACATATTGCGAACCCTGGCCGGGGAACATAAATACAATTTCGGAAACTTTTGAATCGAGTTTTTTATAGGTCGATGCTTCGATGTTTTCCGCGGCTAGCTTTGTACTTAGTTCTTCGGTATTTGAAGCAATTATAAACCTGCGCTGGTTAAAATCAGCGCGGGTATTTTGTAATGTGTAGGCGATATCGGAAACGTTTATATCGAGATGCTGGCTGCTATAATCGCCAAGTTTTTTGGCATAATTATCCAAACTGCTTTCAGTTTTAGCCGACCATGTAATAATTGATTGTGGTTTTGATGCTCCCGATTGTGCGGGTACATTTTCAAATTCCTCCAAAACAACATGCACGTTGGTACCGCCGACGCCGAATGAACTAACACCGGCGTGACGTATTTCTTTGGACTCCCAATTTTTTAAGCTGCCGTTGATGTAAAAGGGGCTATCGTCCAAATTGATATTTGGATTAAGGTTTTTGTAAAACAGCGTAGGTGGCATTTGCTGATGGTGCAAAGCAAGTACGGTTTTTATCAAACCGGCAACGCCCGAGGCCGAGGTCAAATGGCCAAGGTTGCTTTTTACCGAACCAATGGCGCAATATTGCTTTTGCTCCTGCGCACCAAATGCAAGGCTGAGGCCCTCAATCTCGATCGGGTCGCCTAATGGTGTTGCGGTGCCATGTGCCTCCACATAACTAATGGCTGATGCCGGTATGCCCGAATCATCGATCGCCATCGCTATAGCACCAGCCTGGCCTTCGGCGCTTGGGCCGCCGAAACTGCCTTTATCAGCGCCATCATTATTGATACCAATGCCTTTAATTATTGCATATATGGTGTCGCCATCGCGTTTCGCATCTTCTAAACTTTTTAATAACACGGCACCTGCGCCGTCGCTAAATACCGTGCCGGTCGCTTCAGCATCAAATGGCCTGCAATGGCCATCTTTGCTCATGATGGAGCCTTCCTCGTAAAAATGACCGCTTTTCAACGGAGAAGTTATCGATGCCGCTCCGGCTAATGCCACATCACACTGTCCGTCCCTGATGCTGCTTACCGCCTGCGCGATCGCTAATAAAGAGGTTGAACATGCCGAATAAACAGCAACCGCGGGGCCTTTCAGGTTAAGCTGGTAGGCAGTGCGGGTCGCTATATAATCTTTTTCGTTTAATGCCCTTACGTTAAACTCACCGGTTTTCTCGATGATGTCGCGGTGAGCCAATACATTGTTGGTATAGTATGTATTATAACCACACCCGGCAAAGACACCCACTAATCCTGAATATTTTTGTGGTAAATAGCCGCTGCCTTCTAAAACTTCCCAGGCAAGCTCCAAAAATATGCGCTGCTGCGGGTCCATTAACTCAGCGGAGCGGGGGTTGAAGCCAAAAAATGCAGCATCAAACTCATTTGCCTTATCCATTAATCCCCTTGCTTTTACATAAGCGGGATCGTTTTTTATACTTGATGGGATGGATGGGTCCAGCTCAGCATCGCTAAAAAAGCTGATCGCTTCACGGCCTTCAGTAAGCAATGCCCAATATTCTTCAAGTGTATTGGCACCGGGGAAACGCCCTGCCATACCAATAATGGCAATATCCCGGTTTGCACCTTTGTCTTTCGCTTTTTTCTCTTTAACGGAGACCGCTGCTGTTTTATTTGCCCCGCTGATCAGTTTGGCAATGCCGCTGACCGTCGGGAACTGGTATAATTTGGTAATGGGCACTTCGTAAGCAAACTGGTGCTTCAAAGCTGCTACCGATTTTAACGCCAGCAATGAATTGCCACCCAGCTGGAAAAAGTTATCGTCGACGCCAATTTTGTCCAGTAGCAAAAGCTCCGTCCAGATATTGGTGATGTTTTTTTCGGCAGGGGTAGAGGGTGCCTTATACAAAGTATCCAGTTCCGGCCTTTTAAAATCCGGTTTGGGTAAATTCTTTCGATCCACTTTTCCGCTGGTAGTTTTTGGCAATTCGCTCAACCAAACATAGGCGGACGGGTGCATAAAATCGGGCAGTTGTTGCTCAATGCTTTTGCGCACATGCTCAGTATCCGGCTTGTCGTTAGCTGAAACCATGTAAGCCACCAGCCGTTTTTGTCCCGGCACATCTTCCCTTGCCACTACTATAGCCTGCTGAATATTGTTTAGTTGGTTGATCAAAACTTCAATCTCACCCAATTCAACCCTGTTTCCCCTTATTTTTACCTGCGTATCCCTGCGGCCAAGATAATCGATATTGCCATCTGGCATATAGCGGGCAAGGTCGCCGGTTTTATAAATGCGGGTTGTTTTATCTTCAGTTTCCTGCCATAAAATAAATTTTTCGGCGGTCATTTCAGGGCGGTTTAAATAACCATCAGCCAGGCTAAGCCCGCTTACGCACAGTTCGCCTGTTTCGCCGTAAGGGACTCTTTTTAATTCTTCATCAAGTATCAGAATCTCTGTTTCGTCTATCGCCACACCGATCGAAGGTAGCGGAGGCCACTGAGCGGCATCGCCTTCTAATTTTAACTGCGTAACCACGTGTGTTTCGGTAGGGCCGTATTGGTTGTACAAAACACAGCCCGGCAGCGCTGAAAAGAACCGCACTACCTGCGGGGTTATCTTTAACTGTTCGCCAGCCGTCATTACCTCTTTTAAACACGCCGGGAAATGCTTCTCGGCATCCGCAGCTTCGGTAAGGTATTGCAATACCACAAATGGCAAAAATATCCGGTTAACTTTATTGTCTTCAATGTAATTCAGCAAACGGGTAGGATCGACCCTCATGGTTTCATCAACCAAAACTAAGGTGCCCCCATTTGTCAGTGTAGCAAATATTTCCTGGAAAGATACGTCAAAAGTTAATGGGGCAAATTGTAAAGTATTAAATCCGGGTGCGGAGGCTGAGTTTTTTTGTTGCCACGAAAGGAGGTTGGCCAAAGCCCCATGCCCCATCGAAACACCCTTTGGTGTACCTGTTGACCCGGAGGTATATAAAACATAGGCCGCCGATTTACTCAGCGGGATTTCTTTTGAAGGGTTACCATATTGTTTATCTGAGTTTAAAACTTTAATGCCTAATGGCTCAAAAAGATTTTTTTGGGTAGATATGGAAAGACAAACATCGATGCCGGAGTCGCTTACAATCTGCTGCAAGCGATCTTGCGGATAGTCGGGATCAAGCGGCAAATAGGCTTTCCCTGCTTTTAATATGGCTAATACGCTGATAATGGTCTCGACACAGCGGAAAGTACTTACCCCAGCGACCAAAGAATTTGGAGATGCCGCGTAAATTGCAGCCGCCAATTCATCTGATTTTTTGCTTAATTCGCTATAAGTTAATTTTTTATCACCAAAAATTACGGCAGGCGCATCCGGCGTTTTGATCTTTTGACGCTCAAAAAGCTGGTGAATAAGCTTGCTGTCGTTGGTGCTCTCGGTGTTTATTTTCCCGGTAATTTCCATTAGGCGACACTTTTGTTTAATCAATATCCTGATATACAGATGTAATATCCCGCAGAATAACAGGCTTCTTTATACGATAAGTTACAATATTTTGTTTTAAATTAAACAATCGCCGGCATTTTTTATTGTTTAACCGGTTTGCAGGTTAATCCGTCACTTCGTCCCGGACGCCATGCAAACGTGCAGAATTACTTAAAATGTTTTCAATATCTTTGACACTAATGACCCGGAAATTTCTACTACTTATCGTTTTTTTTCTCGCCTGGCACCTAACGGCAAAAGCCAATTTTAATTATGATGCTAACTGTACCGAGGCCTATAAAGCTATCGTCGACCTTAGAATGAACGAGGCACGAATGCTGATCCAAAAAGAAAAACAGCAAAACCCGCAAAATGGTATTATTCTTTTACTGGAAAACTATGTCGACTATTTTAGCCTGCTGGCATCCGAAAACAAAACAGACTACGAGCGACTAAAAGATAACCGGTCCACCAGGCTTTCTGCGTTGGAAGATAACGACAAAAATTCGCCTTTCTACCTTTATTCGCAAGCGCAGGTTTACCTGCAATGGTCGTTTCTTAAAGCAAAATTCGGCGACTATGTATCATCTGGTTTTGACTGCAAAAAAGCAAACAGTCTTTTGCAGGACAATAATGAAAAATATCCCGGGTTTCAGCCCAACCAGATCAGCCTGGCGCTGGTGGATGTGGTTTTTGGCTCCATCCCGGCAAGCTTTAGAGGCATTACCCGGTTTTTGGGAATGAACGGCAATGTGCAATCAGGGGTTAAAAAATTAGAGGCGCTTAAGGCCGAATTACCCAAAACGAAGTTCAGCTTTTATAATAACGAGGTGATATTTTTTATCTGCACCATCGATATCAATGTGCTGCATAACTTTAACGATTATCCGAAGCTGATCGGCTACCTGAATGAAATGAATAGCGGCAGCCTGCTAAAAGTTTATATACAAGGTTTAATTGCCTCAAAAACCGCCCATAATGATGATGTGATCGCCTATTTGGAGGCGAGGCCGAAATCGGGCGGTTACCTGACACTGCCGGCGATCAGTTATATGCTGGGCTGCGCAAAACTGTGCCGCATGGGCAACGAACCGCCTGCCCCGTTGTTCGACTTTATCAGCGAATACAGGGGGATGAACCTGATAAAGGATGCTTACTTAAAACTGGGATATTATTACCTATTGCAAAATGACCAGGGCAAGTACGAGTACTTTTTAAGGCAGGTGAAAACTAAAGGATATTCTACAGATGAAAAGGATCAGCAAGCTTTATGGGAAGCCAATGACGTAAAGCCCGACCTTGATCTTTTAAAAGCCCGGTTTTATTTCGACGGCGGTTATTACGGGAAGGTGCTTGCCATTTTGCAGAATAAAGATGTCAATAGCCTGAAGCTGGTAAGGGACGAAACCGAGTATTATTACCGCCTGGGAAGAGTTTACGATAAAACAGCTAAAGACGGTGAAGCCGTTTTAAATTACCAGCGGGCAATAAACTTGGGCAAAACCACCAAATATTATTTTGCTGCCAACGCGGCTTTAAACATCGGCCGCATCTACGAAGAAAAAAGAGACTACAAAAGGGCAGGGGACTACTACAACCAGGCCATTGATATGCACGGACATCAATACCAAACCGATATTGATAATGATGCGAAGGCCGGGTTGAAGCGGATAGGACAGTAGTTCGATTTCCCCATTTGTCATTGCGAGGAGGTACGACGAAGCAATCGCGAACTTTGTCTTGCGGCTATGCATGGTGGCATGCATTATTCACGATTGCCGCGCTTCGCTCGCAATGACAATGTGGTTACGCGCATAAAGTGTTTTAAAATTTTATATCCTCCTCCTCTGTAAACCTTACATTCTTTTTCATCGCCTGCAAATGGAACGCGTTTACGTCGGATTTTAACCTTTCAAAATCAAATTCGTGGTTGGTGCCACAGTCCAAAAGGTTAAAATAAACGGATTGTTTCAGGCTTTCAAAATACTCAAACAATACACTACACCAAATCAACTGGCAATTGCCGCTGGTACGGGTGGCGATCTCATAAATCCCGTCTTTAAACTCAATATGCCTGATATAATTCGATTCAAGGTTGCCCTGGGGGTAGTAGATGAGCAAATTGCCAGGCCTATTTAAAAGCGATGCCGCGTAGTCAAGGCTTTCGTCGATTGATCTTTTACCCGGCTCGACTGAAAAGCTGCCAGAAAATCGCAGCCATGGTTTTTTCTCCATCTGCTTTTTAACCGACATGGTATAGATGTTTTTTAACCGCTGCTTTTTGAGGATGAACCGGAAGCACAAATAATATGCAAAAAAACCATCCAAAAAGCCAAAGTGATTACACATCAGGATGTACGAATGGCCTGACTTTATGTCGATATCATTGATGATCATCTTATTAAAGCGCCGCCTGAAAAGCCAAAGCAGCGGCCCCATGCCGAACCAGACGAGGAAAAATGGGATGGGTCTTGCCTTTATGATCATAATAACGCGCCGGTTAACGAAGTTACAAAATCCTTTTTTATCATTTCGTGGCCCTCATTCAGGATGATCACCTCGCTATTCGCCACCTTTGGGATAAATTTATCGCCGATGCGTGCGGGGAAAGATTTATCGCGGCTGCCAAATATGAAAATGCTTTTGATGTTATTGGTTTGCAGTGCATTCAAAAGGCGTGGTTCATCTGTTTCCAAAAAGCGTAAGTAGGTAAAGCAGGCGTAAAAATTAAACCGTAGCTCGGCTGTTCCTATCTCTTTAAACAATATGTCGTATTCCTGGCTGCTGATAAACCGGAAGCTTTTAAATAGTTTCAACATACTCAGCAGCGCCTTGTCGCTTAGCGCCACTTTCTCTAAAATTTTATTGCCCGTTTTGTTTTTACTGAAAAACCGGATCAGTTTGCCGGGTTCCAGGCACGAAGGCGCTGCGACGATATATTCATCTACCAGTTCGCCAAGCTCTTCAGTAACAATGGCGGCATAATGCGTGCCCATTGAATAGCCGATAACTGAAAATCGTTCAATCTCTTCGTGGCGGCAAAAATCCGTTATAAAGGCAGCCAGTTCATCTTTGGTGATCCCTTTTTTTATGTTGGGCAGGCTTTGGTCTTTCAGCTTGGTTTCTTTATGAAAAAAAAGGTCGAAGCCATAAAAAGTGTATTTATCGCCCAGGTTGCTTTCTAAAAGTTTAAACTGTTTGCCATGCATGCCATAACCATGGAAACACAGCATAGCCTTAGGCCCGCTGCCAAATTTGTAATAGTGCAGGTTAACCAAATTATTGTCGAAATAATGGTCGGTCATGGCAGGTTACAGATCAGTGTCGATCAACGCGACGGCCCAGGCGTAGTCGCCATCGTGCGATATCGTTAAACTTATTTTAAGCGGAGGATACTCTTTGTGGATAACAACCTGCGGTTGCCCCGCTGTTTTTTTTCGTATGATCTCGATGCTTTTTGGCCCCAGGGGTTTAAGGTGCAGCTGCTTTATCGCCTTGTAAACAGCTTCTTTACCTGCCCAGGTTGAAGCGTACCGAAGCATGGAATCGTCAAATCCGTCGCAGTAGGCTATTTCGTCGGCGGTGTAAACTTTTTTTTTGAAAAGATCATTGAACGAAGTGGTAAAATCCGGCAGATGCACAAGATCGTTCCCAACCGCGAATTTTTGGGCGGTATTAAACGCATGTATCGATTTTATCATCTTATTCTCCATCAACACCAAGTCCCATTATGTTAAACCCTCCGTCCACAAAATGAATATTACCTGTAACTTTTTTCGAGAGGCCCGAAAAGTAATATAAAGCGGCATCGCCCACATCGCCGGCGTCAACATTGCCAAGCGGGGCGGTAAATTTACCCATTTTACGTAGCTTACGTACACCCAATATTCCACCGGACGAAGTAGTCATTACCAGGCCCGCCGAAATAGCGTTCACCCTTACCCCAATATCCCTGAAGTAGCTTGCCAGGTAAAGCATAATATTTTCAAGCGCGGCTTTGTTAATAGCCATGCCTGCATAACCCGGGAAAACCCGCTGGGCTGCATTATAGGTAAGCGTTAGCACCGATGCATTTTTTGCAAAATACGGTTTTACCACCCTGCAGATTCTTAGTAATGAATAAGCGCTGATATTAAACGAATCCATCAGGTCCTCAAACGGGATATCCAGGTAGGAGAGAGCTGGTTCATCACTTGCCGGAAGTGTGTAGCACATTACATATTGCGTACCAAATGCCACGGCATGCAAAACGTAATCAATCGGCCCTGCAGCATCATAAACCAGTTGTACAAAAGCGGCGATCTGTAACTCGTCTCTAACGTCAACCTCTGCGGATAAACTGCTGTCCATTCCGTTTTGCTGCATCAGGTATAAAACTTCATCCTTTGTTTCCGCAACGTAGCTTAATGCCACTTTGCAGCCGGTTTGGTGCAGTTTTACGGCAACAGACCATGCGATAGAACTTTCGTTCCGTACGCCAAAAAGTACCGCAACTTTGTTTTTATTGTCGATCATTTAAACGTCTCTTGAGATCATCATCGCGCTATTCGTTCCTCCGAAACCGTAATTTAAGCAAGCAACGC
>Ga0206909_1059_pt1 | contig 23021 bp, 24 predicted proteins | sample Alteio_BWOrgHeat_76_FD_152943 | JGI IMG/M metagenome (GOLD analysis project Ga0206909, IMG submission 152943) | Enriched cells from forest soil in Barre Woods Harvard Forest LTER site, Petersham, Massachusetts, United States -... | ecosystem: Environmental > Terrestrial > Soil > Temperate forest >...
TATCAAGTTTATCAGCAGCTTGCTGAAATAAGGATAAATAAAAAGTGGTATCCATGCAGTGCTAAACTGAAATGTAATAATACATCAAAAATAAATTAAATTCAAACTGAGACACTACCGAATAAGTTAATTGAGTGAATGGTTGATCAAGTTGTAGCGGTAGAAAGGTAAAACACATCCCAAACTCAAGCAACTCATTCAACTTATTCAACTTATTCAACCCATTCAACTACCTAAAACCATCCCATAAGCAATATTCAAGGCATCCTCCAGCATATCCTGCCTTACGGTGGCCAGTTCCACAAAAGTGGCGCCTTTTAGTCCCCATTTATTGGGCACGGGACAAAAAACTGCAGGGTCAAACGAGTGGAAGACGTCCTGTTCTATAGGCGACAATTTTACCATCATCCGGTTTTGTTCAGTCCATAAGGTTGCAAAAATTTTACCATTAAACCGGAAGGATGGCCTGCCGAAATGATCCATTTCCACCGCGCCGGGTAGTGATAAAGCTATTTGTCTTGCTGTTTCGATATCCATCAGCCTTATTTTTTTGAGGCCAGGGCTATGCGGATCCCCAAACCGACAAGTATCAAACCGGTAACCTTTTCCTGGATCCGCCAAACTTTGGGGTTTTGTTGAAAAAAGTCTTTTGTTTTGCCCAAAATACAGGCCACAATGATGAGCACCAGCGTGCCTTGAGCCGCAAACCATACTCCAAGCGTAAGCAACTGGAACCTGAAAAACGGCGATGAAGGGTCAATAAATTGCGGTAAAAACGATAAAAAGAAAACGGCCACTTTCGGGTTCAGCGCATTGGTAAATATGCCCTGCTTAAACAGCTTCCAATAATTGGCTTTGGCGGGTGCCTGGCTGGTTGTATTAGCACCGGGTTTAGCCATTACCGCTCGTACACCCAGGTAAATTAAATAGCCTGCCCCCGCAAATTTGATGAGTTGAAAAAGATATGCCGACCGGGAAATGATAATGGACAAACCCAGCACCGCCGCCAGGATATGTACAAAGCAGCCAACAAATATCCCCGCTGCCGATACAATGCCCGCTTTTACGCCCTGTGAAACACTTCGCGACGCCACATACAGCATATCATTGCCGGGCGCCAGGTTCAGCAGCAAAGCGGTGATAAAAAACAAGTAGAGGTTTTGGAAGTTGAACATTTTCGGTTGATTGAGTTGAATTAAGTTGATTGGGTTGATTAAGTTGTGGCATCTTTAAAACCTTTCATGTTTTTCGAAAGCATAGCTAAAAATGCAATATTTATTCATCAATTCAAATTGAAAATCTGGTTGATTGAGTTCAGTATTAGATTTTCGCTTACATTTGACGCATCATCAACCAAGCAACCCCATGCCAGCACCCGACAATGGAATAGTAACCCTCAGCATTAGCGATAATGGAATTGCCACCATCAGCTTTTTTCATCCGGCGCAAAACTCTTTGCCGACCGTTTTGCTAAATGACCTTACTGCAAAAATAAAACACGCCGGCGAAGATGCCCAAACCAGGATCATCGTTATAAAAAGCGAAGGCGACCGTACCTTTTGCGCGGGCGCCAGCTTTGACGAATTGCTGCAGATAAAAGATAAACAAGCCGGCGCCGAATTCTTTTCGGGCTTTGCAAGTGTGATTAATGCTTGCCGCAAATCGCCCAAAATTATTGTTGCCAGGGTGCAGGGAAAGTCGGTTGGCGGCGGGGTGGGGCTTGCTGCAGCGGCTGATTATTGCCTGGCTACCGAAGCCGCATCCATCAAACTAAGCGAACTGGCTATTGGCATAGGCCCATTTGTGATCTCGCCGGCAGTGATCCGTAAGATCGGTATGCCTGCTTTTTCGCAGCTTACCATACGCGCGGTCGATTTTCAAACCGCTAAGTGGGCCATGGAAAAAGGATTGTTTAACGAGGTTTATGCCGATATTCCCGCTTTGGATGAAGCGTTGGCTGCACTAAGCAATAAACTGGCCTCATACCACCCCGATGCGCTGAATGGCCTTAAACAAATTTTGTGGGAGGGCACTGATGATTGGGATGAACTGCTGCACCATCGCGCCGCCATCAGCGGCGAACTGGTACTATCGGAATTTACCCAACAGTCGCTGCGAAATTTCCTAAACGGAAAAGGCTGATCCGGTGCTATTATTTCCAAATAATAAGTTCGGATTTTATCACTATTTTTAATTTACCTTTATATTTAAGGTAAATTATGGTGGGTGACTGATTAAATTACACTTATTTACTAAATTTCTGTTGTAAATGTATTGCCCTCAAAAAAGCAAAGCGGTTACGATTATTGGCATCCTTGGCATAGCTATAGGTGTCATGGTAGTCGCCGGGTGGATTTTTGATCTGCCGGGGCTCGAAAATATATTTCCCAAATATGTTTCGATGAGGTTTAATACCGCGCTATGCTTAATTTTACTGGGAACTGCTTTACTCCTTACCCAATTTCAAGTTAACAAAAACCAGGCGCTTTTCACTTGCTTATCGGTGGCATTAACCTTTATCGGCGCGCTATCATTAGCGCAGGATGTGTTTCATTTCAACGCAGGCATCGACCAGTTATTTGTAGCCGACAAACTCTCCATCGCCGAAAAATATCCGTTCCCGGGCCGCATGGCCGCTAACGTATCGGCCTGCTTTTTACTTTTCGGTTTAGCGTTTATTGGCTTTAGCACCAAAACGCGTTTCGTCCATATCCTGTCGCAATATTTGCTGCACCTGGTAACAGCAATTTCGGCCGTGGCTATTCTTGGTTACCTTTTTGGCTTGTCGCTATTTTATAATCTTTCCTATGTGGGCTCTATGGCCGTTCATACCGCCATTCTCTTTTTTCTCATGTCCACAATAGCCTCCCTGTTGCATCCCGAACTTGGCATCGCTAATTTATTTACGGGGCAGCTGGTTGGCAACAGAATGGCCCGGCGGATATTTACACTGATCGTTTTTATGGTCCTTATTTTCGGGTCGTTAAGGTTGCAATCGCAACGGTTCGAGATCTTTTCTTTCGAGGTGGGCATATCATTGCTTGCCCTCAGCTTCTTGTTGGTGAGTTTAGGGATTACCTGGAGCACGGCGATCTGGTTAAATAAAAATGATTTAAAACGCTATGAAGCCGAAGATCAGGTAAAGTTAATGAACCTGGAACTGGAAGAACGGGTTGACCGCCGTTCGGCCGAGCTGTTAAAACTGTTGGAAAAATACCGTGAAAGCGAATCAAAATTCAAAGCTGCTTTTGAATTTTCGGCTATAGGCATGGCTTTGGTTTCGTTAGATGGTTACTGGATAAAAGTGAACAAGCGTTTGTGCGAAATGGTGGGATATACTGAAGAAGAGCTACTTAACATGTCTTTTATGGATATTACCCATCCCGACGATATCGGCGACGGTATTATTCTGATGGAAAAAGCCGCAAAGAACGGAAGCAGGCCATACCGCATAGAAAAACGATACCTGCACAAAAACGGCGCTAGTATCTGGGCCTCCGTCAACATGGCAACGGTAACCGACGACAACGGCGTGCCGCTATATTTGGTAAGCCAGATTGAGGATATTACCGAACGCAAAAAAACGGGTGCACGTTTCAAAGCAATTGTTGAAAGCGTTTTCGTTGGGATAAATTTAAACGATGCTAACTGGAATATCATTTACCGGAGTCCTTCGATGCAGGCATTCAACGGCTGGACCGACGAAGAAATGGATAAAAATTATCTTAGCCTGGTTCATCCGGATGATTTAAAAGAGGTTGAAAAAGTACGGAGTGAAGTGTTGTTAAACCCGGGTAAATCAATCAACCTGGTTTACCGCATCCTAACCACTAAAGGGAATTATATATGGATCGAATCCCTGGTCTGCAACAAACTTTCAGACCCGGACATTGCCGCTATTATGACAGTTACGCGCGATATTACCGAACGCAAAATTGTGGAGGATCAGCTTAAAAAGAGCGAAGAGAAATATCACTCATTTATTGAGCATGCTTCCGATGCTATTTACCTGCTGGATTTAGAGGGAAATTTTACTGATGCGAATGAAAGCATGTGTAAAATGACAGGATATACCAAAGATGAATTATTAAAACTGAACATTGAACAACTGATAGACCCGGAACAACTAAAAATCGACCCGGTAACACATGGTCGGCGAAGTGGTGACCACCCTGTGATCAGGGAACGGCGGTTGGTGCACAAAAACGGGGAAATATTGGACGTTGAGATTAATGTGAAGATGTTTCCTGACGACAAAGTATTGGTGATAGCCCGCGATATTTGCGACAGGAAGCGAATGGAAGAAGATCTGCGGCAGGCCGAGTTAAAGTTCCGGATCATGGCCGAAAAATCAATGGTCGGGGTTTATATCAGTCAGCGGCAGCGGTTTACATATGTAAATCCCCGGTTTGCAGAGATCTTTGGTTACGAGCCGCACGAATTGATCAACACCACCGAAAGCGCTGTAAAAATAATTATTGCTGACGAGGACCAGGAAACCGTGTGGAAAAACATCCAGGCGCGCTACAGTGGGGAAGCCGACAATGCACACTACGAAATTAGGGGAAAGAAAAAGGACGGAACCCATAATTATGTGGAGTTTTATGGCAGCCGGGTAATAATTGATGGCGAACCATCAATTATTGGAACAATGATGGATATTACCGAGCGCAAAAGATCCGAAGAGCTTATTTTACGCGAAAAAACACTTTCGGAATCCCTTATTAACAGTTTGCCCGAAGTATTTTATCTGCGCAATGCTAAAGGCGAATTTTTACGCTGGAATAAGAATTTTGAAAAAGTAACCGGCTATACGCCGGAAGAAATAAAAAATTCAAATGCGAGGTTGCTGATTGTCGAAGAAGACCGGGAATCGGTGAGGCAGGCCGTCGAAAAAATAGCAGGCGGAGGACATGCAACGGTTGAAGCCCGTGTAATTACAACGGGCGATATTAAGGTTCCGTTTTTGATAACCATTACTTCGCTTTTATATGAAGGCCAACCTTGCGTATTGGGGATAGCCATTGATATCTCTTCCCGAATCAAAGCGGAAGAGGAGTTGCGGTCGTCCGAACACAAATACAAATTGCTTTTTGAAAGCAATCCGCAACCTCTGTCGATGATTGCAAAGGACGACTTGTCTATCATCGCGATCAACGAAGCCGCCACGACACTTTATGGCTATACAAAAGATGAACTTTTGAATATGAACGCTGCGATATTCCGGCCGCGCGAAGACCGAGAGCAGCAACTGGAAATATTCCGCAAGGACATGAGCAGCACAACCGACATTGGTGTGATCAGGCATGTAAAAAAAGATGGATCCCTTATGTTTGTGCACGTCATTGCACACGATATCATTTTCGAAGGCAGATCAGTGCGGCTTTCGCTAACAACGGACATTACGGAAAAACTTAAGGCAGAAGACGAACTTCAAAAATCGCAAGCCAACCTAAAGGCCATTATGGACACTACGGATACAGCTTATGCATTGCTTGATAAAAAGCTTAGAATAATTGCTTATAACCATATGGCCGTTAAATTTGGGATTAGTCAATACGACCACGTTCCTGCGCAAGGAGATCAGCTTACCGATTTTCTTCAAAAAAGGCGGCTTCCTCACTTTGTAAAAAATGCCGATGAGGTGCTAAAGGGAAAGAATATGAGCTATGAAATTAACTACCCGCAACCGGATGGCTCAACTTATTGGTACGATGTAAAATTATTCCCGATAGCTAACGACAAGCAGGAGATACTGGGTTTAATGATGTCGCTATTAGACATAACTGAAAGAAAAAATGCCGAAGAAAATCTGAAAGCTGCTTATAACCTTATTCAGGACCATATCAGCAGCATAAAAGATATGGCCTGGAAACAATCGCACCTGATACGCAGCCCGGTCGCAAATTTAAAAGGCCTGGCGGCTCTTTTAAACGAAGACCCTGCCGACAGCGCCATCCTGGAATTCATCAATCTTGAGCTGGATAGGCTGGACGCGGTGATCATTGAAATGGCCGAAGATGCATCGAATCACGATATTTAAATCAACTATTTTTAAAATATAAGCCTGCACCACACGTTTCTATACGTCACCAGGCGCATTGTTTTGGCTGAATAGTTTGCCAGCAAACCTTTATTAGGCAGGTTGGTTTATTTTAATGAGTTGCATTTATTTTACCTTTTTTTGTATCTATCGCTATTGGTTATACGTAAACGTTTAAATAGATTTACAAAGAGTTTTTTGAAGGATCTTTTATAAAATTTACTGAACTATTTATTTTTTCCTTATGTTCTATTGGTTATTTACCTTAGTAGTTTTTGTCTGCATACTTGTTGTTTTTTACATTTACAACTATTACGATAAGCGCAGGACCATCGAAAAAAATTTAGAAAAAATAAAGAACAAATGGGGCCGGCCGGTAAACTCACGCCGCAATATTAAATTGATAGCTGCCTATTTAAATGGCATAGACGACCCGACGCGGGTTTCGATGTCAATAGCGGATGACCTTGACCTGAATAATGTATTTAACTATATCGACCGCGCCAATTCAAGGCCTGGTAAACAATACCTTTACAAAAAACTGTTCACGCCGGAAACCTCGTTTGAGGATCTGTTAAAATTCGACAAGAAAATTGAGACGCTTAATGTTCCCCGGCCCGACCTGGAAATGATAGAGTTGGAACTGTCAAACTTGAACAGCCCCGATGCCTACTATTTACCCGAACTGTTTTTAAAAGAACATGAATATTTGCTGACACCACCCCTGAGCCTGTATATCAGGATCTCAGGGATCGCTATTATAGGCTTAATTATATCCATGTTTATCGTACCCGATCCTATCAGTTTTATCGTGCTGATCGCATTGCTGATAGGGAACATAGCCCTTCATTTTGGTACCCGCACAAAAATTTCATCCTATACCCGCTCGTTACCGCAGCTTATTATTTTACACCGTGTAGCACGCAAGTTATTAAAGACGGTGAAATTGGAACAGGATGAGGAGGTTAAACAAAGTTTAAATAAACTATCGGGCCTTAACCGTTCGTTACGCCTTGTAAATTTTGAAAGCAAATTGGCCGGCAACCCCGAGAACCTGAGTTATGCCATTTATAAATTTATTAAGCTGATATTTTTACTGGAGCCTTTAATGTTTATCAGCTCGGTAAAACGGATCAATAAATACCGGTCGGAGATAGAGACCATCTACAAATATGTCGGGGAAATTGATTCGCTTATTTCCATCCTGTCGGTGCGGATCGGTTTGCCACATTACAGCAAACCTATATTTTACACTGATAACCTGAAGATGGACCTTACGGACATGTTCCATCCGCTCATCTATAATTGTGTGCCCAATTCTATCCATACCCGTACCGACGAAGGCGTTTTGATCACAGGTTCAAACATGTCGGGTAAAACTACTTTTATCCGCTCCATCGCCTTAAATACTTTGTTGGCGCAAACCATATATACCACCTGCACTTCTGAATACAAGGCGCCGTTGCTTAAAATTCAAACCAGTATCCGTACCACCGATGACCTGGGCGAAAATAAGAGCTACTTCCAGGCGGAGGCATTATCTATCCTTGATATCATTAACCAAAGCAGCGGCGACGAGCCGGTTAAAAGCCTGGTTATTATTGACGAGATCTTCCGCGGCACCAATACCATCGAACGGATCGCGGCAGCAAAATCGGTATTGACCTACTTAACTGACAATAAAAACTTTGTGTTTGTATCCACCCACGATCTTGAGCTGGCTGAATTGCTGGATAACGATTATGCGGTATATTCCTTCGAAGAATCGGTAAATGATACCCGCCTGGTATTCGATTATAAAATGAAGACCGGCGTACTGAAAAACAAAAACGGTATTGCTATACTGGAAACTATCGGCTACCCCGAATCGGTTGTGGAAGATGCCTATATTGTTAGCGAGGAATTGAAGCGGAAGTACTCGATGTAATTTCGGTTGGAGAAAGACATACGAAGTTTCGAAAGTTCGTATGTCTGGTCACATAACCACCCTATTCCGCAGCACCCGTATTTCCTCCTGCATTTGTTCCACCCGTTCAAGCAAATGGGTAATGGCTTCAATGCCGGCAACATTTATCTCCAACTCATGATACATGCGGATCATTTTTTCCAACTTTTGCAAATCGCTTTCGGGTATGTACGGCATTTGGTCCACCACCTGCAGTTGAAGTAACCCGGCTTCGCCTAACGAGTTGATAAAAGTGTACTCAACTTCGTGGTAAGTGCAAATGGTTGTTATCGCTATTAAATTTTCCATCGTTTTTGGTTCATTGGTTCACTGGTTCATTAGTTTATCGGTCTTGTCAGCGGCCTTTTTGGCTTTCGGGCCCTTCCTGCCGGCAGGCAGGTTTCCGACTTTACTGACTTCCCCTCAGTTCCTCAAATAACTTCTTCTGCTCGTCGGTTAAGTTTATGGGTATCTGTATATCATAAGTAACGTACAGGTCGCCGAATTCACCTTCTTTTTTGTAAACGGGCATCCCTTTGCCTTTTAGTTTTACTTTGGTTCCGTTTTGGGTTTCGGGTTTTACCTTAATTTTCACTTTACCATTCAGGGTATCAATCGTTACTTCGCCGCCAAGTATCGCGGTGTACAGGTCGAGTTTTGTGGCGGCGTAAAGGTCACTTCCGTTCCGCATAAATCGAGGATCATCCGTTATCGAAAAAGTAATGTACAAATCGCCCGCGGGGCCGCCGTTTGCACCGGGGCCACCATGACCGGCAATTTTTATGGTTTGGCCATTTTCAATACCAGCGGGAATGGTCAATCTTATGTTTTTTCCGTTAACCGTCAGGGTTTGTTTTTGGCTCTCGGCAATGTCTTTCAGGTTAAGGTGAAGTTCGGCATTCAGATCCTGTCCGCGGAATTTAGCCTGTCGGCCGTTGCCTGACGACCTGCCGCCCTGCCCAAACATGGATTGAAAAAAGTCCGAAAAATCTTCACCTCCGAAACCTTCTCCGCCAAAACCTTCGAAGCCTTGCGACTGCCCGCCGGCATAAGTTCCCTGTGGCCGGCTGCGTTGCTGCTGCTCATACTTTTCATATTCTTCGCCGCGTTGCCAGTTTTCGCCATATTTATCATACTTCTTCCGTTTCTCCGGATCACTCAACACCTCGTTGGCCTCATTTAACTGCTGGAATTTCTTATTCGCTTCGGCGTCGTTTGGGTTCAAATCCGGGTGATGTTTGCGGGCCAGCTTGCGGTAAGCATTTTTTATGTCCTTATCGGTGGCGGTCTTTGTAAGGCCAAGTGTTTGGTAATAATCAATAAATGCCATAGGGAATATAATAAAAGCTAATTGATTTAAACTCTCATCGCCGCGCGATTGTTTTATTTAAATCGTCCGGCTTTTCAAAAATAAGTATGTTCTTTATCTTAAAAAATGTATTTCATCATTTTACGCAAACAGAAATGTCATTTTTCTACTCGAGGAGCATTTAAGAATAATTTTACTTTTAACTTTACGCTATGGACGAAGCTATTTTTAAACAATTTGCCGATATTGATATCAAGGAGATCGCCCCGGGCTTTTTCTCAAAACTGATACATACCGAAACCAATACCATTAATTTTATCGAAGTAAAAGCCGGAAGCTCGATTCCCCGGCATCAACATATCCATCAACAATGTTCCTTTGCAATTGAAGGCCAGTTTGAGATGACCGTTAATGGCGTGCCTCAAATGCTGGATCCGGGTTTATTTGCCATCATACCCTCCAATGCATGGCATGGTGGTATTGCCATTACCGATTGCAAACTGATAGACATTTTTAGCCCGGTAAGGGAAGATTACAGGGCGCTATAAACCCTTTCATGCAACCAGTTAAACTGCAAACTATTTGTTCCGAACGTTAAAAGTTTTAGGTTTGTGGCTTTCCTGATAATTATGCCGGTAATACAAGCCCTTATAACAGACGTCCCCGAATTAAATGTTTTAGTAAACAGCGCCTATCGCGGCGAAACCTCAAAAAAAGGATGGACCACCGAGGCACACCTGCTCGAAGGTTTGCGTATCGATGAGCAAACGCTGTTGAGCTATTTTGAAAATCCTGATATTATCTTACTAAAAAACATTAGCGACGATGGCAGCATAACCGGCTGTGTTTACCTGGAGAAACGGGCGGAAAAATTGTATATAGGCATGTTCAGCGTAAACCCCTTGTTACAAGCGAAGGGCATCGGACGGCAATTGTTGCTGGCCACCGAAGACTATGCGAAAAAATTAAACTGCCATATTTTGACAATGACGGTAATCAGCACACGGCTCGAACTCATCAACTGGTACCATCGGCGCGGCTACCAGCCAACCGGCGAAATACTTCCCTTTCATCACGATAAAAAATTTGGAAAACCCAAACAGCCTATCGAACTGATAGTTATGGAAAAAACTATCTAAACTCCTCATTTTCTTTAAAAAAAGCAGCAAAAGGGTGCAACCTTCCAAAAATTCTGTCGTCTCATAACACAGATGATACAGAAACTGTTTATTTAGATGGAAGAGATTCATCCGCGATTAAAAGAATTCATAGTTGATTACTGTACCCGGTACAAGATCAGGGAAATTGATCCCCGCGCCTTGAGCCTGGATACCAGTATCGACCTCGACCTGGATATTTTCGACATAGAGATCGACCTGTTTTTAGCTGAGTTTTCGGAGACATTCCGCGTTGACCAATCCAAATTCAGCTGGTATAAATACGGTTACCCAACCGGGTCGGCGAGTGTAAAGGTTTTGAAAACGGTATTTGGCTATAAGTCGTTGTGGGTAAAGCGCCTGTCGAACCGGATCTACAAGCCAAAATTCAGGGTCAGCAACCTGCAGGACGCTGTACGGACCGGGAAGTTATTATAATGGCCATTGCGGGTTACAAAGCATTCCCTGCTTTAACAGCAATAAATGTGTGGTCAGCTTGCAACGGTCCGGCATTTAGGGGTAAAGCTGAGTAGCCCGCAATGGCATTTTTCTTTTTTCAAAAACCAAACGAAAAAGTCTTTCTTTTATGATACGGTAAATGATAAATAGCATACATTTATTGCTAATACCAATTGGTAACCGATAAATCATGTTCAAGTATTGCCGTATCATATTTATATTGTGCTTATTTTTCTGCACCAATGCTTTTGCCGGTAAAATAGTTACGGTAAGTTCTCCGGACGCGAGGATCAAATTCTCACTAAGCACCGATAAGGCAGGCCTCTTGTACCGTGTAACTTATGAGGGTGTTTTAATGGTTGATAATTCCAGGTTGAACCTTAGTTTCAGAGAAGGCGGAACATTCAACAACAACCTGGTGGTAACTAGCGCAAAGCCAGAATTTATAACTGAAGATTACAAGCTCATCACCGGCAAAACCAGCAAAGTACATAGCGAGAGTAACCGGATAAGTGTGCCCGTGGCCGAGCAAAGCGGTTTGATGCGCTGGATGATCATAGAAGTACGGGTGTTTAACGATGGCGTAGCGTTCCGTTACGTTATTCCCCAACAGAAACAATGGGCGGATATGGTAAATATCACCGACGAAACAGACTCTTTTAACCTGACCCAAAACCCGGTAGCCACAGTGATGTACCGTGTTAACTATACCACATCGCACGAAGGGCTTTATACCAAAATAGATCTCAACGACCTAAAGGCGGATACACTGATGGATATGCCTGCGCTGTTTGAATTTCGCAATGGCACCTATATGGCCATCACCGAAGCAAACCTGCACGACTACGCCGGCATGTACCTGATGAAGCACCATGGTGTTTTGGAAAGCCGCCTGTCGCCCCTGCCCCACCAAACTGAGTTAAAGGTTAAAGCGACCTTACCGCACAATAGCCCCTGGCGGGTAATGATGATCAGCGACAGGCCGGGAGCTTTCCTTGAATCGAACATCCTTACCAATTTAAGTGAGCCTTGCAAAATAACGGATCTTTCGTGGCTAAAGCCAGGTAAAACCACTTTCCCGTGGTGGAATGGCGACGTTGTGCCGGATACCATCAACGCACCGGGCAATAACTATGTAACCAACATGTATTATGTTGATTTTTGCGCCAAATATGGCATCGAATACCACTCGGTAGTTGAATATGGATTGCACGAGTGGTATGTGAACGACGGCGCGGGATTTCAGCCAGGGCCACATGCCGATCCATCGAAGGCTGTTCCGGGCTTGGATATGCAGCAGATTTGCGATTCAGCAGCGAAAAAAGGTGTAGGGATCCGTGTTTGGGTGCATTTTTATGCCTTGTACCCCAAGCTGGATGAAACCTTTACCCAGTACGAAAAATGGGGTATCAAAGGCCTGATGTGCGATTTTATGGACCGCGACGACCAGGATATGGTAAACATGCAGGATGAAATTTTGCAAAAAGCGGCGCAGCATCATTTGCACATTCAATTTCACGGCGCCTATAAACCAACCGGCGAAAGCCGCACCTGGCCAAACGAATTTACCCGCGAGGGCACACTGAACTACGAAAACGACAAATGGAGTAATTGGGTAACGCCCGATGCGGATATCAATGTGGCCTTTACCCGCCTGCTGGCCGGCTCAACAGATTACCATTTGGGTGGTTTCAGGGCAACCTCGCCACAGCAATTTAAAATACATTATACCCGGCCGTTCATTATGGGTACGCGCTGCCACATGCTGGCGATGTATGTGGTGTTGGAGAATCCGTTAGGAATGGTTTGTGACGATCCGGATGCCTACATTGACCAGCCGGGCTTTGACTTTTTACAGCAAGTACCCACCACCTGGGATGAAACCCGTGTAATTGATGCCAAACCCAGCGAATGGCTGGCCATTGCCCGGCGCAAAGGAAATGAATGGTATGTTGGCGCAATTACTAATCATGATGCACGCACCATAACACACACTTTTGATTTTTTACCCGAGGGAAATTATACAGCCGAAATTTGGGGCGATGCAGCGGCCTTGGACCCGGATTTAAACCATCTGGTTAAAGTGGTGAAGCATATCAATAAACAAACGATGATGGGTATGGTGCTGTTGCCTGGTGGCGGCCAAGTAATGCATTTATATTCGACCCCTACGAAAAAATGAGGTACCCATTTTGGATTTCGAAATTATAAATCAGTAACCCTTGTACGCACCCGTTTAACGTAATTACGGATATCCAGCACAATGCCGGCGAATACGTAGAATATGAGCGGGAACCCTACTGCCAGGAAAGACGAGTAAATAAAAAACAACCTGATCTTGCTGATCGAGATGTTAAATTTTTCGCCCAGGTAGGTACAAACCCCAAATGAGTATCTTTCAAAAAAAGTTATTATCCTTTGCATCATATCAAGCCAACTTTAAAATCTTGTTACCAACGCCACAATTCAGGCATTTTTTATAGTTGCAATAGCTATTTTTTAATTCAATTAAAGCCTGCGATTCAAAGGCAGTTTTAATTTTCACCCCTAAGTTACTAAAATCTGCCACAATTTTATTGTTTTCTGCCGGTAAATACTCTAACAATGCCAAACCGCGGCTAATAAAATGCTGTGTTTGGTTATGCTTACCATAGCTAAACAAAAATAAGGCCATTGTATTTAAAAGCAAAATATCCACTGAAGCCTCCCCGATGTTCTTTGACGCAGGCGCCGATGCTACATCAAAACGGTAATGGTTTTCCCAATACGGGTTCACCTTTGTTGCCGTAAACAGGGCTTTTAATGCTTTTACGTCTTTTATCTCCAATAGTTTTGAAAATAAATGGTTCGATTGGATAATGAGCGCCGCAAATTGCGCCAGCCTGACGGTAGGGAAATTTGCCGGGCGCAGCCGCATAAACTTCCACAAATGTTTTTCAACCGGCACAAGTTTATATTTCTTTTGCAGGAATTGATATTCTTCCTTAAGTTTCTGCGGATAGGCATCTGTAAAATCACCATCCAAAAAGCCCGATTGCCCGAATATTAATGCCTCTATCTGCATCGGGTTATTTTTATGCTTCGCGAGAATGATCTGCGGCAGCGATTTTGCCAGCAATTCAAAAGGAAGCGCATTGGTTTTAAAACCAAAGTTAGCCGCCAAAAACTGGTAAAAGGTTTCTTCCCAATCGCCCCGGTTAATGGCAAGCGCAGAAAGCACCGCCGCCGATTTCTTCTCCAGTCTCTCCACCAAAACTCTCGTCATCCAGTTGTGCAGGGTGAGGCCGTCAACCGAGCCTATACTAGCCTCACAAGGGATGATCGTCTTCTCGCCAAATATCAATTTATGATACCTGTTATACAGTTCGTCAGGAATCCGGTTTTGCAATTCCAGGGTTGGTACGCGGCGACCATTTGGTAACACCAGTGGCAGATCATCACGGTAAACCACATGCAGGATAACATTTTCGTAGGCATTGTCCGTAGTGTGCCCATGTTTTTTCCAGTCGGATGATGAAAGGTGAACTTCCACATTCCCTGCCCAAACGGTGTCACCTACCCTGATCCGCGCGTTTTGAAAATCGGGGCCAGAGTCGGAATTATGCAGCCCAGCCGAAAATATTTCCAGTTCTTCACCATCAGCAGTTTGCAAATTAACCCGGTCGAACAACCTGAATTTCCAAACATAGTGCAGAAAATCTTCGGGAAAAAGCATGGGGTTAGAGATTAGAGTTTAGTTGATTAGAGATTAGCTAAATGATAAGATAAATTTAACAATTTCTAACAGGCTTTGGTAATCATAATAATATTGTGACGACCGACATCTACAGCAAATCAACCAATCCGGCAAAGCTGCTGATAGTGGCAATTTGTCCATCGTCAACCGCCCCGAAGCCATAATCAGCAAAAATAAAAGGCACGCCTGCTTTAGTCGCTGAATTATAATCACCTATGGTGTCGCCTACGTATACCGGGGCCTTAAGCTGGTGATCGTTTACAATGTCTTTTATGTTTTCGGCTTTCGGATTACCTTTTGTGCCGTAACACTGGTGACCCGAAAAATAATGCCCCATGCCACTTAATTTCAGAAATACTTCGATATAACCGCTCTGGCAATTACTCACAATAAATAGCTTATACCTGGCTGCCAGGTAGCCAAGGGTTTCGTCAAGCGCCGGATAAAGTTCACCACCCCGGCTATGCAATATTTCCAACTCACTTTTCGCGCAAATCGTCATTAACTCTATTCGCTTTGCGGTATCAAGATCAGGAAATAGCGTTTCAAAAATAACATTATAGGCCAAACCAGTTATCGACCGTATTTTTTCACGTGTCATTACTTCATCAACATAATCCACCTGCTCAATAGCGTCCTGCCAGGCAATGGCTACGTTATTTGTACTGTCCCAAAGCGTCCCGTCAAGATCGAAAATGATACTGTCGAAGTTGTTTTTTAAAGATGGATTCATTGTACTCGATTTTCGGGCAAAAGTAGCAGATTTTTTAAACACTCTTTGAACCGTTGTGAAACTATAGTGAAATCGGTGATGGGTACCAACCTGTTTATTTTAAATTTAAAATCTATAAACACTTCATTTACAACGGAACCGGCTATTCTCGCGAAAAAAAATTAATTTTTAGAAAACAATAAAATAGAGGGCGTGTTAACAATAATCGCAGCCGGTAATTGCGACGAACGAAAAAATACGTAAAACTACGTATGCAAAAAAGGTGTAAACCACAGTTGCCGTTGACTTTTTTTTATTATATTTGAATTAATATTTTGCCTTTTAAGCATTATACTGTTTTAACTACCTTTAAAACATTGTACTATGAAACATCTATTACTCTACTTCCTGTTTTTTGTTGGTGCCGCTTTTATATTTATCCAATGTGCCAAATTTTTCCCTACAAAAAATAAAATCGAAAAGCATCAAACCAAAAGCCAAACCGACCCTGGCATTGGTAAGCCAAGCAGACAAAATAGCACCGCTGCAATTACACGAGGAAATTAACGACCAAAATCAGCTTTAATTCCTGAATTTAATTTTGGTGAAAAACAAGGCGTTCCGGTCAAACCGATGCTTGTGCGGATTGTTTTTGCGCGCCAAAAACGCCATAGGTCCGCTTTGAAATGTGGGGGTAAATAAAAAATATTAAGAAGAAACCGGAAGAAATTTTAAAGAATCACAAGTTTGTGAACTTTGAGTATTTTGATAAGCTTTTCGCTTAAAAACCCTTTATAGTGAAATAAAAACGAATGTTGTATCGTGATCTGGGCTACTGCGCAGCCATTTTTTCCATCTAATCAGCTTAATGACTCTCTGTTCATTATTGCCTCTTTACCTAACTGTTTTTTAAAACCCGGCCGGGAATTTTTTTGAGAGGTACATACATTCAAGCAGAGGTGAGTGAAATTCTGATTGAATGATGATGTTAAAATGCTGTTTGTTTTGATGTTCAATACTTAATTGAGTGAATGCCTAATATGAAAATAGTACATACAGGTATCGCAAGTATAACAAAAACCCTTGCCATTTGGATGCTGTTTGCATTGCCTTGCACAAATACATTGTACAGATCTGCTTTAAAATTGTTCAATTTGTGTTCCATGAGTTTGTAATTTATTTATCAAATAATTTATCAGTAAAATATAATTTATCAAATTATGTGGTCTTGTACGGTACAAAAAATGATAAGGTTACATTACCGGTACAAAAAAATCACGAATTGGAATAAAAAAAGCAAGGATTTGATGAATTTACCCCATCAAACCCCTGCTTTAGCTTATAAACAGGACGAAATACTTTGATTCTACTACTCGTTCCGGCTTATATGGACACCCCGGTTGCCGCCGTGGTCGTCCTCATATGTAAAACTTCCGTTTGCAAACCTGGCGTACTTTTCTTTGTACCGGGCAAAAACCGCGTCGGACATTTTTTTACCGTTTACCGTCATTTCAGAAGTATTGATAGTTACCGAATTTATGCTCTTTTCATCAGGGGCAATACCATCTTTTACCAGGTCGCTTATCAGCTCTTTCATCACCCTTTGATCTTCTTCGGCTTGTTTTTGATCTAATTTGGCCTGCTCCTGATCTTTTAAGGCCTGTTCCTGGTCAAGCTTTGCCTGTGCCTGGTCTTTCATAGCCTGTTGCTGATCTTTGCGCGCCTGCTCCTGGTCTAGCTTTGCTTCAGCCTGGTCCCTCTCTGCCTGTACCTGATCTCTTTGCGCCTGTTCCTGGTCTTTGCGGGCTTGTACCTGGTCTCTTTGCGCCTGTTCCTGGTCCTTTTTTGCCTGTATTTTATCAATCCTTATCTGTTCGCGTATTCTTGCGATAACCTTGCTGTATTTGGGCCAGTCGGCCGCAGCAATTTTCTCTCCGTTCACATAAAGTTCGGTCATTTTATCGTTTACCAACTCCATTTTGTAAACTTTATCATTCCAGTCCGTTTGTAATCGTTCTACCTGTTTACCCTGGCTGGTGTGCGTAACGTAATAGTTCGTATGCCGGTCAGCATCAATGGATGCACTATCGGATCCGTTTGTTTTTTGCGCCCGGGCGCTCAGCGTGATCAGCAGTGTTACCATCAGCACTAAACTGCTTTTAATGTAGCTTGTTTTCATTTTTTGTTGATTTGAGGGCACGCCAGAGTGATCATACCAGGTGTTTACCCGTTTTATAAAATTTATTTAATTTACTATTTGCCGTAGTAAGTCCCGTCTTTCGAATAAGAGAAACTATTATGCGAGAATCGGGTGTACTTCTCTGCATATTTTTTATACACCGCGTCGGGCTGTTTAACCCCGTTTACTACCATATCATAACCGTCAAAAGTTAAGCTATGCAGGCTATTCTCGTCGGGAATGATTTTATCGCTAACCAGGTCGCCTATCAATTGCTTCATCACACGCTCGTTCTCTTCGGCCTGTTCCTGGTTTTTCTTCGCCTGGATCTGATTTAGGCGGCTTTGCTCCTCGTTGCGTGTAGCCTGTTCCTGGTTGCGCATCGCTTGTTGCTGGTTACGGCTCGCTTGTTCCTGGTTGCGTTCAACCTGCTGCTGGTTTTTTTCTTCCTGTAATTGATTTAACTGTGCCTGCTGCTGGTTACGCACTGCCTGCTGCTGGTTTTTCTCTTCCTGAATTTGATTTAACCGCACCTGCTGCTGGTTGCGCGCAACCTGTTCATGGTTTTTATTTGCCTGTATCTGATTCAACCGTGCCTGCTCCTGGTTACGTATCGCCTGTATCCTGTCTCTTTTTATTTGTTCGCGAAACGCAGCTATTGCGTCATCATACTTACTCCAGTCGGCAGCAGGTATTTTCTGCCCATCAACATACAATTCGGTAATCTTATCATTCACCAGCTTCAGCTCATAAGTTTTGCTACCCCATTCGCCCCGCATGCTTTCAACACGTTTACCGTCCGGGCTGGTGCTAACGTTATGATTATAGTACCTGCCGGTATCGTCAGCTTTTTTATCTGCTGATTTTGTTTGTGCTTTTGCGGTAAATACGGCAAATAGCAGCCCCGCCAGCAATATGCCGGCTTTAATGTAATTTGTTTTCATTTGATTTAAAATTTAAAAATTGGACAATACAATATCAACCCGCACCGAAGCGGAATTAAAAAAATATAAAATAAAAGGTTAACATCAACCCGGTTTACAAAGCGGATGCGCATACCGCCTGCCTAACCCGGGTAGCTTTACTTGATTGATCTATTCCTGAACACTGGCTTTATTTTTCATTGCTTGTTCCTGGTTTTTTCTATCCTGGATCTGGTTTAATCGGGCCTGTTCCTGGTTGCGTGCCGCCTGTTCTTCGTTTTTTTTTGACTGTACCCGGTTTAGCTCCACTTGTTGCTGATTACGCTCAGCTTGCTGCTGATTTCTTAATGCCTGCAGCTGATTTAACCGTTGCTGCTGCTGGTTTGCCTGTTCGCGGTTCACTTCTACCTGGTGGTTGTTGTTACTTCGCTGTTCCGATTGTTCCCTTTTTGCATGCTCCTGGTCAACCCTTGCCTGTTGCTGGTCTTTGAGCGCTTGTGCCTGATCTCTAAGCGCCTGGTCCTGGTCGATTTTCGCCTGGGCCTCATCTTTCAGCGCTTGTATCTGATCCTGGCGGGCACGTTCCTGGTCCGAAACGTTCTGCTGATCGCTTACGGGAGTTTGCAAAATTGAGCTTGTAGGTTTTGCAGGCTCACTGGTCCTTTCTATGCCGGCTACGCCATTTCTCATTTTCATCCCGGCTTTAGCCCTCGCATAGCTAATCTCCGTTTTTATCGTTTTTGAAATATGGATGCTTGTTATGACGATAGCTTTTTGTGTGGCAACTGCAGTTATCGATGCGTGACGCCGGGCCGACCCTGTTCTTGTAGTTGCCTTTATCCGTACTACTGACGCGGCAGTCAATAAGATGGACAGCAGGAAGATACTGCCAACGAAAAATATTTTTTCGCCCAGGCCGAAGGTCATGTTTTTATTACTCATGATGCGGCTTGCGCGGCGCAGCAGGTAATTCTTTTTACCCGGAAAGGCAATGTTGTAAGCTGATCCATAAAGTTCGTGTTCTTTAAAACTGATGAGCGCCTGCACAAACCCTACTTTGTTTTGAGTTTGCTCCAGCGCGATGTCGTCGCAACAATTTTCACGCTCTTCCCGCAATATGGATGAGATCCACAACAAACCGGGATTAAAGAAGAACACCGTTTCAGTAATATTTTGGAGGAAATTAACAAAGTAGTCGTTGCGGCGGATGTGGGCCAGTTCGTGCAGCAAAATGGCTTCAACTTGTTCGGCAGGCAAGCCGGCCAGCAATCCCACCGGGATCAAAATAACAGGTTTCAAATGCCCCACAACCACCGGCACTTTAACGTATCCCGATTGCAGTAGTTCAACCACCTTTTCGATCTTTAATTTTTTTGAAAATAACGTTACTTTTTCAGCCCAAAACGTGCTTGGTGCTACTACCTTATAAGTGCGTACCTTGTGATTGTAGGCCAAACAGGTAAGCATTTTTATACTTTTAAACAGGAAAACAATAAACCAAATCATCACTACCAGGGGCTCGTTTGCTTCAAAATACCTGGTAAATGTTTTAACTATGTGTTTTAAACCACAAATATTGCCAAAAACCAGGTCGGGAACTATAGCACCGGACCCCCCGGGTATTAAATGCCTTAATGTTACTGATGAATGCAGCGTAAGTTCGTATGTAAACGTAAACAAGCATGACACAATAAAAGCAACAAACAAAACCAGCACCAGGTTATAACGATAAGCCGCATTCGATCTTTTTGTGAGCATCAAAACCGCCCCGGTAATAATTCCAAAAAGTAATCCTTCCCATAACGAATGGATCAGCATCCAGCCAAATGCGGGGATTATTTTGTTCATTAATGCGCTTATCAAAACCTGGCTCATCGCTAAATTATTTTTTGGTTTGCATATTGTTTAGCATCTCTTTTATCTTTCGTAATTCGTCTGCCGATGTTTTATCATTGTCCAGCAGCGCAAGCATTAAACTACTTGGCGAGCCGTTGTACATCGAGTCGACAAAACGGCCAAGCAGGTTGCCTTTTATCTTTTCCTCGTCCACGGCTGCACTGTATATATGTTTCATGTTTGTTTCGTCCCTATCCAGCATTCCCTTTTCCTTCATTACCTGCATCAGCTTTAAAGTTGATGTGTATTGCACCACTTCTTTATGCTCATTCAGTTTGTTATGCACAAAGCGGACAGTCGATGGGCCGTCCTTCCACAGTATCTGCAGCACATCCAATTCGGTTTTTGTGGGTACGATAACTTTGTCGGTATCTTTATTAAATAACATCATAAACCAAAGGTATGTATTAAAAACGTACGTTGCAAGGATTATGTTATTTTTTTTATAATGACGCTGATTTGATAGCAAATCGTTACAAAAAAAAATGAAAAAATTACAGCAGATGGCTGTTTAAGAAAGGTTTATGGAAGATAAGGAATTAAAAAACAAATGTTCGAAAGCAATGCTGCGGCACGCTACCAGGCATTCATTGCGAACGGCCACCGGCAGCTGATCTTCATTTTTGAACTTAAAAATGGCTACACCGCCCTCAAAGTGATACTGGATATGGCGCTGAAGTACATGGTCTACCCTGCGATCGCTTGCGTCATCATCGATTAGTGCAGCGTAATTTTCTTCAATGTTCAGGATGCGGTGCGTGAATTTCTCAATTATTTTTAAACAAACATTCGCATCGTCGCCGATATAGAGAATATTACCGTACGATCCCAAATTGTTAACAAGTTGCTGATCCATCATCCATCATTTAATACCTGCAAGTTATCGGCATTAAATGAAATTAGCATGAAAGCGGCAAAAGCTTGCAAAACTGTTACAATCGGGCATGTTAAAGATGTGCCAATGTTACTCATTTGGGTTATCGACACTCAATTCAGGATGATAATGCAGCCCTGGCGTAAGCCAATACAGCAGTATAACCCTTGAATACCTGAAATTAAAGGGGGACAGGACAACACCGGTTGACAGGATAACAATGATATACAGCCAGGGATTTTTGCTGCCACCAGTTAAAACACTTATTGCAACGGCCAGTGTAATCATTTCGGCAACAAACATCGCGTAGCTAATTAACATAGCAACATAAAAATAACCCGGCTCGCGCTCATAAGTAAGGCCGCAGTGCGTGCAGGTTTTATGCATTACCTGCGATTTAAACCCATACATTGAGGTTACAAACATATCGCCCCTTCTGCATCGCGGGCATTTGGCATGTACTACAGCCGGCCACACCGGCAGTTTGTTTTCCAGGTTACTCATTGTGATCATTGTTTAATATTTTTTTTCTGAATTCTTCGGGCGTAATATTTTCAGTCTTTTTGAAAAACTTAGTGAAGTATGAATTATCACTAAAATTAAGTTCAAAAGCTATTTGGCTGATGCTTAGTTGCTGATTGGTAAGCAGGCGTTTCGCCTCCAGCAATGTTCGGTTCCTGATCATTTCACCGGCCTGAATGCCTAACAGGTCTTTACAGATCGCATTCAGGTGATTTGGAGTTATGTATAATAGTTCGGCGTAATCTTTGGGCAGTTTAAGCCGGGTATAATTCGCTTCAATCAGCTTTTGAAAGTTTTTAAGCAAGGTTTGGTTGTATGATAGCGGCCCTTTACTGCCTGCGCTTGTATTTAAACGATGTACAAGAATAAACAACCTGATGATCAATACTCTTAGCATATCGGCGGATAGCGCTGCTGTATTTTGCCATTCGCTAATTATTTCCTCAAACAATGCATATATTTCATTGTGCATGGCCGCGGGGAGGTCAATAACCGCGTCTTTAAGGTCACCGCCGAAAAACGAAAAGTTTTCGATATATGCAGCGTTCAATAAAAATGTTTGGAAAAAAGCGGTTGAAAAATTGATGATATAACCGTCAGTAAAACCTTCAAAACTCCAGGAGTGTACCTGCCCGGGTATCATAAAGTATATTTGATAAGGTTTTACCGTGAATCTTTCAAAATCGATAACATGGCTGCCTGCTCCTTGCGTAAAAAGCACCAGGTGATAAAACGTATGCCCGTGGGCCGCATGAAGATTTTTGTGATGTTCTAAATAAGGCGCAAACCGGCTGATCAGAATATCATCCTGCCTGAAATCAGATAGCGTGCATATATCAAATACCGGCGTGCTTTGTAACATAGTACAATATTAGGCACTATATTACCATTACAATGGTGTTTTTTGATGATTTTGTGGTACTAATCAATTATTTGTTTGCAGCAAGCTCCATTTCGGCTTTTGGTACCCATTTATAAATAACATTTTCAAGCCGCTCAATGGTAAATGGTTTGCTGATGAAATCCTTCATGCCAGCCTGTTTGCATTTTATTTCGTCTTCGCTCAATACGTTGGCCGTCATGGCGATAATTGGCGGGGCGCTCTCCCCATACTTTTTAATGATAAAAGCTGCGGCTTCCAAACCATCCATTTCAGGCATTTGAATGTCCATAAAAATAAGATCGTATTTCTTTTCTCCCTGCATCTCAATAGCCATCCTTCCGTTGTCGGCAATATCAATTGAGTGGCCTATCTTACTAAATGTT
>Ga0206909_1060_pt1 | contig 22978 bp, 20 predicted proteins | sample Alteio_BWOrgHeat_76_FD_152943 | JGI IMG/M metagenome (GOLD analysis project Ga0206909, IMG submission 152943) | Enriched cells from forest soil in Barre Woods Harvard Forest LTER site, Petersham, Massachusetts, United States -... | ecosystem: Environmental > Terrestrial > Soil > Temperate forest >...
TTTTGAAGCGCCGAACCTGGAGATCGATCTGAAAAGATTGAAAGAAAAAGTAGATGCAGGTGCGGAATACATCATGACACAGATGTTTTTCGACAATCAAAAATTCTTTGAATTTGCAAATGCCTGCCGTGCTGCAAATATAATGGTACCAATCATTCCCGGGCTTAAACCACTTACTTCAAAAAAACAATTATCTGTGTTGCCGCGTATTTTTCATGTTGATATCCCTACTGAATTAAGCAACGAAATAATGAAATGCAAAACTGATGAAAGCGTTTGTGAACTCAAGTTGCGGCACTTACTACCGCGCAATACAAGCACATTGTCAACTCCCAAAAAATTCAAGTCGATCAGTGCATCCTCAGTTTCTCTTTTTGTAAACCCGCCGCAAATGATATGCGGCACTGCATCAATTTTATAATGGTTCATGATGGCTGCGCAAATGCCCACCGTTCCGGGCCTTTTGCGCACTTCCACTTTTTCAAAACTGCCGTCAGTTTTTTTCTTGAACATCGTTTCGCTGCGGTGGTAGGTCACATTGATCCACGAAGGTTTAAACTCCATCAACGGATTCAAATGGTCATAAATTGATGTGATACTTTTGCCTTTCAATGGCGGCAGGATCTCAAAAGAGATAAGTGTATCCTGTGCGCGGGCAATATGTTCTGTTACTTTCATTTCAAAAAAATTACTGCAATATACAGCAGAGAAACGGAGAATGAAAAATGGAGAATGCAGAATAAAAAATCTAAGGTGCCGTTAATGATTATCCATTTCCGCTGCGTAATTATCCATTCGCAGTTACCTTTGCGGCGTGAAAAAAAGAACACAACGTGTAATACTGGAAGATGTGGTGGTAGAAGATTATGCTGCTGAAGGCAAATCGCTCGCCCGTGTGGACGGCAAAGTTATTTTTATTGAGAACGCCATTCCCGGCGATGTGGTGGATGTGCAATTGCATAAAAATAAAAAAGATTGGGCAGAAGGTTTTCCCGTCTGTTTTAAAAAAAGATCGGCTGACAGGATCGAGGCATTCTGCAAACATTTTGGTATTTGCGGCGGCTGCCAATGGCAAACGCTTCCTTACGAAAAACAATTGATCTACAAACAAAAACAGGTTGCTGATAATCTTCAACGCATCGGCAAAACAGCGCTTCCTGAAATATTGCCCATCATCGGTTGCGGGGACACCACACTTTACCGCAACAAATTGGAATATACTTTTTCCAATAAAAAATATTTGACCAATGCAGAATTGCACGACACATCGGTTTCGACCTACATGGATGTTGCCGGGTTTCATGCAAAAGGCATGTTTGACAAAGTGGTGGAAATAGATATCTGCCATTTGCAGGAAGAGCCTACAAACCTTATCCGCAAAGCGATTGCGCGTTTTGGTGTTGAAAATAAAATTCCGTTCTATGATATGCGTTTGCATACAGGTTGGCTGCGCACGATGCAGGTACGCACTGCAACAACCGGTGAGTTGATGGTGAATATCATGCTGGGTTATAAGGACGAAGAGAACACAAAAAAATTGCTTGATTCGTTGCTGAAAGATTTTCCCGGTATCACGAGTTTGCTTTACACCATCAATACAAAATTCAACGACAGTTGGTATGATCTTGAGCCGATCATTTATTTTGGCAAAGGATTTATTTTAGAAAAACTCGAAGATTTTAAATTTAAAATAAGCCCCAAATCTTTTTTCCAGACCAATACAAAACAAAGCGAGAATCTGTATCGTGTTGCGCGTGAGTTTGCACAATTGAACGGCACGCAAAACGTTTATGATCTGTATTGCGGCACGGGCAGCATCGGCATTTTTGCAAGTAAGCATGCAAAAAAGATCATCGGCATCGAAGTGATAAAAGATGCAGTGAAAGATGCCGAAGAAAATGCAAGGCTTAACAATATTGAACATGCATCTTTTTTTGCAGGTGATGTAATTGATATTTGCACCGATCAATTCTTTCACACACATGGACGGCCGGATGTGATAATAACCGATCCTCCGCGTGCGGGAATGCATGAGAAACTGGCAAGAAAATTACTCGATATTGCTGCGCCGCTGATTGTTTATGTAAGCTGCAATACTGCTACACAGGCGCGTGACATCAATTTGCTGAGCGAGAGATATTCGGTGGAAAAGATACAGCCGGTGGACATGTTCCCGCATACGCACCACATAGAAAACGTGGTGCAACTGAAATTAAAAAACTAATTTGCCAAACAATAAATATCCTTTTTACCAATGACAGAATTCAGGCCGGGAAATTTCCAGATCTTACCAACTATCATTAAAAATTTACTGATCATTAATGTACTTGTATTTATTGCGCAGAGTACAATCGGCAACGGCAATACTTTTTTTGAAGATAATTTTGCATTACATACATGGCAAAGCGGCCTGTTCAAACCATGGCAATTTTTTACTTACATGTTTTTGCATGGCGGCATAGACCATATTCTTTTCAACATGTTTGCGTTATGGATGTTTGGCTCCATCCTGGAAAATCTTTGGGGACCAAAACGATTCATCATTTTTTATCTCGTTTGCGGATTGGGCGCGGCATTGTGCCACATGATCGTGTTATATTTTCAGAATCAGACAATGATCGAACATTTTGATGTGATCAATGCTTCCGCAGGAAATTCGATTGCACAGATCAATGATTTTATTGCAAAATATGGAGATGGGCTGACCACTACATCCGGCGCGCCGATACCCATTACGGTTGACGGCGCTCATGCTGTAATGAATGCTAATTTAGATATACCGACGCTTGGCGCTTCAGGCGCAATTTTCGGTTGCCTCGCGGCATTCGGTTATTTATTCCCCAATAATTACATTTATCTGTATTTCTTTTTCCCGATCAAAGCAAAATGGTTTGTACTTGGCTACGCTGCCGTTGAATTGTATATGGCGGTGAAAAGTTCGGCAGGCGACGGTGTTGCGCATGTGGCACATCTTGGCGGCGCATTGGTAGGCATCATTCTTGTTTATTATTGGAATAAGAAGAACCGCAGGAATTTTTATTGATATTAATGATACTTTATAGCAGGAAATATTTTTTTGTTTGACCTTTGATAAAAATTATTGCAATGAGTGTGCTGCAGCAAAACAGGCGGAAAAGGATCAGGTTGGGCGAAGATAACAATGCGCTCACCTGGCTTATTATTATCAATGCTGTGGTGTTTGCGGCAGCGCTGTTCATCAGTGTCATTTATTCTATCAGTTATGACAAACCGCTTGTTGCACAACAACTTTTCCATACACAATTCTTTGACTGGCTGACATTGCCTGCAAGCCCTGCAAAATTTATCACCAGGCCGTGGGTGTTGTTTACATTCATGTTCACGCATGAAGGCGTGATGCTCCTGATCAGCAGTGTGCTTTGGCTTTGGGGCTTTGGTTACATTCTGCAGGACATTTCGGGCAATGACAAACTTATTCCCGTTTATTTGTACGGCGGTTTTGCAGGAGCTGTTTTTTTCTTACTTGCAGCAAATTTTCTTCCTTATATCAACAGTCATTTTGCAATGCCCGCGCCCTTGCTTGGTGCAGGCACATCGGTAATGGCTGTCGCAATTGCTACCACAACGCTTGCACCCACTTACAAAATTTTTCCGATGATCAATGGCGGCATTCCATTGTGGGTATTGACATTGGTGTATGTTGCGATTGATTACGTAAGCATCGGTGGCAGCAATGCGCCCGTTGCATTTGCGCATCTTGCAGCAGGCACGATCGGTTTTATTTATATGATGCAATTGAAACGCGGGAATGATATGGGCAAATGGATGACAGACCTTGTCAACTGGCTCAACAATATTTTTAATCCTGAAAAAAAACAGGCGTTGCCAAAACAGCAACAACATTTTTATAAGGCCACCAGAAAACCTTTCGAAAAAACAACACATGTTACTCAGCAAAGGCTTGATGAGATACTGGATAAAATAAACAAGGACGGCTATCATTTTTTAACCGACGAAGAAAAAGATTTTTTGAAGAAGGCCAGCCACGAAGACCTTTAGCCATTTTCATTCATGAAAAAAGTATTAAAAATAACGTGGGTTATTTTGTGCATTGTTGTTTCAGTTGTTTATCTATTGTCTTGTTTCAGTGCATTCATACCTGTCGCATACTTTTCATGCAGCAGCATCTTCGGTATTCTTTTCCCTTACATTTTGCCTTTGTTCTTATTGATCTGCCTAATCTGTTTTTTTATACAAAAAAAATCAGCGGTCATTCTTTTATGCCTTTTGCCATGCAGTTACAGAAACTTCACTTCCACATTTGCAAGCAACAAAAATTCATGGAAAGATGCAAAAGATTCCGGCACGCTGCGCATCATGACATGGAATGTTGAAGACTTTCTGAACCTGCTGCACAAACACGAAACCGCTTCGGGCGGCAGTGCTCAAATGCTTGCCCTGATTGAGAAAACGCAGCCCGACATTCTTTGCCTGCAGGAATATTTTGATGTGGAAAAAAGCAGTTGGGCCGTTTCAATGGGCGAAGCGCTTGATTCGGCCGGATATCATTACCGTTATTTTTCAAACGATCATCTTGTACGTTTTGATAATCATTCACTGCTCGTGCGCGGCGTTGCGATCTTTTCAAAAACACCATTCACCGACAGCGGGCGCATCAATATTTATCATTATGAGAAAGAAAATGAGAACATGGTCTTCGCAGATATTTTATTTAACAAAAAGCCCATTCGCATCTTTACTGCACATCTTTTGTCGTACGCATTTTATGATGACACTGCAAGCGATGTAAAGAAAGGTAAAAATATTTATGAAATCACTTTCAAAAGGAAACATTCCGTTTTTAACAGGCTGACGGGAACAGAGCTTGTGCATGAAAAAGAAGCTGCATTAATAAGGGACCAAATTGCCGCAAGCCCTTATCCAGTCATATATTGCGGCGATATGAACACGACACCGACATCCTATAGTTATCGTTTTCTGAAAGGCCCGTTGCAGGATGCTTTTCTTAATAAAGGCGCAGGCATCGGCGCTACATTTTATAAGATACTTCCCACATTGCGTATAGATTATTGTTTGGCAGACAGCAAAATGAAAGTGCTGCAATGCAAAGTGGATGAACAAAAAATCTCTGACCATTATCCTGTGATCACGGATGTGCAATGGAAATGAACATGCACTAAATTCCGTAAATTTACTGCATGTCAGCAAGCCGCATCCGCAGGTTCTTCAAATGGGTTTTCATCAGCCTGAACATATTTGTCTGCATGCTTTTTTTATTCGCCTGTCTTGGCCCGTTCATCAATCCTGCTAAAGTGCCGCTGATCGGTTTTCTTGGTTTGATCATTCCATATTTAGCCATATTGCTTATTTTCTATTTACTGTTCTGGCTCTTTGCAAAACCAATGCTGGCATTGCTTCCATTGATCACTTTACTGATCGGTCTAAAGCAGGTCAATGTTTTGTTTGCCACACATTTCTCAAACGAATTTGTTTTACAAAAAAATAATTCCATGCTCCGCATAGTTGACTGGAATGTAAGCAGCATGTATGGATTGAGCAATAACAGCGAAATAAAAAAACACGACCGCGCAGAAATTGCAGATCTTATTTTAAGCCAGCAGCCCGACATTATTTGTCTGCAGGAATTCAATCATTCTTATACACAAGGTCCGCAGGCAGACAATATCGGATTGTTCTCTGCAGCCTATCCTTATTTCTTTTTTTCAAAGGATTATGAGAAAAGGCATGGCTTTTACCTTGAAGGAAGCATCATCTTTTCAAAATACCCGATCATTGATTCGGGTAAAATAAAATATCCTGACAACATCGCTGAAAGTTTGATCTATGTTGATATAAAAAAAGATGAAGACACCATCAGGGTGTACACGGTGCATTTGCAATCATTCCTTTTTAAAGACAGCGATTATGCAGAAATTGAAAAGATAAAAGATCAGAAAGATTCATCGCTCGTCAAATCAAAGAATATCTTTCAAAAGATGCGAACTGCCTTTATCAGGCGCGGCATCCAGGCAGAAACGGTAAGAACTGCCATTGACGCAAGCCCTTATCCATCCATCGTTTGCGGCGATTTCAATGATGTGCCGGGATCATACGCTTACTTTCACATACGCAGCGAAAGACAGGATGCTTTTCTTGCAAAAGACTTTGGCATCGGCCGCACTTATTATGCGCTTGCACCCACGCTGCGTATAGATTATATCATGCCCGACAAACATTTTGACATTGCACAATTTGGTATGATCGACGAGGGCCTCAGCGATCATCTCCTGCTCGAAGCTGATATGAGCGTAAAAAAATAATATCTTTGCAATATGAAATTACCGGTCAAATATTGTTTTGCAAATTGTTAATGCAGCGTATTTTTTTTGAACCAAACTGCATTACTGCTATGAATCTTCGTTGCGTCGCACTCTTGTACGTTCAGTTCTTTGTTCGGCGCAATGTAGCAGATTCATAAAATTCAAAACAATTTTCATTCACTTATTTTCCAACAATCATCAATGCCACTCAAAGTTTATAATTCACTCACACGCAAAAAAGAAGAATTTCAATCAATCATCCCAAACCTTGTGGGCATGTATGTTTGCGGGCCAACGGTAAGCGGAGAAAGCCATCTCGGGCATGCAAGGCCGTACATCACTTTTGATTTTATTTACCGTTACCTCACACATCTCGGCTACAAGGTGCGCTATGTGCGCAACATCACTGATGCCGGGCATTTTGAAGAAGAAGGCCGCGAAGCGGAAGATAAGATAAGCAAAAAAGCAGTGCTTGAAAAACTCGAGCCGATGGAGCTTGTGCAGAAATACACCAACCTTTTTCATTGGGCAATGCTGCAGTTCAATACACTGCAGCCAAGCATTGAACCAACAGCGACAGGGCATATCGTTGAGCAGATAAATATGATCGAAAAGATCATTGCAGATGGTTATGCTTACGAAGCAAATGGCTCTGTTTATTTCGATGTTGAAAAATACAACAGCCATTTTGCGCCCAAAGGTTTGCCTTACGGTATTTTAAGCGGGCGTGTGCTGGAAGAAATGCTGGAGACCACCCGCGAACTTGACAACCAGGAAGAAAAGCACAACAAAGCAGATTTTGCACTCTGGAAAAATGCGCCGCCCGAACACATCATGCGCTGGAAAAGCCCGTGGGGCGAAGGTTTCCCGGGATGGCACATTGAATGCTCGGCAATGAGTTCAAAATATTTGGGCGAACAATTTGATATTCATGGCGGCGGAATGGACCTTCAATTCCCGCATCATGAATGCGAAATTGCACAGAGTGTCGTATGCAATAATGAGATGCCTGCACGTTATTGGTTGCACAATAATATGATCACGATCGACGGAAGAAAAATGGGCAAGAGTTATAACAACGTGATAAAATTGACTGAACTTTTTACGGGCAATCATCCATTGTTATCGCAGGCATATCATCCGATGACGATTCGTTTTTTTATTTTACAAACGCATTATCGTTCAACACTTGACTTCAGCAATGAAGCGTTGAAAGCTGCAGAAAAAGGGTTGAGGCGTTTGTGGGAAGGCTATGAGAATCTTAAGAAGTTAGAAGTGAGCTGTGAGCTGTTAACTGTAGGCAATGAGCTTGATGATAAAGTACAGAAACTTATTTCAGAATTTGATGATTTCATGGATGATGATTTTAATACGGCGAAAGTGCTGGCGAATATGTTTGAACTCGTCCCGATCATCAACGGCATAAAAGACGGCCATATTTCAAACAGCACTTTGAGTGCGGCAACATTGCAGTTGATGAAGGATAAAATGAAAATGTTTGTTGAAGATATTTTTGGTTTAAAAACAGATGTTGGAAACAATGAGCAACTGAATAATGTTGTGCAACTATTAATTACAATTCGTAAAGAGGCGAAGACAAAAAAAGATTTTGTGACGAGTGATAAAATAAGAAATGAGCTGGCTGCGCTTGGCATACAGCTTAAAGATGAAAAGGACGGAAATATGAGTTACAGTTTCGCATAGAAGCGCTCAATAGAATTACAACATTTGAACGGTGCCAACGCCACTGCTATTGATAGCAATTCTTCAGCTTGGCCAAAAAAATTCCTTCAAAGAAACAACGTGTGATATTTTTTTTTGAACTGAAAAAATAAGATCATGGTAAAAAAAGATCCGCGTGTAGATGCTTATATTGCCAATGCTGCACCATTCTCAAAACCAGTGCTGATGCACTTTCGCGGGCTTGTACATAAAGCTTGTCCTGATGTTGAAGAAAGTATAAAATGGAGTCATCCCAATTTTGCCTATAAGGGAATCATGTGCGGAATGGCTGCATTTAAAGAACATTGCGCCATCGGTTTCTGGAAGTCTGCTTTGATGCGAGATGCAGAAAAATTGAAAGCTGGAAACGAAGGTGCAATGGGAAATATGGGAAGAATAGCCTCATTAAAAGATTTGCCTTCAGACAAAATACTGATCGCCTATATCAAGGAAGCTGCGATGCTGAATGAGGAAGCAAAAAAATTACCCCCAAAGAAAAAAAATGTTGAAAAAAAAGAGTTGACAATTTCTGCTGAACTTATAAAAGCACTTGAGAAAAATAAAAAAGCAAAATCGGTTTTTGAGAATTTCAGTTATACAAATAAGAAAGATTATGCTGAATGGATTGCTGAGGCAAAAACAGAAAAAACAAAAACAGCAAGATTGGCAACTGCCGTGGAATGGATTGCAGAAGGCAAGATCCGCAATTGGAAATATCTGAGGAAGTAAATTTATTTATTCAACTCAATCCTGAACGTCGTTCCTTTTCCCGCTTCGCTGTTTTTTACAAAGATCTTTCCTTTGTGGTACTGTTCTACAATGCGTTTGGTAAGCGTGAGACCCAGACCCCATCCGCGTTTCTTCGTGGTAAAGCCAGGTTTAAAAACTTTGTTGAGATTGGCTGAAGAAATGCCTTTGCCTGTGTCGCTTACATCAATGATGATATGCATTGCAGTTTCATGAATATGCAATTTTATCTGGCCCTTTCCTTCCATTGCATCGAGTGCATTTTTTAAAAGATTTTCTATAACCCAATCAAACAAAGGTGGTGAGATCTGCACGGGGATATTTTGTTTGCCTTCGCTTTCGATTACAAAATTTATTTTCCCGCCGGCACGTTTTTTTATATAGTCCACCATGCTTTGGATTTGCTCTACCAGGTTTCTTTCTTCAAGATGCGGCATACTTCCGATCTTCCCAAAGCGGTCTGTGATAAGCAAAAGACGGTTTACGTCCTTCTCCATTTCATGCGTTATTTTTTCACCATCAGGAATTTCTTTCAGCATTTCTATCCATCCCTGCAAGCTTGAAACAGGTGTGCCCAACTGGTGTGCCGTTTCTTTTGCCATGCCGGCCCACAATTGGTTTTGCGTGCTGAGGTAACTGCTGCGCTGCGCAAAAATGGTGATGACAATAAATAACGCGACGATGAACAACTGGATGATGGGAAAATATCTCACTTCCTGCTGCAGCACACTTTGCCCGTAATAATATTTATTGGCGCTGTAAGGCGTTTTGCTTAAAACTACAATGATGGGCTCGTGCTCTGTTTTAAATTCATTCAGCTTCTTTCTTAAATAACCAGTGTCAGATTGAATCTTTGCATTGTCGAGGTTGAGATAATTGTTGCTGATACTGTCATTCTCATTTGTTTCAATAATAGGGATATCGGTATTGCCCGAAGATATTTCTGTGGCAAGGTTCAAATTGGATTGATCATTCGTATTGATGATGGTCTTTTGTGCATCGGCCCATATTTGTACTTTTTGTTTCTCTGCTGATGCAATTTTTTCAGAAAGGTATTGTGAATAAAAAATGCTGCTGCTCACGATCAAGATCGCTGTAAATGCAAGCAGTGTGCGCCAGTTGAGCCATAACCTTATCATGCTTCTAAAATAGAAAATGTTTTTGTGATGTAATAAAAGAAAAATCCTGCCGCAGCAGGATTTTCTTAAATAAGAGAAATATATGAAGATGAAATTAGCTGAACAGACCGCCTTTCTTCAATGTTTTTACACCCTGTCCGATCATGTATCCATTTTGATAGATCTCGATCTTGTAATCACCGGGAAGATAATGGCCGTCCTGTTTCCAGTCGAAAGACACAGGCACCAATTGTCCCTGCTGATATTGAACATCTACTTTGCTTGTATAAGCTTTATCACCCTGATCGCGTGATTGGAATGTGCCGCTTCCGTTAGAAGGAATAGTGATCAGTTTCCCGTCAGGGCCTGTCACACAAACATATAATTCAGTTGGCCCGCTTGGTGCGATGCGATTTGGATCAAGGTTGAATGTTACACGCAGCAAATCCGCTTTTTTTGCAGTAGTGGTAGAAACCTGTTTGCCACTTCCTTTTACATCGATTGCTGCAATATTGATATCAGAAGCCTGCAATGTAGAGCCTACATCCTGAATATGGGCTTTTTCCTGTTGAGTGGTTGTAAGGTTTTGATTCAACTGGCCATTCTGCGCCGTTAGTGTATCACGCTGCGTTGTCAATACCTGGTTGTTTGCAGTCAAGGTATCATTTTCCTTTTTCAGGGTTGCAACCTGTGTGAACAGATCATTTACCTGACCTTTATATTTCGTTACCAATGCCTGCAGGTCCGATATTTTTGCATTTTTATCAGCAAGCATATTCTTAAGGTCGTTCTTTGTTTTGTCGAGATCAGCTTTTTCCTGTGCCAGCTGTCCGGTCAATTGCGTATTGCTTCCGGTAAGAGAATCTTCTTTTGCAAGTGACTCATTATATTCTGCCTGTATTGAATCCCGGGCAGACATCACTGTATTGATCTGCGCCTGTTGCTGCTGTATCTGCTGTGTTGATTTGCTCTTATCATAAATGATCCAGCCCCATGTACCTAATAATAATACGATTAAAATGCCATAGATAACTTTTCTGTTATCCTTGGGAGTTTGTTGCGGGGTTTCCTGGGGATTTTCTGCAGAAGGATAATTTGTGTAGCTCATGTTTTTTTTATGTTTATATTTATTAAAATTTTATACGTTGACCAACGAAACTTCTATTTTCGATTTCCTTTTTATTGATATTGAAACTGTACCGCAATATGCTGACTTTTCGGAGCTTGATCCTGTTTGGAAAACGCTCTGGATTGACAAAATTTCCAAAACCGTGCCAGAAAACACAACACCCGAGGAAAGTTATCTTCAAAAAGCAGGAATTTTGGCTGAATTTGGAAAGGTCGTCTGTATTTCTACCGCTTATTTATTTGAAACTGACAATAAAGAAATCGCGATAAAGATAAAAAGCATTTATGGAGATGACGAAAAAAAATTACTCCACGAGTTCATCCAGCTTGCAGATAAGGTTTTCAGGCATAATAAAAAATTTGAATTTGCCGGACACAACATCCGCGAATTTGATATTCCATACCTCTGCCGGAGAATGCTAATCAACCAGATCCCGCTTCCTGAATATCTTAACCTCCACGGCGCAAAACCTTGGGAGATACGCATTACAGATACATTGCAATGGTGGAAGTTCGGCGATTATAAAAATTTCATTTCGCTCAATTTACTGGCGCATATTTTAAATATACCAACGTCCAAAACAGATATTGACGGCAGCAAAGTGCAGCATGTTTATTACCACGAAAAAGACCTGCGCCGCATTGCAGATTATTGCCAGCGCGATGTGATAGTTGTGGCAAATATTATTTTATATTTTAAAAATCTGCCATTGCTTCAAGAAAGCAATACTGTAATCGTGCAATGATCTTTCATTAAACATAAAATCATTTTTAACTTCAGATTTTTCACATTTCATTTGCAGAATGAGCGCAGAAAAAATAATGAGTGAATGGAAGAAAAAAACTTTCAGGCCTGTTTACTGGCTCGAAGGCGAAGAAGGTTATTTCATTGATCTGCTCACCGATTATGCAGAGCATCATATTCTTTCCGTAAGTGAGGCCGAATTCAATCTCACTGTTTTTTATGGCCGCGATGCTGACTGGGCTTCCATTTTAAATGCGTGCCGACGTTATCCAATGTTCGCCGAAAAACAGGTTGTGATATTAAAAGAAGCACAACAAATGAAAGACATTGACAAACTCGAGGCTTATGTTCAAAACCCTTTGCCATCAACACTCTTCGTAGTTGCTTACAAAGAAAAAAAATTGGACGGGCGCGGAAGTTTTTCAAAACTGGTGAAAAAAGGCGGCTATTTATTCAGTGAAAAAATAAAAGAATATCAACTTGCGGAATGGGTTGGCGGCATGATCCATGAAAAAGGTTTGACGATCAATCAAAAAGCATTGGCGCTGATCGTTGATCATATCGGCAACGATCTTTCGCGATTGCAGAATGAAGTGGAAAAATTGACCATCAATCTCAAAGGCAGAAAAAATATCACAGAAGATGATGTTGAAGAATTCATCGGCATCAGTAAAGAATTCAATGTATTTGAATTGCAGGATGCCGTCGCAAGAAAAGATCTTTCGAAGGCCATCCGGATCATTCAATATTTCAGTTCAAATCCGAAAGCGGGTCCGATACAATTGATCCTTCCGACATTTTATAATTATTTCAGCAAGGTTTATTCAATCTCCGGAATGGCGGATAAAAGCGAACAAAGTGTAAGAACATTATTTTACAACAATTCCTTTGCTGCAAAGCAGGCACTTCAAACCCTTTCTGCATATGGTTTTGATGGGATTGAAAAAACATTGCTTTTACTGCATCAGTACAATTTAAGAAGTGTTGGCGTAAACGATACAGGCACAGAAGATGCCGAACTGATGAAAGAACTGGTGATGAAAATGATGTGAAAAATTATTTCAACAAACGCAAGCATTCTTTTTTGTCTTTTGCAATTTGTTCTTTTAATTCTTCCAAACCATCGAATTTTTTTTCTTCCCGCAAAAAATGTTTTACATAAACGCGTAAAATTTTCCCATAAATATCTTCATCAAAATCAAAAATGTTCACTTCGATCACACGCTTTGATTCGCCGATGGTTGGCCGCACACCAATGCTCATCATGCCTTTGTTGACAATTGATGATGGACGATTGATGATTGCTGTTTCTACTGCATAGATCCCATTTCCAGGAACAAGTTTTTCTGCATTTTGAATCTCAAGATTTGCTGTGGGATAACCCAATGTTCTTCCCAATTTATTTCCATCAACTACTTTTCCTTCAAAAAAATAATTGTATCCGAGATATTCGTTTGCTGTCTCCAGATCCGCTGCCAGCAAGGCTTCGCGAATTTTTGTAGAGCTCACGATTATTTTGTGGAGCAAATGTTCAGGTATTTCCTTTACGCGAAAATTTAATTTTTCGCCATACGCTTCCAGCAAATGGTAGTCGCCTTTTCTGTCTTTTCCGAACTTATGATCGTAACCGATAATGACCGTGTGCGGATGAATTTTTTGAAAAAGAAATTGCTCAATATATTCTTCGGGTGTTTGCTGTGCAAAGGTTTCATCAAACGGGACAACGATCAAATGATCGATGCCTTTTGCCTGAAGCAATTCAATTTTTTCTTCCAGCGTATTTAAAATAAAAATATTTTTTGCAGAAACAATTTTGCGGGGATGCGGATGAAAAGTAACAATGATCGTTTCGCCGCTGATTGCTTTTGCTTCTTCTTTTAATTGTGCGATCACCTGCATGTGCCCTGTATGCACACCGTCGAAAGTGCCTATGGTGACAACGCCGTTCCTGAAACCCGGCAATTCATTGATATTATAATGTACATGCATAAAATGCCGCAAAGATAATGGTTGAAAGTTGCGGTTGATTGCGGTTTGCGAAAAGGCGATTGCATTTCATCGTTACATTTGCAGTTCCGGAATTAAGGCTCGATTTTCTAATTAATCAATTTGCCAATTAAATATGTCGTTATATTCTCAACGCGGAGTAAGTGCCCAAAAAGAAGAAGTGCATGCAGCCATAAAGGACCTTGACAAAGGTTTGTACGAATATGCTTTCTGCAAACTTTATCCGGATTTTATTTGCGGCGATGAAAATTTTGTGAACATCATGCATGCAGATGGCGCAGGCACAAAAAGCATCCTTGCATATTTATACTGGAAAGAAACAGGCGACGCAAGCGTATGGCGCGGCATTGCGCAGGATGCTGTCGCAATGAACCTTGATGACCTGCTGTGTGTAGGCGCTTATAATAACTTACTTTTTTCATCAACCATTGACAGGAATAAAAAAATAATTGCGGGTGAAGTTTTAGAGCAAGTGATCAACGGTACGCAGCAATTTTTTGATACACTGAAAACATACGGAATCAATATTCATTTTCTTGGCGGAGAAACAGCGGATGTTGGCGATGTCGTCCGTACAATTGCCGTGAATGGCACGATGGCAGCGCGTTTGCACAAGAATAAAATCATCACCAACGAAAAAATAAAAGCAGGGAATGTGATCGTTGGCTTTGCAAGTTTTGGCAAAGCAACTTACGAGAGTGAATACAACAGCGGGCTTGGCAGCAACGGTTTAACGAGCGCAAGGCATGATGTGCTGAGTAAATATTATGCAGAAAAATATCCTGAAACTTTTGAAACAAGTTTGAGTGATGAAGTTGTTTATATTGGGAAAAATAAAATGACTGATGAATTAGCCATTGACAATTTAAAATTGACAGTCGGAAAATTATTGCTCTCCCCAACACGCACTTACGCGCCGCTGATGAAAATATTGCTCGAAAAATATTTTGACAAAATTGATGGAGCCATTCATTGCAGCGGCGGCGGGCAAACAAAGTGCATGAAATATCTGCCAAAGGCCTTTAAGATCATAAAAGATAATTTATTTGAAGCGCCGGAGATCTTTAAGATCATTCAGCAAAACTCAGGTGCGGATAACAGGGAAATGCACCAGGTCTTTAATATGGGGCATCGGCTGGAGATCTTTACTGATGCTGAGTCTGCAATAAAAATGATCGAGGAAGCAAAACAATTTGAGATAGACGCAAAAATTATCGGCAGAGTTGAAACAAGCGAAGAAAAATTATTGCATTTGAAAGTGAAAGATGAATGGATTGAATACAGATCCTGATATTTTCTACGAAGTTATTTTACCCGTCTTTTTCAATACTTTTTTTGGCGCAATAACATGATAGGATGCAATGATATTTTTATTGCGTGAAGTATCAATTTGGCGCGGAAGCTGCACCGCATACATTTCACTTACTTTATTATTCTTATATGCCGAAACACCTTCGAGTATTTGTTTCGCGATCAGCGTTTCCTGCGCACTGTCGGTAAGCATTTTAAGATCTGCCGGGTTTGTCATAAAACCACATTCCACAAGCACTGCAGGCAAAGTGTTTTCACTCAGCACATAAATATTTTTTGCACGGTCCTGAAGTTTGTTGAATACTTTAAAATCTGTGCTTAAACTTTTTGCCACTGCCGAACCCAATACACAGCTTTGATTGAATTGCGGATTGTGATTGGAAACATACACCTGCATTCCCGAAACATAATTGTATGCCTTCAATTCATTCACATGAATGGAAACATACACATCTGCATTTTGATGATCTGCAAAAGCAACTCTTCCGATCGGGTTGATAAAAACATCGGAAGACCTTGTCATTATTACATCAACGCCATACAATGGCGCAAGTGTTTTTATTTTTTCAGCAATGGCAAGTGTTATATTTTTTTCTTTTATGTTGTTGTATTTAGAGCCATCGTCGTTGCCGCCATGGCCTGCATCTATTACGAGTTTAAAATTCCGATCAAGCCTTGATGCTGTATTTTGCGCGGCCAATCCTTTTTGTAAAAAAATGGAGGAATACGATACTCCCAGAATGATCAAAGTGAGGACAACAGCAGTTACTATAAAAAAAATATTGTTACGTATATTGATAGATGATGCAGACATTTTATCAGGCACTTACTGGTGCAATTATAGCTCAAAAAAATGATTTTAAAATTCGTTAAAGCCAAATTTAATAATACCGCAACAAAAAATTAAGCCAATACTGATTCTGCATCATTGCTGCGCAGAATTACAGAACGTACAAGAGTTTCCAATTTGCTGCTTCGACATGCAAATTGCGCAACCTGGTTGCCATGAAAAACAAATGCCGGGTTCAAAAAAATTACAACTTTTATTCAACATGATTTGCCATAACTTTACGCTCTCTGAAAACAAAAGAATATGCCTGAAACAGTTGTATCAGTAAGCCACGCAAATATTTACCAGGGCAATAACCTGATCTTGCAGGACGTAAGTTTTTCGGTAAGCAAAGGTGAATTCGTCTACCTCGTTGGCAAGACAGGCGCGGGCAAAAGCAGCCTGTTGAAAACGCTGTACGGTGAATTGCAGTTGAAAGAAGGTGATGCTTTTGTGGCCGGGCAAAACCTGCGCGAGATGACGTGGAAAAAAGTGCCTTTTCTGCGGCGCAATCTTGGGATCGTATTCCAGGATTTTCAATTGCTGACTGACAGGAATGTACACGAGAATCTGCGTTTTGTTTTGAAAGCAACTGGCTGGAAAGATGAAAAATTAATTGAGGATAAAATAAATGATGTCCTGGATAAGGTGGGATTGAAAAGCAAAGGCTTTAAAATGCCTTTTGAAATGAGCGGCGGTGAGCAGCAGCGCGTGGACATCGCAAGAGCTTTGCTCAATTCACCGAAATTAATTTTGGCTGACGAACCTACAGGAAACCTCGATCCTGAAACAAGCGACGAGATCCTGCAATTATTGATTTCAATCTGCAAAGAGATCGGCGCAGCAATCATTATGGCAACACACGATTTTATTGTCATCAACCGTTATCCTTCGAGAATGCTTACGACACAGAACGGGAGGGTTTTTGACAGCAGTTCGGAAGCTGTTGCAGCTTCGCGTCCCGAAGTGATGAGCTGATCATTCATCCCAGATCCATTGCACTATTTGTTTTGCGTTTGCTTCGTTATCAAACATTTTGTACAACACATTTTCACGCATCTCCATTTCGTCTTTTGTAAAAGGCTGGTGATATAATTGCTGCAGTATATTTTGCATCGAAGGCGCTGTGTTGTTGATGTGGCAAAGGTTTTCGAGGTTCGTGCCTTCTACCATCGCATTATTCACAACACAATGCCTTCCATTAAATAAGGCATTCAATAATTTTAATTTAATGCCTGTTTGATTGAACGAAGGTAAAATATTGATGTGCGCTTTCGCGATCATTTCCTGCATTTCCTTTTCATCCGGATTTGCGACAAGACAAATATTTGCATTGCTTTTTGCAATCTTTTTCAACCTTGCTGAAGGATTTTTTCCCGCAATGACGAGCGGGATTTTTATTTCAGAAAAGATATTCTTCACCAACCAAATCGCAGCCTTTTCATTTTCCGATATTTCTAAATTGCCGTGATATAAACAATAGGTGCCCATTCCTTCTTCGTTTTTCATTTTCCATTCGGGAAGAAACAGCGGCAGATAATTTATATCCGTGCAATGAAAATTATTTTTATAAAATATTGCATCACTTTGTGATACTGCCCAAAAAGAAACATCCATTTCAGCGATCGCACTTTCATATTTTTTCAGCAACAAACTTTCATGCAAAAAATATATTTTTTTGAAGAGATCAGAAGTGCAGGAAAAAAGTTTTCTATAATATTCAAACTCTACATTGTGCAGCCGGACAAATTTTTTTCTTTCACTGAAACGCTTGTCCAGCAAAGGATACGTGCAATGAACACCTTCCATTAAAATGGGAAGATCATCCTTCAATAAATTGTCAAGCAATTGTTCATTCCTGCGGCTGCCAACGATATACGGAAGCCGGAAAGAGAAACCCTTGTGTCCTTTTTGTCTTTCGTAATAATTTACATCGACACAATATTTATTTAACTCCGGCTGCCTGCCACGGCCATGATCAAAACAATGCAGATGAATTTTTACACCCTGTTTTTGAAGTGCGGGCAATTTATAAAAAAGATCATACACGCCGCCGTAATCTGGAGGATAAGGCACATTGAGGCAAATGATATGTAAATGTTTTTCGTGCATGAAAAATTTTGCAGTGCAATTTTATTCAGCAAAAAGGGCTTTATAAAATGCAATAAGTTTTTGTTCTTCTTTTTCCCAATTGAGCCGCTCTCTTGCTATAACACAATTTCGGTGCAACTGTTCGTGAAGCTGATCATCCAGCAATAATCTGTTCAGCGCAGCAGTTATTGTTTCTTCTTTCGTGTCCCCGATCATCAATGCTACATTGAACTGATCGTTAATGCTTTTGTATTCAGGATAATTTACACAAACCTGCGGCACACAAGCCATGATGTAGTCGAAGAAACGATTGCTTAAAGAATAGAATTGGTTCAATCCTGTCTGCTCAAAAAGCATGACGGCAACATGTGCAGTTGGAGTGATCGCTTTTAATTCCTGTGGCTGTACAAAGCCTTTTAATTCTACTTTGTCTTCAACATTATTTTTCTTAATAAGTTGCTGCACCTGTTGAAAAAAATTTCCTTCGCCGCAGATGACCAGTTTTGCATTCACATTTTTCATTGCGGGAATCAGTGTTTCAAAACTTCTTCCTTCGTTAACTGCACCCTGGTAAATGATAAAGGGTGAACGCTGAATAGTGAGTTGTGAACAGGAAGTCAACAATGGTAAATTTCTCACAATGCTGTAATCCACGCCATATCTGCGTTTCAGCTCATCAACAATAAATTGGTTCACTGTATAACCCCGTTTGAATTTTGGTACCGCAAATTTTTCAACCGCAAGCCAAACTTTGTGAATGAACGGGCGCGTTACAATTTCTTTTTGCTCTGTGAATAATTCATGCGCATCATAAATGCGTTTTTTATTTCTGAAAACAGAAACAAAATAACATGGCAAAATGGTGTCGAGGTCTATTGCGCAAATGGCATCAGTTTTCGCAAATAATAAAAAAATAAATAAACGGAAATTGTATTCTTTATAAAATAAAAAACCTTTGTTGAAGATGCAACGAATTCGTTTTTGTTGAAATGACCGTTCTGCAAGAGGCAATGAACCTTTTAATCTTCTGCCGACAAGCAATGCCTGAAACCCTTGTGCAGCAAGCGATGAACAGATACGCTGCATACGCTGGTCGTAAGTAAGGTCGTTGGTAACTGTAAAGATTATTCGCTTCAACACAAAAAATTTTGAGTGAGCAAAGTTGTGGAAGAATTAAAAGAAATCACACAAAAGGCACTTTCGCCACTTTCGCTTTCACTGCATTATTTCTTATCTCGATGAATATTTCGCTGTCATTTAATGCGTGCGCAATATCTACATAGCCCATGCCGATCGCTTTGTTCAGCGATGGTGATTGTGTGCCGCTGGTCACTTTGCCGATCACATTTCCGGCAGCATCTTTTATCAGATAATCATGGCGCGGAATACCACGATCAATCATTTCAAAACCAACCAATTTTCTTTTAATGCCTTCTGTTTTCTGTTTTATCAAAATATCTTTTGAAGTAAAATCAGATTCTTTGTTCAGTTTTGTTATCCAGCCCAAACCCGCTTCCAGCGGGCTTGTTGTGTCATCAATATCATTTCCGTACAGGCAATAGCCCATTTCCAAACGCAGTGTGTCGCGCGCGCCCAAGCCGATCGGCTTCAATCCCTGCGGTGTGCCAATCTCAAAAATGGCATTCCATATTTTTTCTGCATCGTCATTTTTATTTTCGAAATAGATCTCTACGCCTCCTGCACCAGTGTAACCCGTTGCGCTGATCAAAACATTTTCAACACCTGCAAATTTCCCTTTTACAAACGTGTAATATTTTAAATTCATGATATCAATTTCTGCAAGCGGCTGCAAAATTTTTGTTGCATTCGGGCCCTGAATTGCAAGCAGGCAGGTCTTGTCGCTGATGTTGTGCATCTCTGCATTTTGTGTGTTGTGCAATGCGATCCAGTTCCAGTCTTTTTCAATATTGCTCGCGTTTACAACAAGCATGTACGCTTTATTTTCTTCGAGGCAATAGACGATCAGATCATCAACAATGCCGCCATCATTGTTGGTGAACGAACTGTATTGCGCTTTGCCGTCAGAAAGTTTTGATGCATCGTTTGTGGTGACACGCTGTATCAGATCCAATGTATGTGGGCCTTTCAGGATAAATTCTCCCATGTGGCTGACATCAAAAATTCCTGCGTTGGTGCGCACGGCCGCATGCTCATCATTGATTCCGGTATAACTTATAGGCATGTTGTAGCCGGCAAACTCAGCCATCTTTGCGCCGAGCGCAATATGTTTTTTGGTAAAAGCAGTTTCTTTCATAGCAACGTTTAAAACTTTGTTGAGTTGGTTTTTGCAATTCAGCAAATGTAGCAGAACAATTTTTTGCTGTAAAAAATAAAAAAGCAGCACGAATGCTGCTGATCTTTGTGATGCAATTTCGAATTTGAATGGCTCAATTCATATTCTGAAGATGAACGGAGCGTCGCAACGATGATGCCATGAAATACTGTAGCTGACTCAAAAAAAAATCTTTTCAATGCCCGTAACTCAACACGCGCGAAATTTTCCATTCGCCATTTTCTCTTTTCCAAACCATCGCAAATTGAAAGGTGCCTTTGACATCCTTACCATTTTCTTTGTGCGTAAAAGTGTGCGCGCCGATTTCCATTGCACCATAGCCGGGACAAGGATAGACCTGTAAACTTCCTTCGACCAATATGCGCTTTAAACCTATATTCTTATCAAAATTTTCTTTGAAGGTTTTCATGTTCTCATCATAGTTTGTAAGGCCGCCTTTGTCGTGATAAAATTCGAGATCTTTGGTAAAATATGTTTTTAATTTTTCAATATTCTGATGATTGAATGCATCGAACAAAAGACTGTCCATGTGTGCGATGGTGTCGTACAAAGCATCGTGCGGATGATCTTTCAAAAGGATGTTCGTAGTTGAAGTGTCATTTTGAGAAAATGCATGAAAACTGATCGCAGTTAAACAAATGCCGATAAAAGATGTTGCTATTTTTTTCATTGATGAATTCATAAAAATTATTTTTGGGTAAGCAGTTTTTTTATGCCTTCGCACATTCTTTCAATCCGCATAACAGACTCAACGGAATTGTCATTTTTATCGATAAAAATATCCATTTTCCCGGGTGAAGATTTAACGTGCAAATGCGTGCCATCCTGCAATTGCGTATCAACATTGAAATAATCATGTGTTGATGTGAAAAGCCCGTTGGGACTGATGCTTTCATTGATATAATCCTGCACATCACGGGTTTTGCTGACAGGATAATAAGCATCGAATTCATATTTGTCATCCGTATTTTTCACCTGTATCGAAATGTCGTGATCATTATGAAAACATCTTCAGCAAATAGACCAGGAATTGAAAAATGCACAGGACAGCACACGCTATCACTACCAGCCCGCAGAACCCGTAAAACCTGAGGCGCCAAAGAAAAATGTTTCTGAGGTGAACACGAATGGCAGTGAAGGCAATTTGAATATGTCCACTATCCTTATGGCAAAATTTGCAATATAAAAGTTGGTTTTAAGTTGGAGGAAAAGAATCCTGTTCTGCTTGCGGGGCAGGGTTCTTATTGATCTGCTTCACAAATATTTCTCTTCATTTTTTATACTGATAACATGAAAAATATTTTTCTGCAGACAACTTTTTGCCTGCTGTTTGCAGTGGCATTGCCAATTATTTCGGGATAGATCCATTGATCATCAGAATTCTCTTTGTCATTTTTGCATTTGGATTTGGATTTGGGTTTATCACATATTTAGTGTTGTGGGTAGCTGTTCCAAGCACTGCTACTACCGTGATCGGATCTGCAAAAAGGCGTTTGCTCCGTGATCCGGATGATAAGATCATTGCAGGCGTTTGCCGTGGCTTGTCTCATTATTTTGGAGTAAATGTGTGGATACCGCGTGTACTTTTTCTGCTCCCTTTTATTTCAATTATATTTCATTGGACACATTGGGGCGTTTTCAATTTCCCGCATTTTGTAAACCTGTCCTTCAGTCCGGGCGCAACATTGATGTATATAATATTATGGCTCGTATTGCCTGAAGCACAGACCACTTCAGAAAAATTGGAAATGAAAGGAGAGAAAGTGGATTTGAATTCCATCAAAAACACAATCACGAGTGAAATGCAGGATTTTAAAGAACGCATTCCAAAAATGGCCCAGGATGTGCATGACACCTTTCCTAAAAAAGCGAAAGAATTTTCAGATTTCGCGCAACAAAGAAGCAGGAGCGGCCTTGGAAATGTGATTGCATTACTTGTAAAAATAGTGGTGTATTTTATTGTGGCTCTGGTATTGTTTGCAGTTGTTTCAGTATTGTTTGCGTTGGGAGTTGTGGGAACAGGATTGCTTCCTTTAAAGCATTATCTGCTCGATGATAGTTGGCAAAGTCTATATGCGTGGGGCGTGCTGATTTTATTTATATGGATACCGGTTATCGGCATCATCGTATGGATCATCCGCAGGATCGCAGGGATAAAGACCAATAACAATGTGATGCGTTGGGGCTTTTCAGCACTTTGGTTAGTGGGTTTATTTTGTGTGTTTGCATTGATATTTTCTTTGAGAGATGATTTTAAATTTCACAATTATCCTTCTGAAGAAAATGTTTCACTCGCAAATCCAAAAGTAGATAAGCTCGAAATAAAAGGCGCAACATACCTGAGATATTATGGCAATAACAGTTGGTTTCATCTCGAACCATTTGCGAACATTGATGCTGACACAGCTTATGTGCGAAACATCCAGATCAGGATTGTAAAATCTAACAATGACAGCTTTCAGATCAGAACGATGAAGACTGCAAACGGCTCATCAAAACAACAGGCAGAAGAGCTTGTTTCAAAAATGAATTACAATATCGTGCAACAAGACAGTGTGCTTTTGCTCGACAGAGGTATTGCCATCACTGCGAAGGAAAAATTCCGCAACCAGAAAATTTATATCACGATCGCAGTTCCCGTTGGCA
>Ga0206909_1061_pt1 | contig 22927 bp, 21 predicted proteins | sample Alteio_BWOrgHeat_76_FD_152943 | JGI IMG/M metagenome (GOLD analysis project Ga0206909, IMG submission 152943) | Enriched cells from forest soil in Barre Woods Harvard Forest LTER site, Petersham, Massachusetts, United States -... | ecosystem: Environmental > Terrestrial > Soil > Temperate forest >...
CATCGCGCATACGGACGATGCGGTGGGCATGCAGGGCGATGTCTTCTTCGTGGGTAACTAATATAATGGTATTGCCTTTAGCATGGATATCCTCTATCAGCCCCATGATTTCAATGGAGGTTTTGGTATCCAGGTTACCTGTAGGCTCATCCGCCAATATGATTGACGGGTTGTTGATCAGCGCACGGGCTACGGCCACGCGTTGGCGTTGTCCGCCGGATAATTCATTTGGTTTGTGGTCGACACGGTTACCCAAGCCAACATTTTCGAGGTTTTTGCGGGCGCGTTCCTGGCGGCCCTGCTTATTTATCCCGGCATATATCAACGGCAGCGCAACATTATCAAGTGCAGTACTGCGGGGCAGCAGGTTAAATGTTTGAAAAACGAAGCCGATCTCTTTATTTCTTACCTCTGCCAGTTCATTGTCGGTCATGTGGCTCACGTCGATGCCATTCAGCGTATACTCACCTTTTGTCGGCGTATCCAAACAACCTAAAATATTCATCAGGGTTGATTTCCCCGAACCGGAAGGACCCATCAAAGCAACAAATTCACCTTTATTTATGGTTAACGAAACTGATTTAAGGGCATGTATGATCTCCGTACCAATAACATATTTACGTCCGATATCCTTTAAGGTAATTAGTGGCTCCATCTATTTTTCTTGCTTTGACTGTGGTACCGGATGTTTTGTTACAGATTATTTTGAGGAAGTCGGGAGGTCTGAAAGATATATTTGGGTTTTTTTGTAAATATGGGTAACGCGGAAATCCGTATACACCTACCTTCCCTTCCCTCGGGGAAGGAATCGCACTAGCCATTGCTTTTTCTCCCAGCTTGCGGACTTTACCGACTTTCGGACTTTTCGGACTTTAGATCTATCACTTTGGCCACCAAAAAATATTCGTCGTCGTGTTTGGGGGCATTCAATAGCGCTTCTTCGTGGGTTATCTCGTGTTTTACCACATCTTCGCGCATATTATTTACGCCGGCGGTCATATAAACAAGCGGCTCAATACCCGTAGTATCAATTTCGTTCAGTTTGTCCATAAAACCCAGGATCTTGTTCATATCCTTTATCATGTCCTGCTTTTCTTCACCGGTAAGTTCAAGCCTGGCCAGGTGGGCTATTTTGTCAACGGTTTCTTCGTCAATGGTCATTCTACTCCAAGTTTTTGTTTTATTACTTCATAAACCTCGTCGCGCAGCGTGTCTGCATCGTCAAGGCTTAAATGCGCCGTTTCAATGGGTTTGTGCACAAATATATTACAAATGCCCGGCCTGCTGCCATATTTGCTGCCGGTATTCCATAAAATTTTCCAGGTATCAAGAGAAGTTATGGGCAAAATCGGGATCTTTAGTTCAATTGCCAGCCGGAAAGCACCATTTTTAAACGAACCGAGTTTAGGCGGATATTCCAGCGGGATGGTCGCCTCCGGGAAAATCACCACGCTAATGCCTTCTTTTAATTTCTCGGCGGCCAATTTAAAGGCTTTAAATGACGATATTTTGCTGTCGCGATTTACCGTTAGGTCGATCGTCCGGAAAAAGAAGCCCAGTACCATGTTACTGCGCAATTCTTCTTTACCAATAAAGCTGTGGTTATTTTTCGCCGCGATAGAGACCGTAGAAATATCGAGGTTGGAGGTGTGATTACCGCAGATGATGTAAGTGCGGCTCCAGTCGATAGGTTGTTCGTATTTCACCTTGAAAAATATACCCGAAATGAAAGTGCTTGCCTTAATAATAAACCGTCGGTATCCGTTAATGTATTTATAACGCGCCTTTTTGCGAGAAAGATAAAACAGGATGGGCCAAACCAGCAGGAAGAAAAAGGCTACGCTATACCTATAAAACCAGGTATGTATTCTTTTCAGAATGATTTTCATGGTGACCAAAAATATGAAAAAGTTGATTGAGTTTGGCTAAGGCAGATTAAGGTTGGATTAGATTTTTTTGATATTATCAGGAAACCTCCGAAGCCATGCCCCCCATCTGCAACCGTCGGCCGATGGTGCCATAAACCTCATCCCTTAATGCGTCGGCATCTGCGGCAGTAAGATGGGTGGTTTCTATCGGCTTGTGTACATGGTAATGGCAAACGCCCGGTTTGGTGCCGTGTTTTGTGCCATCATCCCAAAGCTTTTTCCAGGCATCGGATGAGGATACCGGTACGATGGGAATCTTTAATTCAATGGCTAATTTAAAAGGTCCGTTCTTAAATTCGTGCAGCGAGGGCGGATAATTATCGGCAATGCCCCCCTCGGGAAATATGATCAGCGTAAAACCGCTGGTAAGCCTCTCGGCGGCCATTTTAAAAGCCCGGTACGACGACATTTTGCTTTCCCGGTTTACCGGTATATCTACCGTTCTGAAGAATAAACCGGTTACCAGCCCATCTTTTAACGTTTCCTTACCCATAAAACAGCAATTGCTTTTCACCAGCACGCACATGGCGGCTATATCCAGGTTCGAGGTATGGTTAGGGCATACAATATAGGTTTTGCTCCAGTCAATTGGTTCTTCATATTCGTAATCGAAAAAAAAACCAACAAAGCCTGAACTTAAAAGCCCCCAGGCGCGCCTAAGTTTATTCATGTTATGATAACCGGATGGTTTGCGGGAAAAATAATACAACAGCGGCCAAAATAAAAAATAGGTAAGTGCGACGCTGGCCACGTACAGGTATACATGGATTTTCTTCAATAGTATTTTCATCTCCACCAAAAATATAAAAATTCCTTACTTTCGCCCCATGGAAACTGTTGTTAGTGGAATCCGTTCGACCGGGAACTTACATTTAGGAAATTATTACGGCGCGATACAAAACTTCGTAAAAATGCAGCATGAATATAACTGCTACTTTTTTATTGCCGACCTGCACTCGTTAACCACCCATCCCACCCCTGCTGACCTGCATGGCAACATTAAACAGGTACTGGTGGAATACCTGGCAGCTGGGATAGACCCCGAAACTGCCACTATATACGTTCAATCGGACGTACCGGAAGTAGCTGAGTTATACCTGTATTTGAATATGAACGCCTACGTGGGCGAACTGGAGCGCGCTACTTCATTTAAGGACAAGGTTAGGGCAAATCCCGACAATGTAAATGCCGGCTTGTTGACTTACCCGGTTTTAATGGCGGCCGATATCATTATCCACAAAGCAACGAAGGTACCTGTGGGTAAAGACCAGGAACAGCATTTGGAAATGGCCCGCACCTTTGCTAACCGTTTTAACCGCCTGTATAATCATGATTATTTCCCCGAGCCTTACGCATTTAATTTCAGCGACAACCTTGTAAAGATCCCGGGGCTTGATGGTAAGGGTAAAATGGGCAAATCAGAAGGCGAAGGCAACGCCGTTTATTTATCCGATACACCCGAAGCGATCCGCAAAAAAGTAATGCGTGCCGTTACCGACGCTGGTCCCACTGCCGAGAACCAGGAAAAACCGGTAGAGATCCAAAACCTTTTTGATATTATGAAGGTAGTATCAACCGCCGATACTTATAACCATTTCGACAATTTATACAACAGCTGCCAGGTGCGTTACGGCAACCTGAAAAAACAGCTTGCCGAAGATATTATTATCGCGACAGCACCCATCCGCGAAAAAATAAAAGATATATCTACCGATGGCCCCTACTTGCGCCAGGTAGCCAAACACGGCGCCATTAAGGCGCGGGAAAGCGCACAAAAGACCATAAAAGAGATCCGTGAAATTATAGGCTTTAAGAGCTTCTGAGTGGTTCATGGATCATAGTTTGTAGTTCATGGTATTTTTTTGTTGATAGTTGAAGGTTCATCATGTATCTTAGGCGGAGTTTAATTTCTATGTCGATTGTACATGAATCCGATAACGTAGCTAAAGCTATTAGATATCAACGATCACCATGAACTGCCGGCTATGAACTATGAACTATCAACCATGAACTAAAAAGATATGCATATAGCTATTGTAGGAAACATAGGCGCCGGGAAAACTACCCTAACCGAATTGCTGGCAAAAAATTATGGCTGGGACCCCCTGTTTGAGGCCGTGGACAACAATCCGTACCTGGAAGATTTTTACAGCGATATGAAACGCTGGAGCTTTAACCTGCAAATCTATTTTTTAAATGCCCGTTACCGCCAGATGGTTGATGTGCAAAAGGTAATGCACAACATCATTCAGGACAGGACCATTTATGAGGACGCTTATATTTTTGCCGAAAACCTGCATGATATGGGCCTGATGACCACCCGCGACTACCAAAATTACCAGGCCATTTTTGATAACGTAATCGAAAATATCAAACCACCCGACCTGCTGATCTACCTCAAAGCGTCGGTACCTACCCTGGTAAACAATATCCAACGCCGCGGCCGCGAATACGAAAGCGGCATCCGGTTGGATTATTTATCAAAACTGAACGATAAATATCAAAAATGGATAAATGGCTATAAATTGGGCAAACTCCTGGTAATTGATAAAGACAATGTCGATTTCGCCAACAAAACCGAAGACCTGGCCACGATAGTACAGATGGTGGAACGGGAGATACATGGTTTATTTTAGAATTACGATTTACGATTTACGATTTAAAAAACAATCGTAAATCGTAAATCTAAACTCGTAAATATGATTCTCGGCATCATTCCCGCGCGATACGCCTCCACCCGCTTCCCAGGCAAGCCGTTAGTTGATATTGCCGGGAAAAGCATGATCCAAAGGGTTTATGAGCAGGCCAAAAAGTGTGTGCATTTATCTGAAGTGATTGTTGCAACCGATGATGAGCGCATTTACAAGCACGTGCATGATTTTGGCGGTTCAGCCATCATGACCTTGCCCGATCATCAAAGCGGCACCGACCGTTGTGCAGAAGTGGCTCTGAAGCATCCGCAGTACGATGTGATCATCAATATCCAGGGCGATGAACCCTTTATCGACCCGGAGCAGATCAGCAAGCTGGCGGCCTGTTTCAGCAATGCCGATACCCAGATTGCCACGCTGATAAAAAAGGTGATGACTGAAGAAGAATTATTTAACACCAATTCGCCAAAGGTGGTGGTGAATAAACTATCAGAAGCGGTTTATTTTTCACGGTCGCCCCTGCCGCATATCCGCGGGCACGAACAAAAAGACTGGCTAAGTCATTTTACTTATTTTAAACATATCGGCATATACGGTTACCGCGCCGATGTTTTGCAACAGATCACCAAACTACCGGTATCTGCCCTGGAAAAAGCCGAAAGCCTGGAGCAACTGCGCTGGATTGAAAATGGGTACCACATAAAAGTTGCCGAAACGGAGCTGGAAACTTACGCGGTGGATACGCCGGCGGATTTGGAAAAGTTGAAACAATAATTTACTTTTCCAAAACCAATCGTTTTAGTTAAAATTTATTTCAACTATCAACCATGACCAGATCCATTAAAAAACTTGTCCTCTTAAGTGCAGCGTCACTTATAAGCCTGTCGCTAAAGGCACAATTTGAGGACCGCGTGATCACCGACAAACACGATACCATTGCCTGCAAATTGTCGCGCAGTATGATGGGCGCCTATAAATATAAAACGGCCAAGGACGACGCTATTAAAGTTGATATGGGTAATATAAGAGAATACTATACCGGAAATAAAAAACTTTGGGTGCGGCGGGTTTACATCACCAGTTCAAGGGTACCCTGCTTTGTGGATGTGGTTATTACCGGCAAATTGAATTTATACGAAATGAGCTATAAAAACGCCTATTATGATGGTTATCTTACCTATAGTTCCACCAGCAGCAGTTTAGGCGGTGGCCAACCCCGGTCAAAAACACAATACTTTGTTGCCAAAAGCGATACTGCAGAAGTAGTATTGGATGATGACTTGTCCAGGTCGAGATCGCAAGAACTGCTTGAAGCCAAACTCGTTCCGTTTATACAGGATAATAAAAGTGTTTATGACCAGTACCAGGCCGAAAAACGGGTGAATCCCGATGGGCTTAAAAAACTGGTTGAAATGTATAATTCGGGCAAATAACGATTATTTCTCTTTGCAAAGCGTTCCAGCGTTCCATTTTTGCACGCGGAACACGTGGAAAGCTTGTCCATTTGTTTGTCCATTTCGCACAACACTCAAAACGTATATATGTATTGTATTCATTTTCAACTATTTACATATTTTCATAAATTTAAAAAGCCACTTATAGCTAATAATCAGCTAATTGCATAATACAGTCTCAGGCTTTTTCTGTAAACAAATCTCAGTACCAGTTCCAGACGGTTAACACGTTAGATAGTCTTATAAAATAATTTTAATGCGTCTGCCCTGACATTTACATTTTTTGCAAGCTAACCCGGAAACTTTTCTTACTTTTGTATCCCGTACACAAACAATTTGTTTCGGCATAAATGCCGGTTCAAAAACAAAAAAATCATGACTAAATACATTTTTGTTACGGGCGGCGTTACTTCGTCGTTAGGGAAAGGCATTATTTCTGCCTCACTGGCAAAGCTCCTTCAATCGCGCGGTTACCGCGTAACCATCCAAAAGTTCGACCCCTATATTAATATTGATCCGGGTACGTTAAACCCCTACGAACATGGTGAATGTTACGTTACCGAAGACGGCGCCGAAACCGACCTCGACCTTGGCCATTACGAGCGCTTTTTAAATACCCCTACTTCGCAGGCCAATAACATTACTACCGGCCGTATCTACCAGAATGTGATCAACCGCGAGCGCCAGGGCGACTTTTTAGGTAAAACCGTACAGGTAGTACCGCATATTACCGACGAAATCAAACGAAACATCCGCCTGCTGGGCGAAAGCGGCGAGTATGATATAGTAATAACCGAATTGGGCGGCACCGTAGGCGATATTGAGTCGCTGCCCTATATTGAGGCGGTTAGGCAGTTCAGGTGGGAAATCGGCTCGGGTAATTCGCTGGTTATCCACTTAACACTAATCCCATTCCTTGCCGCTGCCGGCGAACTAAAGACTAAACCCACGCAGCACTCGGTAAAAATGCTGCTGGAGTATGGTATTCAACCCGATATACTGGTTTGCCGTACCGAACATCACCTGAATTTGGATATCCGTAAAAAGGTGGCCCTGTTTTGTAATGTGAACATCAACGCCGTCATCGAGTCGATCGACGCGTCTACCATATACGACGTGCCGCTATTGATGCTGAAAGAGCAGCTTGACAGGACGGTATTAACAAAATTAAAACTAGCCCATAAAAATGAGCCCGACCTGGAAAGCTGGAAAGACTTTTTAGGCCGCTTAAAAAATCCAACATCCGAAGTAAGGATAGGCCTTGTAGGCAAATATGTGGAGCTGCCCGATGCTTATAAATCCATCAGCGAATCATTTATCCACGCCGGCGCCAAAAATGAGTGCAAGGTAAAGGTAGAGTACATCCCATCCGAACAATTAACCCCTGGTAATGCAGTTGAACGTTTAAAAGGCCTGCATGGCGTTTTGGTGGCCCCTGGCTTTGGCGAACGCGGCTTTGAAGGTAAAATTGAAGCGATCCGTTATGTACGCGAAAATAACATCCCGTTTTTTGGTATTTGCCTCGGCATGCAATGCGCTGTGGTTGAATTTGCCCGCAATGTGTTAGGTATGCCGGATGCCAGCAGTACCGAAATGAACCCCGAAACGCCAAACCCGGTGATCGGCATGATGGAAGATCAAAAAAAGATCGTAAACAAGGGCGGCACCATGCGTCTTGGCGCCTATGCCTGCGACTTGAAAAAAGGAAGCAAAGCTGAAAAATTTTACGGCAAACCCAGGATTAGCGAGCGCCACCGGCACCGCTATGAGTTTAACAATGCGTATTTAAAACAATACGAAAATGCCGGTTTAACGCCATCAGGCTTCAATCCCGAGAATAACCTGGTAGAGATCGTAGAACTTAAAAATCACCCGTTTTTTATTGGTGCGCAATTTCACCCCGAATTAAAATCAACTGTTGCAAATCCGCATCCACTTTTTATTAACTTTGTCGCCGCTTCATTGGCTTATTCCCGGAAGCAATAAGAAAAGAACGAAAATATAGTAATGGACAAAAATACGTTTACAGGGTTATTCCTGATCATGATCATAATGGGCGCTTCCATTTTTTTCATGAAACCAAATCAAGACGATTTAAAGAAAGAAACCATACGGCAGCATGCCGATTCAGTTAAAAAAGGGCTGGTTGCAAAAACCGGCGGAATTACCCCAAAAGCTGCAGATACCACAAAGGTCCCTGTTAATGCAAAGGTTGATTCGGCACTTTTGAAAAGCCCTTTTGGCGCCGCAACTGTTGGCACCGACAAGCTGATCACCCTTGAAAACGATAACATTATTGTAAAGCTGACCAATCATGGCGGGCGGGTGTACTCGGTTGAATTAAAGGATTATAAAACCTATAATAAAAAGCCTTTGCTGCTTTTTGAAGGTGACCATAACGATTTTGGCTTAAATTTTACTGCAGGTAATAACAGTATCAATACTGATAAGCTATTTTTTACCCCGAGTGTGGGTGAATTGCATGTTGCCGGAAAAGATTCAAGCACGGTTACCATGCGCTTAAGTTACAGCGCTACACAATATATCGACTATATCTACTCGCTTACCGGCACAGGCTATAAATTAGGCTTAACCATAAAACCAGTTGGCTTAGATGAGGCAATTACCAATACCAATTCCATAAACATTAACTGGGCGGCGAGCATGCGCAAACAAGAAATGGATATGGAGCAGGAAAGAAGGTATACGACCATTTATTTCATGAATACCGACGAGAATGTTGATTACCTTAGTTCGTCGAAAGATGACCACCAGGATGTAAATGATAAAAAGGTGCAATGGATATCGATGCAGGCGCACTTTTTCTCGGATGTATTGATCGCGAAGAAGGGCTTTGATAAAACAAGCATGGCTGTGGCCACCGACGTTACCGATTCGACCCATTCAAAACAAATGAGCGCTGCCTTAACCGTTACTAAAGCCACTGATGGTACTTATCCGCTTGAATTTTATTTTGGCCCGGTAAAATACAATTTACTAAAAACACAGGGCTACCACCTGGAGAAACAGGTGTATATGGGCTGGGGCTTTTTGGCGTATATCAACCGCTTTTCGGTATTGCCGGTATTTAACTTTTTAAGCCAGTTTACCAGCAATTATGGTTTGATCATTTTAGCATTAACCATTATCCTGAAACTGGTTTTATCGCCGCTTACCTACAAGTCATATCTTTCGATGGCTAAAATGCGCGTGCTGAAGCCCGAGATGGACGAAATCAAGGCAAAAGTTGGTGAAGACAATGCTACACTTTTACAGCAGGAATATTTAAAGCTTTACAAAAAAGCGGGCGTTAACCCGCTGGGCGGTTGTTTGCCTTTAGTGATCCAGATGCCTATTGTGTTTGCGTTTTTCCGGTTTTTCCCAAGTTTGTTTGAATTGCGCGGACAGGGATTTTTGTGGATGCACGACCTTTCTACTTACGATACCGTATTTACATTTCACGCCCTTCCACTGTTAGGCTGGAATCATTTAAGCGTTATGTGTGTGCTGATGACGATATCAACCCTGATCTACACTTATTTTAACAACCAGATCTCGGGCGTTAGCGGGCAGATGAAATATATCGGGTACATCACCCCTATCATTTTCCTTGGCGCATTGAACAGCTACCCTTCAGGTTTGAATTATTATTACTTTTTGGCCAACATGCTTACTTTCACCCAGCAATACATAATCCGTTTGATGGTTGATGATAAAAAGATTCATGCCCAGATCCAGGAGAACAAAAAGAAACCCGAAGTAAAAAAGAAACAAAGCGGTTTCCAGGCACGCATGGAAGAAATGATGCGCCAGAAACAGCAGTTACCTCCGGCAAAGAAGAAGTAAAGTAGTTCATGGTTCATGGTTGATAGTTCATGGTAGCTGCAACTTTTTACCAGTGGGCTACCTTTAATTGATATTGAAAGGCCGAAATCATTAAATATGGTTTCGGCCTTTTGTTTATACGACCGCTTCCTCACCATCAACTATGATCCATGAACTATGATCCATGAACTATTTACAAAAAACTAAAACAATTAGCAAAAAATAATTACATTTACCCCCATGTATGCTATTGTTGATATTGAGACTACCGGGGGGCATGCCAGCGCTAATGGCATTACGGAGATAGCTATTTGCATACACAACGGAAAAAAGATAATTGAGCGTTACTCAACCCTGGTAAACCCTAAAAGGGAAATCCCTGTTTACATCAGTGCATTAACCGGTATCACCAACGAAATGGTGCAGAATGCGCCACCCTTTGAGGATGTCGCACACGATATTTACCATTTATTGCATAATAAAATATTTGTAGCCCATAACGTAAATTTCGATCATTCGTTCGTACGCTACCACCTGGCTGCAGCGGGTTACGAGCTGCAATGCAATAAATTGTGCACCGTTAGGCTAGGCCGTAAGATACTGCCCGGGCTTCCCTCCTACAGCCTTGGTAAACTTTGCAGAACACTGGGCATTGATAATGAAAGCCGCCACCGGGCAGCAGGAGATGCGGAGGCTACTTCTCAACTATTCTCCTTACTGCTGCAAAAAGACAGTCAAAATCATATTCAGCAGGCTTTAAAGCAAAATTCAAAAGAACAGGTTTTACCTGCCAATTTGCCTAAACAGGATGTGGATGCTTTGCCGCATTCGCCGGGGGTGTATTATTTTCACGATGCAAAAGGCAAGGTGATCTATATCGGCAAAGCCAAAAACCTAAGGAAGCGCGTAAGCAGCCATTTTACCGGCAACAACCCCGGCCCGCAGCGGCAGGAGTTTTTAAGAAACATACACCATATTTCCTTCCAGCTTTGCGGCACGGAACTGATTGCTTTTGTATTTGAAGCCGTCGAGATCAAACGGCTTTGGCCTAAATACAACCGCTCCTTAAAACGTTTCGAACAAGCCTACAGCTTATATGCTTTCGAAGATCAACGTGGTTACCTCCGTTTGGCGGTTGATAAACATCGAAAAATGACCGGGTCCATTTATAGCTGCAATACCCTGTTTGAAGCGCGAAGCCTGATACTGCAACTGATAGATACTTTCGGCCTTTGCCCTAAATTATGCTTCATTCAAACCAATGCCGAACCCTGTTCAGGGGCGATGGGTGTTAGCTGTGCATGCGAAGGCGTCGAAACACCCGATGAATACAACAAAAAAGTAAACGCTGCAATTGATGAATTAAACAATGCTCTCCCCACTTTTGCTATCAGGGATGCGGGTCGCACTGATGACGAACATAGCTGCCTGCTAATTGAAAAAGGAAAGTTTTACGGCATGGGTTTTATATCCCACTATTTTGATGTGGATAATCTGCAACAATTAAAAAATCACCTTACCCCCTACCCCGGTAACGATTATATAAAAGGCATGGTTGCCGGCTACGCGACTAAGTTCCCGGAACGGAAAGTGATATTTGCCTGATTTCTAAAACTTACGAAGTTTTGAAAACTTCGTAAGTTTGTCTCTACGTTTTTCAAAGTCATGAAAGTTTATTCCGATACCTATTATCATATTTACAACAGGGGAAACAACAAAAATCTGATCTTCTTTGAGGATGACAACTACATTTTTTTTCTAAATCAATTTAAGAAACATGTAGCACCTTTCTGTCAAGTTTATTTATACTGCCTCATGCCAAATCATTTTCATTTTTTCATTAAGGTTAGCGACGAAACGCTTTTTGAAAAAGGAATAAAAAACTTTTTTATTTCATACTCAAAGGCTATAAATAGACGGTATAATAGGGTTGGTAGTTTATTTCAGGGCCGTTATAAAGCATCAGAAATCAAATCCGATGATTATTATACAACAATCATCATGTATATCCACCAAAATCCGGTAGTAGCGGGGCTTGCTATAAATATGGAAGATTATAAATACTCATCCTATAAAGCTTACTTGTCTGGAAAAGAATCAATATTAAATCGGCAGGAAGTTTTAGAATGGTTTGGTGGACTTGAAAGTTTTGTGGATCACCACAAAATGGCGTTGAACGAAATCGAAATAAGCAAATTTCTCAAGGTTTAGCATTCGAAGTAAACTTACGAAGTTTTAAAAACTTCGTAAGTTTGGAATCTTTCTGACTCCTATTTTAAATACTTATTATACCAAACAATATACCGTTGAAGCCTGTCAACCTGGTAGCTGGGTTTGCTGATGCCGTGGAATGAGTTTGGATATAAAATAAGTTCTGCGGTTATTCCCGCCGATTTAAGCGCCTCATACATTTGCTCGCTGCCTGCAGTGGGTACATTAAAATCCTTTAAGCCCGACATAAACAATACCGGCGTTTTTATCCTGTCGGCATGAAAGAACGGATATGACAATTGGATCCATTTTTTCTCGTTTTTCCAGGGCTGGCCAATTTCGTTATCGTATTGCAACACATACTGATCACTGCCGTACATGGTGGTTTGCAGACTACTGCCCGCACCGCTCGCGGCGGCTTTAAACCTGGTATCAGATGCAATGGTATAGTTTGTGAGTATCCCACCGTAACTCCAGCCGCCAATTCCCAGATGGTCAGCATCGGCAAGTCCTTGTTTTACCATTTCATCCACTGCTCCCAGCAGGTCTTTAACCTCCTTATTGCCCCAATCAGCATAAATAGCTTTGCAATAGCTAAGCCCCCGCCCGTTACTTCCGCGATAATTTACGCCGATAACCGTGAAACCGGCGCTCGATAATATTTGCCTCGTAGCGTCGAAGGAAAACTCGTCCTGCCCTACCGGTCCGCCGTGAATAAACAAGATCAGCGGTAGTTTTTTACGGTTTACACTGTCGGGCGTATACACCAGGCCCGATACCAGCGTTCCATCACTACTTTTTGATTGAAAACCTTTTACGCTGGCCAAGTTTACTGTATTTAACCACTGTTGCTGCTGAAAAGTTAAACGACGGGTTTTGCCGCTTTCAAGCGCATACAATTCAGCTGGTGTATACGGATCGGCCATCTGGATAAGCCAACTGCCGTTGGGGTTTGCTTCAACTCCGGTAACCGAATATTCGCCTTTTATAACATTAGAAATACTACCACTGCTTATATCATAAGCATCTACATACCTTTCGCGATCGTCGGCGACTAAAAACGCAAGCATTTTTCCATCCTTGCTCCAGGCGTGGCCAGTTACCGGCCGGTCGAGCTGTTGGGTAAGCAGCCGGTTATTTTTGCCATCTGCGTCCATTATACATAGTATGTCCTGGTCGTACATCATGTAGTTGGCTTCACTTGTCGAGCGCAGGTAAGAAATGTGTTTACCATCGGGGCTCCAGTGCGGGAACACATCATGGCCGGTCCATACCGTTAATTGTTGGGCTGTTGACTTAGGTTCGGCATCGATCACAAAAATATCATCGTTCTCGTTTTTATCGGGATCGGCGGTATGGTTGCTTTGGAAAACAATTCGTTTACCATCAGGCGACCATTCAGCGGCAGCCTCATCTGTATTGCCTTTTGTAAGTGTATCCAATTTCTTTTTCAGCACGTCAAAAAGGTACAAATGCTGATGCTGATGTTGCAGGTAACCTTCCACATCCTGCTTAAAATGGTAGCGGTCTATTTTAACCGGCAAAGGGGTTTTTGGTTCATCCTTACCACCATTTTCGGGGTCTCCGATTGTTAATAACAGTTTACTTGCATCCGGCGACCATGAATAATCATCGATATCGCCCTTAATATCTGTTAGCTTTTTACCTTCGCCGCCCCTGCGGTCCATCAGCCATACCTGGCCACCTTTTTTGGATTCGCGCGAAGACATAAACGATAAATATTTACCGTCCGGGCTCCATTTTGGTGTTGATGCTGCTTCGTCGCCGAAAGTTAACTGAACCGATTGCATGCCATCCCAGCTTTGCATCCACAAATGCGAAACCCGGCCATCTTTAGCCGTATCTACCTCCGACAGGCTGTACGCAATCCATTTGCCGTCGGGTGAAATTTGGGGACCGCTTAACGTCGGGATCCGGTCAATATCCAGTGGCTGTATGGGTTTTTTATTTTGCTGTGCAAAACCACTGATTGCCGTAGTTATTATAGGAATAAGAAGGAGGAGTTTTTTCATGGGCGTTTAATTAGATTGTTAAAATAGGAATAATTAAAAAAATAACCTGATTTACACACGGTTGTATTTTTATTTTATGGCGATAGACTGTCATTATTTCTTTTAGAATAATTAATTTACGAATGATGACAATTTATTAAACAATGGTGGCTTGACATGGTTTATTTAGGACAATTTATAAAACTAAAAAGAGCATGGACAGTATTAACAAACAACAGGAAGAAAATAATACGAAAAACTTAGAAGGACGCGAGGCTATTGAAAAAATAAAGGAGCTGGTAAATCAGGCTTCAGGTTGCTTTTTTTGTAGTAACATTAAAACCGGGCACCCTTTTGCGGTTAGGCCAATGGCTGTACAAAAAGTTGATGATGACGGGAATCTTTGGTTCCTGAGCGCAAACGATAGTCATAAAAATGATGAGATCGACCATGATCCTTTTGTGCAATTGTTGTTTCAGGGCTCGGCCCATTCCGATTACCTTAATATTTATGGGGTAGCTTATATCAGCGAGGATAAGGAGAAAATAAAGGAATTATGGGAGCCTATCGTTAAAACATGGTTCACCGAAGGCGTTGATGATCCGCGGATCTCTGTTATAAAAGTGGAGCCTTCTGAAGGTTATTACTGGGATAATAAGCACGGTAATGCCATCGCGTTTATTAAAATGGCCGCGGGCGCAATGTTAGGAAAAACGATGGACGACTCGATTGAAGGAACGATAGTTTTATAAGATTGATGTCGGGAAAGTGTGGGCGGGAGACTAAATAATCCCCGCCTTCTTCAGTTCTTTTTCCATCTGCTGCTGAATTTTTAATGCCTCAGCCCTTGCCGCTTCAGCAAAATCTTTGCCGCTTGAGGCATATATGATGGACCGTGAAGCATTTACGATCAACCCGCAGTCCTTGGTCATGCCGTAGCGGCAAACTTCTTCAAGGTTGCCGCCTTGTGCGCCTACGCCGGGTACCAATAAAAAATTATCAGGGGAATATTTGCGGATGTTTGTAAACTCGGTGCTTTTGGTGGCGCCAACCACAAACATTAAACGGTCGGCCCCGGCCCAGGTATTTGCTTTTTGGATAACTGTTTCATATAAATATCCCTGCCCGGTTTCCAGGTATTGAAAGTCTTTGCTGCCTGCCGATGAAGTTAAGGCCAGCAGGATGACCCATTTGCCTGGATAGGATAAATAGGATGAGACGGTATCGTGCCCCATATAAGGCGATACGGTTATCGCATCAAAACTCATTCCCGATGCTTCTTCATTAAAAAAAGCTTTGGCATACATGTCGGACGTATTGCCGATGTCACCACGCTTGGCATCAATGATATTCAAACAGTTTTTGGGCAGGTATTGCCAGGTGCCAATCAAACTTTGCAGTCCTTTTACGCCATTGGCTTCATAAAATGCTGCATTAGGTTTGTACGAAACGCACAGGTCCTGCGTAGCATCAATTATCCGTTTGTTAAATTCCAGTACCGGATCGGCATAATCCTTTAAAAATGCCGGTATCTTATCTATATCGGTATCCAGGCCTACACATAAAAAGGATTTTTTTTGTTTGATCTGTTCTACTAGCTGCTGGCGTGAAATCATTTAAGCGGGATAATTTTTTGAGTGCACAAAAAAACTAAAAATTAAACTGAGTGTTGTGTTCAAAATGATATTTTTTTAAATAATTTGAATTTTCTAAATAATTTGAGTAGAATTGCAATGTTTTCCGTTGAATTTTTCTTGCACTAAAGAAACAATTTAAAACTCCAGGTTATTTTATTAAGTATTACATGGGTTTAGATGTTGCATAAACAAGTTGCAAAACAAAAATCTTTCATACAAAACATCTCCACTAGTAACAATATTTAAAAGGATTTGCTAATACAAATAAAATTCTTGCTTTTAACCAAACGGCTTTACAACGGGTATAACTACCTGATGATACCAGTGAAAATACATAGAATCACAAAAAAATATTCTAATTAAAAATCTCCTTGAACTATAATATATAATATGTTTGATACAAACGAATTGAACGACAAACTCGTTTCAGAGTTGCGCGATATTGCCAGAAACTTAGGTATTGCTGAGGCCGAAGAACTTAGAAAGGTACAACTGATCGAGCGCATTGTTCAGCAGGAACAATTAATAGAGGCTGCACGCGCCCAACAAACCACCGTAAATACGATTTACACTCCTAAAGGAGTTGCACCGGTAGAAAGTACCGAAAAAGCACGCAAAAGAACACGTGTTGTTAAGTCCAGCACTCAGCCGCGCGTTGAAGTACCTTTGGATGATACTAATTTATTTGATGAACCCGACGATGAAGTGTCGACCGATGATCCTGAAAATGAATCGCCGGTAATGCTGGATGATGATGCAGATGCAATACAATCAGGTGAGGCCAAAGGCGATGACGAAATTACCGAAGGCCGTCCGCAAAAATTGGAGCGCCGCGTAAATGATCAAACCAGTCAGCAAAAAAACCAGGAACCGCCAATAAACCTGGATTTCGACAATGTTATTGTAAACGAAGGCGTATTGGAAATTATGCCCGACGGGTATGGTTTTTTACGCTCTTCGGATTATAACTACCTTACCTCACCGGATGATATTTATGTTTCGCAGTCGCAGATAAAACTTTTTGGCCTTAAAACAGGTGATACCGTTCGTGGCAGCATCAGGCCACCAAAAGAAGGCGAAAAATACTTTCCTTTAGTACGTGTTGAGGCCATAAACAGCCGCATCCCTGCCGAAGTGCGCGACCGCGTTCCTTTTGATCACTTAACACCGCTTTTCCCGTCTGAGAAATTGAGTTTGTTTACTGATGCAGGCAATTACTCAACCCGTATAATGGATTTGTTCTCCCCTATTGGTAAAGGGCAGCGTGGTTTGATAGTTGCACAGCCAAAAACCGGTAAAACAATGCTTTTGAAGGATGTTGCTAACGCGATAGCTAAAAATCACCCTGAAGTTTACCTCATCATCCTGTTGATTGACGAACGCCCCGAGGAAGTAACCGATATGGCCCGCAGCGTACGCGCCGAAGTGGTATCATCTACTTTCGACGAACCGGCCGAACGGCATGTAAAGATTGCCAACATTGTTTTGGAAAAAGCAAAACGCATGGTTGAATGCGGCCATGATGTGGTGATCCTGCTCGACTCTATCACCCGTTTGGCACGTGCCTACAATACAGTTGCACCTGCATCCGGTAAAATATTATCAGGTGGTGTTGACGCGAATGCATTGCACAAACCAAAAAGATTCTTCGGTGCGGCCCGTAACATTGAGGATGGTGGTTCATTAACTATCATCGCAACGGCATTAACTGAAACCGGATCGAAAATGGACGAGGTAATATTTGAAGAGTTTAAAGGTACCGGTAATATGGAACTTCAGTTGGATCGCAAACTTTCCAACAAACGGATCTTCCCTGCTATCGATATCACTGCATCCAGCACCCGTCGTGACGATTTGCTGCTTGACCGTGATAGCCTGCAAAGAATCTGGATATTGCGTAATCACCTTGCCGATATGAATTCGCAAGAGGCTATGGAATTTTTACAAAGCCAGATCAGAGGAACAAAAACCAACGAAGAATTCCTTATCTCGATGAATTCGTAATTTGATTTCGGATCCCGATAGCTATCGGGACGGATTTTCGATGTCGGATTTATTTAGAAAAAGACGATTTCAGAATTTATATAATATATAAATTAGGGAATACGTTTTAATTCCGAAATCGAAAATCCGAAATCCGAAATAATCTTGATACCTTCATAGCGTAATGAAGAATCGTGTTAAAAAACATTTGCCAAATGCAATTACCTGCGCAAACCTGTTCAGCGGTTGTGTAGGCATTGTGTTGGCTTTTAAAGGCGAGCTGGTTGCAGCCGGTTATGCAATTTTTTTGTCGGCTATATTCGATTTTTTTGATGGCCTGGCCTCACGGGTGCTCAAATCATTTTCCGGAATAGGTAAGGATCTTGATTCATTGGCCGATATGGTAAGCTTCGGAGTTTTGCCGGCTGTAATCATGTACCAGATATTTTTACAGGCACCGCAGATAGACAAGGTGAGCACCTGGTTAAACTTCATTGCTTTCCTGATACCAGTATTTTCGGCGTTAAGGCTGGCTAAGTTTAATGTGGACACCCGGCAGGCCGAAAACTTTATAGGGTTACCAACGCCGGCCAATGCTATCCTCATAGCTTCCTTCCCTATCATTATTGGTCATCACAACCGGTTTTACACGCCATTTTTATTAAACCCATATGTATTGCCGGTTTTTGTAATTGTAATGTGTACGCTGCTGGTATTAGAAATGCCAATGATGTCGTTAAAATTCAAAAACAGCGATTTCAATCAAAATATTTATCGTTATTTATTGCTGCTCTTCTCGGCTATTCTGATACTATTTTTTAAATTTGCGGCAGTTCCGGTGGTCATATTGATCTATGTTATCTTATCGATCATTCAATTCAAATTCGCAAACACGATATTGATAAGGGCGCCTCAAAATGATATTAAAAAAGCTAATTAAGGCTTCATAGCCTCCAAAATCATACAATTAATGAAAAAATTCCAGGCCGAAATAGACGTAATGCCAAAAAAAGAAATTCTTGACCCGCAGGGTAAGGCCGTAACCGGCAGCATGAAAAACCTGGGTTTAGCTGAAATTCAGAATGTTCGGATAGGTAAACACATCACACTTGAAATTGAAGCCGACAACGCTGAAACGGCCCACAGCAAAGTTGACCAGGCCTGTAAAAACCTGCTGGCTAATTTAATAATGGAAAGCTATAGTTTTAGTGTGCTGGAGGTTAGTTAATCAGCGGTTAGTTGATTAGAGATTAGTTGGGATTATGGTTACAGCCTCGACATTTTTGGCTAATCTCTAATCACAAGTCTCTAATCTCTATAATTCAGCTGCCTTCTCGGCCTTTATTTTTTCGAGAGAAATAAGGTTTTCGGCTAAGATCGCTTTTACTTCGTCAAATTTTTCTTTTAATAATTCAGGATCGCTAGCGCCGCCTTTTGCCATGATCTCAACTTCCTGGATGGTTGCCTGGCTGATGGGCATACCAAAAAATCCCAGGTTAGGTTTTAATTTATGTGCGGCCGCCGCCACAGTTACCCAATCATTAGCAGCAATGCCGGTGGAGATCATTTGCAATAATTCAGGGGTTTGCACCATGAACATCTCTATTGATTCAACAATAAATTCATTGCTTCCGTCGGCAATATCCAACAAAAAAGAAAGGTCTAGATCCTGAGGTAAAGAATTGGGCGACATAAATTGGTTTATAAACTTCAAAATTAAATCTTTTTTACGTTCAATTCGTCAATAAGTTCAGTTTTGAGCTGTAAAATATTTTTTTTTATCAAAGGATGCACCCATTCGGGGGCTATCTCGGCAAGCGGATCGAGTGTAAATCGGCGCTTTTGCAGCTCAGGATGAGGGATAATAAGGCCGGGCTCGTTAATTATCTGATCGTCGTAAAACAATATATCAATGTCGATCGTCCGCGAACCCCACTTTTCTTCACGTTTCCGCCCGAATTTTAGTTCGATATTCAATATTTTTTGGAGGATTATTTGTGGCGAAAGATCAGTAAGCAAAACTACAACCTGGTTAAGGTAATCGGGAAGATCGGTTTTACCCCACGACTGTGTTTCATAAACAGACGAGATTTTTGACACCGGGGCAATCTCCGTTTCGATATGTTCAATGGCTTGTTTCAGAAACAATTGCCGGTTGCCCAGGTTACTCCCTAATAGTAAAAAAACCTCATGCATGTTGTAACAAATATTATAGACGGCGCTCTTAATGTTATCTCCTGTGAATTACTAAGTTTGCATAGTTAAAAGATTTAAAACACTTAATGAAACAATTCTTCAAATTTGTGCTGGCCAGCATTGTAGCCCTGATCATAATGGGTGTGATCTTCGTAATTGTGATATTTGCCATTATTGCTTCATCTGAAAGTACCAGCAGTGTTGTCATCGACCAAAACACGGTGTTGCAAATTCAATTTAACAAACCGATTGCCGAACGTACTCCCGAAAATCCTTTTAAATCGGTTCCATTTTTAGGGTTAGACCAGGATAATAATATCGGCCTTAACGACATTTTGGCGAGTATTAAAAAAGCGAAGACCGACAGTAATATAAAAGGAATATTTTTAGACGAAAGTGATATCACTCCCGGCGAAGCCACTTCCGAAGAGATCCGTAACGCTTTGCTCGACTTTAAAAAATCCGGCAAATTCATTGTGGCCTATTCTGAGATCTATACCCAGGGCTTTTATTACCTGGCCTCGGTTGCCGATAAAATTTATGTAAACCCCAAAGGAATATTTTTATTTCACGGCTTTAGCTCGCAGATCACCTTCTTAAAAGGAGCGCTGGATAAATTGGGGATTGAAGCGCAGATCATAAAAGTAGGCACATATAAAAGCGCGGTTGAACCTTACTTTTTAACCAAAATGAGCGATGCCAACCGATTGCAGGTAAATTCGTACCTGGGTTCGTTATACGGTCATTTTTTAACAGAAATAAGCGCGAGCCGGAAAATAAATAAAGATACATTGTTCAATTACGCCAATGAGCTACGGATCCGTTTCCCTGAAGATGCTTTAAAATACAAACTGGTTGACGGGCTTAAATACAAGGATGAAGTTTTAGATGAATTGAAAGACTTGAGCGGCATTGATAATAAAGATGACCTGAGAACGGTTAGCCTGATCGACTACAAAAATGTTGAATCAGAAAAAACAGATGACGCGGACAAGGATTCAAAAAATCGAATTGCGATTGTATATGCTTCGGGGGAAATTACCGGCGGCGAGGGTGATGATAATACCATCGGATCCGAAAGGATCTCAAAAGCGCTGCGCACCGCCAGGCTCGACAATAAGGTAAAGGCTGTTGTTTTACGTGTGAACTCTCCGGGAGGAAGTTCATTAGCGTCTGACGTGATTTGGCGCGAGGTAATGCTCACCAAAAAAGCAAAACCGATTATTGTTTCAATGGGCGATTATGCAGCATCGGGAGGTTATTATATTTCTTGTGCGGCAGATTCAATCATTGCAGAACCCAATACGCTGACCGGTTCGATAGGTATTTTTGCTGTTCTTCCAAATATGCAAAAGTTTTTTAACGATAAACTCGGCGTAACTTTCGACGGCGTAAAAACCGGCAAATACGCCGACCTGGGAGATATTAGCCGCCCATTAACGCCAGAAGAAAGAGCTATATTACAAACGGAGGTGGATCACGGGTATGATGACTTTACCAAAGCTGTAGCCACCGGTCGCCATAAAACACAGGCGTACATCAATAGCATTGGCCAGGGCCGCGTGTGGACAGGCGAACAGGCAATACAAAATGGTTTGGTGGATAGGTTAGGTACTATCCATGATGCTGTAAAAATGGCGGCGAAGATGGCAAAAGTGAAAAACTACAAGCTGGAAAGTTACCCGGAACAAAAAAGCATTTTAAACAAGTTCGGCCTGGATATGAGCGCCCAAATGAAAATGCATTTTGTAAAATCGGAACTGGGCGAAAATTACAAGTATTACGAACAGATAAAAGGTGTTACCCAAATGATGCGCACCCCGCAAGCGAGGTTACCCTATAACATTGAGATAAATTAGTTTTTATATTTGATTGTAAAAGCCGTATGCAAATAAGTGTACGGCTTTTGTTGTTTTTTACTTTTATTTTAAGCGATTGAACAATGGCGAATTGTTAAAAAGCGCGAAAATAGCACAGGCAATTATCATGAACTTGGTCAAGTTTATTATTTAGCAAAAGTAGAGCTTCTGATTATCAGCATGTTTCATAGCGTTCCACCTGTTCCGTTTGTAAAAATGGAACGCTTGAAATCGAAATAACCAATGAAAGTAATTGGATGCCCACACTATCCGTGATAGAACCGAAAATTTTCAAACACATATTTGCTTTTTAAGCGTTAAGATACAAAGCAACACCAGGAATAAATGCAGATAGGCAATTTTTGGGGGTCGGTAAAGGGCAAAATTGTAATAGCTTCAATATTGGCATGTTTTGCTGTTATGATGGCCTGGGTTACGAGTAAAAGCTCATTCCAGGCTTTACTGGTTGCTTTTGAGGATGTTTCCGCTCCAAATGAAAAATTGCGGATCATAAATGACCTTTCCCGAAACGTCATCCAGGTTGGTCAATCGCAGGAAATACCGGATATCAACAATCCTTATCGCTTTTACCGTTTCTTCAATGAAACAAAAAAACTCAGCCGGAAGATCGATACCTTAAAAAGGCTTTACGCTAACACGCCTAACCAAATAAAAAGGCTCAATACGCTGAAGAAGCTTTTACACGAAAGAGACAGACTTTTTATAAACTACCTGAACGTGAGGAACGAGTTGGTTAACAATAAAACCTTCCATGCGCAAATGCATTCTTTAAACGATATGGTAAGTAAAAAGGCCCGGCTTACTGACAGCACGGTAACCACCACCGAAAAAAAAACATCCACTACAACCATTTATCCCATTACAAAAAATACCCAGGCAGCTCATCCGAAGGGCTTTTTCAGTAAACTTTTCGGGAGGAGTAAAGAAGATTCGGAGAAAAAAAACAATGGGATCCCGTACCAGGTGGTTGACGAAGAATCGTCAGTAAAACACGATACACTTTCAAGGGCAATGAAGGATAGTATGCTAAAGGAATTTGGGGCAACCATTCACAGGATGGAAACTATCCAGCAAGAAAAAAGTGCTTCGTTTTTAAACCAGGAAGCTATTTTGTTGCAATCGAGTTCGAAAGTGATGCACCAGATCCTTA
>Ga0206909_1011_pt2 | contig 22784 bp, 8 predicted proteins | sample Alteio_BWOrgHeat_76_FD_152943 | JGI IMG/M metagenome (GOLD analysis project Ga0206909, IMG submission 152943) | Enriched cells from forest soil in Barre Woods Harvard Forest LTER site, Petersham, Massachusetts, United States -... | ecosystem: Environmental > Terrestrial > Soil > Temperate forest > O...
AAACTGTTTAAAAGATCAAGATTGGAATGTCAGACGTTCCGCGGCAATGGCTTTAAGCAAGCAATCAGGCTTACCCGAAAATATCCTTGTGATGCTCGGAAACTGTTTAAAAGACCAAGATTGGAAGGTCAGAAGTTCCGCGGCAGAGGCTTTAGGCAAGCAATCAGGCTTACCCGAAAATATCCTTGTGATGCTCGGAAACTGTTTAAAAGATCAAGATTGGAATGTCAAACGTTCCGCGGCAATGGCTTTAGGCAAGCAATCAGGCTTACCTGAAAATATCCTTGGGGTGCTCGTAAACTGTTTAAAAGATCAAGATGAAGATATCAGAAGTTCTGCGGTATTGGCTTTAGGCAAGCAATCAGGCTTACCCGAAAATATCCTTGTGATGCTCAGAAACTGTTTAAAAGATCAAGATTGGAATGTCAGACATTCTGCGGCAGAGGCTTTAGGCAAGCAATCTGGCTTACCTGAAAATATCCTTGGGGTGCTCGTAAACTGTTTAAAAGATCAAGATGAAGATATCAGACGTTACGCGGCAGAGGCTTTAGGCAAGCAATCAGGCTTACCCGAAAATATCCTTATGATGCTCGGAAACTGTTTAAAAGATCAAGATTGGAATGTCAGACGTTCCGCAGCAGAGGCTTTAGGCAAGCAATCAGGCTTACCCGAAAATATCCTTGTGATGCTCGGAAACTGTTTAAAAGATCAAGATCGAGATGTTAGACGTTCCGCGGCAGAGGCTTTAGGTAATCAATCAGGCTTACCCGAAAATATCCTTGTGATACTCGTAAACTGTTTAAAAGATCAAGATTGGAATGTCAGACGTTATGTGGCAGAAACTTTAGGCAAGCAATCAGGCTTACCCGAAAATATCCTTGTGATGCTCGGAAACTGTTTAAAAGATCAAGATTGGAATGTCAGACGTTCCGCGGCAATGGCTTTAAGCAAGCAATCAGGCTTACCCGAAAATATCCTTGTGATGCTCATAAACTGTTTAAAAGATCAAGATTGGGATGTCAGACATTACGCGGCAAGGGTTTTATGCAAGCAATCTGGCTTACTTGAAAATATCCTTGTGATGCTCGCAAACTGTTTAAAAGATCAAGATGAAGATGTCAGACGTTCCGCGGCAATGGCTTTAGGCAAGCAATCAGGCTTACCCGAAAATATTCTTGTGATGCTCGTAAACTGTTTAGAAGATCAAGATCAATATGTCAGACGTTCCGCGGCAGAGGCTTTAGGCAATCAATCTGGCTTACTTGAAAATATCCTTGTGATGCTCGCAAACTGTTTAAAAGATCAAGATCAAGATGAAGATGTCAGACGTTCCGCGGCAATGGCTTTAGGCAAGCAATCAGGCTTACCCGAAAATATTCTTGTGATGCTCGTAAACTGTTTAGAAGATCAAGATCAATATGTCAGACGTTCCGCGGCAGAGGCTTTAGGCAATCAATCTGGCTTACTTGAAAATATCCTTGTGATGCTCGCAAACTGTTTAAAAGATCAAGATCAAGATGAAGATGTCAGACGTTCCGCGGCAATGGCTTTAGGCAAGCAATCAGGCTTACCCGAAAATATTCTTGTGATGCTCGTAAACTGTTTAGAAGATCAAGATGTCAGACTTTACGCAGCAGAGGCTTTAGGCAAGCAATCAGGCTTACCCGAAAATATTCTTGTGATGCTCGTAAACTGTTTAGAAGATCAAGATGTCAGACTTTACGCAGCAGAGGCTTTAGGCAAGCAATCAGGCTTACCCGAAAATATTCTTGTGATGCTCGTAAACTGTTTAGAAGATCAAGATGTCAGACTTTACGCAGCAGAGGCTTTAGGCAAGCAATCAGGCTTACCCGAAAATATCCTTGTGATGCTCGGAAACTGTTTAAAAGATCAAGATGAAGATGTCAGAAATTCCGCAGCAGAGGCTTTAAGCAATCAATCTCTTTTGTATATTGTAAAAATCTTTGAATCATCGAAAAATGATAAATTAATAAATATTCTTATTGTAAGAAGTTTGGAAAAAAAGCTGCCCATTTATTTTCATGAGTCAGCTTTGTATATCGGTTCAGAGAAACTTGATTTTCAGGATAAAGATCATCTTATTGAAGTTTCCAAAAAAGTTCTTATTGAATTTATAGGGTTTCAAGCATACGAAGTGACGGATAATTACACCAAAAAACTGATATCAGATAATTATCAGCCAGTTGGTCTATTTGGCAAAATCGAACAATCACCAGCAAGCGAAAAAGATAGATTAGCCTTAATATTACATGAAAAAATATTTAAGGGATTAAGCAAAAATGAAATCTCGCAAAAATCCAGTTCAAAAAATAAGGCTTCTGCAAGTATAGAAATTGAGTTAACTGAAAAAGGGGGATTATCTATAAAATGCTGCGACGATGAAAAAAATGAGAATTTATTGAATAATTTCTTGGGATTTTTAGAACTTTTCAAGCGCAATCAATATAAAACCTGTCAGTCCAGCTTTCCTGTTTTCAAAATTACAAGTCACCATGAAATAGCGGATTTTCTTGAAAAACATCTTAAAGTTGACCCTAAACGCTTATACGAAGAAGCTGGCCTTGATTTTAATAAACTTTTTAAGCAAACCGCTAAAAAAGAAGAAAATTCAGGTTGTGTTATGATGTAAAGATTGCGAAAAATGGTCAACAAGGATAAAAGCGGAAACTCAAAAGTGTCATTCATTTTAAAGCGTATAGCGCATATGCAGGGCAGCGAATAGGGAGACATCAGCAATGGAAGAGAAAAAACCAGTGCCGCAATCAGACAAGGTCAACGAACAAGAACCCAAAGCAAAAGCGTTTGAAAATACGGCATTTAATTCTCTATTAGAAATCAATTTTGACAGCAAAACGCCTGAAGTTTTTTCACAAATCAGAATTATTTATTTTTTAGGCAAAATATTCAAAACTGATTTAAAAGATTATTTTTCAAGCCATTTGCGTGAAATAGCGGCTTGTTTTAAAGAAATGGACATTATCGCTAGAGATGAAAAAAACCGAATAAAGCTGAGAAATTTTTTACTCAGCCTTCAGGAAGAATTTAAGCTGTATCAGGTTGAAATTCTTCTGGATAATGGCCACAAATATGATATGAGTCATTCCTGGGAAAATTGCAGCCAGACCAATACAAATACAGAAGATACTTTAAGTTATTTATTTGGACTGGAAGATTTGCAGGGGTATAACTATGGTCATCAGATAGAGCAGTGCATACAACAACCCCTGTCAGAATTGACGCCAGGAAAACAAATCAGCTTTTTATTGTGTTTTTCCTTGCCCATGTTATCCAGAAGGCTGGCATTAAATGGGATTGCTGTAACTGATTTTTACAAAATTATTCGTCACATTGAATCGCTGATTGTGAGAATAAAATCTGATCTCTCAGAAACAGAAAAGAAATTGATTTATCGGTTTTATGAAGCCTGTTTTATTTATCAACGACAAAATTTCTTTATTATTTTAAAAGAAGAATCAGATTTTACAGAAGCGCTCAAGAAAATTAATGAGAATTATCCTCAGGGCAGTCTATTAAAGGTGCAGCATCTTTCGCTGTTGTTGGAGCGGTTCTCCAAAGATTTTCCAAAAACCGCTGGCGATCAGAAGTTAATTTTATCCCTTATGCAGGAAACCGCAGAGGCGCCCCTGCAGGAAAGGGTATTGCCTGAAAGCTTTGGCAAGCCCGAAGAAATATTATCTGAAAGCCGGAAGGATTTTTTAGAAAATCAATGCAACCCAAAACAAAGCGTTTTTAAATGCCAGGAAAACAGCACGATAGCAATACAAAAACTTTTGAACCTTTTTTTAAAAAACAGCGCTGCGCTTTTGGGAGAACCGCCCTGCAAACTGGGGCTGTTGTTATTGGGGTCTACCAGCCGTTATGACAGAGGTCCCTATTCAGATTTGGAAATAGCTTTACTTTATGAACCTTTTGAAAAGAATTCAGCAAAAAAACATGAAGTGGCGCATTATATCGCAACACTGATTGCATTGCTGGAGATTCAGATTGTCTTTTTAGGAGAATCTCACCCTGAAAAACAAGGCTTCTGGCTGGATGGCAGCACGTCTGTCAGATGTCATGCCTATTTACGGGCTGACGTTGAGGGCATCATCAAAAAAGGACTGAGAGAAAAAGAAAAGCATGATAAAATGCCTGTGTCTAATGAACAAAATCCGCGCAATTTAAAACTGCATTCTTTTTTATACGACCCTTCAGCCTATTCTTTAGTCCAGCCTTTATTAGTTAATACAGAATATGGCGGAGCGGCATTTTTTGAAGATTATCAAAGCGCGTTAAAAACATATCTCGATGAAACGCCCAACGAATTTTTAGCCAGAGAATTTTTTGATCTTCTGCATACTGTAAAACTCAACGCCATTGAAGCGCCTGCAGATTTAACCAAACGCAAAATGATTGCCTTATGGGTCTGGTGGGATATTTTAAGATGCCTGCCGGATCATGTGAATTTATCAACAGGTCAAATAGATTTAAAAAAAACTTTTCACAAACCGATTGCCTATTTTTTAATGGGTTTGCGGTTGTATTATGAATTACCCGCCAAAAATCTCGAAGCCATATTGACGCAGGCAACGGAAAGAAAATTGCTGCCGCCTTATGTTGCACAATTCCTGATTCAACTTTTAGAGTGGGAAATTCAACTGAGAATAAAAGCGCATACCGACGCAGGCAAACAAAATGAAACACTTTCTTTAAAAGCCTTATTGCCCATGGAGCAAAAACGCGTCGAATATATTTTATTCATATTTAATATAATGGAAAAGGCGGTTTGTTATTATTTAAAAAATATTGCGGCATCCAATTTTGGTTTTGAACTGGATAAAATGCTCAAGACTTATTTTGAACAAGGGATTTTGGAATGCAAAACTGAAAAAGATTATCAAAACTGGTTTCTGGCAGTGACGGCTTATTTGCTTTACACGCGCGCATTATTGGAAACGCATCGATACTATTATCGCCAGCTGCCGGATGAATACAGGGAAGGCTGCATGGCGGCAGCTAAAGCCTGTTTTAATGAGATAAAAGACACAGCATTCTGGCGCACGGATGAGATTTTCTGGGCAAAACTGTGGGATGCGCCTTTAAGCAATGGCGAAAGAACCAGTCATCAAATCAATAAAAAAATATGGAATGCCCAGCTTAATACGCTTTTCTCGTCCAATGAAATTATTCTAAAAAGCCAGGGCATCAGAGTCTATCTCCAGGGAATAAAATCCAACACAGAAGGAAAATGCGGACTGCATCCTGATATGGCAAAAGAACTGTATGATAAAAAATGGATAGATGTCGAAGGGAAATTTGTTTTAAAAGAAAAGCACCCCATTGCTTCCCGGCTGCCTGGCAATCATCTCGTGATTCCTTGGCCGCTGCCGGATGACAACACAGTCAATGCGATTTTAAGCCAGAAAGATAAATCTGACAAAGACATCAATAACGAATTGCTGGAAGCCGTTCAAGCCAGCGCCCAATTTTATATCAAAGTTTATCCCGAATACCCGCTGGTTGAATTATTCTTAATTGAACTGAGTTATCGGCTGGGTTATTACCCGCCGCGGGAAGCGGATGTCTGGTTATGGAAATGCGAAAAATCTGATTATCCTGTGCTCATTTCAGAAGCAGTCAAGGGTAAAACTTTCCAAGAGATTTTGGAAAATGATTTTGCATTTCAATTAAACTCTCAGGCTTTCAGTGAATTGATCGTGATGAGCGGTCTTGTCAGTCTTGAAGACAACAAGCCGGATAATCTGATTTTGTCTCAGGTGGATTCAGATATGCGGTTATGTTTAATTGATGCCGACCGCTGGTTTGCCCCAGCCTTTAAAGACAATCAACTTCATGCCAAAAATGCCTTATTTTGTTTAAAACAGATGTCTTCAGAAATAGACGCTATTGTCAGGGAAGAAATCTTGAGCCTTAACCCGCAGCAGCTCTTGCAATCCTGGGTGGATGAAATGGAGAAGATAGGGGAAAAATGTTCCCTGGTGTTTGTGGGTAAAATAAATTTATATTTTGATCGATCAGATCTTTATGCTTTCCAACTTAATGATACTCGCAGAACATTGTTATTGCCACCACTACCCTTTCACGCTGTCAATGAACTGTTTAAACATTTGCAGGCTATACAAAGCGCATTATCAAATCCAGCGGAAAAAATGACTCACTCTCAGGTTTTATCCAAAATCAATACTCGTCTGGCAAACCATTACAGTCTGATGAGAGAGAAATATCCAAAAACTTTAGTGTGTTTCCATGAGACTGCCGGTCATGCCTACATCAAAGGCAAAGGCCTGCAACAGGAATATTACAGCAGTCGCATTAATTTTGTCACCGACAGGCAGGACATGTGGGAAAAAGAAGAAGAGCTCAAGAGAGCCAAACTTGGCATAGAAGCAAACTGGAAACAGGATATTCAAACCACCAGAGAGCACTTAAGCGCATTAAACGAAAAAGAGGAGACCATCAAGGCAGCACAAGATGAACTTTTAAAAGGCAACTTTATCCTGTTTTTGCAATTGGGCTCAAACGGCAAAGATAAAATTCTGGTGAATCTGGACTGGTCAAGATTTAAACCCGCAAAGCAGCGAGAATTTTTAAACCATCTGATGAACCTGGGGCATTGGTTAAGCATCAGCATTCAAAACAGCAGCGAAGTCAAAGATGAAGATATTCAGCTGCTCATACAAAAAAGTCCGCTGCTCAAAAAACTGCAATTAATTAATTGTCCTCTGTTAACCGATAACCTTTGGAACGGACTCCCTGAATATGATTCAAGCATTAAAATTGTGATTTTAGAAAAGTTGAAAAACCTTAGTCATGTGGGATATACTGGAATTATCTTTGAAAATTGTTTGGAATTTCCCTGCCTGGAAAAATTATCTATCCAAGACTGTGCTGCGTTGGAAGAAATCAATATTCATGCCATACAGCTTAAAGGCATTCATCTGGATAATATTCCTAGGCTAAGAGTTTTACAGACGCAAAGCGAATCTTTGGAAAACCTGCGCCTGACAGGCAGCACGCCTTTACCGCCATTAAACGAATGCCATAAAATCGCGAAAAAGGAATATGTAGAAAAATTAAATGTTCTGCAATGCAAAACACAAGAAACATCCCCAAAATACGCTGAGAGATTATTTCATCAATTTCCCGTATTGCTTTTTATAGACTACCAGAATATAGAAAATCAAATCATTATCAAGTTTATTCGCCAATTAAGCCAGGTATTGCCAGCAAAAGAAATCCTCTATCTGGAAATAACGTTCCTGTCTCGAAGAACCTTGCGAACTGACGCAGAAAAACTATTTACACATTTTGCTACTTTCGAGAAAAATAAAGACACTGTCATCTCGGCGCTCATCAAGGCTTTGGGGGATTCAGATTCAGATGTCAGGTCACGGGCCGCCTCTACGCTGAGGAATTTAAAACAAGCTTCACCTAAGGTCATCCCTGCATTCATCAAGGCTTTGGGGGATTCGTCTTCATATGTCAGGTCACAGGCCGCCTCTGCGCTGGGGAAGTGCAAACAAGCAATACCCGAGGTCATCTTCGCACTCATCAAGGCTTTGGACGACAAGGAATATTATGTCAGATCACAGGCTGCCTCTGCACTGGTGCAGTTAGGCAAAGAATCACCCGAGGTCATCTCCGCACTCATCAAGGCTTTGGGGGATTTTGATTCATCTGTCAGGTCATGGGCCGCTTCTGCGTTGGTGCAGTTAGGCAGAGAGTCATCCGAGGTTATCTCCGCTCTCATCAATGCTTTGGGGGATTCGGATTCAGATGTCAGATTACAGGCCGCCTCTGCGCTGGGGAATTTAAAACAAGCAACACCCGAGGTCATCTCCGCACTCCTCAAAGCTTTGGAGAATAAAGAATATGTGGTCAGGTTAGGGGCCGCCACTGTGCTGGGGAATTTAAAACAAGCAACATCCGAGATCATCTCCGCACTTATCAAGGCTTTGAAGGATCCGTATTCAGATGTCAGAACCCAGGCCACAGCGGCGCTGAGGAATTTAAAGCAAACCACCCCAGAGGTCATCAGCGTTCTTATCAAAGCCTTGGGAGATTCGAATTCAGATGTCAGAACCCAGGCCACAGCGGCGCTGAGGAATTTAAAGCAAACCACCCCAGAGGTCATCAGCGTTCTCATCAAAGCCTTGGGAGATTCGAATTCAGATGTCAGAACCCAGGCCGCCTCTGCGCTGGGGAATTTAAAGCAAACCACCCCAGAGGTCATCAGCGTTCTCATCAAAGCCTTGGGAGATTCGAATTCAGATGTCAGAACCCAGGCCGCCTCTGCGCTGGGGAATTTAAAGCAAACCACCCCAGAGGTCATCAGCGTTCTCATCAAAGCCTTGGGAGATTCGAATTCAGATGTCAGAACCCAGGCCGCCTCTGCGCTGGGGAATTTAAAACAAGCAATACCCGAGGTCATCTCCGCACTCCTTAAGGCTTTAGGTGATAGTAGATTTGGTAGCGACGAGGTCAGTTTACAGATTGCCTCTGTGCTGGTGCAGTTAGGCAAAGAATCACCCGAGGTTATCTCCGCACTCATCAAGGCTTTGGAAGATAAGGAGTGGTTTGTCAGATCACAGGTCGCCTCTGCGCTGGGGAAGTGCAAACAAGCAACACCCGAGGTCATCTCCGCACTCCTCAAGGCTTTGGGGGATTCATCTTCATATGCCAGATCACAAGCCGCCCATGCGCTGGTGCAGCTAGGCAAAGAATCACCCGAAGTCATCTCCGCACTCATCAAGGCTTTGGGAGATTCAAATTCAGATGTCAGACCACAGGCCGCCTCTGCGTTGGTGCAGTTAGGCAAAGAATCACCCGAGGTCATCTCCGCACTCATCAAGGCTTTGGAGGATAAGGAATGGTTTGTCAGATCACAGGCCGCCTCTGCGCTAGAGAATTTAAAACAAGTTTCACCCGAGGTTATCTCCGCACTCCTCAAGGCTTTGAGGGATTCGTCTTCATTTGTCAGGTTACGGGCCGCCTCTGTGCTGGGGAATTTAAAACAAGCAACACCCGAGATTATCTCCGCACTCCTCAAAGCTTTGGGGGATGAGTATTCACATGTTAGGTCACAGGCCGTTTCTGCGCTGGGGAATCTTGGAAAAACATTATTTGAACAGATAGAACATTTATTTGATGCTTATCCTGCTCAAGAAAATCCTCTGATATTTATAGAAAATCCAGACAATTGGGGCAGATTAACCAATCGGGCAATTTCCAAATATGCTTTTTGTTTTTTTGATGCCAAAACTTTAAAGACTGCAAAACTTGTTAGCAAGAATGCGTATAATATCAGTAAAGAGATTGAACTGGAGCGTGAGGAAAACAAAAGTCCTGGCATGGCAGGAAAGTGAGTATTGGCGCCAACTGCAGCAGATTAAAAATTTCGTAATAATAGCTATTTTTATATCCGCAACGAGACTATTATTCAATTTTACCTAAGCGAGAAGTGCCAAATCGCCTTTCATACAATGTGCTGATAAAATCGGGCAATGGCTCCTTCCAACGTTCTTGTTTATGATTTGCAAGTCCACCGAATTTTTTAGGATTCAGCCCCAGCTGTTTAGCCATTTCAATAGTTTCATCCGACAAGCGATATTTCTTTTTAGCATAAAGCCAGTTTTGCACATTTTTTAAATTTTTAGGCATAAAAATTACCCTCGATTAAAAAATTTTCTTCATCAAATTATTCTTTAACTTCATCACCATATTACCCATCCAATATTTTTAGGATTGTGCCCCAAATAACTTTCCAAATTTCCAACAACCAACCTCGACCTTAATACTTTGAAGTATACCAACAAAAGAGCGCTGGCACACAATTTTTCTCAATGTGACAGAGGCAGCAATGTAGCAACATAGCAGACTTGATGGCGCGAAAAAATATGAGTGCGCTTTAATCAATTTGAAATATAATTTGATAGAACCGCTATACGCCCATGCCCCAGTTCCTCCGTCAGCGTCATTCTTGCCTGATGATCAATCTCCTTCTGCTCTGCCGTAAGTTGTTTGGAATTAGGTCCACCATTGATTGACGCTTCCCAGCCAGTCAGTTCTTTATATCGTCTTTGAGCGTAAGCATGTCTAAGTCCATGAAGATTTTTTAATCCTGCACGAATAACCTGTTTATCATAAACATTGCGATGCTGAATATAATTTTTTTCTTCAGGAATTAAGGAATTACCTGGTTTTCCTGCAATTTCTTTGGCTTTATCCATCCAATAACGTTGTTCTTCTGTGAGTATGGGAATATTGCGGCCTCGGCCGCCTTTGCACCAGGAAGGCTGTAATTTTAATTCATTGTCGTTATCCGCAAGATGGGGTTTTATTTTGAGTGATTCTTCGCGGCGCAGTCCAAATAGTCTTTGTAATTCTAATGATACTCTCAGATAAGGATGGCTGATTTTTTCCAGTTCGGGATTGAATAGTGCACGATTGGTATGACTAACATATTTTCTGCGGCCAATGTTTAATTCTGTATTGGAAGGAACCAGCATGGGTTTTCGCAATATATTGGACAATTGGCGTAATGCTGACAAGCGATTTTTGATGGTGGCATTGCTTAAGTGTTTATCTTGCCAAAATTTTGTCACAGCCTGAATATGTTTTAATTTTAAGCTGTGAATATCAGTAATTTTATAGCCCAGATTGACTAAATCTTCTGCAAACCTGAGTATGAGTCCCCGCCTGTCATGACGAGTGGCAAAAGACCCTAATCGATCCTGCTTTAAAAGTTCTAATACAGTGTGTTTTAAATTTTTTTTGACGCTCATGATTATTTCCTGTCATTGAGTTACTCACCCGCGTGAACGGACTAACAGGCTCAGTGTTAGATCTCAGTTGTTGCGCCGTTGGAGCAAAAACTGCAGCAAAATGCTGCAAAGAGATGACTGCTGAGCGGGTAGAGTAACTCTACAATATAAGAGAAAAAAAGTGTCTGTCCTCTGGTTTGAGTGACAGTATTTTGGATAAAAAGCCTGTAAAATCAGGCTCTCAAAAAGAGTATTATTGAAGAACGCGACCGTCACTGCGGACAAGTCCCCAGTGACGGTCGCTTTTTAAGCTTTAGCAGTAGATGAATTTAGAGGAACTTCATCAGTCATGCCTGTTAGTGTGCCATGAAGTCTGGCGCCGTTCTTAAAGTAGAGCATTACAGGCTTTTGGGTTTTGATCAGAGCAGAAAGATATTCGGATTGGAGTGTTTGAATCTGGTACATTGTAATATCCCTATACAAAAAAATTAATCTGTAAACTAAAAAAGATACATGATAATAAAATGAGATGACCTTGTGCTAAAAAATGATTTTTGCTGATAAATATGTTACAAATTTTTTGAGAATTTATGTATAATGCTGTCTTTTGAAGAAGCTGTACCACTAAAATACGGAGATTGATCATGTCTAATGAATTGTCGCTTGAACAAGATTTTGTGAATGATTTAATTGAAAATCAAAAGTTTGCAGCTGTTTTTTTCAAAAATGGCATCAAGTTAACGGGTATTCTTGTTGGCGTTGATGAACATTGTCTTTTTCTTAAAAACATGGTGACGCAGATGGTTTATAAACACGCTGTAAGCACCATTCAGCCATAGAAAAAGTATTTTTGAAAAAGGAAAAAACAGGAGCAGTACAATGCTACTCCTGTTTTTCTGTAACTCTAAGCTACAAGCTGTTTCGCCAATGTCACTTCGATAGAATCGCCGTCCTGGTTCAATACATCGAGCCCAGACTCTGGCATTGTGCCTGAAGTGGATTGCGATACAGCGATTTTCTTGGACATCAGCTTGAGACAATTAATCTGTGTCGTTCCGCTGTAACCCAAAAAGTAAACATGTACAGGCAGCTTTTGTCCAATGCGCCAGCTTCGACAGTTGGCTTGCATCAGCGTGTATGTGTTAAAGCCCGATTGCATGAAGATGATTTTCGGAAAGTCGATCAAATCCAAACCCGTTTTCACGAGTTCCGGATTGCATATCAATACATCTATACCCTTATCAACTTGTTCACAAATCCAGTCCTCACGCTTTTCAGTATTGACTAATGCACGTAAAACCGCTGCTTTAAAACCCCCCAACTCTAATAAGGATTTTAACCGCGCAGCCGTATCTGGAGAGCATAAAAAAGCTGGGGGCAACTAAGCCGCTTTTTTTGAGACCATTGCTTGCATCTCATGATCTCTATTGATTTTTAATCCAGGATACCAATCTTCGAAATACTTGGGTAAGTCACCATTGAGAGTTGAGGTTCTTGCCTGTAGCAAATAATGTGCGCCTTTATCGGACCATTGCATTTGTTGTTTTTTTACCATCCGTTTGGTTACGACTTCATTCATTGTAGATTCTACAAAACTACTCGCAATCGTTTCGTTATAGCGCCATCGTTCACCATAGTTAGGGATTAAATTTCGATTATTTTCAATATAAGTCGTCATTTCTTCTAAATTCCGTAGGAATTTTTTCTGATTTTTATAGTGAATTCCATCCTGATCACAAATCATATAACAATCTTCTAAATGATCAAGAGATTCTTTAACATTGCCATGCCAGATATACCATTTGGCACTGCTTAAGTTTTTTGTAACTTCATCGCCTGCTTCTGGATCAGAGTGGACAAGCCCTTTGGCAAACTGATTTAGCACCGTAAAACGCATCGTCAGATGAAACCAATCTAACACATGCTCAACTTCCGGATGCATGATGAATTGTAAATCACGCACATTATCAGCACCATCCGACAAAAAAGGTTTAGGAGGTTTTGTTTCTAAAAATGACTTACCAATAATGACTTCAAAGTTATTTTTTTTCTCTGACCAACTTCGAACATAACCACCATCAATGCCAACGGTAATGGGTTTATCGGGTTTTGGTAATTTGGCCCATTGATTAGCGCAACCTGATATACATATTGGTTTTCCTTCTAATGCAGATTCTTGTTTTTGAGCAATTTTATGCAAATGATTTCTCACGCTGGCCCCGTTGTGGGTCGTAGTTACCGGTAAGACATCTTGCAATAATGTCGATGTTTTATTGAAGGACATATGTGAGGCCCATTTAGTTTCAATATACTGTAATTCAGGGCTTATATGCTCAGGCAACCAAGATTTCAAAAGGCTAAATGTCTTAGTTGTTCTACTGCTGCATTTGCATGGATACACCCGTAAACTGGGGATGACCACTGTACCAAATAGCGTTTTGAATTGGATGGAGTGATTGCCTTTTGATCGCTGTGGTTTTTGGCAGCAAGGGCAGTTGCGATGTGACAGCGTATAAATTTTTGCTTGATGCAAAACTATTTTTTGCTGTAATCTTTTTAATAATTTTTTCGATTCTTGCAGTGATAAACCGGCACAATGGCCATAGTCATTATCAGAAAAAGCTATTCCACCCAAGTAAGAAATGCCATAATCTTTTCCATGGATATGAAATTGATGTAAATGCTCATTATCCCATCCATATACAATTTGGATAATATAGTGCAGTTTGGCCAATGAAACATTCCCTGGAATTTGAAGGTGGCGCCAAACCATCGGGCTAATTCCCCGAAGGGCCATTTTGACAAAGTAGTATTTCATGTTAAGAGATTACTCAAATCAATTCTGAATTTAAGTGTTATTGATGGACTAAAATTTGTAAAGATTAAGCTTAGGTGCCCCCAGCTTTTTTATGCTCTCCTACTTCTTTCACTTCCGACCAAAAATTTAATATTGGTTTCATCCTGAGGGCTCCTGCTACGCTATAAAAAATAGCAGTGTACCCTATATTAATCCTTAACCGAATGCCATTGTCTCACTTACAACCCCGGATTCATTTTTTTTGATAACAATATTTTCAAGTTGATCTTGGGGTTTTGAATTTTTAGCGCGTTTAAAAAAATTCAAATCCATCCCCCAGAAATTTGAAGAAGTACTTGTTGAACTTGCCGATGGGGGATTTTCATTATCTGCCTTTAGTATATCCATACTTTTGTGATCTTCATTAAACGTTATTTCAAAATTTTGATTCTTCACTTCCTCAATCTTTTGATGAAATGTTTGATTGAAACGAAATCCCATAAATACTGAAAGAATAAGCCCACCAATGCCATATGCCACTAAAAAGCCAGAAATGCCTAATGAGGTGTGGAAGCCCAGCGCATACATCAACGGAATGACTATAAATAATTGTACTACACAATTGACAATAGAAGGGAGAGCAGCATCTTGCATACCCAATAGTGCGCCGCTGATGGCAAGCCTCGTGGAGTCAAAAAGATTTCCTGCGGCTGTGAGCGGTAACGCTGTACTTAATATGTCTGTAATATTTTTGTTTTCTGCATCAGTAGCATTTATATAAATCTGCGACATCTGTGTGGGCGCTATTGAAAACGGAAGCAAAAAAACTAAAGGAAAAACCATACTTAAAGCTGTATTCACTATTGTATAGCGCTTTAAATCATGGAATTTTTGCTCGCTAAAAGCTCTGCTGGACAAAACGGAGGTAGAACGAAATAGAGCGATACTTGAAATGGTTAAAAGGCTTAAATAAAGACTATAGACATTTTGGGCAATCAGTTCATCTTTTCCAAGAACCCCTGCCATGATAGAGAAAGACAAAAGGACTCCCATTTCCCCTAAAAATGCAACGATGATAGGTAACCCTAACTTTAATAATTCAACAATAGGCGTAAAATATTTTTTATGCCACTTGAATAATAAAAACTTTTTAAACTCTTTTTTAAAAAACAGAATTGCCATATAAGTAATTAAAGCTATACCATTTGTCACTGTTTGAGCAATGCCATATCCAGTGGCGCCTAATCGTGCTCCAAGGCGGTCGGTGGTCAGTATATAAGTCAGTGCAAGAGAAAACCCTAAATTTAATAACAGGCTCATGCCGATCACTATCCCATTTTTATTTATCGCATACAAAAACATGACAGTAGCAAATTGTAAAAATAAGGGCGTTACTCCCCCTAAATACGGCCAAAAAAATGACTGTGTAACATCTACAAGCGTGGCATTTTGTCCCAGTCCCAACAAAATCGGCTTGGCAGCAGAAAACAAAGCCATAACAGGCAGTGATAAAACACCGGCTAACAACCATCCAGATTGAGCAGTTCTGGCGATATTCCTAAAAGGTATTTTTGCTTTAAAAGCATGCCCAACAGTAATACTGATGGCGTTTAGGGGCGCTGTGAGCAGTGTTATAAAAAAAAGTGTTTCCGCCCGTATCAAAGACATGGCAGCAAACGTTTCTCTATTGACTTCCTTTAAAAAAATGCCCGATATAAAATAATTTAAGTTTAGCGCTGAATAAGCAATAAAACTTGTTAAAAATGGCGGTAAAGAATTATACAATATTTTTTTATAACTTTTTTTACGGCCCATTATTTTTGTATTTTTCAAAAGCGGATAAAAAGATGAACTCTGAGGTGAAAAAAATAATGTAGATAACTCTGTAGAAGTTATCATTTTTTCCATTATTTCTTTGGTGAATGCTTTTTTACCCTCCTGGTTAACCAAAATAAAATATAGCTTTATCTTTTCAATTTCATCATTTGTTACTACAATAATTCCAATTTTTTTATTCAATAAAGTACAAAGCGCTCTTGCTTGCAGGCTATATTTATTAAGGATAGATCGCTCTCCACTCAATAAAATACTTGATCCTGATTCTGTATCAGAATTATCATTACCCCAACTGTCTACCAGGGATTTATTTTTAATACAAAATTCATTATATGCTGCAGATAAAGCTTCTGCATTATTCTTAATAATATCATCACTTTCAGCTAAAAGTTGTGAAAAAGCGTCAAAAAAATCAACCGCATCCCCCATTGCATAATTTTTGGGTATTTTAATAATTTTTTTTATGTCGAAAAAATTCGAATCTGTTTTTTGCTGTACTTCTTCTAAAATATCATTATGGATTATTACTTCTAGCTTATCAGTATCTTCTTCGACAACATCTCCTGTTCCGAAAACATCTACTAAATTAATTTCAGTTGCATGTTCTATCATTGTGTTTCCCCTACACTTGTGAGTCTATACTCTGAACCATAAAACTTATGCAGCTATCATCTCCTGTGCAGTGACTATGGGTCGAAGCGCGCAATCAGCAGAATTTATTTTCTCTAAAATATATTTAGCTAAATCAGAAATGGAAGTAATACTCAACAAGGTAACTGTAGTAATAGTCTGCCCAAATGTATTAGCAATAACGCCTGCAATTTCTACTGCAACGAGTGAGTCCAGCCCTAAATTAAATAAACTTTCATTTTTATCCAATTTATCCTTGGATATTTTTAATTTCTTGCCAAGTATTTGTATTAAATTTTCTTCAATATAATTGATTTTATCAGGCATGCTCATAGCAATGAGTTGTTCGATAAATCCTTTTTCTCTATTTTCATGAGATTTTTGTTGGTTACTAATAACTTCTTCAAATTTATTATTCAACAATAAACCAGGCATACCTTTTGATAGTTTGATCCAGTTTATATCTGCCGCTAATTGTTGAATAGGTTTTACTTTAATAATATGTTCAAGCGAGCCAATAACATTTTTTATAGTTAATGGAATAATGCCTAATGAATCCATATATTCCAATAAATTGTTTCTTGCAGCAACACCTGTTTCGCCAACAGCCCCCCAATTAATCGTAATTACAGGGATTTTTTCCAAGCGGCAATGGCGCCCATAAATATCTAAAAATTTATTAGCCAGCACATAATTGGTTTGCCCAGGCATACCAATTAAGGAACTTATCGAAGAAAAATTAATAAAAAAATCTAGTTTTATATCTCGTTTTGGTTGTTTGCATTCTTGCACAAAATTAATCATACCTTGAACTTTCGGTTTAATCACCTCTTCGAGTTTATCCTTGCTTAGCTCTTTAATCATAATATCTGAAATGACAGCTGCTGAATGTACAATTCCTCTTAGAGGAGCAGCGCTAAAGTCGATACTATCTAATAATCTATGTACTTGCCCGATATCGGTAATATCAACTGATTTGATAATAACTTTCGTATTGATATGGTTCATTGCATTTAATATTGCTTTGTCGTTATCTTCAAGTTTTCCGCTTCGGCTTACGAGTATAAGTTGTTTAACTTTCTTTTGGACTAACCATTTAGCTACCTCAAAACCCACGCCTTTGGTCCCGCCCGTAATTAAATAAGTTGCATTTAAATCCAGTTCATCTTCAGCGCTTACCTTGACATCAACATTATGAAAATTAACGACTACTTTACCTTTATGTTTATTTTGAGTAACCATATCAAACGCCTCTTTAATATCGCCTGCATTAAATATATGCTCTACAGTAGGTTTGAATATTCCTTGCTGATACCCCATACAAACTTGCTTAATAAGCTCACAGGTTAGGCGTTCTTTTTCTAGAGATATGCGATCTAAATCTACACTAGCGAATAAAAGATTTTGATTAAACGGGTTTAAGGGTAAAAATGAACCATCTGTAATATTCTTTTTCCCGAGTTCTATATAACGGCCATAAGGCGCTAATAAAGCCAGACTTTTAGGAATATATTGATCTGTTGCCGCGCCTATAACAACATCAACGCCATAATTTCCTGTATCATTTAATATTTCTCTGGCGAACTCCAATGTCCGTGAATCATAAACATACTGAACGCCCAGTGATTTAAGATAATCTCGTTTTTCTTTCGTGCCAGCTGTTACAAAGGGGATAGTTCCTCGTTGTTGGCAAATCTGTATGGCAGCCAGCCCCACACCGCCTGCCGCATTATGAATCAACACTTTTTCTTTTGCAGTAAGTCTGGCAATATTTACTAAACCATGATAAGCAGTCATAAATGTTATTAAGTTGGCGGCTTCTGGAAAGGATAGATTAACGGGTTTTTTATATATGTATTTATTGGGTATGGTCATAAAAGATTGATAAGCATGAGGCGCTATGGCAACGATGGCATCGCCCAACTGAAAATTATTAACGTTTTTACCTTTTGAAACAACTGTTCCTGCTATTTCCATACCAAGACTTGAACCAAAGTAAGTGTTTTCTGTTGCTGCGGGATGGATAATGCCAAAAATTTTGAGAACGTCTTTATAATTAATGCCAGCAGCATGCACTTTTATTAATAGTTCATTCGGACCGGGATCAATTATTTTAGTTTCAATGAAATGCAAATTGTCAATAGACCCTGGTTTTTTTAAACTTAATTTGATGGCTTTATCATAAGTATTTACTATCTTCGAATAGATATCATTGTTCTTATTAAAATCGCTTGCCAGTATTTTGCTGAGGTATTTTTTTCCATTGCGGTAAGCAATATATTTATCTTTTAAATTATTGAAGAAATCATCTAAAAATGAATGAGGCAAAATTTTGTCTTGATAAAAATCATAAGCTCGGCAAGTAATATTTGGGTGTTCATTTTCTATAACTTCTACTAATCCCCACAAAGGCCCTGCAGTAGGGCTAGTTAATTTATCTTCTGGAACAACTAGCTGTGAAGCCTTGGTAATAAGATCCAGACGAAGGCAAGGAGCGGAATTTTTATGAATCGCTTGAATTAATAATACTAATGGCATGCTTTCATTAGCAAGATGTTGATAATTAATTTTCTGGGCATTTTCTTCATTACCATAAGCCCATAGATAAACAATATTTTCTACTGATGCTGTTTCCCACAATTTAATATAATCTGAACCATTCATCGGGTCAACGGTATAGCAATCTGGCGCGACTGTGGTAAACTGCTTGCCTCGATAGACTTTAATAACATGGCTTTTCCGTTTTTTCAATGCTTCTTCCATAAAAAGGTCTATTTCTTGATCTAGACAAAAAAGCAAAGTGTTGCCAGAATAGATAGATTTAGCTGGTTTTATAGCGTGACTGATTGGCGATTCTTTCCATGCTATATCATAAAAAATATTATCCAGCTTTGTTGGCCGTTCGGTTTCCAATGAATTTTCAATAGATTGTAGCTTAATCCCTTCAAGAGTTGCGCATACTTCCTTCTGATCATTAAAAATCTGTACGTGTGCAATAATATTTTTATCATTGTGAGATTCTACTTTTGCCTGGCACCAGCAATTCAAACCAGGACTTTTGATGAAATTTAAGCGTTTAATAGAGACGGGCAAATAAGGCATTTTATATTGGTCCATGGTTGCTAAAAATAATGTTTGGAATGCAGCATCCAGGACAGTGGGGTGTAATAGGTAAACTTCCTTTTCTACTCTTGGGTCAGCAACTATTCTGGCAATAAAACAGTTTGAATTATATTTCCAAAGCTTACGGATAGTTCTAAAGTAGGCATCATATCCAATACCCAGGGCTTTAACATCCTTATAAAACTGGTTAATATCAACTTCCATATCTGTAGTTATTGCATCAGAGCTTATAAAATCAATCTTTCTATTAAAAGTTGTAAAAGTTTCAGGGAAGATTTTACATGATGCGTGGCGGTTCCAGCCCATGCTCTTTCCATCGCTAATTGTATCGCAGTAAAAATTGAATGCATTAGTCGGCTTATTGTATTTAGTTTGCATAATTTGCAGACTATTAATTCTTTCAAAAAGCACTTGATAAAATTCAAAATCTTCCAAAGCGCAACTATCTTGTTTAAACGTTTCTTGCGAAACTGCAAGCGCTGCTTCAACATATCCAGCGCCTGGAAATACGGATAAATTTGAGACGCGGTGATCCCGCACATAAGGAAAAAACATGTCATTTAATTCAACTTGCCAGCAATCTTCTGGAGAATGTATTTTGTTTGCTAAAAATACACTGCCAGGATTGCTCAATCTATCCGCTATCGATAAATCGGTTTCACTCCAATAGGATTGTTTTTGCCAGGGGTAAGTTGGTAAAGCAATATAATTTGCATCTGGCGCTTCTAAAATATGTTCCCAATCCGGCATAACGCCGTGTACGTATAAATTTCCGAGCGCTTCATAAAACGTAAAGCGTTCTGATGATTTTCTATTTAACGTACTGAGTACAACTGCTTCCTCATTCTGCTCAGCTATGCACTCTTTGATAGAGCGTGCCAGCACGGGATGGGGGCCAATTTCTATAAACATGTTATAGCCTTCACTCAGCATGGCTTGCACAGCATTGGAAAAACGCACGCTTTTGCGCACGTTCTGCCACCAATACTCTTCATTCCATTGAGAACCTGTTAATCGTTGCCCAACCACTGTAGAAAAAAGAGGAATTGATTCCTTTTTAGGCTTGATATCAATAAGCGCATCCAGCAAATTTTCTCTAAGCGGATCCATATGCCGCGAATGATAAGCAATGTTGACTTCCAGGAATCGATTAAAAAAATTTTCTTTGGTGAGCTTGATAGCTAGTGTTTCAAGTGCAGCTTTTGTGCCTGCCAAAGTAATGGAAGAAGGACTATTAATAGCAGCTATGTCGATATCCATATTTGTAAATTTCGTTTGAAAATCGTGCAGCGACATGCCTACTGCAAGCATAGTTCCCTCAGCAGTTGTTTGTTGAAACTGTGTGCGTTGATAAGTCACTAAGATTGCATCTTCTAACGTTAAAGCCCCTGAGGCATAGGCAGCCGCTACTTCACCGGCAGAATGACCTACTACACCTTGAGGAGTAATGCCATGGTGTTTTAAAAGCTCTGTTAGACCTATCTGAACAGCAAAATTGGCCGGCTGGGCAACTTCCGCCTCTTTAATTCTGGAGTTTTCTTCAGATTGGCGTAATTCCTTAATCACTGACCAACCTGCTATTTTTTTAAAAATGGCATCAAATTTATTTAATGTTTCTCTAAAAATGGGCTCATTTTTATATAATTCACATCCCATAGCATACCATTGAGGCCCCATGCCAGTATATACAAAAGCAAGTTTTATAGGTTTCTGTTGTGGGGCAATACCTGCCGATATCCCAGGTAAAGAGTCTTCTTTAATATAGTGTTCCAGTTGTTCTATGAGCTGAGATATTGTTTGTGTTGTTAATGCCAAGCGATGATTAAAATGACTTCGGCGCTGTGTCGTTGAATAAGATAAATTTTCTAATGAAATAACGTTATTTTTCAATAATTCTAAATAATGAGATGCCAGCGCTGTTAATGCGCTTTTTTCTTTAGCAGTCAGCGTTATGATATAAGGCTTACTTTCTACAGTTTTACTACAGGTTTTTATAGATTTAGTTTGTACATTTTGAAATTCTTGCAATACAAGATGGGCATTGCTGCCGCCGTATCCAAATGAATTTATAGAAGCTAATGCAGTTTCCTTATTTCTATGCAAATTTTCTACTTGCAAGGGTATTTGTATACGAGAAAAATTAATATTGGGATTTGGTTTTTCAAAATGCAAATTGGGCGGAATTTTTTTGTGATTTAAGGTTAGGGCTACTTTAATTAAACCTGCTATGCCTGCAGCAGCTTCTAAATGTCCAATCTGGCTTTTTACAGAACCGACCCATAATTTTTGGTTACTTTTTTTAGATTTTGCCAACAATTTGTTAAGCGTTTCAGCTTCCGTAAAATCTCCCGCTTGAGTGCCTGTGCCATGCGCTTCAAAGTAATTGATATCATCGATAGTTACTCCAGCTTGTTGGTATACTTTGCAAATTAAATCTTTTTGTGATTCTCCATTTGGGTATGCAATGCCAGCCGTCCGGCCATCTTGATTACTCCCTGTTGCTTGAATAAGGGCATAAATATTATCTTTATTCCGGATAGCAACTGATAATGGTTTAAGGACAACAATACCGCAACCTTCGCCTCTTGAATAACCCGCAGCTCGTTCATCAAAGACCATACAGCGCCCATGAGGCGAAAGAAATTTTCCTTTACTCATTGTAATGTAGTATTCAGGGCGAAGCATAATATTGACGCCGCCCACAATGGCCATTTCACATTCTGCGCTCCATAAACTTTGACAGGCATAATGGGCGGCAACTAAAGATGATGAACATGCTGTATCCATCGTTACACTGGGGCCTTTTAGATCAAAGGCATAGGATAGGCGATTAGCCAGCAAGGTCATAGTAATAGAAGTTAAAGTTGCGCTATCTATAAAATCGCGGGATAATGGACTTAGTTTTGAAATAAGATTATCTAAGTTAAACCCGCCAACAAAAACACCTGTATTACTCCCTTTTATGATTTCTTCTCTTATCCCGGCATCTTCCAATGCTTCCCATGCGGTTTCTAACAATAAACGCTGTTGTATGTCTAATGCTTCAGCTTCCCGCGGGGAAATGCCAAAAAACACAGGGTCAAATTGAGTAATATCTTCTTTTAAAAAGCCGCCCTGCATCGTGTATGATTTGCCGGGCTTATTGACATCTGCGCTATAAAATTTGCGGATATCCCATCTCGTTTGGGGCGCTTCGCCAATGGCATCTACGCCATTCAGCAAATTTTGCCAGAACTGCGCAGGGGTCGTTGCGCCTCCTGGAAAACGACAGCCAATTCCTACTATCGCAATAGGCTCCTTCTTCATAAATACTCCTCCGAAAGATAAAATATTAGCCAACTAAAGCGCTATAAAATTTATGACTCGGCATTTTTAAGCCCTAAACACATAAATGCGGCAATAAGAATTAAGAGGACCATTAATAAATTTGCCAACAGCCAACTCCGAGTCAAATCGTTTAATTGTTGTGTTGCAATTCCAAAGATAACGCTTCCCGCATTACCCATCATCATCACAACTCCAGTAGCGGCGCCAATTAAAGATTCATCAACCGACTCTTCAGTCATCGTGAATAATAAAGCATAGCCAGGAAG
>Ga0206909_1062_pt1 | contig 22737 bp, 17 predicted proteins | sample Alteio_BWOrgHeat_76_FD_152943 | JGI IMG/M metagenome (GOLD analysis project Ga0206909, IMG submission 152943) | Enriched cells from forest soil in Barre Woods Harvard Forest LTER site, Petersham, Massachusetts, United States -... | ecosystem: Environmental > Terrestrial > Soil > Temperate forest >...
GCCTGTGCTGTTTCCAACTGACTTTCTGCCTGGATGATATCAGATAACGCAGCTACGCCCGAAACATAGCGGTTTTTTGTTAATTGGAGTAATTTTTGATTGTCTATAACATTTTGATCTAAGAGTTTTTGATCTGTATCTAACGCACGCAATTCAAAATAAAACTGTGCCAAAGACGCTTGTGCTGAAAGACGTGTCACAGCCAATAAAGCAGCAGAGGCTTGTGCACTTGATTCACTGGCTTCTACTGAACGTCTGGTATTTCCCCAGATATCCGGTTCCCATGAGGCGTCTAACATTAAGGAATGGCTTGTTGTAATAGTATATCCGGAAGAAGTTGCAGTGCTTACAGTTGTAATTCCGGTAGTAGTTGTATTTCCAGCTGATCCAGATGACGATGAGCCTTGTTTCTGGCGTGTAATGATCGCAGATGCATTAATCGTCGGAAAATAACTTGCTCTGGCTTCATCCGCCAAAGCGCGTGCCTGAGCATAGTTGGCTTTAGCTGCAGCAATATTTTGGTTAGAGATATTCAGCTGTGATTCCAGGATATTCAATTCAGAATCATTGAAAACCTGCCACCATAGTCCCCGATGGCAATCATCCTGAGGCTTTGCTATTTTCCAGTTTTTATCTTTTTCTTTATAGCTTACTGGAATTTGAACAGATGGTTTCACATAATCTGGGCCCACACTGCAGGCGTTGATGAAACTGCACAACAAGATAATAAAAATAAATCTAAACATTTTTTTTGCCCAATTTTTCCATCATAAGATAAATAACCGGCGTGGTATATAAAGTCAGCATCTGACTGACAATAAGTCCGCCTACGATAGCAATACCCAGCGGCCGGCGCAATTCTGAACCCAGACCATATCCAAATACCAGAGGCAAAGCACCCAGTAAAGCTGCCATGGTTGTCATCATGATTGGTCTGAATCGTAAGAGAGCAGCTTCATAAATGGCATCGTAAGGTAATTTCTGTTCAGCATTTTCAGCTGCCAATGCAAAGTCGATCATCATGATCGCGTTTTTCTTTACAATGCCAATTAATAAGATAATACCGATGACAGCAATAATGCTTAATTCTGTGTGGGTGATCAATAAAGCCAGCAGGGCGCCGACACCTGCTGAAGGGAGAGTCGAAATAATCGTAACAGGATGAATAAGACTTTCATATAATATTCCCAGGACGATATAGACTGCCAGCAACGCTGCCAGGATTAAATAAGGCTCATTGGCGAGAGATTCCTGAAAAGCTTGTGCTGTGCCGTTAAATGCACCGCGAAGTGTCACAGGCAGATTCATATGCGCTATGGCTTGTTCTACGCTGTTGACTGCATCACCGAGCGCTATATGAGGCAATAAGTTAAAAGATAAAGTTGCGGATGGTGAGAGCCCTGAATGATTAACAGATAATAAAGTCGGGGACGGCGCAAAGCTGGCTATAGCAGAGAGAGGAACTTCTTTGCCGGTTGACGTTGTCACATAAGTTTCTCTGAGTGTTTCAGGCCGCTGCCACCAGGGCGGTGCGACTTCCATGATAACATGATATTGATTGCGTTCTGTATACAGTGTTGATACCTGGCTTTGTCCAAATGCACTGTACAAAGTCTGATCTATTTGCTGTGTTGTAATGCCCAATCTCGCGGCAGCATCATGATCGATAGTGATAAATTCTTGTAGTCCGTGATTGCGTTGATCACTGTTAACATCAGCAATACCTGGCAACTTAGAGAGAACTTCAGTGACACGCGGTACCCATTGATTCAAATCTTCGAGATTATCTGCAGATAAAGTATATTGAAATTGTGCGTTACCTTGCCGGCCGCCAATCCTCAGATCTTGTGCGGATTGCATATAAAGTGCAGCACCCGTCACAACAGCTAATTGACGTCTCAATCTGTTAATCACATCATCAGCTGAGATTTTTCGAATTTCGATAGGCTTAAGTGTAATGTACATCGATCCCGTATTGGTTACACCGCCGCCGACAAAACCAACGACAGATTCGACAGCAGGATCATGTTTTATGATATTCACTAATTGATAAAGCTTTTTCTCCATGGCCTGGAAAGAGATATCTTGTTCTGCTTGAATAGAGCCGGTGATTCGACCCGTATCCTGTTGAGGAAAGAATCCCTTGGGTATAATAATATAGAGAAAAATATTTAATAATATTGCTATTAGTGTTGCAAACAACATTGTCCTTGGATGTGCCAATGACCAGCGAAGGCTGGTTGAATATTTATCATGTATATGATGAATAAATAAGAGATATTTATTTTTTGTTGTCTCTATTCCAGATTGTGGTTTCAATAGAAGCGCGCACATCATCGGTGTAACAGTAAGTGATACGATGAGTGATACCAAAATGGCAATCGATAAAGTGATTGAAAATTCACGGAGCAAGCGTCCCACAATTCCGCCCATGAATAAGATGGGAATAAATACGGCGATGAGTGAAAGGCTCATGGATAACACAGTAAAACCCACTTCTTTTGCACCCTGAAGTGCAGCTTCTATAGGAGCTATGCCTGCTTCAATATGACGTGAAATATTTTCAAGCATCACCACAGCGTCATCTACGACAAAGCCTGTCGAGATAGTCAGCGCCATGAGTGAGAGATTATCCAGACTAAAACCCAACAAATACATCGTGCCGAAAGTTCCCAATAGAGACAAAGGCACGGCAACACCTGGAATGATCATCGCACGGAGATTGCCCAGAAAAGCATAAGTCACCAAAATGACTAATAACATGGCAATACATAAAGTCAATTCAATATCATGTAATGATGAGCGTATCGTAATTGTACGATCCATGACGACATCTAAATGGATGGCGGCGGGAATAGAAGCTTTAAGCACTGGTAATAGCGCTTTGATACTGTCAACAGTTTGTATCACATTGGCGCCGGGTTGTTTGAAAATCACAAGCAGTACCGATGGTTTTCCGTTGGATAGTCCTGCATTGCGGATATTTTCAACAGAATCATCGACTGTTGCAACATCAGATAATCTTACTGGCGAATTATTTTGATAAGCTATAATCAGCGGGCTATATTCTGATGCTTTGAACATTTGATCATTAGCCAGAATGTCAGATGTCGTTTTTGTATGATTTAATTGACCCTTGGGTAGATTAGTGTTAGAGGCAGCTAAAATATTTCTCACAGTATTCATATCAATTCCATAATGATTGAGCGCTGTGGGATTGAGTTCGACACGAACAGCGGGCAGCGAACTGCCGCCAACGATAACCTGACCGACACCATTGGCTTGAGATATTTTTTGTTCCAAAGTCGTTGAAGCGGCATCATACATTTCGCCTTTACTATAAACATCAGAAGTTAATGCAATAATCATAATCGGCGCATCAGCCGGATTGACTTTGCGATAAGTCGGATTGCTGGGTAAATTTGCAGGCAATTGACCTGCTGCTGCATTGATGGCTGCCTGGACATCACGCGCTGCGCCGTCAATATTGCGGGATAAATCAAACTGGACAGTGATACGGGTTGATCCCAGGCTGCTTGCGGATGTCATTTCTGTAATACCCGCTATACGGGATAATTGATGTTCCAGGGGAGTTGCCACAGAAGTCGCCATGATTTCCGGACTGGCGCCAGGCAGATTAGCGGAAATACTGATGGTTGGAAAATCAATCTGCGGCAGTGCAGATACAGGCAATAAGTTAAACGCCACCATTCCCGCAATGGCAAGCCCTATTGCCAACAATGTTGTTGCAATGGGGCGGTGAATAAAAAATGAAGAGATGCTCATAGGGATTTATTCCTTTCTTCTAATATTTTTTTTATTTCTAGGGATATAGCTGTTCTTGAGAAAAATTTCTCAATAAAATTGAATTTCAGTTCGACTTCATTTTGAGATTCTTTGTCAGTTAATAGAGACATCAGTCTAAGCCCTTGTTGCTACCGTTGTTAAATATAAAATATACTTTATATCTTTATACATACATGTTGAATTGTTCTTTCGCCTCTCCAGAGGGAGAGGCCGCCGCGAAGCGGCGGGTGAGGGGAATCTAATTAAACTTTTTCTTTCATTACATTATCCCATCTGATTGAGAATTCTTGTGATCTTTCGTTATCAATGAAAGAATCTTTTTGATGAGATTCCCCTCATCCGCCCAGACTTCGTCTGGTCGGCTTCTCCCTCTGGAGAAGCGAAAATATTTTGATATTTATGCAACAATCCCCCCTTGGAGAGGCGAAAAACCAGGTTACCACTAATCACCCTGAATTAAACTTAGAAGTATGTTGATGTAATTTTTTGGCGATTTTATCGAATGTAATATAAATTACAGGTGTGGAATATAGTGTCAGCAACTGACTGACAATAAGACCACCAATGATAGCAATACCCAATGGCTGGCGTAATTCAGCACCCATGCCAGATCCCAGGGCTATTGGTACAGCGCCCAGCATAGAGGCCATGGTTGTCATAAAGATAGGTCTGAATCGCAATAATGCAGCTTCGTAAATCGCATCGCGTGCTGATTTGTGATATTCCCGTTCCTGCTCAAGCGCAAAGTCTATCATCATGATGGCATTTTTCATCACAATGCCAATTAATAAAATTATCCCTATCAGGGCTATAACACTTAACTCATTATGGGTGATAAATAACGCGAGTAATGCACCCATGGCTGCGGAAGGTAGAGTAGACAAGATGGTTATAGGATGAATATAGCTTTCATATAACACGCCTAATACAATATAGACTACAAGAATAGCTGCCAATACCAGCCAGCCTTCGTTGCTGAGAGAGCTTTGGAAGATTTTGGCTGTGCCCTCAAAGTTAGCCTGGATGTCTGTTGGCATACCCAATTTTTGTTTGGCTTGGTTTACCGCCTGCATGGCACTGTTGAGTGAAACGCCAGGCGCCAGATTAAAAGAAATTGTCGATGCGGGGAATTGATCCTGATGGGTAATCATCAGCGGCCCAATGCCTTGAGAGATTTGTGTAAAAGCGCTTAGAGGTACTTCTGTATTGTTAATAGTGCTGATATAGATATTATTGAGCGCATCGGGTGATTGTTGCAATTTTGACAGGGTTTCAAGAATAACATGATATTGATTCCGCTGTGTAAACATCGTGGAAATCTGTCGTTGTCCAAACGCATCATACAAAGCATCATCAATCATTTGAAAGGTAATACCCAATCTTGATGCCGTATCTCGATCGACGTCTATATTGGTCACCAAACCTAAATTTTGCTGATCGCTGGCAACATCGCGCAATTGTTTGAGCTTTTGAAGTTGCGCAACTAATAGCGGTGTCCATTTTCTGATTTCATCACTATTCGTCGAATTCAGGCTGTATTGATATTGTGTGCGGCTGACGCGGTCATCAATCGTCAAATCCTGTACAGGCTGCATGTAAAGTGTAATGCCTGGAATGCCTGAAAGTTTGGTTGTCAGTCTTTGAATAACTTCAGAGGCACTGATTTTACGATCTTCCAATGGTTTCAAAGTAATCTGCATGCGGCCGCTGTTGAGCGTTGTATTTATCCCGTCTATGCCAATAAATGAAGAGAGATTTGCAACTGCTGGATCTGTGAGTATCGCCTGTGCCAATGCTTGTTGACGATCTGCCATGGCTTTGAATGAGATCGATTCTGGTGCTTCAGAAATGCCTTGTATAATTCCGGCATCCTGTGTGGGAAAAAAGCCTTTTGGAATTCCATAGAATAATAGGATAGTTAATATAAAAGTAATTATAAATACAATCAATGTGAGAGGCTGATGATCTAAAACCCATTGTAAAGTTATTTTATATTTTGCAATCAGCTTATCTAAGAGCTTGCCCATGAATATTTCAAAATGACTTAATTCGCTGGGTTGATGATGGTGCAATAGACGTGAACATAACATCGGTGTCAGCGTCAGCGACACAAAAGCTGAAATCAAAATTGTGACGGATACGGTAATCGCAAATTCACGAAATAAACGGCCAATAATATCTTGCATAAAAAGCAGAGGAATTAATACTGCTATCAGAGAAACAGTCAGGGACATGATCGTAAAGCCAATTTGTTTTGCGCCTTTTAATGCGGCTTCTATAGGCTCTACGCCATCTTCGATATATCTCGTAATATTCTCAATCATCACAATAGCATCATCGACGACAAAACCTGTTGAAATAGTCAATGCCATCAACGTGAGATTATTGAGACTAAATCCAAATAAATACATCGCACTAAAAGTACCGACGAGAGAGAGCGGCACAGAAATGCTGGGAATCAACGTTGCAGGCAAATTACGTAAAAATAAGAAAATCACCAATACAACCAGTGCGACTGAGAGTAATAATTCAAACTGGACGTCTCTGACTGAAGCGCGAATCGTCAGCGTTCTGTCTGTGAGAACAGAAACTTTTACAGCTGCAGGTAATGTTGTCTGAAGATGCGTCAGTAATTTTTTGATTTGATCAACCACAACGATGACATTGGCGCCCGGCTGACGTTGGATATTGACGATCACAGCAGGTGTGGTATTCATCCATGCCGCTTCTTTGATGTTTTCTACATCATCACTGATCAGTGCGACATCGGATAAGCGGATAGGTGCGTTATTTTTATAGGCTATGATTAAGGGTTTATAATCAGAACTGCTTAATAATTGATCATTAGCATTGATCGTATAAGCCAGGCGGGGACCATCAAAACTGCCTTTGGCAGCATTGACGTTGGCTGTAGAAATCGCTGAACGAATGGTTTCCAAACTTAAACCATAAGCTGCCAGTGTATTAGGATTGGCTTGGATTCTCACAGCAGGACGCTGCCCGCCGCTGATGCTGACCAGTCCCACGCCGGGAAGTTGTGAAATTTTTTGTGCCAGGCGGGTTTCAGCATAATCTTCTACCTGGGGCAGCGGCAATGTCCTGGATGTGAGTGCCAATGTCATAATCGGCGCGTCAGCAGGATTGACTTTGCTATATATGGGCGGGTTAGGTAAACCTGCGGGCAAAAAACCTGAACTGGCATTAATAGCCGCCTGGACTTCCTGTTCTGCAACATCTAATGTCATTGCCAGACTAAACTGGAGTGTAATCACTGAGGCGCCGTCTGAACTGGTCGAGGTCATCTGATCTAATCCAGGCATTTCTCCAAATTGGCGCTCCAGGGGTGCGGTGATAGACGTTGCAACAACATCAGGACTAGCGCCAGGATAAAAGGTCGAGACCTGGATAGTGGGATAATCTACTTGAGGCAGTGATGAAACAGGTAATAATTGATAAGCCAGAATGCCTGACAAAAAAATAGCAATCATCAGCAATGACGTTGCAATTGGCCGCAGAATGAACAGGCGGGAAGGGTTCATGCAGCTGTTTTCCCCGCCGTTGAAACCATAATTTTTGCGCCATCCGTGAGTTTATCCGCACCTTCCAATACGACAGATTGACCTGGTATGAGGCTGTGGGTGACAGTCGTATAGTCACCTTCAGTGACGCCTGTTTTTACAGCTTTGACGCTGACGGTATGATTGGCAGGATTAACAAGATATACAAACGGTCCGTTGATGCCTTGCTGAATAGCTGCTGTTGGCACAACTGCGGCGTTATCCAATATCTTGATCAATACTTTTATATTGACAAACTGGTTGGGAAACAGCTTTTCAGCTTTATTCGAAAAATAAGCTTTGAGTTTGACTGTTCCTGTGGTTGGATCAATTTGGTTGTCAATATTAGCCGCGGTTCCTTTGACGAGGAGTAAAGTTTGTGTGCGGTCATATGCCAGCGTGGGCAATTTCTTTCCTGCATATATCTGTCCTGCAACTTTGGATACATCGTCTTCAGGCAGGGAAAAGATGACTGTAATGGGATCAAATGAGTTGATTGTCGCTATGCCATCGGGGTCAGAAGTCTGTACATAATCGCCCTGGTTAACCACGGCTATACCGATTCGTCCATTGATGGGCGATGTAATTTTGCAGAATCCAAGATTGACGCGGGCACTGTCCAGTTGCCCCTGATCTATCTTAAGCGTTCCTTCGAGTTGTTTGACCAGGGATTTTTGTGTTGCCAGCGTTTGTTCTGATACAGAGTTGAGTTTATACAGTTTTTGATAGCGTTTAAGATCAATATGTGCGTTGGAGAGTAATGCCTGATCGCGGACAAGCTGTCCTTCAAATTGTAACACTTGTGCCTGGAAAGGCCGCGGATCAATTTCTGCCAGTACTTCACCTTTTTTGACTTTTTGGCCGTCTTGAAAAAAAACTTTCGACAGTTGTCCATTGACTTCGGTTTTGACGATGACGGTGTCGTCAGACGTGACTGTGCCCAGTGCGGATAAATAAACAGGAACATTGGCGGTGGTGACTTTACCCAATACAACGATCTGGCCTTTATCTTGATGTCTATGGTTTGAATTGGAAATAAGATGATAAATGACGAGGATAAGAATAAACAAAATCAATAACCCGAGCCAGAACCGGAATTTTCGGTGAGGTTTGGGTGAATTCATAACCTTCAGTCTCCATTGTAGGTGCACCCTTTGTGGGCGCTCAAGTTTATCACACGGAATTTGCGATTGAAATTTTAATATGTCACTATTTCTGTGTCTGAATGATTTTATTAAATTAACAGGAAAAATGTATCACCATGAAGAAATATGCCATTTTAAATTCTTTGCGTTGGCTTTGGATCAGCTTTTTTATTGTTGCATTAGATCAATGGAGCAAATGGTTTGTTGTTCGCCATTTAACTTTTCATGAGCCGCTCGTCGTGAATAAATTTTTTAATCTTTATCTGGATCATAATGTTGGCGCTGCGTTTAGTTTTTTAGGAGGTGCGGCTGGCTGGCAGGTTTGGATGTTTGCGGGCATTGCTGTGGTGATAAGCTTATCTATTATTATTTATTTCATCAGAAATCCGGGAATTCGTTTTTTTGTGGGAGCAGGCCTGGCATTAATCTTAGGCGGCGCTGTGGGGAACCTTATTGACAGACTTTTACATCGATATGTGATTGATTTCATTTCCTGGCATTTTAACCAATATTATTTTCCGACTTTTAATATCGCCGACAGCGCAGTCTGTGTGGGCGTGGTGTTGTTTTTGCTGGGCAGTAAAAAGCAGGACTTTTTATGAAACTTTCTGAACTGAGTGCACTTTCTCCGCTGGATGGCCGTTATGGCGAAAAAACAGAATTGTTAAGATTATTTTTCAGCGAATCCGCGTTGATGCGCTATCGAATTTTGGTCGAAATTCGCTGGCTGCAATGTCTCAGGCCTGATTTATCTTCAGAAGCGGTAAATACTCTGGAAGCTTTATTTGATAGTTTTAATCAAACAGACGCTGAGCAGATAAAAAATATCGAAAAAAAAACGAATCATGACGTCAAAGCTATTGAGTATTTTATTAAAGAAAAAATTGAAAATTATCCAGAATTAAACAAAATACGTGAATGGATTCATTTTGGTTGTACGTCTGAAGATATTAATAATTTGGCGTATGGATTAATGTTAAAAAATACCAGAGAGCAGGTGATATTGCCGCTATTAGAGATGCTGCTGAAATCACTACACCATTTTGCGCATCTTTATGCTGATATTGCCATGCTGTCGCGTACACACGGACAAAAAGCGACGCCTACTACAGTTGGAAAAGAGTTTGCTAATAGTTATATAAGACTCAGTCGTCAAGTTGAAAATTTTAAAATCCAGAAAATTTATGGAAAATTTAACGGCGCAGTAGGGAATTTTAATGCCCATTATGTCGTATTTCCCGAAAAAGACTGGCCAGAAATATCGAAAAAATTTGTTGAAAAATTAGGATTAACTTATCAGCAATACACCACTCAAATTGAACCCCATGATTATCTGGCTGAGATTTTTCAAAATCTCATGCGTATTAATAATATTTTAATTGATTTAAGCCGGGATATCTGGGGATATATTTCTCTGGAATATTTTTCTCAGAAAGCCATTCCAGGAGAAACAGGTTCTTCAACCATGCCGCATAAAGTCAATCCGATTGATTTCGAAAATGCTGAAGGGAATTTGTATTTATCTAACAGCCTATTAAGTTGTCTGGCTGAAAAATTGCCTGTTTCACGCTTTCAGCGAGATTTGGTTGATTCGACTTTATTAAGAAATATAGGTGTAGGAATTGGTTATGCTATTGTTGCTTATCAGAATATTCTAAAAGGCTTAGATAAAATAGAGATTAATCAATCTAAAATTCAAGAAGAGCTGAAGCAATCCTGGGAAATCTTAGCTGAGCCTATTCAGATGACCATGCGGGCATATCACATAGAAAATGCTTATGAAAAACTGAAAGATTTAACGCGCGGAAAAGCGAATATCACGCAAAAACAATTATATCAATTTATCGACAGCTTAGCGTTGCCTGATGAAGTTAAAGTAAAACTTAAAACCCTCACGCCAGAAAATTATATAGGCTATGCGAAAATTCTGGCGGAGAAATGTTAAATCGAACATAGATAAGGAACGTGTTCCAAATAACTTCCCAAACTTCCTACAACCAACCTCGTTTTAGGCGGAGTTTTCTCTGAATTCCCTAAATTTCGTATTTCATCGAGGAGGGGGAGTGCTGTTCGGGGGCAGGATGGCCGAACAGCATCACGAGCCTAGCGACACGCTTTGTCCCGTTAGCGCATCAAATTTAGGCTCGAGTGAAAAGACTAAATTATCATTGCTGACGGTCACACTGACAGTACCGCCATTGGCCAGGTGTCCAAATAATAATTCTTCAGCCAAAGGCTTTTTGATTTTTTCTTGAATTAATCTCGCCATAGGACGTGCGCCCATTTCTTTGCTATAACCATGACGTGCAAGCCAGAGACGTGCTGCGTCATCTATCTTCAGCATGACTTTTTTATGCTCAAGCTGGACTTCTAATTCTGCCAGAATTTTATCAACAACATGTGTAATCACTTCTTCTGATAGAAAATTAAATTGAATAATAGCATCGAGACGATTACGAAATTCGGGTGAAAATAATGTTTTAATTGCAGAAGAGTTGTCCAAACTTTGATCCTGTGCTGTAAATCCAATGGGTGTGCGGCTTAACATATCTGCGCCTGCATTGGTTGTCATGACGATAATTACATGACGAAAATCTGCTTTGCGGCCATTGTTGTCTGTCAAAGTCCCATGATCCATGACTTGTAATAAAAGATTGAATACATCAGGATGCGCTTTTTCAATTTCGTCTAATAATAAAACAGCATGTGGATGTTTAATTACAGCTTCTGTGAGTAATCCGCCCTGATCAAAACCCACATAGCCTGGAGGTGCACCAATGAGTCTCGAGGCGGTATGGTGTTCCATATATTCTGACATATCAAATCTTAATAACTCTATGCCCAAAATACGCGCCAATTGGCGGGTAACTTCAGTTTTTCCCACGCCCGTTGGACCTGCAAAGAGAAAAGATCCTATGGGTTTTTGTTCTTCACCCAGCCCTGAACGCGCCAATTTAATCGCAGCGCCCAAAGCTTCAATCGCTGTATCTTGTCCATAGACTAACATTTTTAAATCACGTACCAGATTGCGCAGCCGTTCTTTATCTGATAGAGAGACATGTTTCGAGGGAATGCGTGCCATGCGAGCGATAATCGCTTCAACTTCAGCTACGCCAATGATTTTTTTGCGTCGGGATGGATGTTGTAAATTCTGATAGGCGCCTGCTTCATCGATGACATCAATCGCTTTATCGGGTAAAAATCTGTCTGTAATATAACGTTGTGATAATTCAACAGCTGCACGCAAAGCGGGTAGAGTATATTTTACGCCGTGATATTTTTCAAATCGTGAACGTAAGCCCCGCATAATAGTAATAGTTTGCGCACCTGTTGGTTCTGCAATATCAATCTTTTGAAACCGCCTGGCGAGTGCACGGTCTTTTTCAAAAATATTCCGATATTCCTGATATGTCGTTGCACCCATACATTTTAATGTACCATTGGCTAATAAGGGTTTTAATAAATTAGAAGCATCCAGGACACCGCCGCTTGCGGCACCTGCACCTATAATTGTATGAATTTCATCTATAAATAAAATAGCGCCTGGGTGACGTTGAAGTTCTTGTAAAATGGCTTTAAAGCGCTTTTCAAAATCACCACGATATTTTGTGCCTGCAAGAATAGCGCCTAAATCCAGTGAATAGACAACGGATTTTTCCATGGCTTCAGGTGCCTTGCCTGCCACAATCATTCTGGCCAGTCCTTCTGCAATGGCTGTTTTTCCTACGCCGGCTTCGCCGACTAAAAGTGGATTATTTTTGCGGCGGCGACACAATACCTGAATGGTGCGCATCATTTCTTCATCGCGGCCTATTAAAGGATCAATGGCGCCTGAAAGCGCGCGTGAATTAAGATTAATTGTATACGTTTCCAGAACATTTCCTGGCAGTACTTCAGATGAATTTTCTTCTTCAAAAGAAGGAGAAGATAAAGGCAGCGGCGGTGGTGCTTCACTGGGTCGGATACGTGAAATGCCATGGGCGATATAATTGACAACATCTAATCTCGTAATATTCTGTTGACGGAGAAAAAATACTGCCTGGCTGTCCTGCTCATTGAAAAGTGCAACCAGGACATTCGTGCCCGTCACTTCAGCTTGTCCTGCAGCCTGGAATATTGCCCGCTGTAACACGCGCTGAAAACCCAGAGTAGGCTGTGTGTCATGCTCTTGTTTAGGATCATTCACCGAAATCAATGGCGTTGTTGCATGAATATAAGCTTCCAATTCCTGGTGCAATAGTTCAATATCTGCATTACATCCTTCTAAGATATTAACAACAGCGCCATTGTCCAACAATGCCAGCAGCAAATGTTCTACTGAAACATATTCATGCCGTTTCTGGCGGGCATCGTTGAATGCCATATTTAAAGTGGATTCCAGTTCTTTGTTAAGCATGACAGTATCCTCCTTGTGTAATTTGTTTTGCGAGATTTTTTTCATGGGTTCTTGCTTATACTATAGTCCAAAATTACAAATGCTGGATGATAGCATCACCAAATCCGAAACTGCTGACTAATTTGGCGTTGCTCATGAGGCGCTCAAAATCGTACGTCACGGTTTTGGCTTGAATTGCGGCTGACATGCCCTTGACGATCAAATCAGCAGCTTCCGTCCATCCCATATGGCGCAGCATCATTTCAGCGGATAAAATCAAAGAGCCAGGGTTGACTTTGTTTTGTCCGGCATATTTTGGTGCTGTGCCGTGAGTTGCTTCAAACATGGCGACGGTATCACTTAAATTAGCACCAGGCGCAATGCCAATACCGCCGACCTGTGCTGCCAATGCGTCTGAAATATAATCGCCATTGAGGTTGAGTGTTGCAATAACGCTATAATCCTCAGGGCGTAATAAAATCTGCTGTAAAAAAGCATCGGCTATAACGTCTTTGATGATTATCTTTTGGTTATTAATGGGATTTTTCAATTCAAGCCACGGGCCCTGGTCTAATAAAACAGCGCCAAATTTTTCACGGGCAATTTGATATCCCCAATCTTTAAAAGCGCCTTCAGTGAATTTCATGATGTTGCCTTTATGTACCAATGTCACAGACGAACGATTATTGTCTATAGCATATTGAATGGCTTTGGTGACTAATCGCTGCGTGCCTTCTTTGGAGACTGGTTTGATGCCTATGCCGCAATGGTCTGTAAATCTGATTTTTTTAACAGCCATTTCTTCGATCAAAAACTTAATCATTTTTTTTGTTTCAGTACTATCTGCAGCCCATTCGATACCTGCATAGATATCTTCAGAATTTTCGCGAAAAATCACCATATTGGTTTTTTCAGGTTCTTTAACAGGACTGGGTGTGCCCGTGTAATAACGCACAGGCCGCAGGCAGACATAAAGATCCAGCTGTTGTCTCAGTGCGACATTCAGTGACCTTATGCCGCCGCTGACAGGGGTAGTAAGCGGGCCTTTAATAGATATTACATATTCTTTGACGGCGTGCAGAGTTTCTTCCGGCAGCCAGGTATCATTACCATAAAGTTTGACCGCTTTTTCGCCCGCATAAATTTCCATCCAGGCAATTTTGCGCTCGCTGCCATAGGCTTTTTCGACAGCTGCATCGACCACTTTTTTCATTACAGGTGTGATATCCACACCTGTACCGTCACCCTCAATAAACGGAATGATAGGGTTATTGGGAATATTTAATGAAAAATCCTGATTAACAGTTATTTTTTGGCCTTCTTCAGGGATCTGGATGTGTTCAAATTTCATGCTGCACCTCTCTCTTACAATAGTAGGTAAATATTGTATTGTATCTGATAAATCAGCAGAGTTCTAAAAAAACGTATTGAAATACGTTAAAATAAAGCTTATCATTCACATAATCCTCACCCTGCATTGATAATATACTCAAATTATTTTTTATTTTATTGGCCAGAAGAGAGCAAAATATGGATATCTTGTTTTGGATAGTGATATTTTCTTATGTGATTCTATTTTTAATGGCATTGGTTGTTGTTTTTATAGGAGATGAAGCGAAATCATCAATCATTTCAGCATATGATGACACTTGTTGAGTCAGTATAAAGAGTCTGGTATGCCAGGTATCAAAAATGCAGTAATTGCCAAACTATGATTAATCTTAAATCAACTCCAGTGCCTCTTTCAGAGACGTCACTGGCATGATTTTAATCTGATCAAAGCTTAAGTTTTTAGCTGAATTGGATTTAGGCATAATGATTTGCTTAAAGCCCTGTTTCGCCGCTTCACGTAAGCGTTCCTGACCGCTTTGGACAGGGCGAATCTCACCTGCTAATCCCACTTCACCAAAGACCATCAGTTCATGAGATAACGGTCTGTTACGAAGACTGGACATAACGGCTAATAATATCGCTAAATCAGATGCTGTTTCGCTGACCCGCATACCGCCAACGACATTGGCAAAGACATCCTGATCATGTGTCGTAATACCGCCATGTCTTTGCAAAACGGCAAGTAACATCACCAGGCGATTTTGATCCAAACCTTGTGCAATCCGGCGTGGATTTTGGCTGTAAGATTGGTTAACCAGTGCCTGGACTTCAACCAGAAGGGGACGCGTGCCTTCCCAGGCTGCCATGATAATACTGCCCGGCACGGGTGTATGATGACGCGATAAAAATATCGCTGACGGATTATTAATTTCTTTCAGGCCCTTGTCTGTCATGGCAAACACACCTAACTCATTGACCGCGCCAAAGCGGTTTTTAATCGCGCGGATGACGCGAAAGCGGCTGTCCTGTTCGCCTTCAAAGTAGAGTACAGTATCAACCATATGTTCCAATACACGCGGACCTGCCAGAGTGCCGTCTTTAGTCACATGTCCGACTAAAAATAAAGCCGTGTGAGTTTGTTTTGCATATCTCACCAATTGCGCGGCAGATTCTCTGACCTGGCCGACACTGCCGGGTGCAGATTGTAAAATTTCAGTAAACGCAGTCTGGATAGAATCTATTACCATAATATTGGGTTTGTTTTCTTTGGCTGAAAGAAGAATTTGCTCGACTTGCGTTTCCGCTAAAAGATGTAAATGATCTGCCGATAAATCCAAACGCCGTGCACGCAGTGCGACTTGCTGTAATGACTCTTCACCCGTGACATATAGGACTTTTTGCGATTGGCTTAAATAACAAAGCGTTTGTAATAATATCGTCGATTTACCAATACCCGGATCGCCGCCGATCAAAACCACACTGCCGGCGATTAATCCACCGCCCAGGACGCGATCCAATTCAGACAGCCCGGTAGGATATCGTAAAGTCTCTGTGAGTTTGATATCAGATAATATGGTTATTTCGCTTTGTGCATCTGCATAGCCCGTAAAACGCGAAGAAGCTGCTTGTTGAGGTGTTATTGTCTCCTCAACCAGACTATTCCACGCGTTGCAGCCTGAACAGTTTCCTGTCCATTTCGGATGCTGCGAACCGCATTGGGTGCAGATAAAAAGAGTTTTTGATTTGGCCATGGTATAGATTCCTTAGGGTGTGTTGACATTTGATATTTGTGAAATAGAACAATCAAAATCCTACCGTACCGGTTAAATTTATCAAATGTCAACAGGCCTTAAGCATTATTGTAACAAATCGAATGATATTACGCTCAAATCTTGAAAATTTTGTTATAATATCATTAATTTTTTATTTTGATTGAGGAAACCTCATGACTACAGAACATAAGCCATCATTACCGCAATTTCTTTTGATTCCTGAATATATGACGAAAGGCGAAGAGACGGAAATTTTTGAGAAATTTTGTAAAAAGAACAATATTGATGATCCGAAAAAAGCTGTTTTTGTTTTTCCGGGAAATTCTGGACATCATGGTAAAGAAAATAGTTTATTTTCGCAAAAAAGTGGAGGGGGTTTAGGTATTCCCGCAAGGAAACTGGGTGATGCTGGTATCCCTGTGCTCAGTTTGCCGACAGTGGATGTGGGTGAGCCTCTTAAAACAGGAGATGAAATTCCTGCATTGGCTAAACAAGCCATGGCGGATCTTTGTAAAGCCGCAGGTTATGGTTTCAATATTGTTTTGCCCGTGAGAGAAAAAAAGAAAAGGACGCGTACAAAAGAGGGCACAGATGAAAGCAAAGAATTTGCGGCAGATACTTTTTTCCCCGAAGGCTGTCATTTTCCTTCATCAGACGAAGATAAAAAATTATTATATGAGCCCAGTTTTTGGGGCGCTGACGGCATAAATTCCCAACCTAATCCCATACTTGCACAATATTATTTTGATCACTTGGGTCAATTAAAAAGACTTATGAGCCATGTCACTACTTTAAAGAATGAAAAAGAACGAGAGGAATTTTTTAAGCAACTTCGAGAGGGTAAAGTTGGAAATAATAAATATAAAGATTTGCACGATTCATATTTAGAGGGATTGGCAGAGAGTAAAGAATCCAGGAAAGATCCCTGGTTTGAGCCTGTGGTCAAAGGAAAATCTGCAAATATTTATGGAAATAAGAGTAAAACAAAGCATAATTTTGGTCCTGCTGAGAAAAAGGATATCATAAAATGTATTGCGGATAATGGATGTACTGTTAAAGAAAATAACCCAAATTCAATGACGGCTATAGGCAAGGATGGAAAAGAAATTTGTACAGTCACGCCTAATGAAGTCGTCGTCAGTGGAACAGATTATAAGCTGGCGATTCTCCTTGCATTAATCAATTTTCCCGGACAGGAACTTGTTTTTAGTGATGTGCCAGCCGCAGAAAAACCAAAATTTGAAAAGGCTTTTAAAGAGGTTATAGCAGAGTTCGAAGAAGATCATCCTGATGCAAAAGAAATTAAATATATATTTGAAGATGAAGTTTCGAAAAAATCTGATAAAAGTTCGGAAAAAGCGGCAGAGATAGAGAAAAAATATCCTGTTGTGCCAAATGACAAAGAAGATGGTCCGCTTACCAACGGACACTGGTAAAGTATAACAAAATCTATGTTTCAGTAGGCTCTCAACATGGTCGTGATTCTTTCAGTGCAGAGGACTGCAAGATGAGAGTCAAAGTCGCGGCAGGTGATTTTATCAGCCAATGGAATAATGCTCATCCTGATAATAAAGATAGAGGTACCCTGGTTTTTTCTATCCATGTTGGCGGTAATCATTTTGCGACTTATGCTTGTAATACTGATGGAGAAATATTAGCCATTAATCCTATGGGCGGCAGTTATCGTAAATGGGATGAGGCAGCGATTCCGGGAATACAAGAGGTGCTGAAAGAGAGTAAGATAAATCCTGTAGCGCCTATTTATATTACTCCAGATCAGAATGACAATTTCAGACAGAAAGACACTTCAATTTGTGGAGCGATTTCCGCTGCAATGTCAGTTGCCATTTCTTCGGACCATACTTTTGAAGAGCAACAAAAAAGTTTGGAAAATCATATGTCCATGCTTTGCGGGAAAGATACTAAACATTACTCTGAAATACGAACGTGATTACCTGGAAACATGTCAATATCATAAACCGAGTGTTCATGAAGAAAATCTGAGTCCTCGAATGACCAAGACACTTTGATGATGTCGTAGGGGCACCCCTTGTGGGTTGTGGGTGCCCTTGTTTACGTTTGGCACCCACAAGGGGTGCCCCTGCAAGTTACGCCGTCATTAATTTACGCAAATAAGGCGTCAGCAGCACAAGCACGATACCTGCACCTACACTTGCCAGTCCAAAATGTAAGAAATTCTCATAGTAGATCGGACCTGTGATGCTGGGTATTACCTGGCCTTTGGGAATAGCGGTTAAATCTGCAAATTTGCCGCCCACCGCGAATGCTGCGGAAAATGATAAAAACCAGAGACCCATCACCAAACCTGTCAGGCGAGGAGGTGCCAATGCCGTGACAGCAGAGAGCCCTGTGGGTGAAAGCGAAAGTTCACCTAAAGTTTGTAGAAAATAGTTAAACACTAACCAGCTCATCGCAATCAGGCCGACAATCCCTGACAGTTTCATGGCAAATGTCAGCGTCAAAAATCCTAAACCCACCAAGATTAATCCAAAAGCAAATTTCATGGGCGTAGAGGGATTAAACCTGGAATTGGATTTATTTAACTTTAACCATAATGCAGCTAAAAATGGCGATATGGCTATAATAAAAAACGGGTTGACAGATTGGAACATGCCTGTCGGAATAATATGATGAAATATTTCTCGATTGACATTGCGTTCAGTAAATAATGTCAAAGAAGAAAAAGTCTGAAAATATAAAGCCCAGAATAAAATAGAAAAAACCATGAGAAGCACAAGCGCGATTAACTTATGGCGTTGGAACTTATCTTCAAAAAAAGCAGAAACCAGCAACACTGAAAAAGCAATAACAGCAAGAATAATCAACGCATCTGTGACCATCTTGTCATGTTTTAATAAGACAGCGATACCGTAAAGTCCACCTGCCAGTAATATATAAAAAACCAGATGACTTAAGAAATTCATTTTAACAGGCGGAAGTCCTATGTTGCCCAGGCTTTTAAATCCAAACAGACAGGTTGCCAGACAGATCAGCATACCAACACCTGCTGTCATAAAAGCATAATGCCAGCCATAATTGACAGCGATATAGGTGCAGATCAGTGGTGCCAGAAACGATCCGATATTGATGCCCATATAAAACCAGGTAAAGCCGCTATCTCTGCGCAGGTCATTTTGTTCGTATAATTTTCCCAATAAAGTCGAGACATTGGCTTTAAAAAAGCCGTTACCGCAAATCAGCGCGGCTAATGCAAGATTGAATATCACAGCATTGTGACTGCCCATGGCAAAATAGCCGATGATATAAAGCACGGTGCCGATCACAATAGCCTGACGATAACCCAGGAGTCTGTCCGCCAGATATCCGCCAATAATAGGTGTGGCATAAATCAAAGCTGAAAAAGCACTGTAAAGCTCATACGCCGGCTTGTCTGTCCATAAGAGTTTTTGTGTTAAATAAAGCACCATCAATGCCTGTATCGCATAGAATCCAAATCGTTCCCAGAGTTCGGCAAAGAAAAGGACTTTCAGTCCGGCGGGTTGTTTCAGTGCAACATCAGTCATGGTTTGCTCCTATTGTAAAAGATTATCTATTTTAAACCATAAACCCGCAAAATTTGCTATGATTAAATTAATAAATATTGAGATTTGATTTTAAATAAGGGGAAATTTTATGGCTGGTGAAAAAACTGAACAAGTAGAATTGCTGAATGCGGTAGAAAATTTGATAAATTCGACTGAGGCACATGATAAGGCATGGGCAGGTTTTCTGGAAATTCCTATGGAAGATCGTGATGGCGCAGCCCGAACAACTTTTGCGGCTGCGAGTACTGAAACAACGAAAACTTATAATGAAATGAATACAAAATGGAATGAATATGAAAAAAATAAATTGAGAGATCCTGAGGAAAAGGCCATTATTCAGGCAGCAGTAGCCGAAGCGAAGAAAGTTTTTTCTCAAGAACCTGGAGAGCGTGAAACAGAAAGAAATTTAGCCAAAGGAAAATTAAATAATGCACAAGCGTTTGTAAATCCACCGGTTAATGCCCCATCAGAAAACAAAGAAAATAGCGCGTTGAACGCTGCTCAGGAAGCCATTGAAAATCTTAATGCAGCACGTGAAAATTTAGTAAAACTGGATTTGAAAAAAGCTGCAGAGCCATTTGCGTTTTTAACTTTGGAACAGGCAAAACAAGATTATAAGGATGCGTGTGTTGCCTTGGTTAATATGAAAGAGATGCTTTCTGATCCTGAAGTTAATCAGCCTGAGGCTATAGAAGCTGCCGGGTTGGTGAATGACGCGCTGGAAAAAAATTCTGCTGTGATAAAAGAGTTAGCTGATGTCTCAGTGGTAAATTTGCAGAAAGCACGCGAAGACTTTCGTATAGCCAAAGAAGGAATAAATCCATTTGCTTTAAGTTTGGAAGAAGCGAAACAAAATCATGAAAATGCCAGGAAAGCCGTAGGAGATATGGGTCAGAAATATGCAGACATCGAGGAACTGAAAAATGTTCATCAGTCACTTCAGGCTGAGATGACAAAAGATACAGCTGAGATGGAAAAATATAACAAACCAACACCTCCGGCAAAATCTTCTGCAAACGTGAGTGGAGCCGGATCAACAGAAAAAACGGCTGATCTGGAAGCGAACGTTAAAAAAGTATTTGGTGAAAATGCCAGTAAATATGAGATAAAGGGAGATCAAAATTCTGTACTGGTGACAAGTAAAGAGGGAAAGCCAGTGCTGAACATTTCCTCTGAGAGTATCAAGCCCCTTGTCAGCTTATTGGATAATGAAGAGTTGACCAAAAATACGATCAATACTGCAAAAGAATTATACGGTGAACCGCTTGTTGCATTTTCCGCTGATCCCAAAGAAAAAGCCTATATTGAAAAAGTGGCAAAAAAGATGAACGTTGAAATCAAAGTGGCGGTGACATCAGAGGAATATAAACAACTTCAAACAAAAACGCCTGAACCAAAACCCGGTACCAGCATTACGTCAAAAACAGATATGGAAAAATTTTCAGATCCTTATAAATCCAGTAAAATACCAGAGTCACTAACATCAACAACGCCAGGCTCAAAGTTACCCACAAAGACGGAAACTGAAACTCCTAAGCCAAAAATAGTGAAGAAGGAGGATACTCCTGAAAGTTCATATACAATGAAAAACAAATAAAAATGCAGTTTAATAAACAAAAAATTCCGGAAAAGCATTCTCGGCCAGCATAAAATCCGTGAGCAACATCATCGGCAGTCCAAACAAAGCTGTCGGATCGCGTCCTTTTAGCGAATTAAGTAAAGTAATACCCAGACCTTCAGCTTTGATGCTGCCCGCACAGTGAAGCGGGTTATCCCGCCTGATATAATCTGTAATTGTTTTATAAGATAATTTGAAAGGGTATTTGTAATTTCTCAAGCAACGCTTTGCGTGCGGGTGAACTGGAGGCGAGAATGAGGAGAGTGGGCATCATGGATGTTTATACAATTACTTAACTGTAATATAGCCTTTTTTTTGGTATTCTTTAAGCGTGACACGTCCACGATCCAAAGCGGCCTGACCTTGCGGATTCGGTTTTGGTTTGCCACTCAGAAATTGTTTCCTAAATGCTTTGGCTGAGTCGCCTGATAGTGTCACACCACCAAAAGTAGAAGTTCGGATACTCATATCTTTAGTCATCCTGTATAATCATCATCGACACTAAAAAGTATAATTGATGTAGGCGAATATTGCAAAACAACATTGCCATATTTTTTGAATACAGTTAGGGGCTGTTGACATTTGATTATTGTGAGATAGAGCAATCAAAATCCCACCATCCTGGCGTCATTGCGAACTTTCACGCAGTGAAGGTGAAGCAATCCAGAACAAGATAGAATTGAAATTGTTATATTAATCATCAACAAAACCCTGGATTGCTTCGGGCTTCGCTCTCGCAATGACGGTGGGGAGAGAGAGAAAGGATACTTATGCAAGATATTCAACTTAAAATATTAAATCCGCGAATGGGTGTACCGGCTTATGCGACAGCGTCTTCTGCGGGGCTGGATCTGCGGGCGTGTCTCGATGCGCCATTACAATTGGCGCCCAATAGTGTTGAAATGATTCCCACTGGAATATCGATACACATTGAAAATCCCAATATAGCCGCGATGATATTACCGCGCTCAGGTTTGGGCCATAAAAATGGCATTGTTCTGGGAAATCTGGTAGGATTAATTGACGCGGATTATCAGGGAGAACTTAAAATTTCTTGCTGGAACCGAGGAATTGATTGTTTCACCATCCATCCTGGCGATCGAATCGCACAGTTGATCTTTCTCCCCATAATACGAGCCGAATTTGAAATCGTGAATGCCTTTACGCCGAGCACCCGCGGAGACGGGGGTTTTGGGCATACGGGACAAGAATAAAAATCCAGTTGCGTTTTTTTCAGACAGCATTATCATATGAGATTAAACGTAAACAAGCACGTCAAAATGTGTGGATTAAAATAAAAGGAAATGAAGGTGATTTAGATGGTGTTGCTTATACTTTAAATCAGTTTTTATTAATTGCGCGTGAAGTTGGTTTTAACGAAAAAAATAATCGTCAAATTCTCTATAAAATTATTGAAAAATATGCGCATGATATCTCAAATCAAAAAAGTGTTGCGATAGAAAGCGACTTACTGATTTAATAAAAACTGAATAATACTGTTTTGTTTTATATTGTTTTTTTGTATTGAAATGATTTGATCCTCAAGCTGGTTATAAATCAGTATC
>Ga0206909_1065_pt1 | contig 22294 bp, 18 predicted proteins | sample Alteio_BWOrgHeat_76_FD_152943 | JGI IMG/M metagenome (GOLD analysis project Ga0206909, IMG submission 152943) | Enriched cells from forest soil in Barre Woods Harvard Forest LTER site, Petersham, Massachusetts, United States -... | ecosystem: Environmental > Terrestrial > Soil > Temperate forest >...
ATTGGATGGCTCATAGCCTATTTTGGAATGCATCAAAGCAATAAAACAAGCCTGGGTAGTTACCAATTGAGGCAAACGCTGCTTTTGCACATTATCTCAACCGGATTATGGATCATCATGACATTTGTTTTTAGCGCGATGTTGTTAACCGGCGGCTTTTTTTCATGGTATTACTTGTACAGGATATTGGAGCTTGCCCTGTTTATACTATGGGTTATCGGCTTCATCGGAGCTGTAAATGCCGAAGAAAAACCTATCCCCCTTATTGGGAAGGCGGCACAAGGAATGTTCCCGGGTATTTGATAGGTTATAGTTCATGGTTGATAGTTCATAGAAGCAATGTCTTCACCATGAACTATCAACCATGAACCATGAACTCCCTCACAGCAACAAAGCATCTACATAATGCGCATGCACGATCCCCTCGCATGGCGACCATGAAAAAACCGTAAACCTTCCGTCCTGCGACGAAACCAGGGCAATGGCATCCTTTTGGTTAAATACAAACTGCGCCGCCGAAAGGTGCCTGGTACCGCCGTTTTGCGAGGGGTGGATGATGGTACCGATATTGCCTGCAACAGGCTCGGTAACCAGCATCTGTTCAACCGGTGTACCATTTGATGAAAGGCCTATTTTGGCGCCGAAGGCAAGCAGTTCCAGTTCGTCGGTAATTATGGTGGCGCCATCAACAGCCGTAAGCCCGGCAATACTTTCCACCGTGCGGTTAACATCGTCCTGCCAGTGTACCAAATCGTTGCCGGCAACTTTTTGCTCCATTAGTTTTTTAAGCTGATCGAAAGCGGGCGTCACCGGGTAGGTGATGGGGTGAATAATAGAATCGCGCCAGGTATCGCTCTCTTTGGGGACAACCAACAAGATGCCGCCATGCCCATGTGTACGCATAGAGGCAGCCAGTTGCACCAGCACATTTACTGAATCGTTCCAGCCTGTGGGCGAATTATAATCAAGCAGCGAATTGAGCATAGCCGGGCAATCGGGCAGGCTTTTGCTGTCCCCGTCGATGATCTTTATTTCATCACCCTTTAAAACAGCTACGTTTATAAACTTGCCAAAACCTTTTATCCGGCGGTGCTTTACCACCAGTAAACCGGGTTCAATAACTTCCAATACAAAACAGCAATCGGGTATCGAGCGGGTGGTGCCCCAAACGTAAAGTTCGCCGTCGTCGTCCCAAATACCCAGGTGGATGCCCGACCGTTCTACAGCGGGAGCGAGTTTGGTAAGCACATAAGGCGTTAATAAAATGCGTTCTTCAAAGATCAGCGGCTGCCCGGCAAGCAATGGTGGCAAATAGGCCAGCGATATTTTAGGCGAACGGCTTTCCTCTTTACGCAAACTGGCCCAAAATGCTACGTCAATGATCGAACTGATCACCTTTACCAAAGGAGCCGGCGCCAGGTTATCGCCGCCCTGCAGCAAAGCCGCCTCAAGCAGTCGCTCAAAGTGTCGTTCGATAGCCGGTGCTGCGGTTGTAGCCGCCTGGTAGGTTGATCTGTAACTCATAAGTACGCAACGCAATTAAATATGCCCCTAAAATACCGCATTTATGTTTTGGGTGCCTGATTTAGTATTAAGTATTACATAAATATGGTGATTGGTTCGTTGGGTTGGTTGATTAAGTTGATTGAGTTGGATTAAGGTTGATTAAGTTAATATCGCAGGCTTAATCAACCACTCACTTATTCAACTCAGTCAATTTCATCTAATTCCGTCAACTCCATCTAACTCAATTAACTATCGCTTGTCGGCCAAAAACAAACGTTCATCGGTATTTGTTACATATCCGTCTGTTTTCTTTCATATTCCAAAAAATAATATCTACTATTGTGTATTATTGACACAATGATTTAATATCAAATCATTTTATCACTTATAAACGCTTATTTCATTCATTTAGCCCCCTGTATTTGATGCTTTTTTTGATCTTATGAGGAAGTTGCTTTTGGGTTTGTCTCTTATGTTTGTTTTTGGCATGGTTAGATCGCAAAGCTTAACCCCGGCAGAATTGTTTCCCGGATTGTTTGAGGCCGTGCAATTGTCGGATGTCTTTCACGATAACAAAACCTTTGTCGATGCTGTTCCCAAAACAGAGCCGGCCATTATCCTGAAACATTATAACGAACAAAAGCATCTTCCAAATTTCGATCTGAAAAAGTTTGTAACCGAAAATTTCGCCTTGCCGGTTACCCAGGGCGGCGATTTTAAAACTGATATTTCAAAAGGCGTACGCAAGCATATCGATACATTATGGCAGGTGCTTTCGCGCAAACATGGTTCGCCATCTAAATATTCGTCATTACTATCGTTGCCAAATGATTATATCATTCCGGGCGGCCGTTTCAGGGAAACTTATTACTGGGATACTTATTTTACCATGCTTGGCCTGCAGCAGAGCCACAAAACAAAGATCATGGAAAACGTGGTGGGCAACTTTGCTTATATGATAGATGAGTATGGCTTTATACCCACTGGCACCCGTACCTATTATTTAACACGGTCGCAGGCGCCATTTTTTTCGATGATGCTCGGCCTGCTGGCAAAAGATGAGGGCAGCAAAGTCATCACCAAATATCAGCCCGAACTTTTAAAGGAATATGCTTTTTGGATGAAAGGGGCCCAAAAACTAAAAACAGGCGAAGCCTATCGCAATTTAGTTGGCATGCCCGGCGGAGAAATATTAAACCGCAACTGGGACGACTCGGACAAGCCACGCCAGGAAGCGTATAAAAACGACCTGGATTCGGCAAAGAAAAGCAAACAGGCTCCGAAAGATTTTTATCGTAATGTACGCGCCGCGGGCGAATCCGGCTGGGATTTTGGATCCCGGTGGTTTGATGCCAGCGGTAAATTCGGAAGCATCCAAACCACTTCCATCATACCTGTCGATTTAAACTGCCTGCTTTATCATTTAGAGCTTACAATAGCCCAATCGTACCAGTTACAAGGGAATAACACCCAATTCAAGTTATATGCTGATAAGGCAGCATCACGTAAAAAGGCAATATTAAAATATTGCTGGAGCGAAAAAGACAACTGGTTTATGGATTATAACTGGAAGCTGAAGCGTATATCGCCCCAGCAAACTATCGCAGGCGTTTTTCCGCTCGATTTTAATATTGCAACTGCTAAACAAGCCGGCCAAATGGCAGGGGTAATACAAACAAAGTTTTTAAGGCCCTGGGGCCTTGCAACTTCTTTTAAACGTACCGGCCAGCAATGGGATAGCCCTAATGGATGGGCTCCAATGCAGTTTATGACAATAAATGGCCTGCAAAACTACCGCCAGGACGACCTGGCCCGAACTATTGCCCTCAGATGGATCAACACCAATATTGCGGTATTTAAACAAACCGGGAAGCTTACCGAAAAGTATAATGTTGATGATAACACCCTAAATGCAGGCGGTGGCGAATACCCGCAGCAGGATGGTTACGGCTGGACAAACGGTGTGCTGTTATACTTGCTTAATTATTACCATATTAATACAAAATGATGTTTTTTACGCTGATGACAGGCATCAACAAAACCTGGACTTTTTGAAAACTATTATAAACAACTAAATACACAAATCAATTAATCAAATGAAAACTAATCACAAACTAACCGCCGCAATGGCCTTACTTGTAGTGCTCAGCCTCTTTCTTTCGGCTGCGCATGCGCAGGGTAAAAAGCCATTGCCCAAACTTGGCAAAAGCAGCTTAAAAGCAGTTGTAGATGCCATGACCCTTGAGGAAAAAGCCAAATTGGTAGTAGGCATGGGCTTCAAATTCCCCGGCATGCCGGCCCCTGTAAAAGGCGAAAAACCAAAAGCCATCGACATCGGCGGCTTTAAACTGCCCCCATCAGACCCGGAGGCGTATGAAGTGCCGGAAAAAGTTGCCGGTACTGCTGGCAGAACGCACGCCATTCCGCGCCTGGGCATTCCATCTATCACCGTTTCTGATGGCCCTGCGGGCTTAAGGATAGACCCAACCCGTCCGAATGATAAAAAAACTTATTACGCTACAGCATTTCCGGTAGCCACTTTGCTGGCATCATCATGGGATACCACCCTGGTTAAAAAAGTAGGTGTGGCCTTCGGTAATGAGATCCGCGAATATGGTGTTGATATTATTTTAGGCCCCGCGCTTAATATTCACCGCAACCCGCTTGGTGGTCGTAATTTTGAATATTATTCAGAAGACCCATTGGTTGCCGGCAGCATGACGGCCGCTATTGTTAATGGCATCCAAAGCCAGGGCGTTGGTACGTCGATCAAACACTTCGCGGCTAACAACCAGGAAACTAACCGGAATAGTATTAATACCATTGTGAGTGAACGGGCCATGCGCGAGATCTACCTAAAAGGCTTCGCTATCGCGGTAAAAAAATCTGCACCGTGGACAGTGATGTCATCCTATAATAAAGTAAATGGCACTTATACATCTGAAAGGCGCGACCTGCAAACCGGCATTTTAAAAAGAGAATGGGATTTTAAAGGTTTTGTGATGACCGACTGGTTTGGCGGCCATGATGCCGTTGCACAAATGAAAGCCGGCAACGACCTGCTGATGCCTGGTAACCCTGATCAATCGGCGGCTATTGTTGCGGCTGTTAGGGACAGTACTTTAAGTATGGCACAACTGGATGCCAACGTAACCAGGATATTGAAGATTATCCTTAAATCCCCAACTTTTAAAGGATATAAATATTCCGACAAACCCGACCTGAAGGGTCACGCTGCGGTTTCGCGCATGGCAGCTGCAGAAGGTATGGTGTTACTTAAAAATGAAGACTCGGCATTGCCCTTCGCAAAAGGAACAAGGCTTGCCGTATTTGGCAACACATCATATAACATCATAGCCGGCGGTACAGGCAGCGGCGATGTGCACAAGGCTTATACCGTAATGCTTCCGCAAGGGCTGGCAAATGCGGGTTTAAAAGTGCAGGCAGGGTTAGCCAAAGCCTATAAAGCTTATTTGACTGATGCTAAAGCAAAACAACCAAAAAGCCAGAATTTCTTTATCGCGCCGCCGCCGATCCCTGAATTTAACCCGGATACTTTGGTGAACAAAGAAGCCGACGGCGCGGATGCTGCAGTAATCACCATAGGCAGAAATGCCGGTGAAGGCGCAGACCGGAAGGTTGAAAACGATTTCACTTTAACCGATGCTGAAAAAGGGCTGATCAATGGTGTGTCGAACGCTTTCCATGCCAAAGGAAAAAAAGTTGTGGTGGTGTTAAATATTGGCGGTGTGATGGAAGTTGCCAGCTGGCGCGATAGCGTTGACGGTATATTATTAGCATGGCAACCGGGCCTGGAAGCCGGAAATGCCATAGCTGATGTATTAAGCGGCAAGATTGACCCATCGGGTAAATTGGCTTCTACTTTCCCGGTTGCCTACCAGGACGTCCCATCTGCGAAGAATTTCCCCGGCAAAGAATTTCCTTTGCCTGCAGGTCAAACGGCTAATCCAATGACAGGCCGGCCATCAGAAGTTACTTACCAGGAAGGTATATATGTTGGCTATCGCTATTACGATTCGTTTAAGGTTAAACCTGCTTACGAATTTGGCTATGGTTTATCGTATACCAAATTTAAATTCAGCGATGTAAAAATAAGCGCGCCTGATTTTAAAAACAGTATTTCGGTTTCCGTTGCCGTTAAAAACACCGGCAAAGTTGCAGGCAAGGAAGTGGTGCAGTTATATTTAAGCGCACCAACCGCAACATTGGATAAACCAACCCAGGAACTTAAAGCATTTGCTAAAACAAATTTATTGGCTCCGGGCCAGACGCAGGTTATTATATTGACTCTGCATGCAAATGACCTGGCATCATTTTATACCGATAAATCTGCATGGGTAGCTGATGCAGGTGAATACAAAGTGATGATTGGTTCTTCTTCAAGGGATATCGCAAAAACAGTCTCCTTTAAACTGGCGAAAGAGATCGTGACCGAAAAAACACATAAATCATTGACACCAGAGGTGGCCATTGATGAAGTGATAAACAAATAAGCAAAACAAAAATAAACTGAGGGGAACCCTGCGGCGAAAGTTGCAGGGTTTTTTTGTTCGTCTGAACTAAGATTTTTCGTTAAGTAATTTGTTTTTTAACGGAACTCAAGATGGCTTCGCCGTTCGTAGGATTTTAGGATGATAGGATTATGAGCGGTGTACGGAAATACAATTTTCAATCATGGTAATCCTTAAATCCTACAAATCTTAGTTCAGACAATTATTTTTATTTTCAATAAATTTTGAAAGTTTAGGAAAATATATTTACATTTGATCATTGAAAGTGAATTTCAAAAACGCCGGTACCAGACCCGGTATATTTTTTAATTATATGTTTCATTAATTATTGAAAATATGAAAACATTGGAAAACCACATAATCTTATTCGACGGCGATTGCCCCTTGTGCAAAGCGTACACACAGGCATTTGTAAGATCAGGCATGCTGGCCGAAAATGGCCGCGTCGCATACCAAAGTAATATGGACAATATTTGCCCGGTGATCGATAAGCAAAGAGCAGTTAACGAGATCGCTCTTGTCGACCTAAAAAATGGTGAAGTTACTTACGGCGTACCGAGCCTTTTTAAAGTTATCGGCAACGCCTGCCCGGTGTTTAAACCGCTGTTCGGTTTTAAACCTTTTGCCTGGCTGATGAGTAAGGTTTACGCGTTTATATCTTACAACCGCCGGGTCATCATTCCCGCTTCAAGCAAGGGAGATAGTTACGCATACCAGCCCACCTTTAAGGTACATTACCGGGTTGCCTATTTATTATTCACCTGGTTGTGTACCGGCTTTATACTTACTGCCTATGCGCATTTACTTACCGGGGTGGTGCCCATTGGCAATGCGTTAAGGGAATACTATATTTGTGGCGGGCAGATCATTTTCCAGGGCCTTATTATCTGTGCATACGCAAGAAAAGATTTCTGGACCTACCTCGGCAATATGATGACTATCTCTTTTGCCGGAAGCCTGTTACTTTTGCTACCGTTAATTTTAAATCACTGGTTTAAACTGCCTGCGATCATCTTTCCGGTATATTTTATGGGCGTAGCGGGGACAATGTTACTGGAACACATCCGCAGAACAAAATTACTTAAGCTGGGTTGGACGTTAACCATTACCTGGGTGTTGTACAGGGTGATTTTACTGGCGGTTATTTTATTTAATTAATTGCGTTTTTGATTGAAATTATCATGAAATATAAAAAGATAGTGCTCGCAGGCGGAAACGGTTACCTGGGTAAAGTTTTGGCCGATTATTATAAAGATATAGCCACCGAAATAGTAATATTAAGCCGCCACGAAAAGGAGGCCGATCACAACCTCCGCACGGTAGTTTGGGACGGCAAAACATGGGGTAAATGGGCCGCCGAACTGGTGAATGCCGATATGCTGATCAACCTTTGCGGAAAAAATGTGAATTGCCGTTATACCGAAAAAAACAAAAAGGAAATATTTGCCTCAAGGTTACTGCCGACAGAATTGCTGGGTAAAACCATACAGGACCTGGTTGAACCGCCAAAGCTGTGGATAAACGTTACCTCAGCAACCATTTACCGCCATGCCGAGGACCGCCCGCAGGATGAGCAAACCGGTGAGATCGGCGAAGGTTTTTCTGTCGATGTTTGTAAAACATGGGAAGCTGCCTTTAATAAATACGCTACACCAAAAACCCGCAAAGTTGCATTGCGTATGGGCATAGTGCTTGGCCGCAGCGATAGCGTTTTCCCGCGCCTGCTTAACCTGGTAAGGCTGGGTATGGGTGGCAAACAGGGTAATGGCAAACAATACGTAAGTTGGGTGCATGAGCACGATGTGGCGCGGAGCACCGAATGGTTGTTGGATCACCCGGAACTGAACGGTGTATTTAATTGCACAGCGCCCTACCCGGTTAAAAATGCTGCATTAATGCACACTATCCGCAGCGTTAACGGCAGTTTAATGGGCTTGCCCGCACCTGGCTGGCTGCTTAAAGCCGGCGCGGTTTTTATCGGTACCGAAACGGAATTGATTTTAAAAAGCCGCTGGGTGCTGCCGAAACGCCTGATGGATTCAGGTTTTAAATTTCAATTTGAAAGAATACCTGATGCGGTAAGTGAAATTTTACGCAAGGGCCAATATGCTTTTATTAGCACTGCGGCGGCATCAAGGGCTCCGGAGGTACAAGCTCCAGTAGTCAATTGAGTCGGAAAAAACAGTCGCCAACCGATAAATTAAATATTTCATCGTTACTAATCATTTTACATCTGCTTAACACTATTCCCATAAATTGCTGTTAAACTTGCATAATGAATTATTGATCGCGATCGTATTCATTGCCAATAACTAAGAGCACACAGCATAAATGAAAATCGGAATAGTATGTTACCCAACCTTCGGCGGCAGCGGGGTTGTGGCCACCGAGCTGGGCAAAGGCCTTGCGGACCGTGGTCACCAGGTTCACTTCGTTACTTACAACCAGCCCGCCCGCCTCGATCTGTTTTCCGAGAATCTGTTTTACCACGAGGTATCCGTATCCAATTATCCCCTTTTTGATTTTCCGCCCTATGAGCTTGCATTGGCCAGCCGTTTGGTTGACGTAGTTCGATTTGAGAAGCTGGATGTTCTGCACGTACATTATGCCATCCCGCACGCTTCTGCGGCCTTTATGGCCAAACAAATACTGCTAACTTACGGCATTTACATCCCGGTGGTAACCACGCTGCACGGCACTGATATTACACTGGTGGGCCGCGATAGCACTTTTAAGCCTGTAGTCACCTTCTCCATCAACAAATCTGACGGTGTTACTGCAGTATCGGAGCATTTAAAGAATGACACTTACCGTTATTTTGATATTGAGAACGATATCAGGGTGATTCCCAACTTTATTGATCTGACGCGTTTCAGCCTGAAGCCAAAAGATCATTTTAAAAAAGCAATTGCTCCTGCGGGAGAGAAGATTGTGGTGCATACCTCCAACTTCCGCAAAGTAAAACGCACGGACGATGTGATCAGGATATTTGCAAAACTGGCTGAAAAGATCCCTGCAAAACTACTGATGGTTGGCGACGGCCCCGAGCGTTCGCGTTGCGAACAATTGAGCCGCGACCTGGGAGTCAGCGAAAGTGTTCGCTTTTTAGGCAAACAGGACGCCATAGAAGAGATCTTATCCGTATCCGACCTGTTTTTGATGCCGTCTGAATCTGAGAGTTTCGGTTTGGCTGCACTGGAAGCAATGGCCTGTAAGGTGCCGGTGATCACCTCGAACGCCGGTGGCCTGCCCGAATTGAACCTTGATGGTATAACAGGCTTTTTAAAGGACGTAGGCGATATTGACGGCATGGCTGAAAAAGCCATTTATGTACTGGAAGACGAAGACCGCCTGAAAACCTTCAAAGAAAATGCCCTTGCCCGTGCGAAGGAATTTGACCTGGCCAATATACTCCCGGTATATGAGAATTACTATGTGGAGGTGATTGAAAGGTGTAAGGAGAAGGTATAGCGCCGAATTGAAAATTATAGACTTATACAACTACTTGTATTTCACTGGGCCACAATACTATCAGCCTGTGATTGACCAGCAGCTCTTCAATGGCAGCAAGATTCCTGGTAAAATATTCAAATGCCTCTTTTCCACGACAATTCCCTAGCCGAAATAGCACAATACAAGTAAGTACAGCAGATTGCATTGCGCGATAATAGAAATCCTTATCGCGTGTAAGTATAACGTACTCATTTTCCAGCGCCAGGTGCATATTTCGTTATCAGACATTTCATCTGAAATATCTTTAACAAACAAACAGGTGATAGTTTTGAGTCGCAAAAAACTTAGTGGCAGATTAACATCAATCAAATAGGTCTTAAATGATGTAAATGAATGTCAATCGGTACGATTAAGCGTGATGCAATAGGACATTTGATGACACCGGGGATAATTCAGAAAGTTTAGAAGCATAAAGCAAGCAGGCGTAGATGTCATCCTTTTCTAAAAATGGAAAATTTTCTAAAATATCGTCAAAGCTGTCGCCCCCGGCTAAATTCTCTAACAACATCGTCACGGTAATACGCTTGCCCCTTATAGTAGGTTTTCCGCCACATAAACCAGGTACGATAGTTATCCTTTTAAGAAGTTCATCCATAATTAATTGACTTTGCAGAACGCTTTAAACAAAGATAACGATAAAAAGCTTCAAAACTAAAAGAGGCTTGCTTTAAAACAACGACACTATTCGCATCGACTTTTTACATTCAAAAAGTTGCCTTTCCACACTTACCTACTCCGCCGGCGCAAACTTCAAACAAACGGCATTGTATATTTCAAGGCCGCCCGCCATTCTGAATAGTCTACCCGAGGCTTTATCGATCAGGTAAATGTAAATCATGTTGCTGTCCTGGTTGGCAACCAGCAGGAATTTGCCGGTGGGATCGATGGCAAAATCACGCGGATTTTTACCATCGGTAGTTACGCGCTGACTAAAAATTAGTTTGCCATTATCAGGATCAATGGCATAAACTGAGATTTCATTTGTCTGCAAACGGTTGGAGGCATATAAAAACCTACCGTCCGGGGAAATGTGTATTGCCGCGCCGGCAGTTTCCCCTTTAAAACCTTCGCGCAGTAAGGTGATAGTTTGGGTTTCTTTTAACTTGCCGTTATCATAATCAAAAACGTGAATATTCGATCCCATTTCGGTAACCAGGTAAACATGTTTTTTATCATTCGAAAAAACTATGTGACGCGGGCCTTCGCCGCCAGGCACACTTACCGATGCCGGATCTGCCGGGGTTAAGGGTTGTGGGTGCGAAGCATGGTAACGCATCACATTCAATTTATCGGTGCCAAGGTCTGAGTATAACAGGTATTTTTCATCGGGCGAAAGCTGGGCAATATGCACATGCGGGCCTTCCTGCCTTTCTTTATTTACACCTTGCCCCTGGTCCTGGATCAGTTGCGAAACCGGCGCAAGTGAACCATCCTTATTAACCGGCAAAACAGCCAGGTTGCCGCTGCTGTAGTTGGCTACAAAAATATTCTTCTGGTCTTTGTCAACCGATACATAGCATGGGTCGGCGCCTGAGGTCGACTGTTTATTTAAAAAAACCAGTTTACCCAGCTTCGGTTCAAAACTAAAAGAACTTACTTCACCGTTTTTGCCGTTCTCGTTTACCGCGTAAACAAACTTATTGTTATCCGAAAGGCATAAGTACGATGGATTGCTTACATCATCAATTTCATTTAAGTAGGCCAGTTTGCCTTTCTCCGCATAAAAACGATAAACATAGATCCCTTTACTTTGCCCCTTGGTATAGGTGCCTATAAGCAAGTCGAAAGTGGTAGGAGCAGCCTTTTTATGCTGTGCATAAATAGCTATAGGAAAGATCAGCGAAATTACGAGCAGGAACTTTTTCATCGGGCAATTGATTGGTTATAGCCCGCAAGATAGTATTTTGGGGTGAAAGGTAAAAGGTTAAAGGCGAAAGGCAGAACATTAATAGTCCTTTCGCCTTTAACCTTTCACCAATCTAAATAAGGTGTTTTAGCTGAATAACCTCACTCTCATCCAAATACCTCCAGCGGCCGCGGGGAAGGTCTTTTTTGGTGAGGTTGGCATAAACCACCCGGTCCAGTTTTACAACTTCGTAACCTAAGTGTTCGAAAATACGGCGAACAATGCGGTTTTTACCGCTGTGGATCTGTATGCCGATCTCTCTTTTTGATCCGCCGGCAACGTAGGAAACGGAATCAGGCTTTATCAAACCATCTTCCAGTTCAAGGCCGTAAGTTATTTTGTTCAGGTCGCCCTGGGCAAGTGCTTTGCTCAGCTCGACCTGGTATAATTTAGTAATATTGTTACGGGGATGCGAAAGCTTATCCGCCAGGTCGCCGTCGTTGGTCATCAAAAGCAGCCCGGTGGTGTTCCTGTCTAAACGGCCAATGGGGTAAATGCGTTCCTTGCTGGCTTTTTCCACCAAATGCATCACCGTACGGCGTTCGTGCGGGTCTTCGGTTGTGGTGATATAATCCTTTGGTTTATTTAACAATACATAAACCATTTTTTCGCGTTTTAGCGTTTCGCCGTTGTAGCGGATCTCGTCCTTCATTGGGTCAACTTTGTGGCCCAGTTCGGATATTACCACGCCATTTACAGCAACTACACCTGCTGCGATCAACTCATCGGCCTTACGGCGCGAACAAATGCCTGCGTTTGAGATATAACGGTTCAACCTGATCAGGCCGGAGTCTTTACTTTCGGCAGGCTTTTTACGGCCGCGTAAAGTTTTAGCTGGTGCATCCTGGTCGGGTGTAATTTTATCGTATGTTGGTTTTGAACGTTGCGGTTTGTCGGCGCTATATGGGCGTTCACCTTCGCGCTTTTTGAATCCGCTGCCCGTTTTTGGCCTGTCGGAGAACTTTTTATCGCCGGCTTTCACGCTGCCGAAACTTCTTTTAGGCTTTTCATCCCCGCCAAAGCTCCTTTTGGGTTTCTCGTCCCCTCCGAATTTGGATGGGCCTGATCTTTCCCTGGAGCTAAATGGTTTTCTTTCGCCGGAAGATTCGCCGCCAAATTTTTTGGCCGGGCGCGCATCATTATCTGCTATTCTGCCCGTATAAGGCCTGCTTTTTGGCGCAAATGCTTTTTTGCCGCCTGATGATTCGCCACCGAAGCTTCTTCCGGGTTTGCTATCGTTATCTGCTGGTCTGCCGGTATATGGCCTGCCTTTTGGTGTAAAGGACTTTTTTTCACCGCCGGTAAAACTGCTAGCCGGTTTATCGCCATCGTTTTGCCTGCTCTGATATGGCTTGCTGCCTGCAGACGAAAAAGACCGTTTTTCGGCCGGGCGTTCACTGCTATCTTTTCTGGGTGGTTTGTTTTTATCGGGACGATCACTGCTTTTTGCAGAACTGCCCCGGGTTGAGGCTGATCTTTTTGGCCTGTCATCGGGCTTTGAACCCCTGGTTGATGATCTGCCGGATTGGTCGTTACGACTGCTTCCTGGTCTCTTAAATGCCATAGTTTTTAATTTAGCGCTTTCTCAGCGTGAAGGGTCAAAGTTAGTGTTTTTAGGGCTATAATTATAATTTTTTTCAATCGTCCAAAAGCTTGCTCCACAGCTTTTAAAAGCAGTTTTTGAACCGAAAACCAATATTTTCAAAAGTCACAAAAAGCTAAGTATTTGATAATCTGATTTATATAAACTACCTTTGCGGCACATTCTACCAAATGTATTGCTTATGAATAAAAAAGAAATGACTAAAAAACACTTGATTACGTGCTCCGTAATATTTGTGCTGGTTATCATTTCAACGCTTAATATTTACAGCGTAATGGCAAGCAAAAAAACAGATGTGCCGGTAATTAAACCTGCAAACACTGTGCCGGCCATTGCTATTAAAGCTGTAAATTATGTTCCCAAAAACATAATAGCCGAAAATGATTTTAGCTTCGCCAACGAAGCATTACCCATCAACTATGCCAGCGTAAAGCGCAAGTTAGCGCATTCACTTATTAAGCACGACTTCAAAAACGTGCATTCCAATATCCTTCAAATAAAAGCCGGACAACTATTCCCGATCATTGAGCCTATTTTAAGAGCTTACGGTATCCCCGACGATTTTAAATATCTCGCGATTGTTGAATCGGGGTTTGGTGAAGGCACCTCATCCAGGGGCGCAAAAGGCGTTTGGCAGTTTATGCCGGGCACTGCGCGTACTTACGGGTTAAAGGTTGGAAACGGGATGGACGAGCGGACAAATCTTCGCAAATCAACCGTGGCTGCTTGCAAGTATATCAAAGAACTTTATGTTGAGTTTAACAGCTGGACATTAGCCGCCGCAGCTTATAATAACGGCGAGATCCAAATTGAACGGGCGATAAGCAGGCAAAACGAGGATAATTATTTCCTGATGCATTTGAATGGCGAAACCGCCGCCTATGTTTATAATATTATCGCTACGAAACAAATTATCAGCCAGCCTGGAAAATATGGTTACAAGGTTTTTTTGAAACCTTCCGAGCTGTTTGCATATAACTGATAGTTTTACCATTAGCCGGTAAAAATTTATATTACGGAGCACTTAAGGGCCGTTCTTCCGGGTGGGAGAGCGGCCTTTTTATGTATATTTGTGGCTAATTATTGAATTAGTGAGTTAGCGAATTATTGAATTGGAATAGCAGATCTTTCATTAATTCAACTTTGCCTAAATCAATAATTCAAAAATCAATAATTCAATAAATGATCGAGAAAACTATCGACCTTGGCGAGCAAAATGAAGTAGAAGTATACGGGGCCAGGGTACATAATTTAAAAAATATAGATGTTTCTTTCCCGCGCAACCAGCTGGTGGTAATTACCGGGCTGAGCGGCAGCGGTAAGTCATCATTGGCGTTTGATACCATTTATGCTGAGGGGCAACGCCGGTATATGGAGACTTTTTCGGCTTACTCTCGCCAGTTTATGGGCGGGATGGAACGGCCCGATGTGGATAAGGTGTCGGGCCTTAGCCCGGTTATCGCCATCGAGCAAAAAACCACCAGCAAAAACCCGCGTTCGACCGTCGGCACCATTACCGAGATCTACGATTTTATGCGTTTGCTTTTCGCCCGCACCGGCGAGGCTTACTCCTATGTAAGCGGCGAGAAAATGGAGCGGATGTCCGAAGATCAAATCCTGAAAACGATCTCTGAAAGATTTAACGGGCAGCCCGTAAATATACTTGCTCCTGTGGTTAAGGCCCGTAAAGGGCATTACCGCGAACTTTTTGAACAAATTCGTAAACAAGGCTACCTGAAGGTTTATATCGACGGCGCGATGGCCGATGTGGAACCTAAAATGCAGGTGGATAGGTACAAGATCCACGATATTGATATAGTTGTTGATCGCCTGGTGGTTGACGAAAAAGATAGCAAACGCATTTACACCTCCATCCAAACAGCTTTAAAAGTAGCCAAGGGGATCATAAGGATAGCCGACAAGGATAACAATGTTTTCTATTACAGTAAATACCTGATGGACCCGGTTTCGGGTATATCCTACGACGAACCGCAGCCTAATACTTTTTCATTCAACTCGCCTTATGGCGCCTGTGATAAGTGCAATGGCCTTGGTTATATTTTTGAGGTAGACGAGGCATCGGTCATCCCAAATCCCAAATTAAGTATCCTTAACGGCGGCCTGGCCCCGATCGGTGAATACCGCGAGACCTGGATCTTCCAGGTGTTGAAGGCGCTGGCAAAAAAATATGAATTCTCGTTATCGACTCCAATTGAAAAACTTTCGAGAGACCATTTAGATATCATCCTGAATGGTTCAACTGAAATGATCACCGTTGCCGTGGAGTACAACAAATGGAACGTGCAGAGTTACCAGGTAGCTTTTGATGGTATTGTGCGGATGCTGGAAGAGCAGCAGGAGCGCCGCGGCGAAGAGGGGATGGATGATATGGAGAATTACCGGGTGTTAAAAACCTGCCCGGTTTGCGAGGGAGCCAGGTTGAAAAAAGAGTCGCTTCATTTTAAAGTAGACAATAAAAATATTTTCGAACTGGCCAATATGGACATCCGGACCTTGCAGGAGTGGTTTGCCAATTTGGAAGATCGCTTAACAGACCGCCAGAATGTAATTGCTAAAGAAATATTAAAAGAAATACGCGCCAGGATAGTCTTCTTGCTGGACGTTGGCTTAAGTTATTTAACGCTCGACCGTACGGCCAAAACCCTGTCGGGTGGCGAAGCACAGCGAATCCGTTTGGCAACGCAGATCGGCTCGCAATTGATGAACGTAATGTACATTTTGGATGAGCCTAGTATCGGCCTGCACCAGCGGGATAATGAACGGCTGATCACTGCCTTAAAAAACCTGCGCGATCTGGGCAATACGGTATTAGTAGTGGAGCATGATAAAGATATGATCCTGCATGCCGACCACGTAATTGACATGGGCCCGGCAGCCGGCGTACATGGCGGCGAGATAGTGGCACAAGGCACGCCTGCCGAATTAATGAAGCAGCATACGCTTACAACCTCCTACATTAACGGTGAGCGCGAGATAGCTATCCCCGAAAAAAGGCGTGAAGGGAATGGTAAAACATTAAGCCTGACAAAAGCAACCGGGCATAATTTAAGGAAAGTGTCGGTTGATTTTCCATTGGGTAAGCTGATTGGTGTTACGGGGGTATCCGGAAGCGGAAAATCGAGCCTGATCACGGAAACGTTATACCCGATATTAAACCACTATTTTTTCAGGGCGAAGAAACATCCGCTGCCTTACGAAAAGATCGAAGGTTTGGAACATATTGACAAAGTGATCGAGATCGATCAAACACCCATCGGCCGTACGCCGCGCTCAAATCCGGCAACCTATACCGGGGTATTTTCCGATATCCGCAATTTATATGTTCAATTACCCGAGTCGAGGATCAGGGGTTATAAACCCGGCCGTTTCTCATTCAACGTAAAAGGCGGTCGTTGTGAAACTTGCCAGGGCGCCGGTTTAAAAGTGATTGAAATGAACTTTTTACCGGATGTACAAGTGCCCTGCGAAGAATGCGGCGGCAGGCGCTACAACCGCGAAACGCTGGAAGTTCGTTATCGTGGCAAATCCATCAGTGACGTTTTGGATATGAGTATTGAAGATGCAACCACGTTTTTTGAGCATATCCCGGCTATTTACCGCAAAGTAAAAACGCTGTTTGATGTAGGCTTAGGCTACATCACTTTGGGGCAATCGTCAACAACACTTTCGGGTGGAGAAGCTCAACGGGTTAAACTTGCAACCGAACTTTCCAAAAAGGATACAGGGAATACGTTTTATATTTTGGACGAGCCCACTACCGGGCTTCATTTTGAAGATATAAACGTTTTGCTGGGTGTATTAAACCAGTTGGTTGACAAAGGCAATACTGTATTGGTAATTGAGCATAACCTGGATGTAATTAAAGTGGTTGACCACGTGATCGACCTTGGCCCCGAAGGTGGTTCAGGCGGTGGTAAGATCCTGTTTTCAGGTACACCGGAAGCGTTATGCAAAGTAAAAGAAAGCTTTACCGGGCAGTTTTTAAAAAAAGGAGATGAAGATAAAATAAGGCATTTTCATCTAACTAAATCTACGGATTTGGCTAGACCATGATTGTTTATTTTCAATTTCTTATATTTGATATATGGAAACCAAGGAATTGACATCCGATTCGTTAAATGCGCAGCAAATAATGATGCTACGTCTTTTAAAAAATCCAATGCCCGAGGATGATTTCGTACAGATCAGGCGACTTGCGGTAAAACTGTTAGCCAAGCAGATAGATGAAGCTGTTGAGGAGTGGGAAATTAAAAATAACGTGACTGCCGAAACGTACGACGAGATGAGCAGGATGCATTTTCGAAGCCATCCGAAATCTTAAATGAGGGTTGTTTTAGATTCCAATGTATTGCTGGTAGCCCTTGGTGCGAACAGCAGATTCAAATCAATTTGGGAGTCTTTTATTGATGGGAAATATCAATTGGTTATTGCTGATGAGATTATTTATGAATACCAGGAGATCTTAACGCAACATTCAGCCGTGGGCATCGCGGAAAAAGTTACCGAAGTGTTTATTGAATCGCCTGACATCATTTTTCAAAATGTTTACTATAAATGGAATCTAATTACTACTGATCCTGACGATAATAAGTTTTTTGATATTGCGGTGGCAGCCAATGCTGATTACCTTGTAACGAATGATGCACATTTTAATACAGCAAAAAAATCATCTTTCCCGTCTGTAAAAATTATATCTGCCGAAGAATTTTTGAGGATTGCGGAACATTTATAGTCGAGGTTTAAAAAAATTGTTACATGATCCGATAGTTTTTTGCCGGCGAAAGTAAAATAGCAGTACAAAAGATGCTTTTGCTAGGTTGGAGCTAAACTTACCATAGCTATCTCAAAACAAAAACAAACAATCGTACCTTTAGCCTATATGCTACCCTTATTAACCTCCGGCCAGATCCGCGAAGCGGATGCTTATACCATTGCTCACGAGCCGATTGCCTCTATCGACCTGATGGAGCGGGCGTCAAAAGCATTTGTGGGATGGTTTATCAATCATTTTCCGGATAAAGATCAATCCATTTCGGTTTATTGCGGTACGGGAAATAATGGCGGCGATGGATTGGCCATTGCACGGATGCTGGAGGATCATCAATATAAAAACCTTAATGTTAAGGTAGTCCGGTTTTCGGATAAGTCGACCGCCGACTTTAAAACCAACTTTGAACGGCTACAAAAAACATCAATAAGTATATCAGAAATACATGCTGGAAACAACTTTCCGCTTGAGGAATGTCCGGTTATTGTCGACGCGATGCTGGGAACGGGCCTAAACAAACCACTCGACGGGGATTATAAAAGGTTAATTGATCATTTAAACAGCCTGGCTAAAACAGTTGTGGCCGTTGACGTGCCAACCGGTTTTTTTTCGGATGGGGAAATGCCACATGGGGGCGGCGTTTTAAAAGCAGACCTTGTGATCACTTTTCAGCAGCCAAAAATCAATTTTCTTTTGCCCGAATCAGGTCCCTTTATCAAATGCTGGGAAGCCGTTAATATCGGGATAGACGAAAAGTTTGGCCACTCGCTTAATTCGCCCTACCTGGCTGTTGAAGAAAAGGATATTCGCAAAATGCTGAAGCCGCGCCACCGTTTTAGTAACAAGGGTACTTACGGACATGCATTAATGGTTGCCGGGCAACCCGAAACCATGGGCGCTGCATTGCTTTGTGCGTCGGCCGCGGTTTATGCAGGCGCCGGGTTAACAACAGCTTGTGTGCCGCAAAGCGGGCTAACTGCGCTAAATAGCTATATGCCCGAAATTATGGCCATCGTACGGCATGAACAACAGTTCCCGGAGATAAAATGGGATAGCTTTAATGCCATAGGCATAGGCCCCGGGCTTGGTAAAAATGATATGGCTTTTGAATTGCTCACTGATGTTTTAACCAATTATAAAAACCCGGTGGTGATTGATGCGGACGCGCTTAATTTGTTATCCATTCATCATGAACTTTGGCGCTCAATTCCTGAAAGCAGCATTTTAACACCCCACATGAAGGAATTTGACCGTCTTTTTGGCGATCATGAAAACTGGTGGCAACGCATTCAAACCGGCATTCAAAAAGCTAAGGAACATTCTATTTTTATCCTGCTAAAAAATGACTATACCATAATTATTACGCCGCACGGAAAGGTGTATTTTAATACCACAAGCAACCCGGCAATGGCTAGCGGAGGAATGGGAGATGTGCTCACGGGAATCATTACTGCGTTATTGGCTCAGCAATATACTTCGGAAGAGGCCTGCATTTTAGGCGCGTATCTGCATGGCAAAGCCGGCGACGAACTGGCATTACCAAACCGGATGAATGTTGTATTACCCTCGCAGGTTGCAGCCAGGATCCCTGTTACAATGGCAAAATTAATGGCATAAAAAAAGCTGCAAGTATCCGTGCAGCTTTTTTAATTAACTATTAACTGATCTTATCAAGAACTAAATACTCAAATTTTAAAGTGTTCAGGTAGCCATCCTCTCTATAACATCCCTTCATTTTAAATTCTGAACATCAATAAGACAGCACAACTGTCTTTATAGTTACAATAAAACGTTAAAAATTGTTTTTATTGTTTTATAAAAATTATGTGGTTAACAATCTGATTTACAAAATTGTTTGTAAAGTTTTCAGTTTACCCGGAAAATCAACGTTGAATTATAAGGGGAATTAGGGAAAATAGAAATAATATACCGGACTAAAACTTACCAATAACTACCATTTGGTCCATAGTCGGGCTTGCACTGCCCCCGCGTGGCTCAAGGGTAACAGCAAATGCATCGGCGGACGCAATTGATTTCATTTCCTTCATGTCGGTAGTATCCGAAGTCTTATCAAAAACACCAAGGTCAACCGGCTTTCCGGCAACAAGCGCCCAAAGCTGATACTGATGTTCTTTATCATTATCGGGTACCTGCAGCGACTTTAAGTCGATCCAAACCTTTTTCTTTACGGGGCTCCAGGCCACAGTTAAATTTGATTGGGGCGACTTCGCTGTTCCCTGCAGTTTAAGGAACTTGAATGAAGCATCACGCAAAACCTCCAGTTCACCCTCTTTAAAGCTAACCGTATTGGCGAAATGCTGTTTGTCTGTTTGCAAAGCAGCTATGGTATTATTTGAATCTTGCAGCTTGTTATACATGGATACCAGCCCAACCACGCTTGCTAACAATAAAGCAAGGCAAGCGGCAAACGCATACTTGTAGAAATTATTTGTTTTTGGGGACGCAAAAGCAACTACGTTATCTTTTGGTTTGTCAATTACTTCATCAAAAGTGCGGTCATCCGCCAAATTTGTGAGTATGCTGCCCAGCACCCTGCTGCGCAATTGTTCAGCCGGTTCAACTGCGTTCAATCCGGCATATTGCTCCATCGATCGCTCTATTTCATCCAGCTCAGCCTTTATCACCGGGTGATTTAAAGCCATAGCCTCAACCTGTAACTTTTCTTCGGGGCTTACATCACCCAGAACATAAAGTTCCAAAATTCCTGATTCTATATATGCTTTAATATCTTCCACTATCAACCTTCAATTAAAATGCTTTCTGAGCTGCTGTATGGCCATCCTCAGGCGTGTTTTAATGGTTCCCAACGGAATGCCCAGCTCATCTGCAGCCTCCACGTGCGTAAAACCTTTAAAATACACCAGTTCAATGATCACTTTTTGGTCGGGCTTTAATGTTTCCACCAAATCCTTAACACCCAACAGCTCAGGTTTGTAAACTGTGTTTATTTGTTCGTCTATGAAAGTTACGTTATTTTCCAGCTCCTGGTTTTTATTCTGGTTCTTAAAATCTTTCGACCTTAATTTATCGATGGCCAGGTTGCGTGCAATATTCACCATCCAGGTAAAAAGCCGCCCTTTTTCGGTACTGTAGCTTGAAAACGAGTGCCAGATCTTTACAAAAGTTTCCTGCAAAACATCTTCAGCGGTAGGCGTATCGATAATTATCCGCGAGATAACCCCATATAATGAGGCCGAATACATATCGTACAGTGCTTCGATCGCGATTTTTTCCCGGTTCCTTAGCGCGGCCACTAATTCTTCTTCTGACAGCGATATTTTTCGTTTTTTACTCACCGGGTTGAATATAAAGAGGAATTATTGCATTTCAAACAAGTGTTTTTCAGCATGATATGATGAACGCACAAGCGGGCCGCTTTCCACATACCTGAAACCCATATCGAGCCCAATTTGTTTGTATTTTGCAAATTGATCGGGGTGGATCCAATCAATTACCGGGTGATGGCTGCGCGTTGGCTGTAAATACTGCCCCAGCGTAAGAATATGTACGCCCGCGTTCAGCAGATCGGCCATTGCCTCCAAAACATCTTCTTCCATTTCGCCCAACCCAAGCATAATGCCAGATTTGGTACGCAACCCTGCCTGCGCTATATGACGCAAAGCATCAAGGCTGCGGTCGTATTTGGCTTGGATCCGTACTTCTTTGGTTAAGCGCCTTACTGTTTCCAAATTATGCGAAACGACTTCGGGTCGGGTTTCCAGTACGCGTGCAAGGTTTTCCCACACACCTCTAAAATCAGGCAGCAGGGTTTCAAGGGTAGTATCAGGGCTTTCCCTTCTGATCGCATTAATCGTTTCGGCCCAGATGATCGAACCGCCGTCTTTAAGGTCGTCACGGTCGACTGAAGTGATCACGCAGTGCTTAACCTGCATCAACTTAACCGAATTGGCTACGCGATTAGGTTCATCTGTATCAACGGCCAATGGCCTGCCTGTCGCCACTGCACAAAATGAGCAGGAACGGGTGCAGATATTCCCTAATATCATAAAGGTAGCGGTACCGGCTCCCCAGCACTCGCCCATATTAGGGCAATTGCCACTTTCGCAAATGGTATGCAGCTTATGTTCATCAACCAAACCCCTTACATGGGCATACTCCTTACCAACCGGCAACCTCACCCTAAGCCAATCCGGCTTGCGTGGTGTTTGGTTAACGGGAACTACGGGCAAATCGATCATAGTGACAAAAATAGGTAAAAACCCCCTAACCCCCTAAAGGGGAAAACACTATTTAAATTATTGACACAATATTACAGTTTGCTGATGGTATCCGTAATATAAAACCAAATTTACCGTAGATTTGTAAGGAATAATATTTACTAACAAAATTTTTATTCCCCCTTTAGGGGGTTAGGGGGCTAAATGGCAACTATAGAAACCACATACCTGGGCGGCTTACGTACC
>Ga0206909_1066_pt1 | contig 22277 bp, 22 predicted proteins | sample Alteio_BWOrgHeat_76_FD_152943 | JGI IMG/M metagenome (GOLD analysis project Ga0206909, IMG submission 152943) | Enriched cells from forest soil in Barre Woods Harvard Forest LTER site, Petersham, Massachusetts, United States -... | ecosystem: Environmental > Terrestrial > Soil > Temperate forest >...
TCGGCCACGGCTTTTACCGAAGCGCCTGCGGGCAACGCAATATCTATGCATGGATTGTCCTCATGAAGTTTTGTACCCGGCACAGAATGTTCACCAAAAGGGCTTATAATATTACCTGCTGAAACAGGCCACGGCAAATGCCCGCGGTTATTTTCAAAATTCAATGACTCTGTCAATCCTGCTTGTGTAGATTCAAAAGGACTGTATGAACGGTTATTGTCGGCTGCCGCATTTGTTGCAGGCTGGTTGTTATTTGCGGTGTTATTATTTGAAGAGGATGATTGTCCCGGCGAGATTTTTTTCTGTTTGTCGGCTTCCTGCTGACGTGCAAGCTGATCTTGCTTTTCTTTTTCTTTGGCCTCGGCTATTTCGCGGCGTATGATCGCCTGCAGGCTTTGCTGAAGTTTTTGCCGCGATTTTTCTTTGGCCCTGATCTCGGTAGCTACATCCGATTCCCTGCTTTTCAATTGCTGCACTACCTGGTCTTTTTCTTTTTTATCTGCTTCAAAATTTTGCAATTGTTTTCCCTGTTCTATTATGCTGTTGTTCTTCTCTACCTTGTTATTGTTGAGTGTGCCTATTTTTTGCTGCAGCAGATCCTGCGTTTTATTTATATCCTCAACTTGTGTCTCGCGATATTGCCGATACCCTTTTAAGTAAGCAATGCGTTTGATGGCATCATTGAAAGATGAAGCAGAGAAAAGAAAATTAAGGTAATCGTAATTGCTTCTGTTCTTATAAGCGAACACGATGCTTTTTGCATATTGCATTTTTAATGTATCGAGCTCAAGCTTAAAATGGTTTATTGCAACTTCATTCTGATAAATATCATCGTCAATATTTCGCATTTGCCTGCCGATGTTTTTAATAAGTTCCTCACGTGCAGCTATCTTTTTTTGTACAAGTGCCAATTGCCCTAGCGATTGCTTTTTATTTTTTTTGATGGCATCAAGTGTATTGTTCAGATCTGCAAGTTCTTTCTGAAGGTCCTGCTGTTTTTTCTGGATGTCTTCCTTTGTATCCTGGGCAGATATTGCGCAGGAAAAAAATATCATCAGTGAAAAAATAAACAGTTTTTTATACATCGCGATTATTGATTTAGCTAAAGAAGATTAACGGTTTTAAGTTAAAGAAATTACAGCACTTTATAATTTTTAGGAATAAAAAAAGGGAATGTCTGCGGTTCTCCAAAGCTGTATTTTTTGAACTGCAGGCCAATGTCCAGTTTTGCCTGTTCTGCTATTGATATTTTTCTTGTAGTAGAAAAATAAAATCCGTTCACCTTTTCATAATCATCATAAGTGATATCGCATGTACGGTTGCGCGAAGGATCTGTATCATCAAGTTTGCTGTGCAGCATTTGAAAATTGTTACTGTTAAGTGTAAGCAGGTTTTTAAAGAAATCGCCCACCATCAATACCAGCAACTCACTGCCGGTTGATCTGTACGAAACAATATTGCTGTCGATAAAAACAGGATTGCCGATCAGCATATCCTGCAGTCCATAGAAATCAAGCGGCACATGCGTTATCTCCTGCAGATAAGAAATGTTGCGGTATTGCACTGTTTTCTTAAGCATGTTCATCAACTTTACATGTTTTTTATCTATCATCATCCTTGCGCCTTCAATGCCAAGCGGGCCGCACAATGATACCCATATCAAACTGTCTTTTTGAATGCGCAGATAGGCAGTGAACTGATCGCTCTCATCATTTCCTTCATAATCAATTTTTATTTTTGCAGCGAAAGTTGTAAAATCAATCCGCTGTACCTTACCTAAATTACTGATGATATTTTTTACGATGGAAAGTGAGTCAACTTTTTTTTCAGGCACTACAATTATTTGTGCGGTATCTATTTTTGAAATTGCATCTTCTATTTTTTGTACCTTTTTTGCAGGACGACAACTCGCCATCAACGAAAAAAAACAAAGTATGTATATTATGTTCTTCATAAAGTTTACTAGTTTTTCCCGGTATGGCCAAAGCCGCCATCGCCACGTTTTGTTTCGTCAATTTCTTTTACTTCCATCCATTCTGCCTGTTCTGTTTTTTGAATGACCATTTGCGCGATCCTGTCGCCGGAGTTTATTGAATGGACCTCATTCGACAGGTTAATAAGAATCACTTTTATTTCTCCGCGATAATCTGCATCAATGGTGCCGGGCGTGTTCAAACAGGTAATGCCCTGTTTGATCGCCAAACCGCTACGCGGCCTGATCTGCGCTTCAAATCCCCGAGATAATTCTATAAAGAGTCCGGTCGGCACAAGCACACGTTCCAAAGATTTTAATGAAATCGGTTCACTCAAATTTGCACGTATGTCCATTCCTGATGAACCCTCCGTAGCATATTCCGGCAAAGGGTTTGAAGAATGATTGATTATTTTGACTGTAATTTTTCCCACGTTCAAAAATAGCTTATGAAAATTTTTGACACCTGAAATTGTTTGAACAATTGTTGAAAATTATATCTTTTGTAACAGGACAGTTGCATACGCAACGATCCCTTCACCTCTGCCGACAAATCCTGCAGTAGTGGCTTTGATGGAAATATTTTTGACAGCAGTTTTTAAAATATCCGCAATCGCCTGCTGCATCTGCGGAATGAATGTTTTTATTTTGGGCGCTTCGAGGCAAACGGATGAATCGATATTTATTATTTCATATCCTTCTGCACCGATCAGTTCAAAAGTTTTTTTTAATAAAATCTTACTGTCAATATTTTTAAATTCTTCTGAAGTATCAGGAAAATGAACGCCGATATCGCCAAGGCAAACCGCACCAAGCATGGCATCGCAAATGGCATGAAGCAACACATCTGCATCGCTGTGGCCAAGCGCGCCTTTTTCAAAAGGGATCTTTATTCCACCAAGCCAGAGATCGCGCCCTGCAACAAGTTGATGAAAATCTATTCCAAAACCGATCCTATTGTTCATTGAATCATTTTTAAAAAATAAAAGCGAAAGTTACTAACCTTCGCTTTTATAAATATGATGAAATTGTTTTAATTCGCCGGCGTTGCAGCATCAGTATTGTTATCGCCCTGGTTATCAAGATTGAAAAGGATACTGAACCTGAGTGTATTTGAAAGCGGGTTTCTTGTTACACCATTTCCCGAAGGAACGAGGTAAGAAAAATTGAAACCGAAAACATTGTACTTCAAACCTACACCCAAAGTGAAATATCTTCTGTCGCCCTGGTTCTTTCCTTCCCAAAAATATCCTGCACGTGCCATGAACTGGTCATTGTATGTGTATTCCAATCCGCCCGAAAAAGTATATGCCTGGTTGCTGAAAGATTTGCCCCAACTTCCAAAAACACTTTGTGTATGATACGTGTCAAGATTCACCTGATCGATAGAATCATTCCCTGTAGATGTGGGCAATGCGGGCACAAGCAATTTATTTATATCAATATCAAAGGTCATTTTATTATCCTGATCCAATTTAGCTGAATATGCGCCGCCGATGCCAATGTTTGCAGGGATAAAATCTTTCGCCTGGGCATTATCGGTATAACCTATTTTACCACCAAGATTTGATAAGACCAGGCCATAAGTAAATCCTTGCCCATCATCATTCACACCATTGTGAAATAGTGAAACGTCTGCCGCAACTGTTTGTCCTGCCTTATAAACAACGCCGCCAATAGATCCGTTTGCAAGGCTGGAATTAATATAGCGCAATGCTACTCCCAAGCTCAGTTTATCCGCTACTTTGCGGGAATAACCGAAATCAATTGCATATTCTCTCGGGCGGTAAAGCTGCAGATTGGTTCCGTTGTAATCTGTAAATTGAATATCACCCAAATTAAAATACCGCACAGATGCAGAAATAGCCTGTTCATCATCCAGCTTATGGTAGCCTGCCAACGTTACAAGGTAAACTCCTGATGCAATATCCTGCAACCAGGGAGTATAAGTAAGCCCAACTGCATCGTTTGTCGTTGAAAATGGAGTCTTGGCCAAATCCCAGAAACCTGAATTTGCATCAGGGCTTAAACCAATACCTGCATCCCCCATGGCACCGCTGCGCGCATCCGGTGAAATGCGTAAAAAAGGAACTGCCGTAGTAACTACATTTGGCACAACATATTCTGGAGATGTCGTTTGTGCATCAGCCAAAACAGAAATAAAAACGAGGGATAAAAATAAAAATGCAGCTTTCAATGTTCTTAACTTCATTCGAGTCAGTTTTTTATTGATGGTGTTATTAAAGATAAAACGGCTCCTGAAACCAGTATTCAGCTTTGCCGTAATAAAAATTGAAGTATAGGTATTATCAATAAAATATTATTATTTATTTAAAAAATAGAACACCATAATATGACCACCTTTGCAAATATGAAACATTTTGGTTTAAAAAATCATCTTTGTCAAATGAAATTATTCTGATCAGGACATTTTTCAGATAAACGTAATAAACGTTATTAAGTATTTATTATTTGAAAACTTAAAAACTTTATATTCGCAATTCTTTAAGAAAAAACAATATTTTGCCAAAATTGTCGTTTCAAATAATCAAAAATGCTCTGTAAATGCTAAAAGGATTTAGAAATCATACTTTACTCATTGTAAGTTTAGCTGCAATTTGTTCGTGTAAATCAAAACCGCAGCAGTCTGCTGTTACCGGATGGAATTACAATGACAAAAAACAAGGCGGGTATTATGTTACCAAACCTGCTGACGTGAAGACCGGCCCGGGATTGGTGTTTGTTGAGGGCGGTACTTTTACCATGGGTGCAACTGAAGAAGATGTTATGGGCGACTGGAACAATATTCCGCGCCGTGTAACCGTAAACTCATTTTTCATTGATAAAACAGAGGTCGCCAACGTTCACTACCGTGAATATATCCATTGGCTCACCAATGTTTTCTCCGATCCGCAATACCAAAAAGTAGTTGATGGCGCAATGCCTGATACGCTGGTTTGGCGCAGCGAACTGGCATACAATGAACCGTATGTAGAATATTATTTCCGCCATCCTTCATATAATTATTATCCTGTTGTAGGCGTTAGCTGGAAACAGGCACATGATTTTTGCGTTTGGAGAACTGACAGGGTAAATGAACTGGAATTAATAAAGGACCAATACCAAAATGTAAATGTTTTAAAACAGGAACTTAACGGTGGCGGCCAGGATAACTTTAATACAAAATCTTACCTGATGGGCGAGTACGAAGGTATTCCGGGTAAACCCAAAAAGAATCCTTTGGTAGATGCGCAGGGTCGTCCTCGTACAAAAGTTGAATTCAATGACGGTATCTTATTCCCCGATTATCGCCTTCCGACAGAAGCCGAATGGGAATATGCTGCAATCGGACAAATAAATGAAAACCCATCTCCGCACGTTGCAGGAAATGACAAAAAACGCGGGGAAGAATTGGTTGCCAATAAATCAATTTATTCCTGGAAAAATGATGGTTTTGATAATCTCCGTGCTACACGCCATGGTGCATGGCAAGGTGCTTTCCTTGCAAATTTCAAACGCGGCAATGGTGACTACATGGGCACAGCAGGTGGTTTGAATGACCGTTCAGCAATCCCGGGTCCTGTAACTTCATTCTTTCCGAATGGCTTTGGTATATATAACATGAGTGGTAATGTAAGCGAATGGGTTGCGGATGTGTACAGACCATTGACAGATATGGATGAAAATGATTTGAACCCATATCGTGGTAATGAATTTATGAAAGTGGACAGAAGCGGCGGTGAGGGTAATCTTCGCGACAGCCTCGGAAGAATAAAATATATTCCACAATCTGATTCCGAACTGCATGACCGCAGAAATTATCAAAGGTCTTATGCCATCAACTATTTAGATGGTGATTCCAGCAGCAACAATTATTATGGCTATGGTATCACTACTTTGATAAGCGATAAATCAAGAGTGGTAAAAGGCGGAAGCTGGAACGATATGCCTTACTGGCTTAGCCCGGGTGCACGTCGTTTCCTTGAAGAAAGTGAAAGCAGCAGCACCATTGGTTTCCGTTGTGCAATGACACATTACGGCGGCCCTGAAGGAACTTCCACAAAAGACAAAACAGGAAATTTCTGGCCAACACGCCGACAAAAAAGATAAGGAAAAGGTAAATACAAAACAAAAGGCCATCTTTAAAACGGATGGCTTTTTTGTTCCCTGAAATTTTATCAAAAAATTTGAACTTTCCCTGCATTAGTTTTGCTGCTATGAAAACAAACGATGAAATGCTTGAGCATTTAATTAAAGAAGCATTGAACGAAGATGTTGGCGACGGCGATCATTCTACCTTAAGCTGTATTCCTGCTGATAAAAAAGGCAAAGCTGTTTTAAAAATAAAACAGGATGGTGTTTTAGCAGGAATGAATGTCGCTGAGAAAATTTTACATTTTGCAGAGCCATCTTGCATTTTTAAAGCGTACAAAAAAGATGGCGATGAAATGAAAAACGGCGAAATTGCTTTTGAGGCCGAAGCACACATTCATACCATTTTAAAATGCGAAAGGCTTGTGTTGAATTGTATGCAGCGCATGAGCGGCATTGCAACTTTGACAAGAGAATATGTTGACAAAATAAAAAATTATAAAACAAAAATTCTCGACACAAGAAAAGCGACACCAAATTTCCGTTTACTCGAAAAAGAAGCTGTAAAGATCGGCGGCGCTGTAAACCATCGCTTTGGCTTGTATGATATGATCATGCTGAAAGACAATCACATTGATTATGCAGGCGGGCTCGAAACTGCTGTCAGCAAGGCTTTTGAATATGTACAATCAAAGCAATTAAATTTAAAGATTGAAGTGGAAACGAGGACAATTGACGATGTAAAAAAAGTCTGTGCGATCGGCAAAGGAAAAGTCTTCCGCATCATGCTTGATAATTTTTCTCCTGAAAAAATTGCAGAAGCATTGAAAATGATCAATGGTGATTTTGAAACAGAAGCAAGCGGCGGCATCAATTTAGACAACATAATATCTTATGCTGAAACTGGCGTTGATTATGTAAGCATCGGCGGCCTCATTCACCAGGCGAAGAGTTTAGACCTGAGTTTGAAAGCAGTCGTTGTTGGTTGATACGTGCTTCCTCATTTGCTAATTTTCAGATCTGCTAATTAAAATCTTATGGCAAAAAAAAATACACCAGACGCGCGTGGTTTTGTTTTCAGCACAGACCCGAATTTTAAATTTGAAGAAGAAGAAAATAATAATGCAGAAACATTAATTCCTTCGCAACAAAAATTAAGAATAAAATTAGACACCAAACACCGCGCAGGCAAAGCGGTTACATTAATCACAGGTTTTATCGGAACTGAAAATGATGCTGAAGAATTGGGAAAAAAATTAAAGAATTTTTGCGGCACAGGCGGAAGTGTAAAGGATCTTGAGATCATCATCCAGGGAGATCAGCGCGATAAAGTTTTGCAATGGCTGCTGAAAAATGATTATAAACTTTCAAAAAAAATATAGCCATTTTATTCACTCAATACTTCACAAATATTTTTCACAATTTTCGGGCCTTCATAAATAAATCCTGTCCAAACCTGCACAATTGATGCACCTGCTTTCAATTTTTCTTTTGCATCATTTCCGTTAAAGATCCCGCCGCTTGCGATGATCGGTATTTTGCCCTGCGAATTGTAAGCGAGATATTCTACAACCGCTGTACTTCTTTGCTGCAAAGGCTTTCCGCTTAATCCTCCGTTACCGATAGATGTGAGCAGTAAATCGTGGATCGTGAGATTGTCACGCGAAATGGTCGTGTTGGTTGCAACCAATCCATCCAGTTTTGTTTCAAACGATAGTTTGATAATATCATCCAACTGTTTTGTGTTAAGGTCTGGTGCAATTTTCAACAGCAATGGTTTTGGCTTTTGTTTCCCGTGATTGATATTCTGCAATTGCGACAATATTTTTTTCAAAGAATCTTTTTCCTGCAACTCACGCAGGCCGGGCGTATTGGGCGAACTTACGTTCACCACAAAATAATCCACGCAATCAAATAATGCATTGAAACAGATCTCATAATCTTTCCACGCATCTTCGTTTGGTGTTATTTTATTCTTACCAATATTTCCGCCGACAATCATTTCTGATTTCTGATTTCTGATTTCTGATTTTCTTTCACTCAATCTTGCTTTCACAACATTAACACCATCATTATTAAAACCCATTCTGTTGATCAGCGCATTGTCTTTTTTCAAACGGAACAATCGCGGCTTATCGTTGCCAGGCTGAGGTTTCGGCGTTACCGTCCCGATTTCCAAAAAACCAAAACCAAGCGCTTCGAGTTCATTCAGGTACAAAGCATTTTTATCAAAACCTGCGCCAAGCCCGACAGGATTTTTAAAGTTCAATCCAAAAATATTTTTCTGCAAAGCATTGCTTTTGAATTGAAAAGATGACCTGATCATTTTGTCAACAAAACCGATACTGCATCCGCGGCGCAGCATGTTCATCGAAAAATAATGAACATCTTCGGGTGGAAATACAAAGAGAATGTTTCGCACAAATTTGTAAAACATGCCGCGAAGATAAAGTGGAAAGAAGAAGAAAAATATTTTGAACCCGGCTGAAGAATATCCATTGAACCAGGTTGCGTCGCACTCTTGTACGTTCTGTCCGCTGCGCAGCGCTTACTACCACAGAGTTGCAGTGTGTTGAATCACAGAGAAAAAACTCCGTGAACCTCTGCGAAAATCTTTGTGAAACGCTGTGGTTCGTTGTAAAATAGAATTACAGAACGTACAAGAGTGCGACGCAATTGGGATGCCATAAAAAACAAAAGCTTGGTTCAAAGATCTTCTCTCCAAACATTTAGTTGCATAAACAACTTTTTCTTAATTTTACATTCTCAAAAAAAATCTCATGCAGGAAGCATATATCGTGGCAGGTTACAGAACTGCCGTTGGCAAAAGTAAAAAAGGTGGTCTGCGTTTTTTTCGCCCCGATGATCTGGCTGTGGAAGTGATCAAAGCATTGGTCGCTTCCGTTCCAAACCTGGATGCAAAACGCGTTGATGATGTGATCGTTGGAAACGCTGTGCCTGAAGCAGAGCAAGGGTTACAGTTCGGCCGCATCATTGCATGCCGCGCATTGGGAATTGATGTTGCAGGAATTACGATCAACAGGTATTGCGCGAGCGGACTGGAAAGTATTGCCATGGCCACTGCAAAGATCCGCACGGGAATGGCCGATTGCATTGTTGCCGGCGGCACAGAAAGTATGAGCATGGTCCCCACCGCGGGATGGAAAACCGTGCCTGCATACAGCATTGCGAAAGACGAACCTGATTATTATTTAAGCATGGGTTTAACTGCAGAAGCTGTTGCAAAAGAATTCAACGTAAGCCGCGAAGACCAGGATGCATTTGCATTGCGCAGTCATCAAAAAGCAAAAACAGCAATTGATAACGGGTATTTTAAAAATGGCATTTTGCCGATCAACGTCGAGCAGGTTTACGTGGATGAAAAAGGAAAAAAGAAAACAAAAAATTATATCGTCGATACTGATGAAGGTGTGCGTGCAGACACTACTGTTGAAGCGCTTGCAAAACTGAAACCCGCATTTGCATTGGGCGGCAGCGTTACTGCAGGCAACAGCTCACAAACCAGTGACGGCGCGGCTTTTGTAGTAGTGATGGGCGAAAAAATGATGAATGAATTAGGCTTGAAACCGATTGGCCGGCTGGTGAATTGCGCAAGCGCAGGTGTTCATCCGCGTATCATGGGAATCGGGCCGGTTGCTGCAGTTCCAAAAGTTTTGAAACAGGCAAATATGCGTTTGAATGATATTGACCTGATAGAATTGAATGAAGCATTTGCATCACAAAGTTTGGCTGTAATAAGAGAGCTTGGTTTAAATCCTGACATTGTAAATATCAACGGCGGCGCTATCGCGCTCGGCCATCCGCTTGGCTGCACCGGCGCAAAATTGACGATCCAAATTCTCGGCGACATGAAAAGGTTGAATAAAAAATACGGAATGGTAACGGCCTGTGTTGGCGGCGGCCAGGGCATTGCAGGGATCATTGAAAATATAAATTAACTCAAATATTTCCCAACGATCGGCACTCTTCTTCCCACACCAAATGCTTTTGGTGAAACGCGGATGATCGGGCAAAATTGATTCCGCTTGTATTCATTGCTGTTCACCATTTTTAAAATTCTGTCAACCAATGCAGCATCAAAACCCTGCGCTTTTATTTCAGCCGGGCCTTGTGTCTCCTCAATGTATTGGTATAATATTTCATCAAGTATTTTATAATCAGGAAGCGAATCACTGTCTTTTTGATCAGGGCGTAATTCTGCGCTTGGTGCTTTGTCAATAATATTTTTTGGAATGATCTCCTGATCGCGATTAATATATTTCGCCAGTTCGTACACCTGCATTTTATAGCAATCGCCCAGCACGCCGAGGCCGCCCGCCATGTCGCCGTACAAAGTGCCGTAACCCGTTGCCAGCTCGCTTTTGTTGGATGTGTTCAATAAAATGTAACCGAATTTATTTGCGAGGCTCATCAACAGATTTCCTCTTGTCCTGCTTTGAAGATTTTCTTCTGCAAGCGAAAAAGGCAGGTCTTTAAAATATGGTTTTAATGTTTTCAAAAAACTTTCATATACTTCATCGATCTTGATAATTTCATAAGGATTTCTGATATTCTCACTCAATTTTTTTGCATCATCCACTGAATGTGAAGTTGAATACGGCGATGGCATCAGCACAGCGCTTACATTTTCTTTTCCTAAAGCTTTACATGCCAAAGCCAACACAACCGCGCTGTCAATTCCCCCGCTTGAACCAAGGATTGCTTTGCTGAAATTCATTTTAGAAAAATAATCTTTGATGCCCATCACCAGCGCATCATGTATCTGCGAAATATTATGCGTTGGTTCAAATGTTTTTGAAATAATATTTTCAACAACATTTTTTCCTTCAATCAAATTATTCCCGTCAATCATTCCGTCGTCATTCAACACAATACTGTCAATGCATTCTTCAAACATCGGCAATTGTTTGCGCAGGTTCGCATGTTTATCAAACACAAGGGAAGCACCGTCAAACACAATCTCCGTCTGGCTTCCAACGGCATTGCAATAGATCATCGGCAGGCGATATTTCTGCACATTCAACCGTACAATATATTTTCTGTTTTCATCGTGCAGGTAATCAAACGGCGATGCACTCAGGTTGATCATTGCATCAGGTTTCTGTTCCATCAATTTATCCATCGGGCAAATGCGGTACAACAAATTATCACCGATATTCCACAGATCTTCGCAAATTGTGACCGCCAGTTTTCTTCCTTTGAATTCAATTATTTTCCAATCATACGCAGGTTCAAAATACCTGTACTCATCAAACACATCATAAGTTGGCAAACAGGTTTTATGCACTTCCGCTTTCACTTCTTTTTCATACAAAAAAAATGCAGCGTTGAAAAGATCTTTCCCTTCGGCAATTGCATTTCGTGCAGGCGCTCCCACAAGCACGCCGATCGTGTCAGCATGTTTTTTTATCACATCAATTGATTCGTAACATTTATTGATGAAGTCATCAAAGTTCACAAAATCGCGCGCAGGATAACCACAGACACACATTTCACTGAACACGATCAGGTCACCGCCTTTCGATTTTGCTTCTTCAATTGCCGCAATTATTTTTTGCTGATTGCTTTCAAAATTGCCGATATGATAATTCTGCTGCGCTAAAAAAATTTTCATGGTGCAAAGATAATCAGAAGATTTTTTGGGCTGTCAACTTCAACACATTATTCAACTGCAGTTCGGTCTGTACGCTGCAAGTCCTCGCTGCGCTGCGGGCTTTCCGCTTCCATCCCGCAGCCATTCAGCAGTAGAATATAATTCAGCACTCAAATTCTCAGTTCCTGCGTTGATTGCAAGAAAGAAAATATCATTTTCAAAAATGCTTCATGAAGAAAATAATGAATTTAAAAATTATACAGATTACTTTATTGCTTACCATTATTACTGATTGCGTGCACAAATCCAAAACGTCATAAATACTTACTTTACTTTTGGATTCTGAATCAATCAATCATGGATAAAATAATAAAACTCGACAGCGTTTCACAATTCAATCACGCGCGCGCGCAGGAAACGCTTCATCCGTTGGTAACCGTTTTGGATCAGTCAAAATCAAAACCGCTGTACCCCGCGCGTTTTATGGCAGGTTTGTACATTGTTTTTTTGAAAGAGATAAAATGCGGAGAATTATTGTACGGCCGCAATCATTATGATTACGAAGAAGGCACACTTGTTTTTATTGCACCCGGCCAGGTTTACGGCGTTGATGATAACATGAAAGCCGTTCAGCCAAAGGGTTGGGCGCTTGCATTTCATCCTGACCTTATTCACGGAACTTCACTTGGAAGGCATATCAAAGAATATAATTTTTTCTCTTACGATGCAAACGAAGCATTGCATTTGTCTGATCGTGAAAAGCAAATGGTGCTGGAATGTTTTACAAAAATTAAGTATGAGCTCGAACATGCAATTGATAAACACAGCAAAAATTTAATTGTAAGCAATATTGAATTGTTCCTGAATTACTGTGTGCGTTTTTATGATAGGCAGTTTATAACGCGCGATAATATTCATAAAGATATATTGGTAAGATTTGAAGAATTGCTGAATGAATATTTTCAATCTGATAAACCAAAAACGCTGGGATTGCCTTCTGTAGCATATTGCGCAGCGCAATTAAATTTATCAGCAAACTATTTTGGCGACCTGATAAAAAAAGAAACAGCAAGATCAGCACAGGAATATATACACGAAAAAGTGATTGACCTCGCTAAAGAAAAAGTTTTCGACATCAGCAAATCAATCAGCGAAATAGCTTTTGAAATGGGCTTTAAATATCCGCAGCATTTTACAAGATTATTCAAACAACGCGTTGGCCAATCACCGAATGAATACAGGTTGCTTAATTGATAAAATCATGGTTTGTAATTCTTGAAAAAAATCATTAATCAAGTTTTCTAAAAAAAATTTCATGCAGAAAATAAAATTAAATAATGGAGTTGAAATGCCCGTTTTAGGATTTGGTGTTTTCCAGGTAAAAGATTTAGATGAGTGTGAAAGAAGTGTTGTTGATGCAATTGAAACAGGTTATCGTTTAATAGACACAGCTCAATCTTATGAAAACGAAGCAGCTGTTGGCAAAGCCATTAAAAGAAGCGGCATAAAAAGAGAAGATTTGTTTATTACAACAAAGCTCTGGATAGAATCAAGCGGTTATGAAGGAACAAAAAAAGCTTTTGAAAAATCACTCAAAAAATTGCAATTGGATTACCTCGATTTATATCTTATTCATCAGCCTTTTGGCGATGTATATGGTGAATGGAAAGCCATGGAAGAATTGTACAAAGAGGGAAGAATTAAAGCAATTGGCGTAAGCAATTTTTATCCTGACAGACTGATTGATCTGATCATTCACAATGAAATAGTTCCGGCAGTAAACCAGGTTGAAACGCATCCTTTTCACCAGCAAATTGAAGCACAAAAATTCTTTGAAGAAAATAAAGTGCAGATAGAAAGTTGGGGACCATTTGCCGAAGGCAAGAACAATCTTTTTCATAATGAATTGCTTGCTTCGATCGGAAAGAAATATAATAAAACCATTGCACAGGTTGTCATTCGCTGGCTCACACAGAGAGGTGTTATCGCTATACCAAAATCGGTTCGCAAAGAGAAGATGGCAGAAAACTTTAACAGCCTCGATTTTGAATTAAGTGCTGAAGATATGGAAGCGATAAAAACATTGGATACAAATGCAAGTCTTTTCTTTGACCATCGCGACCCGAAAATGGTGAAATGGTTGGGAGAAAGAAAATTGAACGATTAAACTCTCATCAAAACAAAAAATATGAAAACAAAAATTCTCGGGCTGTTCCTTTTGACAATGATTATGCAATCTTCTTACGCACAACAGCCTCCATCGGAAACAATTACAACCTCAACAACAAACACTCCTCAACAACAGGAAGTCATCAACCTTTCAAAGCAAAAATGGCAATGGATGGCAGACAAAAATGTAGATTCTTTAAATGCACTGTTTGATGATAAAGCCATGTTCATTCACATGGGCGGAAGTTGGGGAAAAGCGCAGGAACTCACTACTATTAAAAGCGGAGGCATCTGGTATAAAAAAGCCGAAGTATATGCGGTGGTAGTAAACATATTTGGTAACACTGCCATACTCTTAAACGACATTGATTTGGTTGCAGAAGTGGGTGGCAACACAGTCACAAATCCTTTTATGGTGACGGAAGTGTACATTAAAGAAAATGGCAAATGGAAAATGGGCTCACTCACTTTCTCGCATTTGCTCAGACCCGTTAAAATGAAGCAGGCTGATAATTAGAATTGAAAATATAAAAATTAAAGTCAGAAATTTTTAAAATAAATTTTATGCAAAAAAGAAAATTAGGAAACAGCGGGCTCGAAGTTTCCGCAATTGGTTTGGGTTGTATGGGAATGACTCATTCTTATGTTCCGTTTCCCGAGAAAAAAGATATGCTTGTTTTAATGAGTAAAGCAATAGAGCAGGGCGTTAATTTTTTTGATACTGCAGAAGTGTATGGCCCTTTTAATAATGAAGAATTAGTGGGTGAAGCACTTGCGCCTTACCGCGATAAAGTAGTGATCGCCACAAAATTCGGTTTTAAATACCAGGATGGAAAATCAGTCGGCGTTGATAGCAGCCCTTCAAATATTAAAAGAGCTGTTGAAGGTTCGCTTAAAAGGTTGAATGTTGATGTGATTGATTTATTGTATCAACATCGCGTTGATCCGAATGTGCCGATTGAAGATGTTGCAGGAACAGTGAAAGATCTTATCGCCGAAGGCAAAGTAAAATACTTCGGCCTTTCTGAAGCGGGCGCAAATACTATTAGTCGCGCACATGCTGTGCAGCCTGTGTCTGCATTGCAAAGCGAATATTCTTTGTGGACAAGACAACATGAAAAAGAAATTATTCCAACCATTGAAAAACTCGGTATCGGCCTTGTTGCTTTCAGCCCGTTGGGCAAAGGATTTTTAGCAGGCAAAATGGATGAAACAACAAAATTTGGCGAAGGTGATATTCGCAATCTTCTTCCAAGATTTACAGAAGAAGCACGAATTGCCAATAAAGCTTTATTGGATCTGCTCGATCAGTTTGCAGCAAAAAGAAATGCTACGCCTGCGCAAATTTCTTTAGCATGGGTGCTTGCGCAAAAACCCTGGATCGTTCCGATTCCCGGCACTACAAAATTGCACAGGCTCACAGAAAATAACGGAGCGGCTTCTATTCAATTAACCGCAGCAGAACTGCAGGAAATGGAAGATGCATCAGCACATATAAAAATCATGGGAACGCGCTACTCAGAAGCAATGGAAAAAGCAACAGGGCTATAAAAATAAACGTATGAAAAAGCTTATCAAATTGTTTATCATCATTCCATTAATTTTTTCAAAAATGGATGGAATGGCGCAATCAAAAACAGAAACAGAAATTCTGCAATTATCAAACAACATTTTTAATTGGGAAGTAAAAAACAAAATTGATTCACTTGAAGATTTGCTTAGCGACAAATTCAAAGTGGTAAACAGCCATGGCGACATTCAGACAAAAGAACAATACCTCGCAACATTGAAAAGCGGAAATGTAAAGCACGACAGCATTATTGTTGAACAAAGTATTGTAACCTTAGTTGACAATACTGCAACAGTAATAGGAAAAGGATGGTTTCATATAACTGCTTCCGGCAATAAACTTCATCGCCATTTAAGCTATTTGGAAGTTTTTGTGAAAGATGAAAAAGGATGGAAATTGATGGCACTTTATGCAAGTGCATTACCAGATAAATAAAAATTCTTCATTTCAAATTTAAAAAAAATCATGAAAAAAAATACGGTAATCGTAGTCATCGGTGCCGGATCGATCGGACAGGCAATTGCAAGAAGAATCAGTGCAGGCAAGCATGTTTTGCTGGCAGACTTGCGGCAGGAAAATGCGGATGCTGCTGCAAAAACATTAAGCGATGCAGGCTTTGAAGTTACTGCAACAACTGTTGATGTGTCTTCACGTTCATCTGTGCATGCGCTTAGCGAACAAGCTGCATCAATCGGTGAAGTGTTTGGTGTTATTCATGCTGCGGGGGTTTCACCGTCGCAGGCTTCACCCGAAACTATTCTTAAGGTTGATCTTTACGGAACTGCATTAGTGCTGGAAGAGTTTGGAAATATTATTGCAAATGGTGGTTCTTGTGTTGTCATCGCTTCACAATCGGGACATCGCTTGCCGCCGCTTTCCGTTGAGCAGAATAAAGCGCTTGCAACAACGCCGGTTGAAGAGTTATTGAAGCTTCCATTTGTTCAGCCTGATCAGATAAAAGACTCGCTTCATGCATACCAGATTTCAAAGCGCGGCAACTCTTTGCGCGTAATGGCTGAAGCAGTGCGTTGGGGCAAGCGCGGCGCAAGAGTGAATACGATCAGCCCGGGAATTATTATCACACCGCTCGCTAATGATGAGCTGAAAGGCCCGCGCGGAGAAGGTTACCGCAAAATGATCAACGCATCTGCAGCAAAACGTGCAGGCACGCCGGACGAGGTTGGAAATGTGGGCGCGTTATTAATGGAAAATGATGGTGCGTTTATTACCGGCAGTGATTTTTTGATGGATGGCGGCGTCACCGCTGCGTATTGGTTTGGTGAATTAGCACCGCAAGCATCATAAATTAGACAGGTAAATGAAAAAGGTAATTATACTCGGCGCAAGTGGCAACATTGCAAAACATGTAATTGATATATTGGTGAAAAAAGATGACGTTGACCTCACATTATTTCTTCGCAATAAAAACAGATTAAGTAATAAGAATATTGGGAATTCAAATATTATTGAGGGCAATGTTTTAAATCTTTCACAATTAAAAGAAGCAATAAAAGGCCAGGAAATTGTTTATGCAAATCTTGCCGGAGATTTAGAAGCAATGGCAAAGAATATTGCTGAGGCAATGAAAGAAGAAGATGTTAAAAAAATAATCTTCATCAGTTCCATCGGCATTTATGATACTCCGCTCAGATCAGTTTTAATTCCTTACCGAAAAGCTGCTGATGTGTTTGAAAACTCAGGGCTTGATTACACCATTCTCCGGCCAACATGGTTTACAAATGTTGATGAAGTAGATTATGAAACAACAAAAAAAAGGCGAACCCGAAAAAGGTTCTGTGATCTCGCAAAAAAGCCTTGCAACTTTTATCACAGAAATTATTGAGCATCCTGAAAAATATGCGAGACAAAATCTCGGCATCAATAAACCAAATTCTTAATTATGAATACAGAAAATCAAAACACCATTTTTCCAAAAGGAGAAAAAACTTCACCCGATTATTTTACAGGAACAGCATGGCTGAATATTTTAGTTCCTGAAGATGAAACTGAAACTTATGCAATCGGCAATGTTGTGTTTGAAGCGGGCTGCAGAAACAATTGGCACACGCATCCCAAAGGACAAATTCTTTTGGTCACCGACGGCAAAGGATTTTATCAGGAAAAAGGTAAAGCAGCAAGGCCGCTTGCAAAAGGCGATGTAGTTGTTATTCCGTCAAATATTATTCATTGGCATGGCGCTGCAAAAGACAGCAGCTTCACACATATTGTAATTACAAACAACAGTGCAGAAGGCCCTGTTAAATGGTTGTCGCCTGTTACTGATGAAGAATATTTAAATTTTCAATCTTAAAGAATGAAGAAATGAAATTGACTGTTAATACAATAAAAAATCATAACATAAAAAAATCCAAAAATCATTAATAGCGGTTTTTGTACTGAATAGTCTGAATAATTTTAAACTTTTTATTCCGGCAATTTGATTTTAATTCGCATCATGAAAAAGATCATTCTTTCCTTTCTCGTTTTCGGTTTTTTATTTTCCTGTTCACCAAAAAGAAAGATCCCCGATGTTTCCAACATCAACGTTCCTTTAAAAGTTTTGCGTTTTGATGAAGACCTTTTTGCAATCGATACAAACAATATTTCCGCATCGCTTGATAAACTGCAGGAAAAATATCCCACTTTCATCAACGATTATTTGTACAATATCATGGCGCTTCCGCCGCAGCCAGACAGCGTTACAGCAGGTTTGAAATTATTTCTGCACGATTACAGATACATGTACGATTCATCGCAATTGTTATTTAACTCATTTGATGGCCAGCTCGGTCAGATTCATAAAGCATTGCAGTTTGTAAAATATTATTTTCCGGATTATAAAATTCCTTCGCAGGTAATTACGTTCATCGGGCCTGTTGAAGGTTATGCGAATGTGCTTACATCCGGCGGACTTGCTGTTGGCCTGCAATTATACCTCGGCAGAAATTTTCCCGCATACCACACCGATTATGTGGAAGATGTTTATTCGGGTTACCAATCCGCGCGTTTTGAAGCGCCGTATATTCCCGTGAATTGCATGCACAATATTTTGGATGATATGTATCCTGATAAAAGTGCAGGAACGCCGTTGATCGATCAGGTGATCGAAGAAGGAAAAAGAATGTATGTGATCGATGAAGTGCTTCCCGAAATTGCCGATACTTTAAAAACCGGTTACACAGCCGAACAACTCAAAGGTTGCTACGACAATGAAGCAGGCATCTGGAATTTTTTTCTCGAGAACAATTTATTGTACATCACCGATCAAACGCAGATCCGCGATTATACCACGGACGGGCCGAAAACACAGGGTTTGGGCGATCAATCGCCGGGAAATATCGGTTTGTTTGTCGGCTGGCAGATCGTAAAAAAATGGATGGATAAATATGATGATAAAAAAACACTGGATCAATTGATGCAAACTCCTGCGAAACAAATTTTTGATGAAGCAAAATATAAACCGAGATAAAAGATGTGCAGATGAATGGATGTGCAAATGAAGCGGTTTGCAATTTGTGAAACTGAAGCTTAATGGAAAAGAGAAAGATGAACGGAGCGTCGCAACGATGTTCAATGCATATTCAACTGCCGGTCACCAAAAAATTCTTTTAAAAAATACCGCTGAAATATAAACTGCACTGACTATCAATTGAAAATTTTCGATTGTCAATTGTCAATTACCTTTGCGCCCGAATATGAAGGCAAGAACATTACAAAGAGATAAGGTGAACATCATCACGCTTGGCTGCAGCAAAAACCTGGTGGACAGTGAAGTGCTGAGCGGGCAATTGCTGGCGAATGAAATTGATGTGGTGCATGAAAATAAAAAACTCGATCACAATATTGTGGTGGTGAATACCTGCGGTTTTATTGATAAAGCAAAAGAAGAAAGTATCAACACAATTATTGAACAGGTCAATTTAAAGAAAAAAGGGAAGCTCGATAAAGTTTACGTGACTGGCTGTTTGAGCGAACGTTACCGTGGCGATCTGGAAGCTGAAATCCCAGAAGTGGATGCATGGTTTGGTACTTTGGAACTGCCATTGATATTAAAACAATTCGATGCAGATTATAAAAAAGAATTGTTGGGTGAAAGATTATTGAGCACGCCGAAACATTATGCATATTTAAAAATCAGCGAAGGTTGCAACCGCACTTGTGCATTTTGTGCAATACCATTGATGCGTGGCCAGCACATCAGCAAACCGATGGAAGAAATTGTGAAGGAAGCTGAAAGCCTTGTGCGCAAAGGAATTAAAGAAATAATGCTGATCGCACAGGAACTTACTTACTACGGTTTGGATCTGTATAAAAAAAGGATGCTTGCGGAGTTGCTGAATAAACTTGCTGATGTAAAAGGTTTGGAATGGATCCGTTTGCATTATGCTTATCCGAATAAATTTCCGATGGAAGTTTTGGAAGTGATGCGCGAAAGAAAAAATATTTGCAATTATCTTGACATGCCTTTGCAACACGCAAGCGACAACATGCTTCGCGCAATGAAACGCCAACACAAACTCCTCTCGTCGGAATAATTATGGGAAGCGACAGCGACCTGAATGTGATGCGCGATGCTGCAGATATTTTGAAAGAATTTTCTATCGCTTTTGAATTGACAATTGTCTCGGCACACCGCACACCAAAGCGCATGATGGAATATGCAACTACAGCAAAAGACAGAGGATTGAAGGTAATTATTGCAGGTGCAGGCGGCGCAGCCCATTTGCCCGGAATGGTTGCTGCTGTTACTGTTTTGCCTGTTATTGGTGTGCCTGTAAAATCTTCAAATTCGATTGATGGTTGGGATTCTGTATTATCAATTTTGCAAATGCCGAATGGTGTGCCTGTTGCAACTGTTGCGTTGAATGCGGCAAAAAATGCAGGTATTCTCGCTGCACAAATAATCGGAACAAGCGACAAAAAAGTTGCTGAAAAATTAAAAAAATATAAAGAAGGTCTTGAAACTTCTGTGAAAGATAAAGTGAAAAGAATGGGTAGTGACTGGATGAATGGGTTTGATAAAAAATAGGTCATTCAAAATTCAGCAAACAAAACTTTTGCTCTAAAGCAAGCGAATTTTCCAATAATATTTTGATCAATCCTTTTCCATACTTCGCATAAAAACCTGCAATGTTTTCAGTTCTTTCCTGCAAATTGTTGTTTGGAAATAATTGAGATTTCAGTTTTTGAATTTGCCTTTGTTCTGCATCAAATTTTTTTCTTTCGGCGCGCAGCATTTTCTTTTCCAGTTCAATGATTCTTTTCAAAGCCTTTGTTTGCAGGGCTTCCACGTGTTGCGGCAAACTGTTGTCAACTTCAGAAGCGATCAATTTTATATGCTGATAAAATTCTTTTAATTGATCAATTTGCTTTTCAAGGCTGGTATCATTTGCGGAATTTTTTTCTACAATTTTATTGATCAAATACAATTCATCTTTAAAAAGATCTTTTGATTCAAAACCAAGTTGCTTGATCTTTTCTTTTTGTTTTTCATCGATCAATAAAAAAGAATTCCTTAAAACCAAAACAGGATAAGGAACATTTACTTCTTCAAATACTTTTTTTAATTCGAGCCAGTAAGCCAGCTCTCCGCCGCCGCCGATAAAAATAATATTTGGTAAAATAGTCTCCTGGAAAACACCACGCAGTATTACGTTTGCGCTGAATCGCTCAGGATGGTTTTCGAGTTCATTTAGAATTCCTTCCTGTGAAAAAGTGAGTGGTGAATCGTGAATTGTGAATCGTGAATCGTGCAATTCAATCCGGTCTCTTTTGTTTTCATTCAGATAAAACAAATTCAATTCCCTGCCACCGGCCTGAACTTTATAATGCTTTTGCAATTCATCAATGGTTGCTTCAACTGCCTTATGCGAAAACTGTTCGGTCAATTCTTTTTTTACAACATCATTGAAAACTCTTTTCAGAATTTTATTGTCAGGAATTAACACAACCAATCCATATTCTCCAAAAAACTCATTGACAATTTCCAATGTTGCCTGTTGAATTGTTGAACCTTCTTTGTAATATTTTTTAAAGATTGAAATAATTTCTTCCCCATATTGTTCATTGCCAACCTGTCCGTGCATTTTTTCAATCAATGCAATGAAAGCCCTATCCATCTTCATTCTGCCGACAGCGCCTTTTTGTTTTGTTTGCCAATTATATTTTTCTCCATTGATAAATGTTGTGCCGATCTCATCCAGATCTGCATCTTCACTTCCCATATAATAAACGGGAACAAAATTGTATTGTGCAAATTCTTTTGATAATTGATCTGCAATTTTTATTGCGTGCAAAATCTTATAAATGAAATATAAAGGGCCTGTAAAAATATTAGGTTGGTGTGCAGTTGTTATTGTGAAAGTATTTTCTTGTGCAAGCAGATCAATATTTTTTTCAAGAGAATTTGAAAGAAATATATTTTGATATTGACTCTTTAATTCTTCAACCAAAATATTTCTTTCCTGTGGAAATGCTTGCCTGGCTTTAATTGCAGCTTCAATGCCTTCTGTTGTAAAATGATTTTGATAGAAAGGCTGAAGTTCTTTTGAATGATTCAAATAATCAATCACGAGCTTGGAAAAAAAACCTGTTTCAGCATAAGAAATATAACTGCAACTGCTTTCCATTCTTAATTCTTAATTTTTAATTCTTAATTATTCACCACTTCGCCTTCAATATCGTAATCATACGCTTTCGTAATTTTCACATGCACAAAATCGCCGATCATTAATTTTTTTTGTGAATGAATCACCACTTCATTGTCCACTTCCACGCTGTCAAATTCTGTTCTGCCTAAATATCTTCCCGCTTCTTTTTTATCTATCAAAACTTTAAATGTTTTACCGATCTTTTCCCGA
>Ga0206909_1067_pt1 | contig 22076 bp, 15 predicted proteins | sample Alteio_BWOrgHeat_76_FD_152943 | JGI IMG/M metagenome (GOLD analysis project Ga0206909, IMG submission 152943) | Enriched cells from forest soil in Barre Woods Harvard Forest LTER site, Petersham, Massachusetts, United States -... | ecosystem: Environmental > Terrestrial > Soil > Temperate forest >...
GCTGTGCATCCTTTTCTGTTGTGATGATCAGTTTTTTTTCTGCTTTGCAGGACGAAAACTCAGCGGCAAGTTTAGCAATATTTTTTAAGGTATACGGGTGATGATCGGGATATTTATGATGAATGATCTGTGTGGTAAATCCATTCAAATACTGCAAAAGGGGTTCAGCATTGGCAATTCCGGTTAGTAAAAAAACGGTAGTATCCTTATCGATAACCCTATCGCCTATTTTTCCATCCAAACCTTCCAAAGGTTGGTAAGCGATCGAACTAAAAAATAGCTGCTGATAGGGCAACGGTGCAATTTTTTGATAGGCCGCTTCCTTTTGTGCGGTGGTTAGCCCGGTCGGGCATTTGCTGATGACAATTATTTGTGCCCTCCATCGCCCGCTAAACGGTTCGCGCAGGTTACCGGCGGGAAGTAGCAAATGAGGCTCGTTTAAGCGATTATAGTCAAATAAAAGAATGCTCAATCCCGGAACAACGGCCCGGTGCTGGTAAGCATCATCCAAAATGATCAGATCATGCCCCGGCAGCAATTGCTTCAAACCTTCCACCCTCTTTTCGCATACTGCGACGGTAATATCCGGGAATTTGTGCTTGAATTGGGCGGGTTCGTCGCCGAGTTCAGTGGCAGTAGTAGTGGCAGTACCAGTAAGATAGCCCTTGGTTTTTCGGCCATAACCACGGCTTAGCGTTGCCAGTTTGTAATCACCTTTAAGCAAACGGATAAGATATTCCGTCATCGGGCTTTTGCCGGCGCCGCCAACGTCAAGGTTGCCGACAGATATTACCGGTTTATCAAATTTATAGCTCTTAAAAAAACCGGCATCATAAAACCAATTGCGGCCAATCACCACCAGCCCGTAAAGCAGCGAAAAGGGTAATAAAAGCCAGCGCAGGTAATTCATAACAGTGGCAAAGATAGGAATTGAATTTTGTCTGAATCAGAATTTACAGAATTAGAGATTCAACAGAATACCATTGTGAACGGCAGAAAGTTAAACATGAATTCATTCTTTGATAATTGTCGTTTTAAGGGTGTCAGCTTTGATTATTTTCCTATTCTGAATCCTTAAATTAGCGATTATAGATATTTGATATGCTCCCGCATGAGTGAAAACGTCAGGAATAAATATTGCATTTCCCTTTATTTTAAAACTATCATAGCTTTTGTTGTTTACAAAAACACTGATTTCTTCTATCAACTTAGGTGGTGTAGCCACACTTATATATAAGTCGTTAACGCATCTATATTTACTACTATTAGTTAGCTCAACGATTGAGTCGTTACACATAGAGTAAATAAACGAGCTAAAAACATCTCCTAATATTTGGTGAAATTTCCCTGCTTTATCGTACATAACATAACAGTAGCAATTGTCTGTATTTTTACTTTGGTCAAAAGCATTATAGTTAGCTAACGTGCCATTGTCTAAATAGTGATACTCGCTTTGGTAGTTTTTGCCATTTTTCCATTGAGTAGTATAATCCAAGTTCCCACTCTTATAGTATGCATTTTCAATGCCGTCTGGTTTACCCTGTTTATAAAATATCTCATTTTTTTTCTTCCATGTAGTGTCATCATACCGAACACACCAACCCTCCCTTAATCCATCCTTAAAATATGCTTTGCAATAAACCCTTCCATTAATGTAAGCGATGTACTCGCCGTCAAGTTGCCTCTGGCTATTGTAATGGGCAATAATTGTAGTTTTATGGAATAGTTGAACATAACCCTTGTATAAATAATCTCTACTTATGAAACTAACAAATAGAATTATTACGACGAAAACTATTAGGAAAAAAAGAAGCGGTTTTTTATCAGTTTTAGTAAGCATCTACAAGTTCACCATTTGGAAGGCCAGGCTTTATCCCTTATTTCTTCAATCGAGGGGAAATCAGGTGCCGCGCCAAAACTTTCAAATAATTCATTTACATTGATTTTTTTTTCCTGAGGGGGAGAAGGATGAGCCTCTTGTGCCGCATTACCTAATTCCACTACAATCACCTCAACCTTTTTTCCAAAGAATTTTTCGGGTATGTCAATGCTGTGGTTTTTTTTGTCGGGAATTAAAGCTTGCTTGTACATTATTCTTTCTGCTTTGGTGCGTAAAACAAATATACACAAATCGAGGTCAATAATTCAAATCAATGCGACACTCGCTCCGCACATTATTAGGAAATCATCATAGCGTTTTCAACACCAACCCAATCACAGCAGCAACACCAATTATATAAGGCTCCTGCATTTTTTTAAAGTATATGAGGGCCAAAACGGCGGCCAAAGCAATCAGCCCGGTTGGAATATCGACAATTGACCGCATCCCAATTACAATAACGGAGCCTACCAGCGCGCCGATCACTGAAGCTGTTATGCCGTCTACAAAAGCTTTGATGCTGGCGTTTTTGGCAATCTTTTTAAATGATGGCGCTAAGGCTACTGTGAAAAGATAGCACGGCAGAAAGGTAGCCAAAGCAGCTATACAGGCACCCGGAAAACCGGCAACCAGGTAGCCGATAAACCCGACGGTGATGACCACCGGGCCAGGGGTGATCATGGCTACTGCGACAGCATCCACAAACTGGTGCTCGTTAAGCCAACCAAAATCTTTAACCACACCGCCATGTAAAAACGGAACAATGGCCAAGCCGCTGCCAAATACAAAGGTGCCTGCTTTTACAAAAAACCAGGCGATATTCCACAGCGTTTTATCGTCGTAGCGCCAAAAACCTATACCTAGCAAAAGGCCGGATGGCGCCACAGCCGGCTTTTTCATCCATTGCGGGGGCGCTTTAATCACCATGTACAGCAAACCGCAGCCTACAAAAAGCAGGATCTGTTCCTGCTCGGTTATTACGGTTATCAAAATGGCCGCCACGTAAAACAGCCATAATAACCATTTTGATTTTATAGCCGCCCATTCAAATTTGCTGATTGATTTTATGGTGAGTTTATAAGCGCTCATTCCGATGATCCCGATTACTGCTGCCCCTACCCCATAAAACACGGCCTGCATCCAGGCAATGCCGCCATACAGTTTGTAGGCCATGCCCAGCAAAACCACCATAATAAACGATGGCAGCACAAATGCCAGCCCGGCCAGCGTAGCGCCTAAAAACCGGTAGTGAACAAAACCAATGTAGATACCTAATTGTGCGGCCAGTGGGCCTGGGGCCAATTGTGCCAGCGCGAGGCCTTCTTTGTACTCCTCTTCAGTAAGCCAGCCTTTGTTTTCAACCAGGTCGCGGTGCATATAGCCTACTAAAGCTACAGGGCCGCCAAAACCCCAGGTGCCGAGCTTTAAAAAGTATTTTATTAGTTCGGCGAGGGAATAAGTTGGTGTTTGGGTGATCAGGCGTTCCTCCATATTAGCATCGTTGAAAGCTACATTTTCATTTCACCGCTTTTTTTTCCCAACTCATCAAGCGCCGCCCTGAATCCCTGCGCAAGTGTAGCTGCAGGTCCTCGTCCATAATAATGCAGGAAAATGATATGCGGATCATCAGTCAGCATATGATTGTGAACTGATACTACTTCTAAATCATGCTGCCTTAATGCTTTTATTACGTTATTTACTTCGGTTGCCAGCATGGCTATGTCGCCTGCGATCTGGGCATCGCCCTGTTTCCCGGCGAAAGCAGCCCAACTGTTCAGGCCGATGTTGGTTGTCATCTCCACGCCCATCATCATTACATTAAGGTCACTCCTGCCGATGGTATATTTATAGGTAGGGCCGTTTACTGTTCCGGTGTATTTAACAATAGTGTCAAGCGCTGGCAGATCAAAATTGTCTTTACCTGATGTTGCAGGAGGTGCTGGCGCAGGTTGGTTTGCCGGGAAGAGTTTACTATCCTTGATTGTAGCTGCATATCTTTTGGCCAGATCGGTTATACTCCCCATCCCCTGGATGTGCATATAAATGATGCGTGGTTCTTCATAAAAAAAGTGGTTGTGTATGGCGCCGATTTCCAAACCGTTGGCCTGTGCGGCCGAAATTAATGGATTAACTTCTTCCATCAATAAAACGGTATCGCCCATTACCATAGCCGATTTACCATCCACGGACTTTTTAAACGACACCCAGCCACCAAACCCAAATGGGATGGGTATTGGCGAGCCTTTTATAGTGATCTTCAGATCGTTGCGCGGCAAAGGGGTAGTATGCACCGACTCCGCCTCTTTGTAACTGCCTTTTTTACCCAATGCGCTTTCAATAGCGGCGATTTCTTCGGGTGTAAGGCCAGGGGTTTTTCCCGACGGCATCGGCATAGCCTGCAACTTATTAATAGGGAGCAATAACGAAGTTCCGAACAAGGCGGTAGCCTGCAGTGCCTGCCTCCGCGTAAATTGTAGTGTTTTCATATAGGAAGTTTATAGTAGGGACCATGCAATATTACCCATGATATTACCGGCGAAATTGTACAGATTTAACTATTTGTATCCTTTTTACTTTTAAGCAGGTTTTTTTTATAGATAGAAGGGTTTTGCCCGGTTTGTTTTTTAAAGATCCGGTTAAAGTGGCTCTGGTCCGAGAAACCGGTCAGGTAGGCTATTTCAGTAAGGGAGTACCCTGTAGATTCCATTAAGTGGATGGCTTTTTCTATCCGCATTTTCCGGATATACTCCCCAAACGACAAATTCTCGAAATACTTGGAAAACTCCCGCGACAGGTAAGCGGGATTGATCTCCAGTTCGGTAGACACCTGCTGCAAACTCATCGTCATGTTGGTGTCCATCTGGTCCTGTATCATTTCTTTAAGTTCTTTTGCCCATTCCGGCGCTTTCTTTGCTTTTCCCTGCTTCAGGTATTTTTTGTACACATCCAGCAAAAGCTGTTCAACCGGCGCCTGGGTGTGCTTTTGCTGATAGAGATCTTTTGCCCATGTGTACAACCCATCGTATACTTTGAGGCCAAGTTCCAGCAGTTCGTGGTCATCTTTTATATTTTGCGACAGGCCCATAAAAATTGCCGATAACCCTGATGATTGCGGCGCAAAATCATGCCGGTCGGTATCCGCGCCCCTCACAATCGCAGCAATGCGGTTCAGTGCCGCATCCTTCAGGTTATGTTTTTTCAGGAAATAATCAAAGGTGCATTGGTCATCATAATGGCCGTATTCCACGCCGGGGAGGTCAAAAGGTATCGCATCAAGCATCTTTGCTTTGCTCAATACTTCAGTATAAGGCACATAAATAATTTCACCGCCGGGATCAATAAACCGTTTAATCAGCCAGGGGCAGGCAATGCGATCGATTTTTGGGTGTTCCCGGGTGATCCATTTCATAAGCAACAATCAGTCAAACTCAAAGATATTATAGAAATGTGCATTTGCCGAATAAAACGGAAACTGTACGATCAATTTAAATATAATCCTCAATTTAGCACTATGAAGTCCGGAAAAGCTAAGCTATTTACCATTGTTTTTATCAGCCTCCTATCGTTCGTTGTGCAAAGCTGCACGGGTCAGCCTGCAAGCGGCCAAAACCTGCTTAAACTGGAAAAGGAAATTCAATTACCGGGTGTTAAAGGCCGGATCGACCATATCGATATCAATGTAAAAGATCAAATTGCCTATGTTGCCGCTTTAGGGAATAACTCGCTTGAAATAGTCGACCTGAAAAACGGAAGGGTACTAAATAGCATCAAAGGCCTTGACGAACCACAGGGTGTTGCCTGGATAGCTGTACATCACGAAATTTTTGTTGCCAATGGCGGGACGGGCGAATGCGACTTTTATAACGCATCTACCTATAAAAAAGTGGCATCGATAAAGTTTCGGGATGATGCAGATGGTGCCCGCTATGATGCCGCATCTGACCGTGTTTATGTGGGCTATGGCAGCGGCGGTATAGCCATAATTGATGCAGGCAGCCATAAGCAGGTGGGTAATATTGAGCTGCCCTCTCACCCCGAATCGTTCCAACTGGATCCAAAACTCAATAAAATATGGGTTAACCTGCCCGGTTCAGGTATGATTGGCGTGTTGGATCTGAAACAGTTGAAGCTTACCGGCAAATGGTCGAGGTTGATGCCGCGCGCAAATTTCCCGATGGCTTATGATGCCGGTCAGCACCGGTTGATTGTTGGTTATCGACTGCCCGCCAAAATGATCGTATATGATGCTGAAAATGGCAAAGAGATTTTCAGTACGCCGATGGTGGGGGATGCTGACGACTTGTATTGGGACGAGGATAATAAACAGGTTTATGTGAGCGGCGGCAGCGGCGAAGTGAACATATTTAAACAAACGGGAGGTACTAAATACGAACAGGTTGCCAATATTGAAACCCGGAGCGGTGCACGTACCTCGCTATTGGTTCCTGAACTTGAGCTACTTTTAATTGCGGCACGGGCGGAAGGCGATAAACCTGCCGCTTTATTGGTTTATAAGATCAATCGTTAATTATTACTGATACCCCTTCGCCTGCAAATTAAACAACTCCGCATAACGTCCATTCTGCGCAAGCAATTCGGCGTGTGTTCCGGCCTCGAGTATGGTGCCTTTATCTAAAACTAAAATCCGGTCGGCTAATCGCGCCGTTGAAAACCGGTGCGAGATCAATACCGCAGATTTCCCTTTGGTCAATTCGGCAAAGCGTTGGAACACTTCGTATTCGGCACGCGCATCCAGCGCCGCAGTGGGCTCATCAAGGATCAGTACCTGGGCGTCTTTCATATAAGCCCGGGCCAGGGCCACTTTTTGCCATTCGCCGCCTGATAGTTCAACCCCTTCGTTAAAACGGCGCCCCAGCCACTGCTGGTAACGATCGGGGAATTTCTCGGCCAAACTATCGGCCAGGCTATCGTGCGCCGCTTTTTGGATCAATGTTTCATTTTCTATTTCACTGATATTGCCTACGGCGATGTTTTGCGAAAGCGTCATCTGGTAACGCAAATAGTCCTGGAAGATAATGCCCAGGTTCAACCGCAGGTCTTCGATGGCATAGTCTTTCAGATCGATACCATCTAATAAGATGCGTCCTTCAGTGGGGTCATATAACCGCGCCAATAATTTAACCAGCGTGGTTTTGCCGGCGCCGTTTTCGCCAACCAGGGCCAGTTTTTCGCCCGGGTGAAGGGTGAAATTGAGGTGGCGATTGGCCCAGGCTGTCGAATTGTGATACTGGAATCCTACATCTTCAAATACAAATCCCTGTTTCACCGGCTTCGGAAATGGCAGCGGATGGGCAGCTATGCTGATCTTTGGTTTGATCTCAAAAAACTCCATGAAGTCATTCAGATAAATAGCGCCCTGCGATACGGTTGTAAATCGTGACAGCATACTTTCCATCAGCGTGCTTAACTGGCGGAATGAGCCTGCCAAAAAGGTGAGGCTGCCGACTGTGATGATACCGTTGATAGTTTGATAAATAATGAATCCATAGGCGACATAGTAACCGATACTGCCCAATACAGAAAAGAAGGTACCCCAGGCAGAACGCTTAACTGCCAGCTTACTGTTATCGGCATAAAACTTATCCGAAAGCGTTTTGAACCGGTTAATGACAAAATCGGACAAGCTGAATATTTTAACCTCCTTGGCCGTTTCGTCACTGGCGCCCAGGTAGCGAAGGTAGTCCAATTCGCGCCGCTCGGGCGTTTGGCTGCGGGTTAAAGCGTAATTCTGGCTGTTGAAATACGATTCGCCCAAAAAAGAGGGAATGATCGCGATCAGCAGAAGGACGATGAGCCAAGGATTAAATGCGATCATCCCGGTGATCAAAAACGCCATCGAGATAAAATCCTGCACCTGGCTCATTACCTGTGATAATAATATGGTACGGCCAAGGGTTTGCTGCCTGGCCCGTTCCAGCTTATCATAAAACACAGAATCTTCAAACTGATCAAGGTCGAGCGTGGCCGCATGGCGCATAATGCGCATGGAGGTATAGTTAGCAAACAGGTCGCCAAGCAAACTATCCATCAGGTTGATCATCCGGTTCAACCCATCGGTTAATATGGCCAGCCCGAATTCAATTGCCACCAATTCCCAAAGGTGATGCTGATCGCCGCCGGAAGTGTGGCCGTTTAGATGAATAACCTGGTCGATGATCAGCTTACCCACATACAGTAAAGCTACCGGCATAGCCGAGCGGACGATCCTGAGCAGGAAACTGGCGAGTGTTTTGCCGGGACTGCTTTTCCAAACCAGCTTAAAAAATTCGGGCAGGTTTTTTAAAGCGGAAAGGCGCTGTTTAAATGAAATGTCTTTATTGGGAATTGTATTTCGTGTTTTGGCCATTTAGTATCCGTGGGCTGCTGTTAAAAACAAAGCTATAACAATTCATATACCCGGTTAACATCGCGGGGTAAAAATCCGGGTTGCAAAATAGCGTTGACCAAAAGTAACCATCTTTTGAGCTAGTCCGCAGGGGCTTATCCGGAATTAGGTTTACTTAAAAAACACATGAGTTGATTATCAGGTGTTTACCAAAGGTACTAAATTTAACAAGTTGATAATGAGCATGTTTCACAGCGTTCCGGGTGTTCCGCGTGCAAAAATGGAACGCTGGAACGCCAGAGGTGGGTTTATGCATAGAGCTGAGATTTTTTAATCAGCCCTAGCAAATCCGCATCTGAATAAATCCGAAATCATTTTAAGATCTCACTCACCGGCAGCAGCTTTTCATCTATTTGCCCGTTAACCAGCGAAACATAATAAGTGTTGTTTTTATCATCAACCGATACCGACCGGACATACTTTTCATTTTCAAACAGGATGCCTGCTTTGTCATCAATCGCGTAACCAGGGTTCAGTTTGCCTTTTACGATGTTATCGAAATATAGCGGCCGGCGCAGGGGTTCGCTATGGTAATGCGGGCAATGGCTGGTGGGGATAAAGGCCAGCCCCTGCACAATGGACAGCTCCTTCGGCCGCGAATCGGTAGTACCGCCCTGGAACCAGCACAAGGAGCCGGCGCTGCCACCTGCCAATATAATGCCCTTATTGTAGGCTTTGCGCAGCACAGTATCAATTCCCTGGGCCTTCCAAATGGCGATCATATTGAGCGTGTTGCCACCGCCGACCACGATCGCATCCATACTCAATAACACCTCTTCAAATGTTTTGGGGCTGGTATACGACGCCACGAAAACGTTTTGCACGTAGGGCCGCATGGGCAGGTCTTCGCAAGCCGAATACCAATTTAAAATAGCATAGGGGCTATCCCCCGAAGCTGCAGGCATGAAGCAAATTTTGGGGTTTTCTTTTTTGGTTAAACGAATGATATACCGCAGTGTTTCTTTGCTATAGCCGCCGCCAAAAGCAAAAATGGTACGTGTTGGGGCCACAGTACTGGTTTCCTGCGCGCCGGCTGCAAAATAAGTGGCCATAAGTAAAATTACAAGACTGACTTTCTTCATCGCAATTAATTTGGGCACCAATTATACAGTTTATGCCGCAATTTTCGGTGTAACAATATCGATCTGGTGATATTAATTTAAAAATGCTTTGTAAATTGCTGATCGAACACTAACCGACCTTTTATGAAACATAAATTACTATTAGCCGTGTGCCTGTTTTTCCTATTCGGGCTAAATCGTGCAAACGCACAGTCAGGAAAAGGAAATCTCGAGTTTAAAATATCATTTCCGGCGGCCGTGAACGGGCAGCCACTTACGGGCCGCATGTTCCTGGCAATATCGCGCACCGACAGCATTGAGCCGCGGTACCAGGTCGGGCGTTATGGTACGCAGTTTTTTGGTGTCGATTTTGAAAACCTGCAGCCTTCAAAAGAGGTTGTAATTGATGGATCGGTACTCGGTTACCCCATAAATAATATGAAAGATATCCCGCCGGGTGAATATTATGTACAGGCAGTACTCAACAAATACACCGAATTTAAACGATCAGACGGGCATACGCTGTGGATGCACAACGACCAATGGGAGGGCCAGGACTGGCGCTTTTCGCCTGGCAATTTGTATAGCAAAATTGTAAAGGTTTCCATCAGCCAGGATAAACACCAGTCGATAAAGTTAGAGACTGACAAGGTGATGCCGCCCGTCCCGGTACAGCCGGATACCAAATGGGTTAAACACATTAAAATAAAAAGCGAACTGTTAAGCAAATTCTGGGGACAACCTATTTATATCGGCGCTATCATCCTGCTGCCTAAAGGATATGATGAAAACCCGGATAAACACTACCCTACCATTTACCAGGAGGACCATTTTTCGTGGGGCGCGCCGTTTTGGTTTAGAGACGACCCGAAAAATGATTTTTACAAAGACTGGACATCTGACGGTTTCCCGGCCTTTATCGCCATAAAGCTGCAGCACCCTACCCCCTATTTCGACGACTCGTACGCCGTAAATACCGCCAATAACGGTCCGTACGGCGATGCGATCCACCAGGAACTGATACCCGAAATTGAAAAGCAGTTCCGTTGTATCAAAGAAGGCTGGGCGCGCCTTTTAACCGGAGGTTCTACCGGCGGCTGGGAGTCCTTTGCGCTGCAGGTATTTTATCCTGATTTTTACGGCGGCACCTGGTCGCTTTACCCCGATCCGCTTGATTTCAGGAATGTGGAAGGCATCAACATCTACGAAGATAAAAATGCCTTTTACAAACAGCACGAATGGTACAAAGTACCCACCATAAACACCCGCGACCACATAACCGGCGACGCTAAACTAACCCAGCAGCAGCGCAACACCATGGAACTGGTTAACGGAACCAAAGGGCGCTCGGGCGGGCAACTGGATATCTGGAGCGCCGTTTTTGGGCCCGTTGGCGACGATGGTTATTTTAAACCACTGTTTGATAAATCAACCGGCGTGATAGACACCTCGGTAGCCAGATACTGGAAGGAACATTACGACCTGCGTTATTACCTCGAAAAAAACTGGGCAACAGTGGGCCCCAAACTGGTTGGTAAGCTGAATGTTTATTGCGGCAGGATGGACGATTTCTTCCTCAACTTTGGTGTATATGATATGGAAGATTTCCTCACTAAAACAACCAATCCCTATTATGCCGGTTCATTCACTTACGGCGAACGCGACGGCCACGGCTGGCAGCCTTATTCAGACGGGCAGTTGATCCGTGTTATGGCAGAGTATTTGAAGAAACAGGGCCATTCGCTGTAGTTTGCAATAGGCAGTTTGCAGTGGGCTTACTGTAAACTGCCTACTCGGCTTTAAGACTATCCACCGCCCCTTTTCAACTAATCTCTAATCTCCAGTCTCTAATCACTAACCTACTCGCTCCTTAAACTCTTCACCGGGTTTGCCAAAGCTGCTTTTATGCTTTGATAACTTACCGTTAATAAAGTGATAGCTAGCGCGCCGATTGCTGCAATGGCGTATATCCACCAGGTAATTTCGGTGCGGTACTGGTAGCCCTGCAACCATTGATGCATAAAATACCAGGAAACAGGGCTGGCAATAAGCAATGAGATAATTACCAGCAGCACAAAATCTTTCGAGAGTAATTGCCATAAGTTGAATACCGTTGCGCCCAGTACTTTGCGCACGCCGATCTCTTTTATGCGTTGTTCGGCCATAAAGGAAGCCATGCCAAACAAGCCCAGGCAACTGATAAATATGGCCAAACCGGCAAAACAACTGGCTAATGCGCCGATTCGCTCTTCAGCAATAAATTTTTTCGCATATTCTTCGTCAATAAATTGAACGCTGAAAGAGGCCGATGGATCGTATTTTTTAAATATGGCCGTTATTTTGCTAACAGCGTCGTGCATGTTCACCAACGGGTTAACTTTTATATTAACATTTGATAAGTATTGCCCCCTTGGTAAATAGAAAAGGGTTGGGGTGATGGCACCGTATACCGATTGGCTGACCATATCTTTTACCACACCTATAATTTTAAACTTTCCGTTGCCGTTCCATTCCACTGTTTCGTCTATGGGATGCTTTAATCCCATAAATTTTGCGGCTGCCTCGTTGATCACAAAGCCCGAAGAATCGGAAACGAAAGCGGGGTTAAAATCGCGGCCGTCTTTAATTTTCCAATCAATTGTTTTACCAAAATCGGGAGTAACGGCGATGACGCTAAATTGCTCCTGCACGCCCGGGTTTCTACCTGGCCAATTAAAACCGCCTGCGCCAATGTACATGTCGGTTACCTGGCCTTGCGATTCGGCCACATCACTAACCACGCCGCTCGATAGCAAATCGTTTTTTAGCGACTGGTATTGTTTATTTACATCATCGGTTTGGAGCGCGATGTTTAATAAATTATTCCGGCTGTAGCCTACCGGGCGGTTTTTTGCGAACTGCACCTGCTGAAAAACCACAATGGTACCAATAATTAATACCACCGAAACGGCAAATTGTATCACCACCAAAACCTTACGCGGCAGCGCCGCCAAACGGCCAACCCTGAATGTACCTTTCAATACTTTTATAGGCTGAAACGACGATAAATATAAAGCGGGGTAACTACCGGCAATAAGCGCTGTAAATAAACTAAACGAAATACCCAAAGCCCAAAACGCCGGGCTATCCCATAAAATCCTTATTTTTTTATCGGCAAGCTGGTTAAACCCGGGCAGGCACAACCAAACAAGGGCCAGCGATAAAAAAAAAGCAATAAAGGCAATTAATAACGATTCGCTATAAAATTGAGCGATCAGTTGCCCGCGAAAAGAGCCAATAGCCTTGCGGATGCCCACTTCTTTAGCCCGCTTTTCGGAACGGGCAGTACTTAGGTTCATAAAATTGATGCAGGCCAGCAACAACACAAAAACACCGATAATACCGAACAGCCAAACGTACTGGATGCGGCCGCCAATATTAACGCCGTTTTTAAACTCGCCATACAAATACCATTTATTCATGGGATGAAGTAGCAGGTTTGAGCCAAAACGGACATCGCTGCTATGGGCGCCTTTAAGCGCGTTTAGCTTCAGGTATTTAATTTTAGCCGAAACCTGGGCCATATCGGCATTATCGGCAAGTTGTACAAACGTTTGGAACCAACTGTAGCCCCAGGGGTTGTTAAAGCGGGTGGCATAATGTTCGCTAATGGCCAGCATTTGCCACGGTGCAATAAAAGTAAGGTCGCCAAATGAGGAATTTTCGGGCAGATTTTCGTAAACGCCGGTAACTTTAGCGTTTAATTTTTTATCGATAACAATTACCTTATTTATTGGGTCGGCATCGCCAAAAATGGCTTTTGCAGTTGATTGGGAAAGTATAACCGATGCCGGGTCATTTAAACCGGATGAACCCTTTACCATTTTTATGGCCAGCATATCGGTAATGCCGGGCTCCATATAGTTTCCGCGTTTGACCACTTTTTTTTCGCCATAAGTTAGTATATGGTCGTCGGTATAGGATGCCCTTACTATATGTTTAAAACTATTGCCATAATTACTTTGTAATTCGGTGGCTAATGGCAACGCAGAGGAACCCCATGTTTGAATTTCGTTATTGATCAATTGATTGTCCATAACCACGGCGATGCGATCCCTGTTTTCGAATCCGGTATCATAAGATAACTCGTCCCATATCCATAACCCGATAAGGATAGCCACTGCCATGCCGACAGCCAACCCGCCAATATTAATTAAGGATGAAGCCTTATTTTTGACCAGGTTTCTCCACGCGATTTTTAAATAGTTTTTTATCATCGAAGAATCAATTAGTGGATTAGTGATTTAGCGAATTAGTGATTTTTTAACTGCCAACTGCTACTGCAAACTGCCAACTTTCTTATTCTGTCTTCAAACTCTTAACCGGGTTCATCAAAGCCGCCCTGATGGCTTGCGAACTTACCGTGATCAATGCCACAACAACAGCCAATAGCCCTGCCAGTGCGAACATCCACCAACTGAGCGGAACGCGGTAGGCAAATCCCTGTAAAAACAAATGAGTCATAGCATACCCTGCGATTGGGGTTGCAATAGCGAACGAAATGCCTACCAATACCAGGAAGTCCTTCGATAACAGCCCCACAATACCACTCACACTTGAACCCAATACCTTGCGGATACCTATTTCCTTTTTACGCTGCTCGGCGCTGAAAGCGGCTAAACCGAACAGGCCCAGGCAAGAAATCAGTATGGCGATGATGGTAAATGAATTGATGATCTGCGAAATAATAACCTCGCTTTCGTATTGCTTTTGTACCTCCTCATCAAGGAAAGCATATTGAAATGGCACGGATGGCATGTCTTTTTGCCAGATGGCCCCAACACTGCTCAAAAGCCTTTTATAATCGGTTGAACTGGCGGATACCACCATGCTCGACAGGTCGCTTGGGGCGTTATCATAAACCAGCATAAATGGTTTCACGCCATCGTGCAGCGAGTTATAGTTAAAGTCCTTCATCACGCCTTCAACCGTAACATAGGCGGCCGGCGCAACGCTGAATTTGGAGTAAAGACGTGCACCCTGGGCGGTTTGCGGGTTAAGGTTAAGCCGTTTCGCCAGGGTTTGATTGATCAGCACCTTGTTCGAGTCGCCGGGCATAAAATCCCTGCCGCTGATGAGTTTAATGCCGTTTGCCTTTACAAAATATTGGTCGCATGCAATGTTTTGCGCGTCGATAGCCGTCGCCATATTGCCACCTTCGGGATAAACCCCATGATCGTGCAGCACAAACTGGCTCAGGTAATTATCAGCGCTGGTAACATATTTTACGCCTGCCAATTGCCTTAAGTCGTTAGCCAGCGCAGGCATTTTGTTTTGCGCATCATTGGTGTAAAAGTTAAATACCAGCTTCTGGTTTTTATCAAAGCCGAGGTCTTTTGATTTAATATAATTAAGCTGACTATAAATGATGATGATACCCGTTATCATTACGATGGACAAAACAAACTGAAACACAACCAGCGATTTACGGATGCCTGTCGCCGATACCTTGTTGGAGAAATTCCCCTTGATCACTTTTATCGCTTCAAAAGCCGACAAATAAAACGCCGGGTAACTACCGGCCAATAAGCCGGTTACCAGGATAAGGCTACCCAGCATCAGCCAGAGGCGGTAGTCGGCAAAAAAAGTAAGGTGGATGTCGGCCCTTGTAATATTATTCAAATACGGCAGCAATACGTACAGCAGCGGCAAAGCGATAACCACCCCAATAAACGCCAGTAAAAACGATTCGCCCAAAAACTGTTTGATCAGGTCGTACTTTCCTGCGCCGATCACCTTGCGAACACCGACTTCTTTTGCGCGTTTTGATGCCCGCGCGGTGGACAAGTTCATGAAGTTGATGCAGGCGATTACCTGTATCATTACAGCGATGATCACCAGTATGAGCAGGAAAGAAGGACTAGCTGTTTTGGTGGGTTCTATTTCATAAGCCGACGTGGTATGGATCTCTGTAACATGCTGCAAATGCAATTGCTTGGTCATGCCCAGCGTTTTCAACCTGTCGCCTGCATGTTTATTTAAAAATGCCGGCAGCTTTTTTTCAAGCGCAAGCGGATTGGCTCCCTGGCGAAGTTTAACGTAAGCAAAAAGGAAATTATTCCCTGCCCATTCGGTAATACCGTCAATGGCGTTGCCCGTTTGGCCGCTTTTCATGGTGATGAACATATTGCCCTCGATGTGCGATTTTCCAAGGCTTTGGTCAACAACGCCGGTCACTTTAAAGTCGTGTTTACCATAGGCATCGTCGATATTAACCATTTTTCCAACGGCGCTTTCGCGACCGAAAAGTTTTTCGGCAACAGGCTTCAGCAATACAATATCATATGGATCGTCAAGCGCATGGGCAGCGTGCCCCTCCACAAAATTGTAAGTGAAAATATCAAAGAAGGTGGAGTCGACATATAAAGCGCCATTTTCATAATACGACTGCTCTTTATAACGCAGCAAATGTTCTTTGGCTCCCAAAATATCCGTTTCTACTACCCGTGTGTAGTTTTCCACCTCGGGGAATTCGCTTCTCATGGCCGGTGTTATCGGCGGCGATGAAGCGCCGCTGTGGTGCCGGTCGCCGGTGAGCACCAGGTCGGTGGTCAGGCGGTAAATCCGGTTGGCATCCTTATGCTGTTTGTCGTAACTGTATTGCTGTTGTACGTACAACAAAATATAAAGGCAGCACAGCGTGCCGGCAGCCAAACCAAAAATATTGATGAAGCTGAATGTTTTGTTTTTCAACAAAAAACGAAAGGCGGTTTTCAGATAGCTTTTTATCATTTTAGTTTATTAGTTCAATAGTTCATTGGGTTAATCTTTGCCTGTCATGCCAATGACATTTCTATTCCGTCCTCAAACTCTTCACCGGGTTTGCCAGCGCGGCTTTTATGGCCGTATAACCCACCGTTAGCCAGGCTATTATCAGCGCGCCCATTATGGTGGCCACAAAAAACCAAATCCCTATCATAATGCGATACGCGTATTGTTGCAGCCATTGATGCATAAAATACCAGGCCACCGGCGCTGCAATAAAAAATGCGATGGTGATGAGTATTGTAAACTCTTTTGACAACATTACAACAATATCCTTCACAGGCGCCCCAAGCACTTTACGGATGCCGATTTCTCTTTTGCGCTGCACCGCCATGAAAGATATAAGGCCGTAAAGCCCGAGGCACGAAATAAAAATAGCCAGCCCCGAAAATATTTTGTAAAGCTTCGACAATTGGTTTTCCTGCTTATAAGCATCAGCAATGGATTGATCTAAAAAACGGTATCCAAATGTATATTCTGGAAAATAGCGATTCCATATAGTTTCCATCGCGGGTACAATGGTTGTTGCCCGGCTTAGGTTTATTTTTATATTTACCAGCCCATATCCACTTTTCATGGTAGTCATCGCCACCGGAACGATCGGGTCGCGTAAAGAATTAACATGAAAATCCTTTACAACCCCTACTATTGGTAAGGTTTTCCCGTTAACCTTTATCAATTTTCCAATTGCGGCCTTTGCGTTTGGTAAGCCAAGCTTTTTCACTACGGTTTCGTTTACTACAAACTCGCGCATGGTATCCGAAGCATGATAAATCCTGCCTGCGGCGAGCTGCAAATGATATAAGCTGAAAAAACCGGTATCGGCATCATTGAAATTTGTAACCATTTCAGGCTCCTTTCCTTGATTTTCGGGTTTGCGCAAATCGGTATAATATCCGCCCCCGGAGGGAGAGGCCATGCTATAACTAAAATTTTGTATTCCCGGTAATTTTAAGAGATCGTTACGCAGAGATTCCATTTTCCTTATGACAAGGCTATCGTTCGGGAAACCTGCATTAATAATGGCCGTTTTATTAAATCCCAAATCCGCATTACGGAAATATTCCATCTGCGATGCCACTATTAATGTAGCGATGATGAGGGTTTGAGCAATTACAAATTGAAAAACAACTAATCCCCTGCGGAAAGAAATTCCCGTTTGCCGGTCTGCCCCTGCCGATCCCTTTAACACAGTAACTGATTTAAAACCCGACAACACCAATGCCGGATAAAAACCCGAAAATGCGGTAACAAGCACTAAAACAAGCAGCATAAATAAAAGTACTTTGCCGCTGTACAATACAGCTGCGGCTATATGAATATCCAGAAGGTTATTTATAAACGGGACGCAAATAAAAACTATACATGCTGCTACAATCAGCGCAAGCAGACTGGTTATCCCTGTTTCGCCAAAAAACTGCATCATTAATTGCAGCCTGTTCCCCCCTAAAACCTTACGTACCCCTACTTCTTTAGCGCGGTTAATAGCTTGCGCAGTAGTAAGGTTAATAAAATTTACACCAGCAATAACAAGTAAAAAAATCCCTATTGCCCCCAATGCGAATATCAGATCCTTACCGAATGTGCGCCCGCTAAAGTTTTCAAAACGTGAGTCGAAATGTATATCGCCCAACGATTGTGACCCAAGATTGTACGAAGGATTAATTGGCTTAATATGTTTATCCGTAAAAGCAAGCAGCAAACGGTCAAACTGCTCCTTAGTTTGGTTTTTTGCCAACTGTACAAAACACTGGTTATAATCGTTTAAGTTGCCCCAGCTGTTAAAATCTGTATAATTACGCATAGTTTCGTACGACAACACACCCTTTAAAGGGAAATCCGTATTCGCTGGAATGTCATTGAGGATACCGGTGACCTTAATATTTTGGCCGTCCATTTTTAGTGTTTTGCCTATGGCAGTTTTCCAATCACCAAAATATTTTGCAGCAATTTCTTTAGTAAGCAGGGCCGTATTAGGTGCCTTTAGCGCATCTTTTATATTACCTATGGCCAGTCCAAAATCAAATATTTTAAAAAATTGCGGTTCTGCAAAAAAAAGTCCGCTTCCTTCGTTAAACTTTTTTATAGCCGAACCACCAGCCGCAGGCACTATAACCTGTACGTTCCAGTCAGCCGCAATAAAAGCGGCATTGGTTAGTTGGGGAAGTTCGGCACGAAGCGTTGCGGTTACGGGTACGGCTACGCCGGTTCTATAATCCCTGTTTGCCGAATTTCTCCCAATACGCACAACCCTATAAATTCTATCTTTTTTTGTGTGAAACGTGTCGAAACTTTGCTCATACTGGATCACCAGGAATATTAACAGGAAAGCAGCGAAACCTACAGCGAGTCCTGCAATATTGACAATTGAATTAACTTTTCTTCTGCCCAGGTTTCTGAGCGCCGTTTTAAGATAGTTCTTTATCATACCTTTTGTTTATTAGTTTGATGGTTCATTAGTACTATCATATTTGCCATTTGGATCATAGGTTCCCTATGTTATTTAACGGGGTGTGGGTGTTCTATCTAATCCCAGATTTGTCAAATTTCATATCAATAGGCTAAGAAAATGCCAGTATTTTATCAAACTGAATACCAATTAGTTATGTAGATTTATTTTTGGCTTGAATGTACGTTTTTGATACAGTGGATGTACGTTTATGGATTGTCTGGACTAAGATGTGTAAGATTCGAGTATTATAGGATTTTTTTCCAAGAAAGCGGCTGAACATAGTAGTATGGAGATTTAAATCTTATCATCTTATAAATCCTACGAATCTAAGTTCAGACAACATTTTTATACCTTAGTTTTTTTTAAATCCCAATCCTCATGAAATATAAACTCTTAACGCTTGCTTTATTGATCGCCTCTGTTGCCTTCGGCCAAAAAGATGCCAAACTAACCGCCAAACTACAGGATGCCGTAAAGGGCTTTAACGGGCAGGTAGGTATTTATGTGCATAACCTAAAAACCGGAAGAACAGCCGCATTGAACGCCGATACCCTGTTCCCAACCGCCAGCATGGTAAAAGTGGGTATACAATGCGGGTTGATGGATAAGATAGATAAGGGAGAAATTCAGTATAACCAAAAAATAGTTTATCGCGATTCGCTTTTGTATAAGGGCGAGGATATTTTGGGATCGTTTAAGGATGGCGACACGATTGAGGTAAGCAAAGTTGCCCTGCTGATGATCACCATGAGCGATAATACCGCCAGTCTCTGGCTGCAGAAATTGGTGGGTACGGATTATATTAACAACTGGCTGGCCACCAACGGATTTAAAGTGTACCGCGACAACTCGCGCGCAACCGGCCGCGATGCCATGCACGCACGCTACGGCTGGGGCGTGACCACACCTTTTGAGATGTGCCGCATATTTACCATGATCCGCAATGGAGAAACAGTGAGCCCTGCAGCCAGCGAACGGATGTACCGCAATTTGGGCAGAATATTTTGGGACGATAAGGCTTTATCGCAAATACCGCCGTATGTCCACACCATATCCAAACAAGGCGCTGTGGATGAGTCCAAATCCGAAACCGTCCTGGTAAACGCACCGCATGGCGATTACGTATTTTCCATCATCACTAACAATGATAAAGACCAGCGCTGGACGGTGGACAATGAAGCCGATATGCTGATCCGGAAAGTTTCGGCCCTGCTGTATAACTATTTCGAACCGGATAATAAGTGGAAGCCTGCTGAGGGGATTGAGAAGTTTATGAAGGATGAATAGGGTGTTAGTTGATTAGAGAATGGAGATTAGAGATTAGTTTTTTGCGGTCGATGACTTAATGGCCAATTACGATCGCGTTGAGTATTTTATATTTTTTTACTAGTCGCGAGGCAAACTGCTGAAATGGTCTTTCGATAAAAATGCACATCAGGTAGCTTACCGCAATAGTTAAAATAAACGCCGACAGAAAAATATAAAGCGGGCTTAGCGTAAACCTGTTAGAGACCAGCGAGCCCATGGTTAGTAGTATCGGTACATGGATCAGGTAAAAGCTATATGATATATCTCCAAAAAAAGTAAAGATCCGGTGCTCCAAAAACCGGCTTATCGTTTTTCGGGCCAGTACGATGATGATTATTGCGCAACAACCTAAGGTAACCAGGTAATTACTGAAGGTATATTTTGAGTCGAATTTAAAACCCTGGATCAGCTTTAAAAACTCGTAGTTATTGTTGTACAGGAAGATGGAGATGAGGATCGACAAAATAACTACACCTCTACCCCATGACCTGATCCGGTTTATCAGTTGGTCTTTGTATTTCGCCATCAGTATTCCCGAATAAAACACATTGACCGCCCAGGTGCCGTGCTCATAAGTGAACCAGCCCAACACCAGCAGCAGCCCGATACTTAATGCCAAGCCGCCGCGCGAAACGATGATGATAAAAAAGGGCAGCAACAGGGACATTTTCATCTCAATAACCAGCGACCAGATAGGCGGGTCGATATGATTTACGTTAAAACCGGGGCCGATCATTAATAAAGTATGCCATATTTCTTTGGGTGTTTCGGCGTTCCAGTCCCAGGCCCAGAAGTTTTTTATCCAATCGGCATAAGGCGCTAAGCCATTTTTATCGAACAAAAATTGTTTTAGCAGTAGCGCTAATACGATAGCGAAAATATACGCAGGATAGATCCGCAAGATCCGCTTTGTATAAAACGCGGTTAACTTTAATGGTTTTCCGTTATCGATAAAAGGCAGGCTAAGCACAAAACACGGCGGCTTGTGCGTTAAATAAAATACCCAGGGGACTTGCCCGCAATAGCTTAAACTGCGGTAAATACATTTTCATCCCGATAAAATGCGTAAAAAAAACAGTAACTGCCGCCAATCCCCGCAAACTATCCAATTGCCTGTACCTGGTTTGGCCTGGAACAGCGGGTATTGTTTTTTCCATGTGAAAAATTGATTAGCGTTAAAAGCAGTCAGCTTATTAACCATACGCCGACCAGCTAAACATAGTTGCTTCCTGGTCAATTTGCCAATCTTAACTTATAAACCTAAATTAGAAAACCGGTTATCATCAAACACAAATGAAAAAATACGCCCTGGCACTGGCCACCTTAATCTGCATATTGTTTTTATCCAATAAACTGTTTGCCCAGGCAACGGAGGAAGGAAAATATTTTACCTCTTTCGACGGCACTAAAATATATTATGAGGTAAAAGGCGACGGCTACCCGGTTATCTTAATTCATGGGTTTTCGGGCACCGGGCAGGGCTGGAAAAGCTGCGCGGTTTATGGTGATCTGCTTAAAGCCGGTTATAAAGTTATCCTGATAGATCAGCGAGGTAATGGCCACTCGGATAAACCGCACATTGAAAGCGCCTACGCCAATGATGCCGAGGCGAAAGATATTATGGGGCTGATGAGCTTTTTAAATGCAAAACACTACGATGCCGTCGGCTATTCGCGCGGCTCTATTATAGCATCAAGGTTGCTGGTGCTCGATAAACGCCTGCACAAAGCAGTTATGGGTGGCATGGGCGACGCCTACACCAACCCGGACTGGCCCCGCCGCGTACACGCCTATCGTGCTTTGATGGGCGATACTACCCTGCATGATGTGGATGACATGATGAAATACATTTACAGCCAGCATTTTGATAACCTGGCCCTGGCTTACCAGCAAAAATACCAGCCGTCGACCAGTCCGGCGGAACTTGCGGCGGTAAAAATCCCCCTATTAATTATCAGGGGCACCGAAGACAAGGAAAACGGTTCGGAAACGGGCCTGAATAAACTTGTCCCAAATTCGGGCCTGGCATATGTGCCCGGGAACCACAATACCGCCATCCGCACACCGGAGTTTTCGGACGCAGTGATTAAATTTCTGAATAAGTAATCTTTGCAAAACTCTATCGGGCACATACCGTTTTTCAAATTAGTTCGTTTAGTATTTTCT
>Ga0206909_1068_pt1 | contig 22042 bp, 21 predicted proteins | sample Alteio_BWOrgHeat_76_FD_152943 | JGI IMG/M metagenome (GOLD analysis project Ga0206909, IMG submission 152943) | Enriched cells from forest soil in Barre Woods Harvard Forest LTER site, Petersham, Massachusetts, United States -... | ecosystem: Environmental > Terrestrial > Soil > Temperate forest >...
GTTGAGGCAACGACGGGCCGTGAACTTCACGCGGATAAAATGGAAATATGGTTCGATCAGGTCAATAAGCATATTAAAAAAGCGATCTGCACCGGCAATGTGAAAGTGGTCCAGGGGCCTGATGTCAGTTATGCGGACCAAATGGTCTATGAAGGCGATACTCAAGTCTTGACCATGACTGGCCGTCCTAAAATTGTTTTTGATACCGGAAGTACTAAAGGCAATGGGATGTTTCAACCCTTAGGCAAATAAAATGCGTTTATTGGAAGCAAAAAATTTAGTTAAAATTTATAATGGCCGTCGAGTCGTTGATGGGTTGAGCATTACGGTCGGCCGTTCAGAGATCGTGGGGCTCTTGGGGCCTAATGGAGCGGGCAAGACTACCAGTTTTTATATGGTCGTGGGTATTATCGCTCCTGAACAGGGGCAGGTGATCTTTGATCAGGATGATATCACTAAAAAGCCGATCCATGAGCGTTGCCGTTTAGGGATGGGGTATTTAGCGCAGGAAAGTTCTATTTTTCGAAAACTGACCGTCGAGCAGAATATCATGGCAGTTTTAGAGACATTAAATATAAGCCCTTCTGAACGCAAGCGCCGTTTGGAATCATTGCTGGAAGAATTGAATATTTCACATTTGGCACGTGCCAAGGCCTATACGCTTTCCGGTGGCGAGCGTCGCCGCCTGGAGATCACCAGGGCTTTGGTGACCAATCCTTCATTCCTGCTTTTGGATGAGCCGTTTTCCGGTATTGATCCGATCGTTGTGGCTGAAGCTCAGGAGATCATCAAGGACCTAAAAAAGAAGGGGCTTGGTATTTTATTGACAGACCATAATGTCCGTGAGACGCTGTCCATCACTGACCGGGCCTATCTTGTTGCCGATGGACGGGTGCTTATTTCCGGTACAGCCCAGGACCTGATCAATGATCCTAAGGCTCGTAAAATTTATTTGGGTGAGAAGTTTACAATGTAAGCATAACTGAAAGGGTAAGTCATGAAAGTTGAAGTTAAGAAAGTAGATGCGTTAAAACGTGAAATGAAATTTGAGATCCCTCGCGAGAAAGTTACCGAGGCTATGGATGCTGTTTATAGTGAAATTGGCAAACATGCCAAGGTCAAAGGTTTTCGTCCGGGCAAGGTGCCTCGTCATATTTTAGTCACTTCTCATGGCCAGTTAGCCAAGGATGAGACTATCAAGAAAATCATTCCCCAGGCGTACCATGACGGGGTCAGCCAGCATCAATTAAATCCTATTGATCTTCCTGAAATTACAGAGGTCAATCTGAAAGACGGTATATTGACGTTCACCGCCGTACTTGATATCCGTCCTGAAGTTGAGGTCAGTAAATATAAAGGTATTACCGTAGAACGTAAAAAGAGCGAAGTTTCAGAAGAAGAAGTATTAAAGACCCTGGAATTCTTTAAAAAAGGCCGTACGGACCAGGAAGTTACCATTGATGATAATTTTGCCAAGGGCATGGGATTCCCAAGCCTCGAAGAATTCAAAACAGCGCTTAAGCGTCAGCTGGAATTCGATCGTGACCGCAGCAATCGCATGGATGTTGAAAATCAAATAGTGGAAGAATTAATTAAAAATGCTAAACTGATGGTCCCTCAATCGCTGGTTAAGCGTCAGCTGCATCACCGCTTAAATGAAGCATTACGCCGTCTTCAAACCCAGGGTGCGAAGGAAGAAGAATTAAAGGCAAAGGAAGAAGAGCTCCGTACACAATTAGAGCCTGCAGTGGAGCGTGAAGTCAAAATTTATTTGATCTTAGAAGAGATCGCCAAGCTTGAAAATATAACCATCGCTGACCAGAACGAAAGTTTGCCAGGCAAGGTGATGGAGTTTTTATTGAAAGAAGCTAAGTGGGAAGACGCTAAGTAATTTATTATAAGGAGATCCCTAAATGGAAAAGTCCCAATTGTTGGTCCCGATGGTTGTTGAGAAAACAGGTCATGGCGAACGCGCTTATGATATTTTTTCCCGGCTTTTAAAAGAACGCATTGTTTTTTTAGGGACAGGTGTGGATGATCATGTCGCTAATTTGATCATTGCCCAGCTTTTGTTCCTGCAGTCTGAGGACAAAGAGAAAGACATCTATTTGTATATTAATTCTCCAGGCGGTTCTGTAACAGCAGGGTTGGCTATTTATGACACCATGCAATATGTTAAACCTGATGTCGTTACCTGTTGTATTGGACAGGCAGCGAGCATGGGGGCGGTATTATTGACCGCCGGTGCCAAGGGCAAGCGTTATGCGCTTCCTAATGCCCGTATCATGATCCATCAGCCTTGGGGCGGTGCACAGGGCACAGCCAGCGATATCCATATCCAGGCGCAGGAAATTTTACGGATGAAAGATGAGCTTAATAAAATTTTAGCCCATCATAGCGGCCAGCCTTTAGACAAGATCGTCAAGGATACTGACCGGGATTTCTTCATGTCTGCCCAGGAATCCAAAGATTATGGTTTAGTCGACGGTGTCATTGCCCATTTTGGTGAAGCAATTAAATAATAATTCTTAGAAAGGGATGTACCATGAAACGCAATTTGCTGTTAACTCCAGGGCCAACTCAAGTTCCTCCTCAACTCTGTGAAGTTTTAGGCCGGCCGATCATCCATCACCGCACGCCTCAATTTCAGGATAATATCAAGCAGGTGGTTGAGGGATTGAAAGAAGTTTTTCAGACCAAGAACGATGTCTATATTTTGACTTCTTCAGGTTCCGGGGCCATGGAGGCATCCGTCGTTAATTTACTTTCCGCCGGTGATAAGGCGATCGCTGTTGATGCTGGTAAATTTGGCGAACGCTGGGTAGAGCTCTGCCAGACCTATAAAGCAAATACCATTGTCCATAAAGTGCAGTGGGGCAAAGCGCCGACGGCTGCAGAAATCAAATCGTTGCTTGATGCTCATCCGGATACCAAGGCTGTTTTTATCACATTGGCAGAAACTTCAACCGGGGTGACCCCTGATGTTAAAGCTATCGGCGATGTTGTTAAGAATACTAAGGCTGTTTTGGTTGTTGATGCGGTCTCCGGTTTAGCTGTCCAGGAAATTAAAACGGATGAATGGCATTGTGATGTGGTCGTCTCAGGTTCACATAAGGGCTTGATGCTGCCGCCGGGATTAGCGTTCGTGACGGCTTCCCTCAAGGCTATTGAATTGATCAATAAGAGTACGACACCTCGTTATTATTTCGATCTGCGTGAATGCAAGAAAGCAATGGAGAAGGCGGATACTCCTTTTACACCAGCTATTGGTGTTATGATCGCTCTTGTCGAGAGCTTGAATATGATCAAAAAAGAAGGCTTGAATAATATGTTTGCGCGTTATGCGCATTTAGCCAAGGCTGTACGTGCCGGATGTGCGGCGATCGGATTGGAATTATTTCCTGACTCCTCATGTGCGACCAATGTATTGACTGCCGTTAAAGTCCCTGCCAATATCGACGGGGAGAAATTGACGAAGATCATGCGGGATACTTATGGCATTACATTTGCCGGCGGACAGGATAGCCTTAAGGGCAAGGTCATCCGCATGGCCCATATGGGTGCTTTGGATGAATACGATATCCTTACAGGTTTGGCTTGTTTGGAAAAAGTATTGCATCAAATGGGGCATAAATTTGAATTGGGTGCGGCTTTAACCGCAGCACAGAAATCTCTTAACGCTAAAGGATAAGGACAGGATATGTTTAAGATTTTGATCAGCGATAAATTGGAAAAAGAAGGGCTTGATATTTTAACGGCGGACAATCGTTTTACCGTTGATTGTAAATTTGGCATAACGGCAGATGAATTGCAAAAGATCATCAAGGATTATGATGGCCTGATCGTGCGTTCCGGCACACAGGTAACAGCACAGATCATCGAGGCTGCTGATAGATTAAAGGTGATCGGCCGTGCCGGTGTTGGTTTGGATAATGTGGACCTGCCGGCTGCGACGAAAAAAGGTATTGTTGCGATGAATACCCCGGCAGGTAATACCACATCAACCGCCGAGCAGACCATGAGCCTTATCATGTGCCTGTCACGTAATATCCCTCAAGCCGTTGCTTCTGTAAAGGCTGGAAAATGGGAACGTTCTAAATTTACAGGTGTGGAGTTATACGGCAAGACATTGGGTATTGTTGGTTTAGGCCGTATTGGATCGACGGTTGCCAAGATGGCCCAGGCTTTTGGGATGGTGATCTTAGGTTATGATCCTTATTTATCTGCGGAGATCGCCCAGAAAAATGGCATCAAATTAGTTGATCTCAATGAGATCTACAAGAATGCAGATTATATCACGGTGCATATTCCTAAAACGGATGAGACGACCGGTATGATAGGAGATGCTCAAATTGCTTTAATGAAAAAATCAGTGCGTTTGGTCAACTGTGCCCGCGGCGGTATCATTGATGAAGCTGCCTTGATCAAAGCGTTACAGGAAAAGCGTATTGCCGGTGCTGCTTTAGACGTTTATGATGTTGAGCCGCCGGATTTTCAATCGCCTCTTTTTAAATTGGATAATTGCATCACGACACCTCATCTGGGTGCATCTACGTCGGAAGCCCAATTAAATGTGGCCATTGAGATCGCTCATGCGGTTAAAGATGCCCTTTCAGGTGCCGGTATCCGTAATGCCGCTAATTTCCCATCATTGACATTGGAAGCTTACAAGGTCATCGAGCCTTATCTGACATTGGCAGGGCGTATGGGTAAATTTGCGGGCCAATTAGTGCAAGGGCGTATCAGCGAGGTAACGATCACTTATAGCGGTGCTCTTGCTCAGGAAAAAGTCACGGCCGTGACCATGGCCTTATCTCACGGGCTTTTGACCCCGGTCTTAGGGGAAGGTGTTAATACCATCAATGCGTTAAATATGATGAAAGAACGCGGTGTTAATATCAAGGAGATCATCTCCAATCAGGAAGGCGAATATGTCAACGCTATTGCCCTGGATATCACCACGGACAAAGAGCCGTTTTCACTGCTTGGTACATTATCCAGCAATAAACAGCCGCGCATTGTGAAGATCAATAATGTTTATGTGGAGACTGTCCCTCAAGGGCATATGTTGTTCATTAATAATAATGACAAACCTGGTATTGTTGGGGCTATCGGTACTTTGTTAGCTGCAGAGAATATCAATATTGCCGGTATTACATTAGGCCGCGAAAATCAGCAGGGGGTGGCCGTCAGCGTTGTGAATGTTGACAGTGAGATACCGGAATCCCTGATCGAAAAATTACGCGCGACCAAGAACATTCTTTTTGCCAAAGCCATAAAGGTGTAAATATAGACGATGAATGATCTTTTGCCAATTGCTTGCGGGGCAGGTTTGAGGGACGGCCTTAATCCTTGCATTTTTATGGCCTGTGCTGTTTTTATCGCCGGCGGGTTTTGGCTTAAGAAGAATTCTTTACGGGTCGGCTTCTTGTATTTTATTTTTGCATTGAGCTATGCTGCAGGCACCTTGATCTTTAATTTTGGGCCGGCTCAAATACTTGTTTTTCAAAAGAGTTTTATTTTTGCCGCCAAGGTCCTTTATTTTGTCTTAGGTGCTGGTTCTTTTATTTTAGGGGTCTTGTTTTTAAAGGACTGGTTTTCGTTAAATGGCGGGCTGCCTTCTGAAAATTTGACGGATGAAAAGATAAAGTCTTTCACGGCAAGCAGTTTTCCCGTGCGCCTGATGATCATTATCTTGGCGCTTGTTTTTAGCGCTTTTGCGACCCTTTGGCCCATTAATAATTACATGATGCTTTTGGGCAATGAAGCGCTCCTAAAAGGCCAATGGCAAATGATCATGCCGATCTTGCTGGGCTATGTTTTTATCAGCATGTGGCCGTTATGGTTTGTATGGTCATTTTTGAGTATCAGGAATTTACGGCCATCCTTATTAAAGATCGTTTGTTCTGCTGTTTTTTTCACAGCATCATCGGTGATGATATTGATATTCAAATAATCATTTGAGTTTTTAGCGGCATTGTGATACAAGAGAAGGCTTTGTAAAATCCAAAATTATCATAAGGACATATCATGAATTTAGTCGTTGTTGGCGCTCAATGGGGTGATGAAGGCAAGGGGAAGCTTATTGATATCCTCTCTGAAGGGGTGGATATCACGGTGCGTTATCAGGGCGGCAATAATGCCGGGCATACTGTTATCGTCGGTGATAAGGAATATATTTTTCATTTGATCCCTTCAGCCATTTTGCGCCCGAAAAAAGTTTGTGTCATCGGCAATGGGGTGGTCATTGATCCCAAAGCTATATTGGAAGAGATCGATGGCCTAAAGAAACGCGGTTTACCGATGACCGGGACACAGCTTAAGATCTCTGCCAATGCGCATGTGGTCATGCCGTATCACCGGGTGATGGACCAGCTGCGTGAAGGCAAGCGTGCTAATAAGATCGGCACCACAGGACGCGGCATTGGCCCTTGTTATTCTGATAAAGTTGGGCGTATGGGTATCCGTCTTATCGATCTTTTAAATCCCAAGGTGCTCAAAGCGAAATTAGCTGATAATCTTAACGAGAAAAATGACATTTTTGTAAAAGTGTACGGTTTTAAGAATTATGATTTTAGCGAAATCTATAAAGAATATTTAAAGTTCGGCCAGCGCCTGAAGCCTTATATTTGCGACACAGCCCTGTACCTGAACAAAGCCATCAAAGACAAGAAGAAGATCCTTTTTGAAGGCGCACAAGGGACATTCCTGGATATTGATTTTGGTACTTATCCCTTCGTCACATCGTCCAATGCTACCACCGGCGGCGTTTGTTCCGGTACAGGTGTGCCTCCGACCAAGATCGGGCAGGTGGTCGCGGCACTCAAGGCTTATTCTACCCGTGTCGGAGAGGGCCCTTTTCCGACGGAATTTGGTCGTGAGATGGATGAGTGTATCCGCAGCAAAGGCCATGAGTTTGGTTCGACGACCGGACGTCCCCGACGATGCGGATGGTTTGATGCGGTGCTGGCGCGCTATGCGGTGATCATTAATGGGGCGACACAGCTTGCGGTCATGAAGCTTGATGTTTTGGATGAGCTTGAAGAAATAGAGATAGCGACGGCGTATAAATATAAAGGCAAGACCTATAAAGATTACTCTCATGACCCGGATGTTTTGGCTAATGCCAAGCCTGTTTATGAAAAATGGCCTGGGTGGAAAACTTCCACCCGTGAGATACGCAAGTATAATAAGCTGCCTCTTGCAGCCCGTCGTTATATCGAGCGTTTGGAAGAACTATTAGAGGTCCCGATCAAGTATATTTCTGTGGGATCCAAACGGGACGAAATCATTATCCGCTAAGCCGAGCAAGGAACAGGGAATGTTCATTCGTTAAGAAGCTTGACTTTCATAAATGGCTGTGATAATTTGAGTTTTGAATATTTCGATACTAAATTTGAATAGTATAAACAGGAGGATTGTAATGCGTGCGAATAAAGTAATCATCATGAATATTTCTTTAGTCCTGGTGCTGGCACTTGGGCTTTCTGGTTGTACTGTTATCCTTCAAAAAGGGCGCCGTACGGATATCGAGAAGATCTCCAAGATGAAGAGCGATATGACTGAATTAGAGCGTGCCAAGGCTGAATTGGAAAAACGCCTTCAGGATGAGATCAACGATAAACAAGTCAAGGTGGAAATGCAGGATAAGGGCTTGGTCATCACCTTCGTCTCAGAAGTCTTGTTCGATTCCGGAAAAGCTAAATTACGTACGGATTCCTTTTCAAAATTGGATAAGGTTGCCGGCGTTTTAAACACGACCGTCGCTGATCTTAATGTAGGCGTTGAAGGCCATACCGATAACCGCCCGATCAAGAGGTCAGGCTGGAAATCCAATTGGGAATTATCCACGGCCCGTGCGCTCTCTGTACTGCATTATTTAAGTGATAAGAGTGTGGCTGAACCTCGCCTGGCAGCTATTGGTTATGGTGAATATAAGCCAGTCGCTTCGAATGACACTAAAGAAGGCCGTCAGAAAAATCGCCGTGTGGAAATTGTCATTCTTCCTAAAACTGAAACACAAAATAGTGATGCCGCGCCTGATCAGGCTCAATAGTTTAGGGATCCTCTCATGAAAGATATTATTTTGGTCCTGGCTTTATTAGCAGCGGTTGGCCTATCGGTCATCGTGATACGCTTCGCTGAAAAAGCAGACAAAGCCGGAAAAAGCCTGGAAGAAGAGCGTTATAGCCGTATGGTGGCTGAAGAAACTTTGCAGAAGAATGATGCTAAGTTAACGACCCTTCAGGAAGAATTGTCCGAAGATCAGGGGAAAATGTCCAAGATCCAGGACATCCTTGACCAGGAAAAAGGGATCAATTCAGACTTGAAGAAGCAGTATGATGAATTAAATGAAGCTAAAGCTAATTTAGAATCTAAATTGCAGACGGTGCTTCAACAAAAAGCTGCTTTGCAATCACAGGCCCAGGCATCTGTACCTGCCGCAGCAGCGCAGCCGGCTGCACCATCAGCTGCCTCTCCAGGGCATTGAAATTTTAAAATATAGGGGCTTTGACAATGCCCCGCCTTTGGCGGGGCTTTTTATTTAAGTTTATGGACAGACCTAAACTACCCCAACATGTAGCTATTATCATGGATGGCAATGGCCGTTGGGCCAAGGCCAGGGGGATGAGCCGTACTCAAGGGCATTTAGAAGGGGTCAAGCGGGTCGAGGAGATCATTAAATCTGCCAGTGATATTGGCATCAAATTCCTGACCATCTATGCTTTTTCGACGGAGAATTGGAGCAGGCCGCAGGATGAAGTGTCCATGATCATGCGGACATTCATCATGGTTTTGGGGCAAAAGGCTAAAGAGCTTGGCAAAAACGGTGTCTGTATCAATTTTATTGGCCGCCGTCAGGGAGTACCGGAAGAAGTATTAAAAGCCATGGATGAAGCAGCCCTGATGACAACGGGCAATACGGCCATGACGCTTAATATAGCGTTTAATTATGGCGCCAGGGCTGAGATCGTCGATGCCATTAAATCGATCGCTTCCAAGGTTGGTGAAGGCAAGATAAAAGCTGATGAGATCGATGAGAAGGTCATCAGCGCTCATTTATACACGAAAGGCCAGCCGGACCCTGATCTATTGATCCGCACCTCAGGGGAAGAGCGTATCAGCAATTTTTTGTTATGGCAGCTTTCTTATGCTGAATTATATTTTACGGAAAAGTGCTGGCCGGAATTCAATGAAGAACAGTTTTTAAAAGCGTTAGCTATTTATGCCCAGAGAGAGCGTCGCTGGGGCGGTATAAAGGTATAGGGAGTTTTTTTATGTCTTGGTCAAGGTTCATGTCCTCATCAATGATGATCGCTTTAACAGCCCTGGCTGTTATTAATAATTTTTTCTTTATCGTGGTGGTGGTGCTCTTGACGGCAGGCGGCCTTTATGAGTTCTTTTACATGGTCCGTAAAAAAGACGTCCCTATTTACAGTTATACGGGTATTTTTATAGGCGTTCTCATCCCTGTTTCTATTTTTACCCATTTTGAGCCCACGAAGAATTGGGAGCTTTTATTCATTGTTATAGGATTCCTGCTTATCTTGTTCATGCAATTTGCCCGTAAGGATAATCGTCACGCGATCTTAGGTTTGTCGACGACATTGTTCGGGGTCTTGTATGTGGCATGGTTCTTTAGTTTCCTGGTCAAGATCCGTTTGATGCTCCCCGGGACGGAAGGAATTAAATTATTGGCTTTTATCCTGCTGATCACTAAAGGCGCTGATATCGGGGCACTGCTCATTGGAAGCAGTTTTGGGAAACATCCTCTTTTACCGAAGGTCAGCCCTAATAAATCGGTGGAAGGTACACTTGGGGCGGTTTTGGTTTCTGCCTGCATAGCATTGGTCTTTCGTTCATTCTTGCCGCCTATCCTGAATTTACCATTTTGGCAGATATTTTTCATGGGAGCTTTTTTTGGCGGCTTGGGGCAGCTGGGCGACCTATCCGAATCTTTGATCAAGCGCGACTGCGGTGTCAAAGATTCCGGGAAATTCTTGCCCGGAATGGGCGGGGTTTTGGATGTTATTGACAGTTTGTTGTTCTCAGCACCGGCGTTTTATTTATATATGAGCTCCACACTCAATACATTGCAATAATGAAACCTTGCCGCATTGCCATTTTAGGATCGACCGGTTCCATAGGCCTTAATACATTAAAGGTCGTGGACCAAAATCCAGGGCGTTTTAGGGTCGTCGCGCTGACGGCATATAATAATTTTGAATTGCTGGAAGGCCAGATAAAGAAGTACAAACCTTCTCATGTGGCTGTAGGCCCTGAAGGCCTGGATCATTTTAAAAGTTCCGGCATCAAAGGGGTGAAGTTTTATCCCGTCGTTGATTGTGCAGAGATCGCCTCTTTGAAAGAAGTTGATACGGTTGTCTTGGCCATGAGTGGCACAGGCGCATTGATGCCGTTTTTGGCAGCTGTGCGTGCGGGCAAGACAGTGGCTCCTGCTAACAAAGAAGCCCTGGTCATTGCCGGTGACCTGATCATGAAGGAAGCGCGCAAGCATCAGGCGCGTATCATTCCGATCGATAGTGAGCAGAGCGCTATTTTTCAATGTTTAGAAGGGCAGCGCTCAAAACCCGTATCTGTTCACTTAACGGCCTCTGGCGGGCCTTTAAGGGAAGTACCGTCAAAAGATTTTAAGCGGATGACGCCCCGGGATATTTTGCGTCATCCTCGCTGGAAAATGGGCCCTAAGATCACCGTTGATTCCGCAACGCTGATGAATAAGGGTTTTGAAGTGATCGAGGCCAAGCATTTGTTTAATTTAGGCTGCGATCAAATTAAAGTCCTGGTCCATCCGGAAGCGATCATTCATTCCATGGTCGAGTTTGCAGACGGTTCTTTGCTGGCACAGTTAGGCGTAACGGATATGCGACTGCCTATTCAATACGCATTGACATATCCTGATCGCCTGCCGACGGGATTAAAGGACCTTGACCTGGCCCAATTGGGTTCTTTGAATTTCGAAAAGCCTGATCTAAAAAGATTCCCGTCGCTTGAGTTGGCCTTTGAAGCAGGCCGTTTAGCAGGCACCATGCCGGCTGTCCTTAATGCGGCGGATGAAGAAGTGGTGGAAGCATTCCTGAAGGGCAAAATAGGGTTCTTAAGTATTTATAAAGTCGTTGAAAAAGTGTTTTTACGCCATAGAATAGTAAAGAATCCGTCGTTAAAGGAAATATTAGAGGCGGATCAATGGGCGCGGGAAGAAGCTAAAAAAATTATGGAGCCCCGCCTGCGCTGTTAGCGCAAGCGGCGGGGTCCTGATAGGAAAAAATTATGTCATTTGTCATTTTCATATTTATATTAAGCATTTTGATCCTGGTCCACGAGTGGGGCCATTTTATCACCGCCCGTAAATGCGGCGTTAAGGTTGAACAATTTGCTTTAGGGTTTGGGCCAAAATTATTCGGCTGGATGCATGACGGTACTGAATTTTGCCTGTGCGCCATCCCTTTAGGCGGTTTTGTTAAAATGGCAGGGGATGAACGGGAGAAGTGTGCCGGCAGCAGCGACGAGTACTTTACCAAGTCGGCCGGGCAGCGGGCATTGATCATTTTAATGGGGCCGGTCGTCAATCTGATCTTAGCCTATGTATGCTTTTGGGTTGTCTTCATGATCGGCTATGTGGATATGGACCTGTCATCCCAACGTGTTGCTCCGATCGTGGGGCAAGTGCTGGATCATTCACCGGCACAGCAAGCTGGATTGAAATTGGGTGACAAGATCCTGAGCATCAATGGCCATCCTATCGGGCATTGGCTGGAGTTGCAGGATTTAATTACCGGTTCGACAGGAAATACTTTGGCGTTGACGGTAGAGCGTGCCCATCAGGATATTTCCATGACGATAACGCCTCAAGAAACCGACCAAAAAGATATTTTTGGCCGCGAGCATATCACACGGCGTATTGGGGTAGGGCCAATGCCTATTAATAATGCCAAGGACATTGTGGTCACCCGTTATGGGGTTGTTGAATCTTTCGGGAAGGCAGGCGAAGAATTATGGAGCATTACGGTCAAGACCTACAGCGCTCTTTATGAAATGGCGATCGGTGCACGCAGCCCCAAGGAAGCCATGGGTATTGTGGGCATGTTTTTTGTGATCAAATTTGCGTTGACCATCGGTTTTGCTTTTGTCCTGCATATCGTCGGGATCATCAGTGCGTCGCTGGCTATTTTTAATTTACTGCCTGTTATTCCTTTGGATGGAGGCCATTTGTTCCTGATCGGCCTGGAAAAATTACGCGGTAAAGCCTTGTCAATGAAGACGGACCAATTCATCGCCAGGACTGGGTTTACATTGATCATCATGCTGGCCTTATTCGTCTTTTATTCCGATTTTGAACGTATCGGTTTGATCGATAAGGTGGTTAAATTATACAAAGGAATGGGGCTTTAAACCGTCGAGGTGACCTATGGCTGTGTTCGAACAAAATGAGATCAAGGCCCGTATCCATCATTATCTGATTTCCAAGACTAATTTCCTGGAAGTCAAAGATAATATGAATGAAGACCAGCTGCGTTTATTTGTCGATAATGCCATTAATAAGCTTTGCCAGGAAACAAAATTAACGATCACGATGGAAGAAAAGATCCCGATCCTTCGTGAATTGGTTGCGTCCGTCGTCAGTTTGGGGCCATTGCGTCCTTTTATTGAGGACCCGACCATCACGGAGATCATGATCAATGGGGCTAAAGCAGTCTATATCCAGCGTGCCGGAAAGATCGAAAAGACAGCCGTTGTTTTTCCTAATAATGAAAATTTAATGCATACGATCCAAAAGATCCTGGCCGCATCTTCTTCCAGCCGGAGGGTGGATGAATCTTCCCCGTATGTGGATTTTTCCATGTCTGACGGGTCACGCGTGAATGTTATTTTGCCGCCTTGTTCATTGGTCGGGCCTGTGATGACGATCAGGAAATTTTCCCGTGACCTGACATCCATTGATGATCTTATGGAGCGCAAGACCCTTAATGCGCAGATGTCTTCATTTTTGATCTCGGCGATCAAGGCGAAATTAAATATTGTTTTCTGCGGTTCTACCGGAAGCGGTAAGACGACATTGCTTAATGTCTTGTCCAGTCATATTCCCGAGCATGAGCGCATCATTACGATTGAAGATACATCCGAACTTCGATTGATGCAGGAGCATGTTGTTTCCCTTCAGGCTAAAGCGGCTAACGTTGAAGGCAAGGGTGAGGTTACGATCCGCGACCTGTTTGTTAATTCTTTACGTATGCGGCCGGACCGTATCATCATCGGCGAGGTTCGCGGCCATGAGATCCTTGACCTGGTGCAGTCCATTGCGTCCGGGCATGCTGGGTCTTTGGCCATCGTGCACGCTGATTCACCCAAGGAATGCTTTAACCGTATGATCACCATGATGCTGATGTCTGGTATCCGTTTAAGCGGGGAACAGATACAGCAGCAGCTGGCAACGTCCATTGACCTGATCGTCTATGTTGAACTTTTTATGGATGGCATACGCAGGGTCACTAATATCACTGACCTGCGATGCGATAAGGAAACGGGTGTCAGTTCATTGTCGGATATTTTTACGTATAAGCAGGAGAAGGTCGATGATAAAGGGCGTGTCATTGGGGATTGGGTCATGAATAAACAAAAGCCATCCTTCTATGATAAATTTGTCAAACGCAATATTCAATTACCAGCAGGTTTTTTTCAATAAAGTGAGCCCTTATGTATTGGTCTAAATATTTTATTCCGACATTAAAAGAAGTCCCGACGGGTACAGAAGCGATCAGCCATCAATTGTCCCTGCGTGCGGGGCTCGTGCACATGCTGACATCAGGTGTGTATTCCTATCTGCCGCTGGGCCATAAAGTACTGGCCCGTGTGGAAAATATCATCCGTGAAGAGATGAATGCGATCGGCTGTCATGAATTATTGATGCCCGCACTTCATCCGATCGATATCTGGAAAAAAAGCGGGCGTGATGTTACTCTTAAAGAAGTGATGATCACTTTTGAAAATAAAAAAGGCCAGCGCATGTGCCTGGGGCCGACGCACGAAGAGATCATTACTGATCTGGCCAAGCATTTTGTCAAAAGTTATCGTCAGCTGCCGGTTACCTTGTACCAGATCCAGACTAAATTCAGGGACGAGATCCGTACCCGTTTTGGTATTGTCCGTGCCTGTGAATTTATCATGAAAGATGCGTATAGCTTTGACCGTGATGTGGCGGGCCTTCAGAAGAATTATGACCTGCAACTTCAGGCTTATAAGAAAATCTTTAAACGCTGCGGCTTGGATGTGATCGTCGTTGCCGCTGATAGCGGGGCCATGGGTGGGAGTGTTTCTCACGAATTCCTCGTTGCTGCACCTATTGGTGAAGATGCGGTATGGGTCAATAAGAATGATGGCCAGGTTATCAAAGACGAAGAAGGCAAAGCCCCTCAAGGCGATCAATGGGAGCGCAAGGTAGCTATTGAATTAGGCCATGTTTTTCAACTGGGGACAAAATATTCTGAAAGTTTAGGGGCACTTTTCCTCGATGAAAATGGTGAACAAAAGCCCATGATCATGGGTTGTTACGGGATAGGCGTCAGCCGTTTGATCGCTGCTGTCATTGAAGTGAATAATGATACGGGCGGCATCATGTGGCCCAAAGAAATTGCTCCTTTTGATGTGGAAATCCTGCCTGTACAGGCTTCTGATGAGATGGCGATGGGCTTGGCGAAAACATATTATGATGAGTTAAAGAGTGCTGGATTAGAAGTTCTTCTAGATGACCGTGATGAAAGTGCCGGACGTAAATTCAATGATGCTGATTTGATCGGTATCCCTTTACGTATTGTTCTTGGTAAACGTATGTTAGCTAATAATCAGGTAGAAATTAAAATCCGTCGTACTGGCCAGGTGATCGTTGTCGACAAAGATAAGGTTAAAGAAGAGATCTTAAAGTTATGGCAAGCATGACGCTCGAGGATATCCAGCAAAAGATCGAAGCACTGGCCAATAAAGTGTTTGAGGCTAAGGGCATGGATTTGATCGAATTAAAGGTCAGCGGGCATCCCAAGGATGTCCAGATCCAAATCACCGCGGATAAACCTTCTGGTGGTATTAATATACAGGAGTGTGCTATACTAAACAAATCTTTGGTAGCCGCAATTGAAGAAGAAAATGTATTACCTCCTGAGATTTTTTCCCTCGAATTATCTTCACCGGGATTAGACAGGCCGCTTGTAACGCGTAAAGATTTTATGCGGTTGATAGGCCAGGAGCTTTATTTTTGGTTGAGTGAAGCTGTTGCCGGGAAAAAAGAGATACAAGGAATATTGCTGGAAGTTGGAGAGTCGGAGCTTACGATCAATGCTCCGCGTCATCCAAAATTAGTTTTACCTTTGCCTTCGATCATTAAAGGCGTATTAGTCATTTGAAACAATAAACACAGAGAGGGTCAGTATGGACAGTGAATTGATGGTTATTTTAGAACAATTGGAACGGGATAAAGGCATTGATAAAGAAACACTGATCGCTGCCGTTGAAGCTGCTGTTGCTTCTGCAGCTAAAAAGATATGGACCCTTGATAAAGAAGTTGATGTTAAGGTAACCTTAGACCGTAAAACCGGGAAGATCAAGGCATGGGCTGCTGATGAAGAGATCCATTCCAGCGAATTTGGCCGTATTGCCGCCCAGACCGCCAAACAGGTTGTTATTCAAAAGATCCGTGAAGCGGAAAAAGATGTGGTCTTTGTGGAATACAATGCCCGTATCGGACAGATCATATCAGGGAGTGTTTATCGTTTTGAACGCGGGAATATCATTGTTGATCTAGGAAAAGCCGAAGCTCTCGTGCCTAAAAGCGAGCAGAGCAATAAGGAAGAATTCCGCCAGGGTGAACGTATCCGTGCCTATGTGCTGGAAGTGCGTCGCGAGAATCGCGGGCCTCAGATCATCCTTTCACGCGCCCATCCTAATTTTGTGAAACGCCTTTTTGAATTGGAAGTGCCTGAGATCTATGAAGGCATCATTGAAGTCAAGGCTATTGCCCGTGACGCCGGTGAGCGCACCAAGATCGCTGTTTATTCCAAGGATGAAAAGATCGATTGCGTGGGTGCCTGTGTCGGTATGCGCGGCAGCCGGGTCAAAAATATCGTCACTGAATTGCATGGTGAGAAAATTGATATCGTGCGCCATTCTGAAGACATTAAAGAATACATCCAGGCTGCTTTATCACCCGCAGAAATTTCACAGATGCAGTTGATTGCGGATGAAAAGAGAGTTAACATTATTGTAGACGAAGATCAATTGTCCCTGGCTATCGGTAAATATGGCCAGAATGTGCGTTTGGCCAGTAAACTAGTCGGCTGGGAATTAGATATTTATTCCGCCAAACAATGGGAAGAAAAACAAAAGACCTCTGATTCTGAGGGAATAATGACCAATATGTCTTCAAAGGATGCCACACCATCCGATGAGGATTCCAAAGAAGAAGAGGAACAGGAATAATATGCGCATAGCAGATTTAGCTAAAGAGCTGAAAATAAAAGAAGAGTATATCAACGATAAGATCAAATCATTGAAACTGCGTTCCAAAGAAGGCGGTGAAATGACTGCTGTCGTTGAAATGATCTTGCGTGATGCTTTGGCGGATGAAGGCATAGGCCAGAAAGTGGCTGATGAGCCGCAAGCGCCCAAGAAAACAGCTAAAAAAGCTAAATCGCCTGCTGCAAGCACGGATAAACCTAAGGCAAAGGCTGCTGAAACGAAGAAAAAATCCAAGCCTGCTCCTGCCAGAAAGAAAACAGCTCTTGAAGAAGATGATGAACCGGCAGTTGTTATTAAAGCCCCGGTGGCTCCCGTTATCGAAGTAGTAAAACCTCAGGAGATCAAGAAACCGGCACCCGTTGTCGAGCCTGTTGTAGTAACAAAAACAGAAGCGCCTAAACCTGAAGCTCCCAAGGTCGAAACTCCTAAAGTTGAAGCTGCTAAACCAGCTCTTCCTGTTATTGATGTCACTAAAATTGATATTCCTAAAGAAATTCTGCCGGTAGACCCTCTGAAGAAAAAAGCCCATTACAATGAGCCTTTTGTGGCGGTCAAGCCTTTGGCCAAGAAACGTAAAAGATTCGAGGATGCTGCAGGTGCCGGGCGTGGGAGGGACCATAAACCTTCTGCTTCCATTGCCGGAGCAGTGGTACCTGAAGCACAGCCTGCAGGCCCTCTTGTTGATATTGAATTGCCTATTCCCATCAGTGTTAAAGATTTTGCGGTGGGTATCAATCAGAAGATGAATGTGGTTTTAAAGAAACTCCTTAATATGGGTGTCTTTGCCAATATTAATCAGAACCTGGGTGAAGAGCTTGTCGGAAAATTAGCAACTTCTTTTGGTTTTAATGTTATCAAGAGCAAGACCCAGGAAGAAGAACTTATTGATGTTCATCAACAGCAAAAAGACGATCCGGCATCATTAAAGCCGCGTGCTCCTGTTGTTACATTCATGGGTCATGTTGACCATGGTAAGACATCCCTGCTTGACCGTATCCGTTCTGCCAAGGTTGCTGACAGCGAACATGGCGGGATCACCCAGCATATCGGCGCTTATTCCGTTAAATCGTCGAACGGCAGCAGTATTACATTTTTAGATACTCCCGGCCACGAAGCTTTTACAGCCATGCGTGCCCGTGGTGCCCATGTGACCGACGTGGTTGTCCTGGTTATTGCTGCTGACGACGGGGTCATGCCCCAGACTCAGGAAGCGATCGATCATGCCCGTGCGGCTAATGTGCCTATCGTGGTTGCTTTGAACAAAATTGATAAGAAGTCTGCTGACCCTGACCGCGTTAAAAAGCAATTGGCTGAACTTGATCTGATGTCGGAAGATTGGGGCGGTAAGATTGGAGTGGTGGGAGTTTCAGCGCTGACAGGTAAAGGTATTGATGATCTTTTAGACCGTATTCTATTAGAAGCAGAAGTGTTGGAATTGCGTGCTAATCCTAATAAGAAGGCATTAGGTATTGTCATCGAAGCCCATATGAGCAAAGGTAAGGGTGCTATTGCTTCCTTGATCGTGCAAAGTGGTACATTGCGCGAGGGGGATGCCATTGTTATCGGCCCTTTGCATGGTAAGGTCAAGGCCTTGTATGATGATCATGGCCGTTCTATCAAAGAAGCCGGGCCATCAATGCCGGTTGAGATCTTGGGCCTTTCAGAAGTTGCCAGCGCCGGTGAAATTTTTTATGCTGTCGAGAGCGATAAACGGGCCAAGGAAATTGCAGAGGTCCGTCAGGAAAAATTAAAGAATGAAAAGCTTTCAGGTACGGCGAAGGTTTCCCTGGAAGAATTGTATTCACAGATCCAGCAGGGTGAGATCAAAGAATTGCGTGTTGTGATCAAGGGTGACGTGCAGGGTTCCCTCGAAGCGCTCAAAGAATCCCTTGGGAAAATACCTTCGGATGAAGTTAAGCTGCGTTTTATTCATGTGGCAGTTGGTGATGTCAATGCATCGGATGTGGTATTAGCCCATGCCTCGAATGCTATTATCATCGCTTTTCATGTTGGGATCGATACCAAGGCACGTCAGGAATTGGATAAGAATCCAGTGGATGTGCGCGAATACCGTATCATCTACGACGCTGTTGAAGATTTAAGAAAAGGCCTGGAAGGGCTTTTGGCTCCCAAGCTCAAGAGGCATTTTATTGGGCGTGTGGAAGTACGCAATGTATTTAAATTAAGCAGCAAGGGGATCGTTGCCGGTTGTTATGTGCAAAAAGGCAAGGTGCGTAATAAGATCCAGGCTGAGGTTTTGCGTAACGGCGAAGTTGTCCATACGGGGCATATCAGTACGTTAAAGCGTTTTAAAGATGATGTCAAGGAAGTCACGGAAGGATTTGAATGCGGGATCACTGTTTCTCACTTTGATTCCATTGCCGTGGGCGACATCATTGAAGCCTACGATATCGAGTCGATCGCTCGTAGATTATAATACTTTATTGTAAGTGATGAATTTGTTCTTTTTGCTCCTGGCTTCGTTTTTTTAACGCCAAAAGTTTATCTGTTGTTTCGGTGGCTGAACAACTCGTTATGAATTTCTCTGGAAATTCATAACTCGAACAGTTCAGCCATCCTTCGGCCTAAAGCCTCAGGATTCCCTCAACAACAAAAACTTTTGGCTAAAAACGAACAGTCGCTAAAAGAACAAATTCATCACTTACAACATAGACATTTTCACTCACTGTTGCCTTTTGAATAGTATGACTAAAAAAGTTTTTTCAGCGATGCGTCCGACGGGTAAGCTGCACCTGGGTCATTTGTTGGGTGCGCTTCATAATTGGACGGCTTTGCAGGAAAGCTACCAGTGTATTTTTAGTATTGCTGACTGGCATGCGTTGATGGGTGAGTACGAGAACGCGCATGAGCTTCGTGGTTATGGGATCGACATGACCATGGATTGGATCGCTTGCGGCATTGATCCTAAGAAATCTATTCTTTACCTGCAGTCTGATGTTGTTGAGCATCTGGAATTACAGATGTTCTTATCTTGCCTAACTCCTTTAGGCTGGCTTGAACGTAATCCTACTTATAAAGAACAGCTGCGCGAAATCACATCCCGTGACCTGCAAACTTATGCTTTTTTAGGTTATCCTGTCTTGCAGGCTGCTGATATTCTTTTGTATAAAGCTGATGCTGTTCCCATTGGTGAAGACCAGCTTCCTCATTTGGAACTCTGCCGTGAAATTGCCCGGCGTTTTAATTCCATTTATAAAAAAGAAGTGTTTAATGACTGTAAAGCTATTTTGACTGAAACTCCGAGGCTCTTAGGCCTGGATAATCGTAAGATGAGCAAGAGTTACGGCAATACTATTAATTTGTCCGATAGCGAGAAGGAAGTTGAGACGAAGGTCGTCTCCATGATCACGGACCCCAAACGGATACGCAAATCTGACCCGGGCCATCCTGAAGAATGTAATGTGTATAGCTACTATCAGACTTTTGCCCCTCAAGAGGCTCCTGCGGCCCATGAATGGTGTTCTAAAGCACTTAAGGGTTGTGTGGATTGTAAGAAGAATTTGAGCGTTTCTATTAATAAAGAACTTGCTCCGATCAGGGAAAAAAGGGCAGGGTTGGAAAAAGATAAAGATATTATTAAAGATATACTCAAAGAAGGCGCTGCTAAAGCACGTGTCATTGCCCAAAAGACAATGGCTGAGGTGCGTGAGGCTGTTTATTAATATGAACTATAAGATCCATCTTGATAAATTTGAAGGGCCGCTTGATCTTTTGCTGTATTTGATCAAGAAGAATGATATTGATATCAAGGATATCCCTATTGCTGTCATTACCGATCAATATCTGGAATACATTGAGATGATGAAGATGCTGGACCTTGATATCGTGGGGGATTTTCTGGTCATGGCAGCGACCCTGATGCAGATCAAGTCCCGTATGCTTTTGCCGCCGGACCCATTGGCTGGCCCTGAAGCTGTGGATCCCCGTCAGGAATTGGTTGACCGCCTTAAAGAATATGAGCAGTTTAAAATGATCGCTGAAGGCCTTAAATCAAAAGAATTATTCCGTCAGAGCTTATTCGGACGCCTGGTTGATGAAGAAAAACTTAATGAGATCAAAGATGATGCCAAGGAAGTTTTGTTTGAGGCCACTCTTTTTGACCTGATCAATGCCTTGTCAGAAGCCTTAAAACATGTCCCTGAAAAGAAAGATTACCAGATCTCTCAGGAAGAATTCACGATCGAAGGCAAGATCCACACATTGCTGCACCTTTTGATCGAAACGCCGCGCATATCGATCATAGAGCTTTTTCGCCGTGCGACGAGTAAAACAGAAATGGTGTGTACCTTCGTTGCCATCCTGGAATTGACCCGCCAAAAAGAGATCATCATTGTTCAACACCGCCAATTTGAAGATATTGAGATCGTCCGTAATACCGCGAACGAAACACCTGCCGCCCCGGAGACTTTAGATGGACCCGAACCCCGAAATTAAAAGGCTCGTTTTAAATCAGGAAAGCGAAGAGGACCAGGTCGTTAGTTTATCTTTGCGCCCTGAACGGCTCACTGATTTCGTTGGGCAGCCGGACCTTGTCAAAGGATTACAAGTCGCTATCGCCGCTTCTAAAAAGCGCGGTGAACCCCTTGAGCATACGCTCTTTTCAGGGCCGCCTGGTTTAGGTAAGACTTCTTTGGCGCATATCATTGCCAATGAAATGAACAGCCGTATTACCATCACCTCAGGCCCGGCCATTGACCGTGCGGGGGATTTTATCGGCATCCTCACCAATTTGGAAAAAGGGGATGTGCTTTTTATTGATGAGATCCACAGGCTTTCAAAGACAGTGGAAGAATTTCTTTATCCTGCCATGGAAAATTTCAAGATCGATTTTATCGTCGATAAGGGCCCTTATGCCAAGACCATCAATTTTAATTTAAAACCTTTTACATTAATTGGAGCAACTACCCGTAGCGGTCTTTTAACGACCCCCTTAAGGGATAGATTTGGTATCTTTTATCATTTGGAATTTTATGGTGAGAATGACTTAAGCCGTATCGTATCGACTTCCGCAGGCAAGCTTAACGTGGAAATTGACCAGGATGCCTGCCATGCCATGGCCCAACGGGCTCGGGGTACGCCGCGTATCGCTAACAGGCTTTTGCGCCGCTGCCGTGATTATGCCCAGGTTAATTCAAACAAGAACCATATTGATCTAAAAGTGGTTGATGAAGCCATGCGCGCCTTAAGGATCGATGTGCAAGGACTTGATGAATTAGACAGGCGTTTATTGCTGCTTATGAAAACGCAATACAGCGGCGGGCCGGTGGGTATTGAAGCCTTGGCTGCCACGTTGAATGAAGAGACAGATACTATTGAAGATGTGATCGAACCGTATCTTTTAAAAGCCGGATTCTTGCGCCGTACTTCACGCGGCAGGGAATTGACTCCTTCGGCGTTAGAGCATATCAATACGTTTAATAAGAAGGCTTAAATAATGGGTGACTTAGGCAAGTCCATTATTGCTATAGGTGTCATTTTGATCATCGTTGGCATT
>Ga0206909_1069_pt1 | contig 21842 bp, 18 predicted proteins | sample Alteio_BWOrgHeat_76_FD_152943 | JGI IMG/M metagenome (GOLD analysis project Ga0206909, IMG submission 152943) | Enriched cells from forest soil in Barre Woods Harvard Forest LTER site, Petersham, Massachusetts, United States -... | ecosystem: Environmental > Terrestrial > Soil > Temperate forest >...
ATCCACTATCCGTCCCATAAACAATTTGGCGGGTTTAGCTGTCATGGAAGGCGGCAAGTCGATTTCCTTTCGGAACCATACTACGCCGTTGAGGCCGCGAATACCCTGGTCGGCCCAGTAGCCGGGCAGCCAGAAATTGTGCCAACCCTCCGCAATGTATGCAGTATCGTACCACTTTTGGGGGCCTGTTAGGCCTTTGTCAGTCAATTTATATGGCTTGCTTTCCAGTTTTTTTCTTTCGGCATCCTTCCTCAAAATATCGTTTAAAAAAGCGGTGTCTTTTAGCACTGTGAGGCGGTCGGCGTATTGGGAGATATTTTTAATCCCTTCTTCACTTATCCACGCCTGTATTGGCGTACCGCCGACGCTGGAGTTAATGATACCGATAGGGACATGATATTTATTGTACAACTGTTTGGCAAAAAAGAAAGTGGCGGCGCCAAAGCCAAGTACATTTTTAGGGTTTGCCGCCTCCCATTTGCCGGTCGGCAGGTCATCATGTACTTTGCTTATATCGGATACAGTCGAGATAAAAAAGTTCCGGATTTGTGGGTAATCGGCTTTGGCGATCTCTTCGGGATACCGCTCTTTGACCCGCTCCATGGGCAGCACCATGTTCGACTGGCCCGAGCAAAACCACACGTCGCCAATCAAAATGTCATGAATAACAATATGATTGCCGGCGCTGATATTCATGGAATACGGACCGCCGGCCTTTAACGCCGGAAGCGTAACCAGCCACCGGCCGTCTGCGGCGGTTATAGCCTTGTAAGTATGACGATCGAATTTAACGGCCACCTTTTCCCCGGGTTGGGCCCAGCCCCAGGCGTGGGTTTGCGTTTCCCTTTGCAGCACCATGCCATCACTTATCAATTGCGGCAAGCGAACCTGTGCCTTTGTCACGTGCGGCGCAAATAAAGCAGCACTTAATAAACCCGTTATTAAAAAGCTAAGTTTAAAGTTCATACAAAGCGGATGACAATTGGTATTACATACAAAACCTCCTCAAACGGCGTATGCTGTCGGGAAGTGATGTTTCCGGGTAAATATCGGAAAAAAGTTTACAATTGCAATCGATTGCAGAACTAAAAGGGTTCAGAGTCTCCAGTCGAAAGTCTTAAGTCGAAAAGGCGCATGACTGGCTCTCGACTTACGACTCAAGACTATTGACTTGCCCCTAAGCGGTAGCAACCAATTTACTCAGGCTGCGGTAAACGTAGGCATTAAAAATGTGCCTGCGGGCAAAGCGGCCCGGCGAATCGGCGTTGATCAGTTTGCGGTAAACCTCCTTTGGCACGTCGAAGTATTCATAAGTGTTGCCGTCGGCGAAATATATTTTAAGTACCTGTGCCTTGTATTCAAAATCAAGGATGCCGCTGTTGGCTGTGGTGTTACTGTATTCTGTGGCCGTTTGACTCAGCGTTTCGGGGGCAATGCTTACCAAAAAGTGGTAAGCTTCGATAATGGTTTTGCTTTTTTCCTCGGCTTCCAGTTTGGCTTCGGCGTTATCATGAAATTTGTCGGGGTGCCAGGTTTTCATCAAACTGCGGTAAACGGTTTTTAATTCCTGCAGTTCGGCGTCTTTGTTAACTTCTAAAAGTTTGCGGTAGTCTGTAATTTTTTTCATGTTATCAATTCGTTAACTTATTGTCGTTGAATTGATAGCGTATCCAATAATTACGCGCATGTTCAAGAAAATAATTTTGCAAAGGTACGCTTTTTTGATCAATAAAAAATGGTTTGGTTCAAAATGGGAAAAGTAGTGTGAGCCCATAGCCAGTGACCAGCTCAATCGACAGCGTACAGATTACCATCAGTCGAGCCAAAATAAATTACGCCGTCTTTAATAACCGGTGAGGAAGTAATGCACCCAAGCGAAAGGCCAAAATCTATCGGCCGCAACTTACCGCCGGCGCGTTGATTGGCGGCATCGATCTTGTCGTCATTAATCGTAAGGTCGGCGTTAAGGATCTGGTACTTATCCGCTTTCGCTCCGTCGGTTAAAAATGTCCATTTAATTTGCCCTGTATTGACATCCATCGCCATCAGCGTGCCGATAAAAGTGCCCTGGTAAACCGTATTACCTGCTACCGATGGCGACGCGAATGTCCCGGAGGGAATGTCTTGCTGGTAAATTACCTCGCCGGTGTTTTTGTCCAGCGCCGCAAACTTATTGCTGCTGCCCGACGAATAGATCAGTTTGTTGCCAAAAATAACCGGTGTAACGCTTACCCAACCATGGTCGTTGTATTTTTTCCATACCAAAGTGCCGTTTGTGGCCCTCAAAGCATAGACATACGAATCGCGGCAGCCAAAATACATCAAACTATCGCTCACTATCACCGAACCTGTTATACCGGTTTGGTTATGTTTATCCATATCAACGCCGGTTTCAAACTTCCAGATCTCTTTACCCGTATTGGCGTCCAGCGCGTGCATATAGGTATCCCAGCCGCCAAAGTAAACCATGCCATACGCCACTGCGGGCGACGAATGGATGATACCTTCTGTTTTAAAAGCCCATCCCTGTTTGCCGGTTTTAAGATCCAAAGCATACATATAGCCCGAACCCGAACCAAAATAGATCTTGTTGTTCGCAATTACCGGCGATGACAGCCAGAAGTCCCAGCGATCGACAAATAGCGAGTCGGCAGGTTCCTGCCCATGCAGGTGGCGTGCCGAAAAAAGCTTTTCGCCGGCGGTTTTAAATACCCATTTTTGTTTCCCCGTAATGGCATCCAGGGCATATAAATTACCGTCGTGGCTGCCGAAAATTAATAGACCGCCTGCTATCGCCGGCGACGAGTTAACTGCACCATCTGTTTTAAATTGCCACATTACCGCGCCCGAACGAAGATCCAGGCAATACATCACGCTGTCAGTGCTGCCAAAATAGACACGGTTGCCATTGATAGCAGGCGACGTGTGCACAAAACCTTTGGTTTTAAACTTCCACTTTAAATGGGGCGCATCAATAGGTTGCCCCGCCTGGTAGGTGCCCGAGTGCAGGGCATCGCCACGGAACATGGTGTAAACAGCATCACCCGGCAACGATTGGGCCCGGCATAAACTAAAATTTAGAAACAACGCAAAAACAGCGCAAGTGCGCAATACCAGTATTTTCATAATTGAAATTTTATGCCAAAGTAGATAACGAAACCCGGCAACCGCAGAAAAACCGCGTTCAATTGTGTTCAAAAAAGGTTCAATTTGGATGGCAGGGAGTTATAAGTCCGTTGAGAGGTCAGATGCCTGGTTGTGGGACGATAAATAGCAATTGCGTAAGCCGCCGGTAAAGGCGGGGGGTAGCAAACTGGCGTGTCTGACGGTCCCCGTTTTGGGATGGGCAGCCAAATAGACCACGAAGCCAATAAAACAGTAAAATAAGCCTCAATTTAAAATCGGTCACGACCAATAAAAACATAGCTTTGTATATTCATTCGGCGTACTTAGCCTGCAAATTATGGAAATAACCAAAACCGCTGCTTACACTTTTATAAAAAAGCTGTTTTTATTAACTTCGATCACACTTTTTGCAGTAGTTAATATTTTCGCGCAATCGCCGAAGATCAACTCATTCAGCCCGGCCAGCGGCCCGGTTGGTACAGCGGTAGTTATTACAGGTGCCGGGTTTAATTCAACAGCTGCAAATAACATTGTATTTTTTGGAGCTACAAGGGCGGCCGTAACCACTGCGAGCACAACCAGCCTTACGATTATTGTACCGGCAGGGGCAACTTATCTGCCCATATCGGTGTTAAATGGGGGCACAGGTTTAACCGGCTATTCGGATCAGCCATTTGTACAAACCTTTGCCCCAAATAAAGGGGCAATTACAAAAGCCGATTTTATGCCGCCGGTTACTTTTAATACCGGCGCAGCAAGTGAGGTCGTATCAGTGAACGACCTGGATGGCGATGGGAAGCCAGACCTTGTTTTGCTTCATGTCAACAATAATACGCTGTCTGTTTTGCGCAATACATCAGTAAAGGGTGCCATTAATGCCAATTCGTTTGCGGCACAGGTTGATTTTGCAACGGGCGAAGCGCCAGCATCCATGGCAGTTGGCGACCTGGACGGCGACGGTAAGCCCGATGTAGCCGTAGTTAACAGTGCGGACGGCACCATATCTGTCTTTCGCAACACGAGCACTATAGGATCAATCTCTTTTGCACCTGCGGTTACATTTGCAGAGCGCCCCGGTACCGGCGAAGTGGTAATTGGCGACATGGACGGCGATGGGAAGCCGGACCTTGTGTTGGTTTCTTCCGTTCATATCCAAGGCCAGGACCCCTCTGCCGATGTAATTACAATAGCTGTTTGCCGCAATACATCAGTAAAGGGTTCCATTGCCGCCGGCTCCTTTGCTCCGGGCGTTGCCATTTTTTCAAGCCAGGGGGGTACGGTTAAAATCGGTGATCTGGATGGCGACGGCAAACCTGATATCGTAATGGACCTTTTTTATTACGGCGAGGTTGCTATTTTCCGCAACACTTCAACCGCCGGTATCATTAATAGTAATTCCTTTGCGGCGCCGTTTTATTTTAGCACCCGCAATAATCAGCCGGAGATCGTTTTCCCGTTTAGCGTATCAATCGGCGACATGGATGGTGACGGAAAGCCCGACCTTGTTGTTGTTAACTCGGATTCGCAATATGCTAACATCGCCATTTTTCGCAGTACAAGCGTTATTGGCTCCATCTCTTTTGCCCCCCAGGTTGACTTTCCGACGAATGCCGGCTATCCCACTGTCGCAGCGATCGGAGACTTAGACGGCGACGGGAGGCCAGACATCGCTTTTATCAGGTATATTGATGAAGATACCATAACTGTTTTTCGTAACACGTCAACTAAAGGTTCTATAACAACCGGCTCTTTAGCGCCATACGTCAGATTTTCAATGGCCTACTCCCCCGGATATGGTAACGTTGCCATTGCCGATCTGGATGGCGACGGCAAGCCAGACCTTGTGGCAGCCATCGGCAGTTCATATGAAGGAGAAACCGTCGCGGTTTTGCAAAACGACCCTATATTACCCTTGAGTAACATTGCCACATTAAACGATCTCACTATAAGTAAAGGAACTTTAACGCCGGTGTTTGCAAGCGCAACGCTCAACTACACGGATACTGTTGCCAATGACGTAACCAGCGTAACCGTAACGCCTACTGTTTCCGATACCACTGCAAAAGTAACGGTTAATGGTGTTGCGGTAACCAGTGGAACTGCCTCAGGTGCAATACCACTCGCTGTAGGACCAAATACGATCACTGTTGTTGTTACCGCCCAGGACGGCACTACTATAAATACGTATACCATAACCGTTTACAAGAGCGAAGGGACAACCAGTATTTACGTCCCCAATGCATTTACACCCAATGGCGACGGAAAAAACGACATGGTGCATGTACATGGTGAAACCATACGAAGCCTTAAATTTTATATTTACGATCAATGGGGCGAGTTGCTGTTTACATCCAGCGATGTGCAAAACGGATGGGATGGTACATATAAAGGTAAAAAAGAGCCTGCCGGGGTATACGTGTATTATTTAAAGGCAACGCTGAACGATGGACGATCAGTCAATAAAAAAGGAACGATTACATTAATAAGATGAAAAAAGGCGCGCGTCACTTATTTTTACTTGTTGTGTTTATTGCAGCCCATTTTTGCGCCCGTGCGCAGCAGGTTTTTCCAAAATGGGTGGGAGACCTGGACAATGACGCCACTGGTTACTGCTCGCCAACAAATATGGCAATTGATAAACAAAACAATATTTACGTAACCGGGATTTTCACAGGGACCGTAGACTTTGACCCATCTACCGGAGTTAAAAACTTAAGTACTTCGGGCACCAATGTTTTTTTAGGTAAATACAAGTCGGACGGTACACTGCTATGGGTTGAAACGCTTGCCGGTGAACCTGGCAGCTCTGTGCTAGCCCATAGCCTGGCAGTTGATAAAGACGGCAATATTTCAGTTATAGGTACGCTTAATACCGACACAACAGATGTTGACCCGGGGCCAGGGGTATACAACCTGATTAATAAGAGCCTTTCTCACGTATTTGTATTACACCTGGATGCAAGCGGCAATTTTTTATGGGCCCGTTCAATAGGGTCAGGGAACGCCACGGGGGTAGCGGCGGATAGCCATGACAATGTTGTTATTACGGGTTTTTCCACAACTCAAATGACGATAGGGGATTCAACCTACACACCACCCCTAAATGGTGGATATGGTTTAATTATAAAATACAGTTTTGCTGGCGATTTGGTATGGTCAATTGCTATTAACAATAAGCAAAATAACCAATCACAATCTACGTTTGGCTGTAAGGTGGATGGAAATGACAATATTTTGGTTGATGGTACTTTCGGTTTCAGTTCTGGCGGCGCAGTCCCCGGTACTGTCAATTTTAACCCTTTAGGTACTGCCTATAATTTAACCGCCGGCAGCAAAAATGGCGCATACTTTTTAGCTAAATATTCTCCGGTCGGCGTTTTGCATTGGGTAAATGCGATAAATACGCCTAATATCGCGATGATATCCAGGATTGGTATCGACCTGGGAAATAACGTTTATTTTGGTGCAACATATCAAGACTCTGTCACTTTTGGTAATTCCACTGCCTTGCATGCAAGCAGTTATCAGCACGTTTGTGTAGCAAAATATTCATCCGCAGGTATCGTCCAGTTTGCCAAATCAACTCAAGGTACGGCAACAACCAACACCGGCGTTAGTGACATGGCAATTGATAATAGCGGTAATATTTATATAACCGGTGATTTTTCGGGAGGCAGTGTTAATTTTAATCCGAATCAAGGCACCCCTGAAAATGTTTCGGGGCACGGCAGATTTGATTTGTACGTTGCCAAATATGACTCAAATGGTAGCGGTGTTTACGCCTTTGGTTTGGGAAGCCCCAATTGTTTCGATACACAGGGCCTCGCCATCGCTATAGACAATAACAGTAATGTAAATATTGGAGGTACATTTTGCTCAACGATCAATTTCGACCCTAGCGGCTGTTCACCGGTCAGCCTGACGTCCACGAGTGGTGTTGGAGCCGACGGTTTCCTGGCCCAGTACTCATCGGCGGGCCTCACCAATAATATAATAACCCCACCAACCATAACCGGCTTTTGCACCAGCGGTACACCTGCGGCCATAACCGGCAGCACACCTTCTGGCGGTACAGGCGTGTATGCCTACCAATGGCAAAGTTCGGCCGACAGCCTTAATTTTACCAACATACCGGGAGCCGTTTCGATAAACTATACTCCGCCGCTGCTAACCGCAACCACTTTTTATCAGCGTATTGTTTCGGCAAATTGTTCAACCCCGTCAACCGGCAACGTGGTGGCCTTACGGATAAGCAGCCCGCCAGGTGCACCGCAAGCGGTTGGCGACACCAGTTGCGCGGGGGCAACAGCAACGCTTTCCATCACATCGCCCCAGGCTGGCTTAACTTACAAGTGGTACGCAACTGCCGCGGGCGATACATCGTTATTTACCGGCATTAGTTTTACCACCCCGCCTTTGAGTGCCACCACCACTTACTATGCCGAAGCGGATAATACCGGGTGCAGTTCGGCAACACGTACTGCCGCAACGGTTACTATTTTACCCTTACTAGCTGCGCCGGTGGTAACCGCCGGCCCGATAACCGGGACAAGTGTAACTTTTGAATGGGCCGCCGTTCCCGGTGCTACTGGCTACCAGATAAGCGTGGATAGTGGTAAAACTTTTTCGAGGCCCAGTTCAGGGGCGGGTGGGCTAATGACTACCGTTTCGGGATTGCAACCAGGCGATAGTGTATCTATCATCGTGCAGGCTATCGGCACTGTCCCTTGCCAGTTAAGCGCTGGTTCGGCCGCAATTAGCGCAACTATCCCGAAGAATGATGTAATTTACGTGCCCAACGCATTTACGCCTAATGGCGACGGAAAAAACGACCAGGTGCATGTACATGGCAAAACCATGCAAGGGTTTAAATTTTACATATACGATCAATGGGGTGAGTTGCTGTTTACGTCCAGCGATGTACAAAACGGATGGGATGGTACGTATAAAGGTAAAAAGGAGCCTGCGGGGGTTTACATTTATTATTTACAGGCAACCCTGAACGATGGACGATCAATAAATAAAAAAGGAACAATTACATTGATAAGGTGAAAAAAATTATACTGCTCATACTCGTATTTTTAACCGGCGCCATTGGCGACCTGAAAGCGCAGGTGGATCCGCATTTTTCGCAAATTTATGCCTACCCGCTATGGCTTAACCCGGCCCTAACCGGGGCGTTTGATGGCGATGCGCGTTTTACAGCCAATTTTAAAGATCAATGGACGGGTATAACCAACGGTTATCAAACCGGCGCGGTTTCCGGCGATATTAAGACGAGTGAGAAGGTAAGCCTGGGCCTCAATGTGATCAACCAGGTTGCCGGATCGGCCAACTACGATTATTTTGCTGCTTACGGCACATTTGGTTATTCCATCCCGGTTTCGTCCGACGGTACAAAAAAACTTCATTTTGGCCTGCAGGTCGGTTTTATCGAACGCAATTTTAACACAGGTATGCTGCAGTTTGATGACCAGTATAACCCCTTAATTGGTTACGACCCCAGTATAGCCAGCGGCGAAAACTTTACCGCAACCGATGCGGTGATATTTGATTCGGGCGCTGGGATCTATTATGATGATACCAATGCCGAGGATAAGGTAAAACTATTTGGAGGTGCCAGTATCTATCACATCAATGGCGCGCACGATCCATTTGCCGCCCCCGGCACCAAAACGGTGCTTCCCATCCGTTTTAATATCCATGGCGGGGTTAAAATAGCAGCATCCGAAAGCCTGGACATCACCCCCAATATCATATACGTTCGTCAGCAGCAAAACCAGATCAGGGCGGTTGATATTTATGCCGAGTTTAAAGCAAACGACGGGAACAGCCTGATATTAGGGACAATGTACCGCTTAGGCGATGCGGTTGTTGCCGAGGTTGGTTATCACATAAAAAGTACGGTAATAGGGATCAGTTATGATATCAATACCTCCCCGTTAAACAACGCGACTAACGGCCATGGCGGCCTCGAATTATCATTGAACTATATCTTCGGCAGTCATCCGGCTAATTCGTCCGGTTCTTCGCCGGGGTTTTAAACGGGCGGAGCGTACTAGCAAGTGTCCCCGCCCGTCTGCGCTTTTCGTCAGTTGCCTGGCTTTAATTAATTATTCAATACCCACCTGCCGGCAGGTTCAATATTTTTTTCCGATTGCTAAGCGGGCAGCCCTATTGCATTGGCGGTATTTACTTCGTAATAAGTCTCTTTACTGGTATCGCCCACTTTGCTGCGCAGGTAGCTGTCGAGGATGGCAATACTTTCGGCCTCCCAAACGCAGGTAGCTTCAGTCATGTCGGTATTTGGCAAGGCCTGTAAAACCCTTTGCACATTTGCTTCGGGCAGCTTGGGCAAACTGGCCTGCGCGGCTCCCCAAAAACTTTCGGGGTTGTTGATCTTGTGATTTACTAAAATGATCATGATAGTATAGTTTATATGGTTAAAAATTTAATCGGGCGATATGATCGACTTGATATTCATGGCGGTTATTTCCGTCAGCGGATCTTTTTTATAATAAGAATTGGTTAGCACGTACATAAAAACATCGGCCACAACCTTTAGCACCAGGAAAACGGTAAGGCTGGTGATATGCAGGAAAGCCGGGATTAAAATACATAGGTGCATAGGGATTACACGCAAGTACGGCGTAAAAAACATCCGGCCAATATCCACAGCCTTGTTCCTGTTTTGTATTTTATGCTGAATAAAATTAACCACCTGGAACAACACAAAAACCAGCAGGTAATATTTAAAAAAACTCCAGTTGACCAGGATTAACTTCGTCATGGTGATCAGGAAAAAAAAGTAGACAAAATGGAAAAAGCCGAAATGGAACAGGAAAAACCAGGCGGTAGCGTCCTTAACACTTTTTTCTTTTTCGGTTGAGTTTGCCGGGAGATCTTCCGAACCTACGCTGGGTGTTAATTCCGTCGAAAGGTCCACCGTTTTTGTTGTCAGCATGTCTACGAAATTAAAAAAGCCAAATATTACGCTCTGCGACCAGTAAAGCCATATAATGGTGGAGAAGATATCGGGGTTTTGCTCGTACCGGTAAACAAGATAGATGTTCGCTAGCAGCAAAATCCAAAATGAAGGGTCGGGCAATACTTTTTTCACTTCAGGTGTTGGGGATGATCGTTTATGTTTAATCGGGGTCCATCAAAAATATAAAGATCAAAATTGACGGATATACCGTTTTTGCGGTATATTGTAGGTTTGATACCTAGCCTGCTTGCGGAATTAAAGTTTCAAATAAGATGATTATCAATTACATATTTAAGCAAGCCGACCATGTTTTTGTGATTGGTTTTGCGGAGCATATTTTTGCGGTGTGTTTCAACCGTACGTTCGCTGATAAATAATTGATCGGCTATCTGCGCATTGCTGCGTTCCAATGCGATCAGCTTCAATATCTCCAGCTCGCGGCTTGTGAGCGAAGGCGTAGGTATTTGATATTGTTTGCTTTTTTCGGCTTTTGCATGTTCGGCTATTTTGGCCGATACCTCCGGCGAAAAATACAGGTTCCCTTTACCCACTTCGGCGATGGCATTCAGCAGGTCATAGTTATTTATATTTTTAAACAGGTAGGCAGATACACCTGCCTTTACCAGCTGTATGATATGCGTTATATCATCAAACATCGACAGGATGATGACTTTGACAGCCGGAAATTCTCTTTTTATTTTTAATGTAAGCTCAATGCCGTTCAGCCCGGGCATATTGATATCAATGATGGCGATGTTGGGCATGGTATTTTTAAGGTCTTGATAAAGGTCGAGCCCGTTAGCATAGGCACCAGATACCAGGATGTTATCCTGTTTATCAAACAGGGAACTCAGTCCATCTAAAAGGATCTGGTGATCATCAGCCAAAACTATTTTTATCTCACACATTTTGGGCTACTAAGGTTAAAGGTAACTCAATGGTATAGGTAACGCCTTTAGAGGGGATGGTATCAATTTGTAAGCTGCCGCCAATATAGGCAATACGCGATTGTATGTTTTTTAACCCCAGTCCCTTGCCGGTTTGCAAGAGCTTTTCCTTATCAAAACCTATACCATCATCATAAATCATTAATGTCAGGTCGGTAAAGTGGTTTACCATTTCGATATTAACGATGGTAGCGCCCGAGTGGCGGAATATATTGCTTATTATTTCCTGCATACCGCGGTATAGCATCAAGGTTGTGGTTTTGTCTAATTCAAGGCCATCGGTATTTATCCAGTTGGTGTGGATCGACACCTGGTTTTTATTGTTCATCCGGTTGATCAGTTCCTCAATAGCTTGTTGCAGGCTTTTGTTTAATATGGATGGCGGTACCATCGTGTGCGAGATATCCCGCACTTCGGTTATCGATTCATCAAGCATTTTTAAAGTCTCTTCATTCTTCCCGTTATCGTTTAACTCAACCTGCCGGCGTGCTGCGCACAGCATTTGCCCCACACCGTCGTGCAGTTCCCTGGCCAGGCGCTGGCGTTCATTTTCCTCCGCATCCATAATACCCTGCGACCGCAAACGTTGTTCCTCCAGCATAGCAGCATCAAACCGTGTTTGCTGTTTAAGCTTATACCTGTTATATAATAAATAAAATAAAATAATGATAAGTACAGTAATCGTCAGCAAGGCATAAATACCGATCCGGTTTCGGCTCAGCTTTATCAGCTGTGTCCTATTTTCCTCCTTCAGTAATTTATTTTGCTGCTCCTTTTTATTGGTTTCGTACTTTGTTTGTAATTCCTGCAGGGCCTTAGTGTTTTTTTCGCCTTCGAATTTTTGATTTAATTCGAGATATTTTGCCTGCGCCTGGTACGCCTCCCTGAATTTCATTTGCTGCTGGTAGGTTTGGGTGAGCATGCTGTAAGCATATATTTCGAGATCAGGGTATTTTAATTCGTGGGCCTTTGCGATGGCCAGGGCAAAAAATGGAGCAGCTTCGGCGGGCTTTTTTTCTTTAAGGTAAAGTTCGCCGATATTATTTATCGCTATAGCTTCGGCGGTTTTATCGCCCATTCCCTGGCGGAGCGCCTTGCTTTCGTTTAATACCTGTAGTGCCTTTGTAAATGATCCCCGTTCCGATAGCGCGGAGGATAGGTAGTCAAGGCTATAGGCCATCCCTACTTTATCTTTAAGTTTTTTGTACAAATTAAAGGCCGACTGAAAAGAGCTCACGGCACTATCTATCTTTCCGCTATCCATAAACATCAGGCCCCTGTTGTTTGTGGATGATGCCAACTGGTTTAAATTGTTTAGAGTTGCCGAATACGCAATTGATTTTTTGCTGACGCTGTCGGCATCTTTAAATGCTTTATTTTTTACATAAAAAACGCACATTTCGGCATATAGTTCTGCCAGCCCTTTTTTATCATTTATGCTATTGTACAACTTTTCCGACTCAAAATACCAGCGCAGGGCCTCCTTGTAATTGCCGGCAAGGTAATTGCCTTCGCCAAGCATCATTGCGCTTTCGCCGGCAAGCGCCGGTTGTTTATTAATTATGGCTTGTTTGTACGATGTATTTGCGAAAGAAATAACCTTTGCATAATCGCTGCTTTTGTAAGATCGTGCGGAATCAATTAGCCGCCTGCCGGTTTGTGCCGATACAGCAAGGCAGGCCCCAAAAAGCAACAATATAAAACTGCAGAAATATTTCATATAAAATATTAGGTGATGAAAGATACGGATAATCAACATATTACAATCGCTATATTAAAATATTTGCGATAGAAAAATACCGTATAAATGGTATTTTAATAATAAACTATTGCACTTAGTTTTATGAAACCTTTTCTACGGTGGTTACCGGGAAACAACATCGCTTATACAAAATTGCCGGTAGGCCCCGCCGGAGCATAATTCATAAACGTTAAACACGGAAATTCCCCTTAAACTCCGCGAAGAATAAATAAACAAAGCGTATCATAAACGCATCCGTATATTAAAAAATAAGGCAACCAAAACAATTATCAACATGAAAAAATCAATCCTGTTAATGGTACTATGCGTGTTAATATTCCCTTTTTTTAGCAAAGCGCAAACAGCCGATGCTTCAACGTTAGCAGACCAGACCAATAAATCGCTCGACATAGCAAGAAACATCTTAAAGGTTGCGGCAGGCTTGTCGGATGATTTTGCAGCGTATAAAGGTGATTTTATACAAAAAGATAACAGCGGCAATTCCTATTATGCGGTAAAAGGCTTCGAAATAGGCACCGACTCGCAATACGTCATCATGAGGGCAAACGGGGCATCAACATACGCTGCCATATTTGATCCGAAAGATGGCAACGATAATACCCCGACACTGGCCTTTGCCGCATTTACAGGTGGCATAATCACCATACGGCAAAACAACGATATTACCGTGGAGCAAGACGCAACCGCATCAACGGGCAGTACGCTAAAATATTACCTGAAAGCAAAAGATATTAAAATAGCCTCCTTTACTTTTGATACAGGGACAAAATCAGGTACCCTTTTAGTGGCGATACAATAATAAATATTGCCTTCCAGCCCGGTAATAATTGTCAGCTAACCTTCTTTATCCACGCGACGAAGGCTGTCCAGGATTTCGCCATCATAACTATCGTTTCCTTATCGGTGCGTTCACTGCAGTCGTTAAGCTTTTCGGCTTATTAAGTTTTGACAATTCCTTTTTTATTTGCTAGCTTTATTTTCAGATACACAAAACGTATCCACCTTATTGCAATGGAAATAAAATCAATAAATTCTGTAAAAATAATTTGCCGGCAATGGCTGAAAGGAGTTGGAGCTTAATATGGCGTACTCACTAACCTGGCTGCCAAAGGTACTGCAGGATGCAGGCCTGAAGGTTTCGGAATGCCCTGGATGGGAAACCCGCGGGCATGGCGACATGGGCAAAGTTTTGGGCGTGCTTTGCCATCATACGGCAACGCCGGGCAAAAAAGCCAATATGCCCACGCTCGATCTGCTGATCACCGGCCGGTCCGACTTGGCGGGCCCGCTGTCGCAACTTGGTTTGGGGCGGGATGGTACCTATTATATCGTAGCTGCCGGGCGGTGTTACCATGCGGGCGCAGGTTCGTTTCAAGGGATCACTGCCGGGAACAGCAGTTTTATTGGTATCGAGGCGGAAAATACCGGGGGCTCGGATGACCGTCCCTGGCCCGAGGTGCAAATGGATGCGTATCACCGGGGTGTGGCGGCCATATTAAAACATATTGGCAAAGGCGCCGAATTTTGCGCCGGCCATAAGGAATATGCCTTACCCATGGGCCGGAAAACGGACCCCAGTTTTGATATGGATCCCTTCCGGGCAACCGTTAGCGCCATTTTGCAAGGTGATACAATAACTATGCAGGCGTCCGCACCGGTACAACCGGCAACAAGGCCCACGCTTCGCCATGGATTGGAGAACGATGCGGCCATGGTTAAACTCGTACAGGCAAAAGTTGGCGTGCCGGCCGATGGCGTCTTCGGGCCAAATACACTGGCCGCGGTACGCGACTTCCAAACGGCCAATGGGGTTACCGCCGACGGCATTGTTGGACCGCAAACATGGGGACTGATCGGCTGAACTTACGGTTATTACCGCCCCCGCAAAGCGTTCCATTTCTGCACGCGGAACACCCGGAACGCTGTGAAACACGCTCATTATCAGCTGATTCACATTTAGGCTATCGGCAAATAGTTGATAATCAGTCGATATAAAATGCATTTTAAAGCCATGATTTGTCATGTTGAGCGATAGCGAAACATCTTCTACGCCTTGCACCCGTCGATTTATCGCGTGAAGAAGATCCTTCACTGCGTTCAGGATTACAAAAATGTTAAATTTTGTTCTTCCGAACACCCTATCGGCAAGGCATACTGACAAAACAGTGTCAGCACTTTAACGGTTGCAAACACTTAAATTTGTTGTAATCGTTCGGCGCTGCTAACCCTGGCCGCGTTTTAACTCACCTCCCGACCTTCGGTTGGCACCAGCCTTTTCCCCCTCTATACGCAGTAGAGAGGGGGTGGCCGAACGTAGTGAAGGTCGGGGGTGAGTCAACCCGCCATGCCCGCCATAAATAAAAACACCATGTCAACAACCCCTCCTTTTGAACGCCCGCCCGATATCGAACAGCTGCGCGCCGAGATCCGCGGCGAGACTTACCGCCCGGCTAAACGAAAAAACCGCGCGGAACGCGTGCCGCCCAGTCCCGAAGATTGTCATCGCCTGTTTACTGTTGAAGGCGGCAACCGCTGGATGGAACTGGCCCGGCGCCAGCCCGAAGCTAAAATGCTGCTGGGCGAACTGTGGCACCAGGGCGAACTCTGTATGCTGTTTGCCGATACCAATATCGGCAAATCGGTGCTGGCCGTGCAGATCGGCGAAAGCATAGCACGCGGGCAAAGTATTGCGTCTTTTACCTGCCAGGCGCCGCCCGGCCGGGTACTCTATATCGATTTCGAGCTGACGCAGTCCCAGTTTGGCCTGCGTTACAGCCAGGGCGACCAGGATCACCAGTTTTCGGATAATTTTTTCCGTGCCCAGTATAATTACCTCCCCGACCCGCCGACCAATGTCGACGAAAACGAGCTGCTGATCGCCGCCATCGAATATAAAATAAACCGGGTTAAGGCCACCGTGCTCATTATTGATAACATTACCTGCCTGCGTGGCGGCACCGAAAATTCGGCGGTGGCGCTTTCCCTGATGAAAAGCCTCAAAGCGCTAAAAACCGAGCACAACCTGTCCATCCTGGTACTGGCGCACACTCCCAAACGGCGCAACCCCACCCAGCCCATCAGCGCCGACGACCTGCACGGCAGCAAGCTGCTCGTCAACTTTGCCGACAGCGCCTTCGCCCTCGGCAAAAGCACCGCCGGCACCGATCTGTGCTACCTCAAACAGATCAAACAACGCAACACCGGTCAGCGTTACGGTGCCGGTAACGTATGCCTGTGCCGCATCCAAAAACCCGGCGCATTTTTACACTTTGAATTTGATGGCTACAGCGCCGAATACCCTCACCTGCTCACCCGCAACGCTGCCTACCGCCAGCAAATTGGCCATAAAGCTGCCGACCTCTCCGCCGCCGGGCTCAGTCAGCGCGAAATTGGCAGGCAGCTGGGCATAGGTTTGGCCACGGTTAACCGGCTTTTGAGATGTGCGGATATGGAAGAATGTGCTGATGGTCCAAGGACCAATGACGTAATGACCAATGACCAAAATGGAAGCGCAGATAAAGATGTGTGTGAATTTGCAGATGGCGAAGGGCGTGAAATTTTGCAGAAAAGTGAATTGACGGGGGATAAGGTATATAAAGTAACGCCAGTTAATACTATTGTGATGCAGGCATCGTGCCGCGAAAAGCTCGGTTGAACATGATTAAATTTAGACCTTTCGCCCTTGTTGGTGTTTTCACCAACAAGACCCGCATGCCGTAAGTTTAGACGGAGCCAGTCAAATAAGTTTCGGTTCATGCCAATTAAATTTTAGCATAATAAGTACATCGCTATTTATTAACTTAGCCTCATGGCCGAAATAAACTTTGATTATCATCCGCAATTTTTCACGGCAACCATACTGGAATGGAAGCACCTGTTGAAAGGCGATGATTATAAAGACATCATCATCGATAGTCTGCGATTCCTAAAAAATGAGAAAAGCATCGTGATCTATGGCTATGTGATCATGCCGAACCACATCCATCTGATCTGGCAGATTCAGGATGGCTATACACTCGACAAAATTCAAATGCGCTTTCTCAAGTTCACAGCCCAGCAAATGAAATTCAAGCTTCAAAAAGAAGATCCTTTAGCCCTTGAGCAATACCGCGTTAATGCCAAAGACAGGATGTACCAGTTTTGGGAACGAAATCCATTGAGTGTCGACCTGTGGACCCCTGCGATGTTCGACCAGAAGTTAGATTATATTCACAACAATCCTCTTCAGGAAAAATGGCATCTAGCCGAATTTCCCGAAGATTACAGATATTCGTCTGCCGGGTTTTATTTTACCGGGCATGATGAATTTGGGCTAATTACACAATTGGATTGAATGGTGGCTAGGCATTGCGGTTTGTTGGTGAAAACACCAACAAAGGCGGAAAAGATCCTTTAGCCCTTGAGCAATACCGCGTTAATGCCAAAGACAGGATGTACCAGTTTTGGGAACGAAATCCATTGAGTGTCGACCTGTGGACCCCCGCGGTGTTCGACCAGAAGTTAGATTATATTCACAGCAATCCTCTTCAGGAAAAATGGCATCTAGCCGAATTTCCGGAAGATTACAGGTATTCGTCTGCCGGGTTTTATTTTACCGGGCATGATGAATTTGGGCTAATTACACAATTGGATTGAATGGTGGCTAGGCATTGTGGTTTGTTGGTGAAAACACCAACAAAGGCGGAAAACTGCTACTACCACTTTTTAAACACACCCGCTATGGACAACAAATTGCCAATAGATTTGAATGAAAAAGTTTATATCCGAAATGCAGGCCTCGTGTTGTTGAATCCTTTTTTTACGACTTATTTTAACAGGCTGGGGATGCTGGAAAACGACCTTTTTATTAACCACGAAGCCCGGATGCGCGCCGTACACCTTTTGCAATACCTGGTTGACGGGGCCTCAGACAACCCCGAGCCGCTGCTTGTATTAAATAAGCTACTTTGCAGCATCCCCGTGGAAGAGCCGGTGATACCCGGCATAACCTTAACCGAACAGGAAAAAAGGGTGTCGGAGGAATTGCTAAACGCGGTTATCTCCCGGTGGGACAAGTTAAAAAACACCAGCGTCGCCGGTCTTCAGAACTCCTTTTTGCAACGCGACGGCGCGCTTTATTTCAAAGACGACGCCTGGCGCCTAAAAGTTGAGCCGCGGGGCTATGATGTGCTGCTGCAAACATTGCCATGGTCCATCGGCACAATAAAAACGCCCTTGAGGCATAACGTTTTATATGTAGAATGGATATAAACTTTCGCTGCCGCAAGCCTCCCGGCTTGTGGCCCGCATGCTAAGCAACCGCCATACAGGCTGAGCACGCACTAGTTTTCCAGTATTGCAGGACAGGCATAGTTTATTACCTGTCAGCGGGCCACAAGCCAGGAGGCTTGCGGCAGCGAAGGGGGGATGGCGGCTACCTGCCAGCGGGGCATTCTCGCGCTTGAAGGGGACATGGCGGCTACCTGTCAGCGGGGCACGAGTACGCCACCTCTTTTGGCCTGCGCGGCATACTCGCGCCAGAAGGGGACGAACCCGAAAAAGTTTATCACTATAAAATTCATTACCGCGCGTTTTTTCAAGGAGAGAAGGACATCGTGTCAGCCAAGCTGCTCGGTAAATTCATCTAACGTTCCACGCCCCCCAATTCTCGCGCGAGTATGCAGCGCTGGGTTGTGCGGATGTGTACTCGTGCGCCGGCGACAGGTAGCCGCTGTCACAGCATAGTTTATAATCTATCCGCGGCGCACGGGTACACGGCGCTTTTGGCCTGCGCTGCATACTCGAGCGAGATTGTGAGGAAGGCATATTTAAAAGGCCAAAGCCGCAACCACTAACCATCTCGCAATTAAGGACGGACAATTGCTAATTTATCACCACTATCAAACATTTCGGGCTTTAATTGTTATTTATAGTACATTCCTACTTCAATAGCGTACCGCTTAAGTTTCCACTCTCTTATTCTGCACATGTTTTATTAGGCTTAACAGAAAATTATGACTATTAAACGTGTTTTAATACTTGATGATAACGAGGCGATCCTGGACGTGGTGACGGAAGCATTGCGCTACGAAAACTACGAAGTACTTGACATTGCCTATGGTTATCAGTTGCTGGAAGCAGTGGCAGTTTTTTCACCGGACCTGATCCTGATGGATTACCGCCTTGCCGATACGAACGGCGGCGACCTTTGCCGGGCGCTTAAAAGCGACCCGGCCTACCGTTACATTCCGGTAATCATTTTCTCCGCTTATTTCAGCCCATCCGATGCGAATAACCCCGGAGGCTGCGATGGAATTTTATATAAACCTTTTGCCCTTGATGAGTTGCTCAACATCGTCCATTTGCATATTGAACCGGGTTACGCAAAACAAGTTGGTTAGCTGGCATTCAGCAAACAACCGAGTATTGTAACAGCTATCACAAAATAAAAATTCCGGGGCATTATGAAAAAAGAAAAATATATCCTGACGCTTTATATCGCCGGGCAAACGCAAATGGCGATGCGCGCCATCGAAAATATCAATAAGTATTGTGACGAACATTTGCGGGAAGGTTATGCATTGAACATAGTTGACCTTAAGAAACACCCGGAACTGGCCGCCAGCGAGCAAATCGTCGCGCTACCTGCCTTGATCAGGAAGTTGCCCGCGCCGATGCGAATACTTATAGGCGATCTTTCTGATAAAGAAAAGGTTTTGGTTGGCTTGAATATCAAGCCAGGTTAAACGTTGTTTAATGTCTACCCTTTATTGAAACGAGATGATTAATAATTGCCCGCCACAAAGTATGGTAATTTTTTACACAGCAATTATTCAATAAATTGTACCTTAGCTTTAACTAAAAATATGAAATCTATATTAGAACGAAATAATGTTAATGTGATCGGCAACGGACAACAGGTAATGCTGTTTGCCCATGGCTTTGGCTGCGACCAGCGATCCTGGCAATTTGTGGTCGATTCCTTCACGGACGACTATCGGGTCGTCCTTTTTGATTACGTCGGATCGGGTAAATCCGATCTTAGCCAATACAATTCTGCTAAGTACGGCCGGCTTGAAGGTTATGCACAGGATATCCTTGATGTTTGTGAGGCGCTTTCGCTGCGCGACGTGATCTTCGTGGGGCACTCTGTAAGCGCGATGATTGGTGCGCTCGCGTCGGTACGCGAACCGAAGTACTTTAAAAAACTGGTGTTCATTGGTCCTTCGCCGCGTTATTTGAATGACGAAGGTTATACCGGCGGATTTGAGCGTGCTGACCTGGAAAGCCTTTTTGAATTTATGGACAGTAATTACCTGGGCTGGTCGAGCACAATGGCGCCGGTAATTATGGGTAATGCCGGCCGACCTGAATTGGGCGCTTTTCTGACGAACAGTTTCTGCGCCACTGATCCCGAGGTAGCACGCGAGTTTGCCCGGGTTACCTTCTTTTCAGACAATCGTGCTGATCTGGCGAAGCTTACTATCGAAAGCCTCACCCTGCAGTGTGAGGAGGATATCATCGCCCCGCTGGCCGTTGGCGAATATGTGCAGGCCAATACGCCAAATAATGAACTGGTGATCCTGAAGGCGACCGGGCATTGCCCGCATATCAGCGAACCCCTCGAAACAATAAAGGCGATCAAAGCTTTCATATAGCGAAATGCAATGACAAGGGAAAACGCAAAGGAACTTTTAACGCATGTTATCGATCCGGAAACCTTGTACCATCAGGCGCCATGCGGGTACGTAACCTTTACACCCGACGGGACGATTATCAACATCAACCACACGTTATTAAACTGGTTGAGTTATACCGCAGATGAAGTGCTATACGAAAGGAAATTCGGCGACTTCTTATCCAAAGGCGGACAGATCCATTACGAAATGTTTTTTCGACCAATGCTTAACGTGAGCGGGAGCGTTAAGGAACTGAGTTATGAGTTAAAGACGAAACAGGGTGTTGTATTCCATGTGTTGTTTGGCGCGGTAGCGATCAGGGACCAAAATGGTCAGATAGTTGCGGTAAACGCTATTTTAACGGACAACACCGACCGCAAACACTATGAACAGGAATTACTGGTCGCCAGAAATCAGGCTGATAAAGAAAGACGCAACCTGCAATTTCTTGCCGACCTGACACCTGACCTGATCTGGACTACTACTTCCGAAGGAGAGATCGACTATATCAATGCCCGTTTTGCTGACTACTTCCAGGTGCCGGAACGAAAGTTTACGCAGGAACAGTTCGTAGCACGGATCCATCCGGAAGACCGAAACGGTTTTATAACCGCGTGGGCGGAAAAATTAAAGCGCGGAGAAAAATTATCTTATGATCTTCGGCTGGAAAACCATAGGGGCGAATACTGCTGGCATTTGATAAAATCCGTTCCCCATTATAACGATCAACAGCAAATACTCAAATGGTTCGGTTCATGACCGAATCACGATTTTATTATCGGCAGTGTAAGCCAAAAAGAACTTCCTTTGCCAAGGTCACTTTCTACGCCAACCAGGCCGCCGTGCCTTTTTATGATCTCCGCGCATATATACAGGCCCAAACCCAAGCCGCCATATTGGCTGCCACCACTATTGACGCGGTAGAACCTGTCGAATAAATGAGGGATTTTGTCTTGCGGTATGCCTGGGCCATTATCGGTAACGGAAACTTTTATTTCTTCTGCATTTTCGCTAAAACTGATAGACAAACGGCCACTATTGGGCGCATATTTGACGGCATTGTTAATATAATTTACCACAACCTGCTCTATTCGGCCTGCATCCGCGTAAACTCGCAATTGCGGATCGCCGTTAATTACAATCTCAAACACATGTTCCGTACGTACATACTGGCAACAGCTATCTATCAGTTCATAAAGGTTAAACCATTCTTTGTTCAGTCGTAACTGCCCGGCGGTTAGCTGACTTACATTTAAAAGCTCGCCCACCAGGGAATTAATTTTGTTGGCATTTTTATTAGCGCGGTCGATAAATTCGCTGAGCATAGGCGCAGAAGGCTTAGACTTGAGACGGTCCAGTAC
>Ga0206909_1070_pt1 | contig 21712 bp, 19 predicted proteins | sample Alteio_BWOrgHeat_76_FD_152943 | JGI IMG/M metagenome (GOLD analysis project Ga0206909, IMG submission 152943) | Enriched cells from forest soil in Barre Woods Harvard Forest LTER site, Petersham, Massachusetts, United States -... | ecosystem: Environmental > Terrestrial > Soil > Temperate forest >...
CGGATGTCATTGAATTGATGGATAAATTCGGGTTTCCAGGCATGAGGGTTTTATTATTTGCGTTTGGCGGGGACATTAGCGGCAATCCGCATGTGCCTGCCAATTATTCAGTCCATTGTGTCGCTTACACAGGCACGCATGACAATAATACGATCCAGGGATGGTACCATCAAGAGGCCAAGCCGCATGAGAAAGCCAATATTGCGCAGGTTTTACAAACAAAGTTTACACCTAAGGATTTGCATTGGACGATGATCGAAGTTTTGATGCGTTCCCGCGCCGAAACTGTTATTATCCCTATGGCTGATTTTTTAGGTTTAAGAGAAGAAGGGCGCATGAATACGCCGGCGACCAAGGTCAATAATTGGCAGTGGCGTTTAAAATCCAGCGCTTTAACATCCCGATTAAGCCAAAAGATCGCCCGCATTACTAAAAAAACAGACAGGAGCAGAGCGTAATATGAACAAATGGCAGGCAACATTGGTGATCATCTTAGGGTTAGCAGCGATTGTCGTGGGTACAAAAATTTATCTGGCACCTAAGAAAACCCAGCTCAATGTGGAAGAAGCCCGTGCCAAAGGCAATCCCCAGGCCAAGGTCAAGATCGTTGAATTTATCGATTTTCAATGCCCGGCGTGCGCCTACGGCATAAAACTTTTAAAGACATATGTTGGCCAGCATCCTAACGATATCTATTTGCAGGTGAAATATTTTCCTCTGACGAGCATTCATCATCATGCCACGATCAGCGCCCTTTACAGCGAATGCGCGGCACGCCAGGGAAAATTCTGGGCCCTGGATGACCTGATGATACTCCAGCAGAGCCAGTGGGCGCAATTGATCAGCCCCGACCCTGTTTTTCAATCCATGGCCGTTCAGGCAGGGATGAATATCGCTCAGTTAAATACCTGCCTGGACTCGGATGATGCGCGCAAGGTGATCAATGACGAGAAGTCCGTAGGCCAGTCTTTGGGGATCTCGTCCACACCGACCTATTTTGTCAATGGTAAAATGGTGGTGGGGGTAAAATCCCTGACGGACGAACTCAAAACGTATTTCTCCGATATTCAATAAAATCCTATGTACTCCATTCTTCGCCTCATTATCGGCATTATTTTTTTAGTTTCCAGCCTTGGAAAATTGTTGTCTCCTTACCAGAATTTTTTGTATGTGGTCCAGGCCCATCAGGTCCTGCCGTCATGGGGTGAGCTGCTAACGGCACAGCTTTTTCCATGGATCGAGTTGATCGTAGGCGTCTTTGTATTCTCGGGGTTATGGACCCCCTGGAGCCTTAGAGGAGCTGCGCTTTTGTTTGGTGTTTTTGTGGTGGTGGTAGGACAGGCCTTGCTAAGAGGTTTGCCGCTGGAGAATTGCGGATGCTTTGGCGAATGGGTCCATTTAAAACCACAGATGGTTATCCTGATGGACAGCGCTTGTCTTTTATTGACCTTATTTTTATTAAGCAGGATCTCAAGTGTTAAAAAATTCAGCCTGGATTCTTATTTTGACCGTACCCCTGCAAAAATTCAAAGCTAATATCCCGCAGTAGTTCCGTAATCCCTCCAAAACCTCCCTACGTGGCAGTATATATAAATATAGGGTATACTTTCTCTCAAAGGTGAAAACAAGGGCAAACCATGCTCATACCCTAAATATGAATAAATCTACATTTAAACAAATTAAAAAAGCTGTTTCTAGGGTCATTTTAGTGGCTTTTTTCAGCACCTCTGTCCAACTGCAGACGTATGCCTCTACTTTCGCCACCGAAGGAACAGGGAATATTGCCCAGGTCGATCCAATTCCCTTTATGCCAAAGCCTGGCGTTATGGTGCATTTAAGCCCTGAATATACTCCCGCGTATTTAAAAGGAATGGTCATTCATCCGGAGAATGCCCTTAAATTCGACTTTATTGTTTATAAAGGCGACCAAGTACTGACTGATGCCGAAAAGAGAATAGAGTACACCAAGCTCACCAAATACTTCTTGGCATCGCTGGCCATCCCTGATGATGATCAATGGGTAAATCTTTCACCTTATGAGAAAGACCGTATCATTAAGGATGACTTTGGCAAGACAGAAATGGGCCGGGATCTCTTATCTCAAGATTACATGCTCAAGCAAATCACTGCTTCTTTAATCTATCCGGAAGATAATTTGGGAAAGAAGTTTTGGGATAAGGTCTACGCGCAAGCTCAAGAGCAATACGGTACAAGCGATATTCCTGTTAATACTTTTAACAAGGTATGGATCCTGCCAGATGACGCGCTCATTTACGAAAAAGGAAATACAGCGTATGTCTTAAAAAATCATTTAAGGGTAATGCTGGAAGAAGATTATTTATCATTACAGAAGCATTCAGGCATTCAAAGTGTGGCCATAGACAATAAAACTCACGGCATCGCATCCAAAATTGTCCGTCAGATCGTGCTTCCTGAGTTAGAGCGTGAAGTTAATGAGGGAGAGAATTTTGCGGCTTTAAGGCAGATATACAGCGGAATGCTATTAGCAGCCTGGTATAAACGCGCGCTTAAAGAATCTTTATTAAGCAGGATCTATGCCAATAAGGCCAAGGTTAAAGGTATTGACCAGGATCCTAAGAGTAATGAAGAGATTTATCAGCAATATTTAAAAGCATACAAAAAGGGTGTATTCAATTTTATTAAAGAAGATGTCAATAAGTATACAAATGAGACGATCCCAAGGAAATATTTTTCGGGTGGGGCAGGAAGTTATAATGAAGCTCAATTAGTATTTCATGCTGATCCTGTTCATTTTATATCTTCAGTAGATCCTGCCCAAATCGCAGGAGGGCAGAGAGAATTAGGCAATGAGAATTTGTTCGAAGTGAATCTGGAAGGAGTGAATCCAGCAATGACGGCGTTGGATGTCAGGGGGCCCGAAAGAGCTTCGATAAATGAATTGCTGCATAAATTGACATTACAGAACCTTTCTTTAGATAATATAAAAGAAAGAAATGCAGCGGTAGAAATGATGAGGAATTTTCAGTCAGTTCTTATGGCTAAGGCAAGGGAATATAATACGAGTTTGATTGTGAGAAGGGGAAAGCCATTTGATAGAGGAATTTTTTTAGAAAAATCGAAGGAAATATTTGGAAATCAAGCCCTTCCCGATGGTGCTTTTGATCTTTTTGCAGCAATTATTTATAATGAAGATGGCCGTTTGCGTTTCGCGAGTACAATCGATTCCTTAACAAATCTTATTGAGAAAGATCAATTATTCCCGGAGCAACTGGGGATAAACCGGGTTGTAAAAGGCATGACGGATCAAGATGCCAATGTTTCAATTTTTGCCCCTGTTCCTGTGGAAAATGCCGGTGATCCTTTTGAGGGAATTGAACAGGTGAGAAAAAATGTGCAGAATCAGCTTAAGGGCAAGGTGGATGAGTATTTGAAATGGATCAATTGGAACCCAGATCATAGAAATTTGATTGTGGAAGCAATTACGTCGCTGTTAGAAGTTAAGGCCCAGGTAATCGAAAAAGGCGGAAAGAAATCTTATGATATTAAAGTAGAATCGGAATTTGCTGCAAGTACAGACAATGCAATGACACTGAAAAGTGTTCTTTGGGGGGCCATTATTTTACTTTCTGCTCCGCTTATTGAAGCGCCCGTCCATGCATTGAATGAAAGAATAGCCAGTATGAATGCTCCCCCCAAGATCAATGCATCACTAACGGCCCTGTTAGCCGATGCTGATGCTAAGATCAAAGATTTACAGAATATAGATAATGAAAACATTGAGAATAAGATCGATTTTGATGTGCAAATGGGCAAGTTTCGGCTCAAAGAGAAAGAACTTTTGCCGGTATTGTACAAATTACAACATGCTTATTTAAATGACTCGGTAGTAAGGCCGACGCCGGAACAATTTACACAAGAAATACGGAGCGTATGGATTGGGGAAGCTCTTAAAAAAATGTTTGATCGATATAGTCATGCAACGACCGATGAGCAAAAAAAATTATTCACAAAGAATATTAATGATATTGATGCGGAGATTCAAAGTCTTCAGATGACTGGAAATGACCAAGCAGGCGGCAAGTCTCTTGCGGAAGCTAATCACGCGATGACAAGTATAGGCAAGGAATATGGCGGTATAGACTTCAACTCCGCCAATTTACATTTGCAAATTAAACGCGATGGCCATGGTGTGCCTTTGCCTATTAGCCAGCAGGATCTGTCCCAAATTAATATTGATGGATTAGTGCCTGTTATTATTGATATTAGACCCGCCGCAAGCTTACCCATTTTTTCCCAGATTCAAAACACTGCCGCTTGACAAAATTAGCCGGAAGTATATGCTTTAATCGATGAAACAAATTACTTTTTTAGTGATGATGTTGATGGCTTTTACCGCGCACTCGTGGGGGGATATGGTCAAAGAACCGAATGTTGCTGGCGGATTTTATAGCGCTGATCCTAAAGAACTTTCTGATTCCATTGATTATCTGGAGCGTTCAGCCGGTTCTGTACCGACGGACCGTAAGGTCGCCATCGCCATCGCACCCCATGCCGGCTATCCTTATTCTGGCCCTGTAGCTGCGTACACTTACAAAGCCATTGCTCGTAATCACTACAAAACAATTGTCATCATCGGCCCCAGCCACTATTTTCCTTTTGAAGGTATTTCCGTTTGGCCTAGTGGAGGTTTTAAAACACCGTTAGGGATAGTTCCTGTGGATGAAGATTTTGCCGGAAAATTGTTGAAAGAAAATCCTAAATTCCAATATTTGCCTCAAGTTTTTGAGCGGGAACATTCCATTGAAGTCGAATTGCCATTCTTACAAAAGACATTCGATCATGTGAGCATTGTGCCTATCCTGATGGGGAACCCTGATCCTCAAGTCTGCCATGATCTGGCTGTTGCTTTGGATAAACTGATCGGCCAGCGCGACGATGTCCTCGTCCTGATCAGTTCCGATATGTCGCATTATTATACTTATGATGTGGCCAATCAAATGGATGCCCTGACGTTGAAGGCCATTGAGGACATTGACCCTAAAAGTTTTTTTGAAGGGAATATGGCTCGCAAAATGGAAATGTGCGGATTTGTGCCGGTGACTACGGCATTGATCTTAGCCCGCCTGCGTGGTATCCAACATGTGGAAGTTTTAAAGCATGCTAATTCCGGGGATACGTCGGGTGATAAGAGTAGGGTGGTTGGTTATTCGTCGGTGATTTTTTATTCCGATCTTTTAGATGCAAACAAGTCGCCAGAAGATCCAATAGGGGCTTTAAGCCTGCAGGAGAAAAAAGAGCTTTTGAGGATCGCCCGCAGCAGCATTGAAACATTTGTCAAAACCGGCAAGGCGCCGGATATCATGGTCAAGGATGCTAGGCTTAATGGAATCCAAGGCGCCTTTGTTACCATCACCAAGCACGGCGTATTGCGCGGCTGTATCGGCAATATCATCGGCCAGGAACCTTTATATCAAACCGTGCGGGATATGGCCATAGCGGCTGCTTCGCAAGATCCGCGGTTTACTCCGTTGACAGCCGCCGAATTAAAAGATATCGATCTTGAGATCTCTGTTCTTTCCCAACCTCGTCGTGTTAAAGATGCATCCCAGATCCAATTGGGCAAAGATGGTGTGATAGTCAGCCAAGGAGATCATCAGGGGGTCTTCCTGCCGCAAGTGGCATCTGAAACAGGCTGGAGCAAGGAAGAGTTCCTCTCGCAGCTATGCAGCCAAAAAGCGGGCCTGCCGCCTAATGCCTGGAAAGAACCGAACACGGCCCTTTATGTTTTTACCGCTGATGTCTTCTCAGAAAAAAATGAATAATCAAATCCGTAATAAGCTCATTTCGCTCGTCGTCGTCCTATGGCTGGCGGTTTTTTATTATGAATCGACATGCTATTACTATTTACAGCCTCTTTTTAATCGCGAATTACCCAAAATGAAATTCCTTTTCCCGCCGGCAGGATGGATCATGTTTTATAATGTGGGAGATGATTTTGGGTACGCAGAAGTCTACGGTGTTAAAAATGGCACACCTGAGCTGATCGACCCGCATCAAATCTTACAGACCCGCGCCATCGGCTATGATAATATAAACCGTAATGCATTGCTCACGGTACTGACGCCAGGGGAAGACCGGTCCTTTTGCCCATTTTTAAGACGCAAATTTCCTTATTTCGATAAGTTCGTCATCACCTACGTTGAGTATCCACACTTGGCCGAACAACCTTTTGAGAAGACACAGGCAGTTGTTTATACATGCGGAGAATAGAAATGGATTCCCGCTTTCGCGGGAATGACATACTACATAGAATATGAAAAATACCTGGAACACATTATTTTTGGAAGATCGCCCGTCTATCGGGTTGTCATTTTTTCGGATCTTTGTGGCTTTGACGGTGGGGCTGCATGTGATCCCGTCGTTCTTTCATTTGGATGATAATTACCTCTCAACGGCGTTTAAGGCACTTAACTCCACTTTTTTTCCGTTGGCTTTTATCAATTGGGTGCAGCAAAGCCCGGATGCCCTGGTCATTTTCTTCGTCTGGGCTTTTGTCATTACATGGTTTTGTTTTCTCATCGGTTTGTTTTCACAGATCAGCTGTATTTTGATGACGGCGTGCTGTTATTATTTTTATGCCCTTAATAGTTTTCATATCGGCACATTGTCGTGGGATATTTTGCTTGTTACCTTGTTCTTGATGTGCGTAACACCGTATCATGGGGATTATTTCTCGGTGGATGCATTGCGTCGCGGGGATACTGATGCCTGGCGGCGCACACGGCCGTTCTTTATCCAGCGGCTTTTGCAGCTGCAGACAGCATCCACGTTCTTTTTTACCGGCCTTTATAAGATCACCGGTGAAGGTAATTGGATCACAGGGAATCCTATTTATTATTTGATGAATTATCCTGTACAGGGGGTGACCAAGAATTTTATTTTAAAGGAATGGATGGCGGTGCATCCGCAGTTTTGTTATGTCACAGGACTGATGATCGTGGCGACGGAATTAACGTTGCCCTTTTTGCTTTTTATTCCTAAAACCAGAAGAGCGGCGATCGTGCTGGGATTATGCTGGCATGTCTTGCTTGTCCTGACACTGGATGTCCCGACGATCTTTTTATTTTTATTTCCAGCCCAGATGATGTTATTTATCCATCCGCAAAAAATAACAGACTGGATCGAATCCAAGCGGCGTATCAATGCGCAAAGCCCACGGCCTAAGGTGACCTATGATGGAGGCTGCGGTTTTTGCCGCTCCAGTGTAAGGGTTTTGCAAGTGATGGACCTCTGGAGCAAACTTGAATATATACCAGGCCCTAAGGGCTTAAGTGAAATGCGCCTTGATTTTCCAGATGGTAAAACATATGGAGGGTTTTTTGCTTTCCGGCGGCTGGTGTGGATATTGCCCATGCTTTATGTGATGATACCAATTGTTTATTTTCCAGGTGCTGGTATATTAGGGCCTTTAGTTTATCGATGGGTTGCCCGTAACCGTTATTTATTCCCTGTTTTTCATTCCTGTGCCAGTGGAAAGTGCCATCTATGATCTTAGCGCGCCATATTCCCAGAGTCATTTGGATACATACTATCCTGATCATTGCGATCGGCTTACTGGCGCTTTATAGTGCTTCGTTTAATAATAATGTGGTGAGTATTTCGGTGTTTTACGATCAGCTTTTTTGTGCCTGCCTGGGAATTTTGCTGATGTTTTTATTGAGCCGCGGGGACTATCGTAAATTCTTTGATGTGGCCTATATCGTATACGGCGTCAGCGTGGTTTTTTTGATCCTGGTATTGTTTATGGGGCGCCAAGCTTTGGGTGCCACCCGTTGGTTTTCAATAGGCGGTTTTAGTTTTCAGCCTTCTGAATTCAGCAAGCTCGCCGTCATATTCTTTCTAGGCCGCTATTTTTCACAGCGCCGGCCGCGATTATCTTTTGATTTTTCTACTTCCCTGCGTGAGATATGGGGGGATCTGGTCTGGCCCTTGATACTGATAGGCATTTCGATGGCGTTTATTTTTAAACAACCCGATCTGGGAACGGCCATTTTGGTCATGGGTATTTTTTTAGTGATGCTCTATGCCAGCGGTATCGCCCTTAGGCTTTACTTGGGGCTTCTGGGGGGCATCGCCTTATTGATGCCATTGGCGTGGCATTTTTTAAAATCGTATCAAAAAGACAGGCTTTTGGTTTTCCTTGATCCCAGCCGTGACCCTTTGGGTGCGGGGTATACCATTACCCAGTCAAAGATCGCGGTGGGTTCCGGTGAGCTTTTAGGCAAGGGCTGGCTTTCCGGTACACAGAATCAATTGAATTTCCTGCCGGAGAGACATACGGATTTTATTTTTTCCGTTATCGGCGAGGAATGGGGGCTTTTGGGCGGGATCGTTCTGATCTATTGTTACGGCATTATCATTTATTGCGGTTTTAAGATCGCCCGGCACAATAAGGACCCTTTCGGGCAATTGGTAGCTATCGGCATCGTCACTATTCTGGCTATGCAGGTCGTTATTAATATCGGCATGGTCATGGGGCTTTTGCCGGTCGTGGGGATCACACTGCCCTTGATCAGTTATGGCCGCACCTCTTTTATGGTTTTTGCTTTACTGATAGGATTTTTATTGAATTTGAGTAAAAAACGAACTATTTTTTGAAACCAGAACTGGACAATACAGGGTGTAGTCGGTATAGTAAAGAGCATGAGGCACTTTCGTAAAACAGTGAATAAGCAGCTTGGTGAGATCTTAGTTGAGCGTGGTGTCCTTTCGCGTGCCAAATTAGAAGAAGTGGTGGTTTTCCAAAAAGAAAAAGGCCTTTTATTTGGCGAGGCCTTGGTCGAGATGAAATTGGGCACCGAAGAAGACGTTGTACAAGCCCTGACCTGCCAGTATGGATTTCCTTATCTTCCTTTAGTCAATTACGAAATTGCCCCTGAAGTTGTTGCGACCGTCCCTGTCAATTTATGCAAACAGTATTGCTTAGTCCCTATTGATAAGATCGGCCGCAGTTTGACGTTAGCCATGGCCAATCCTTTGAATGTCCAGGCACTGGAAGAGGTAGAGAAGGTCACCGACTGTTCCGTGCAGACATTTGTCAGTACATCGACGGAAATTAAAAGTGCCATCAATCGCTATTACGAAACGCGCTGATGCAGCCCACACAAAATACTCTTAAAGAGATCCTTTTGCGGGACCAGCTTATAAGCCCTGAAGACCTCAATCGGGCCGTTGAAGAACAAGAGAGGTCCGGCGGGGAATTAAGCCGTATCCTGTTGAGGCTTAAACTGGTTGCCGAAGACCAGTTAAGTGTCGTCTTAAGTGAAGTCCTGCAGCTGCCTTTGATCAATTTGAATTTATTCCGGATAGATGCCTCCCTTTTAAAGTTGATCCCTAAAGAAACAGCGGAGAAACATCTGTTGATGCCCATCTCCAAGCTCAATGATCAATTGACCATTGCCATGGTCGACCCCTTGGACATGCTGACCATTGATAATATTAAAGCCATGACGTCGATGTCGGTCAGCGTTGTTTTGGCCAGGCCTAAAGAAATGAGGGCGGCGCTCGAACGCGGGTATGCCCACAATAATTCTTCGGACCTTGAAGAGATCTTCCAGGACATTAAAGATACGAAAGAGGCTGAAAGCCTGGAGCTGGTCAAAGACCATTCTCAATCCAATAAGAGGACAGTTGAAGATTTCAGTGAAGAAGCACCGATCATCACATTGACAAATACCATCATCCAGCAGGCGGTGATCGCCAAGGCCAGTGATGTGTTCATCGAGCCTATGGAAACATGCCTGCGCATCCGTTACCGCGTCGACGGGTTTATCAGGGAGATCGACCGCATGTCCAAGAGCCTGCATTTTCCGCTGATCTCCCGTATCAAGGTCATTTCAAGTTTGGATATTGCCGAACACCGCCTTCCGCAGGATGGGAGATTTAGGATCATCACCAAACAAAACAAGGAAGTGGATTTTCGTGTCAATGTACTTCCGACGGCCATGGGAGAAAAGATCGTTTTGCGTGTCCTGGACAAGAACCAGGATATGGCAGATATTGATAAGTTGGGCTTTGAGCCGGACGCCCTGGCGCGGTTAAAAGAGTGCTGCCATAAGCCTCATGGGCTTATCCTGGCTTGCGGCCCGACGGGAAGCGGTAAGACCACGACATTATATGCCATCCTTAAATATATCGATTCCCCGGGGCGGAATATCGTGACCGTCGAAGACCCTGTGGAATTCCAGATGAAAGGTTTTAACCAGGTCAATATCCGTTCTGAATTTGGCCTGTCTTTTCCAGCCGCATTGCGTTCCATTTTGCGCCAGGACCCTGATGTGATCCTCATCGGAGAGATCCGTGATTCGGAAACCCTGGACATTGCGGTCAAAGCAGCATTAACAGGGCATCTGGTAGTTTCATCCTTGCATACGACGACAGGCCCCGGTTCCATTACCCGCATGATCAATATGGGTGTTGAGCCGTTCTTGATCACATCCTCGTTGGCTGTCATTGTGGCCCAGCGCCTGGTGCGCCGCGTATGCCAGTCATGCCGTGAGGTGTACACCGTCACCGACGAAGTATCACAAGAATTCCACCTTAAAGAATTATTGCCGGAGCATAATGGGCAATTTTACAGGCCCCGCGGCTGCGATAAATGTTTGAATACCGGCTATAAGGGCCGTGTTGGTATCACCGAAACATTGGTCTTGACCAATAAGGTCAAAGAATTGATCCTGATCTCAGGCTCAGAGGCGGAGATCAAAAATGCCGCCCGTTCTCAAGGCATGAAAACGATGCGTGAGGATGCTGTGATCAAAGCATCCCAGGGATTAACGACATTGGAAGAAGTGATCCGTTTGACAGCACCTGATTAATAAATTATGGATACAACCCAGGAACGCATTTTAAAAACGCTTAAAAAGCTGCCTAACATCAATCCGGCGGATATTGACGCGTTGCTGGAAGTCCAGCAGGATAGCAAGATGAGCCTGGTCAAGACCTTGCTAAGGCAGGGCCTTGTTTCCGAGCAGGACCTCTTGATCCTTCTGATGCGTGAGCTTCATATCCCGTCCATTGACCTTACCAAATACCGTTTTGATGATCGTTTGAAAACTGTCCTCACTGAAAAGAGTGCGCGCCAGTATGTGGTCATGCCCTTATCCATGCTTGGCCAAACATTGACCGTGGCCATTGCTGATCCGTTAAATGTATTTGCCATCGACGACCTGCGCAACGTGACAGGCAAGGAGATCGAGATCGTCATTGCTCCTGAAACTCAGATCCTGCGGGTCATCGATCAATTTTACAATTCATCCCCGGCGCCGATGACGCACACCAGCCTGAATGCAGGGGGTAATAAAGGTTTTGAGATCTTACAGAACAATGACAGCCAGCCGGACAATGGGTCAGAACAGGATGAATCAGAGGCGCCGGTCATCCGTATGGTCAATCTGGTCATCAAGGAAGCATTGCGTCAACGGGCGTCGGATATTCACATAGAGCCGCAAGAGCTTGGGATGCGGGTGAGGTTTCGTATCGACGGTATATTGCAGGACATATTGACCATCCCCAAAGAAAGCAAGAATGCGGTCGGTGTACGTATTAAGCTGATGGCGAACCTGGACATCACCAACACTCAGACCCCGCAGGACGGGCGTTTCAAGATGAAGGTGGGGAAACAGGAAGTTGATTTCCGTTTGTCCATGCTTCCCACGACATTTGGCCAGAAGATCGTCATGCGGGTGCTTGATAAGAATAATCTTTCGATCGGTTTGTCTAAATTAGGGTTTTCAGCAAATGCCACGAAGGTGCTTGAAGAATCTATTTATAAGCCGTACGGGATGATCCTCGTGACGGGCCCCACCGGCAGCGGTAAATCAACGACATTGTATTCATTGATCAGCAAGTTAAATACGCCGGAAAGAAATATCATTACCATTGAAGAGCCCGTCGAATATTTAGTGGATGGGCTGACCCAGATCGAAGTTAAAGCAGATATAGGGCTTAATTTTGCTACAGGGCTGCGTGCTGTTTTACGCCAGTCGCCGGATGTGGTGATGGTGGGCGAGATCCGTGATGCAGAAACAGCGGATATTGCGATCAAGGCATCCCTTACAGGCCAGCTTGTCCTTTCAACATTGCATACCAATAGTGCTGCAGGCGCCGTGACCCGTTTGGTGGATATGGGCCTTGAGCCTTTTTTAGTGGCATCGAGTTTAGTCTTAGTATGTGCCCAGCGTCTATGCCGACGCATCTGTGATTCCTGCAAGAGGCCTGTGGATGTTCCGCCGGAACTTTTGCAAAGGATCCAGCACAGGATCAAAGCTGGTACTATTTTATATGAAGGCAAGGGCTGTGACCGCTGCCGGGGTACAGGTTATAAAGGACGTGTGGGTGTTACGGAAGTATTGCAGATCGATGATCACATCCGTGACATGCTCCTTAAAGGAAGTACGTCCATGGACATAACCCGCTATGCTCAGAAAAATCAGGGGATGAAATTGCTTTTTGATGATGTCGTTGATAAGATGTGTGCAGGGGAGACGACATTGACAGAAGTCTTTCGCGTTGCCTCAGAGGATGAATAGTCAAGGAGAGTTCTTATGGATGCGTATAAGGTTTTGTTGGGAGAGATCTTGATCCAGCGCAAAAGGATCACCCGTGAGCAATTGGACGCGGCACTTGATGTCCAAAAGCAAAAGGGCGGATTTGTCGGCGAGATCCTTGTCAATTTAGGGATCATCGATGAGCGTGATATTGTCGTGGCCCTGGTCATCCAGTGCGGCCTGCCGTATATTGCCGTCAATAAATACAAGATCGACCCTGCGATCGTGAATTTGATCCCTAAAGATATCGCTCAAAAAGAAAAAGTGATCGCTCTTGACCGTATCGGCGAGATCTTGAGTGTCGTCATGGTCAATCCTTTGACCGACGAGAAGAAAAGCGACCTGGAAAAATTGACCAAATGCAGCATTGCCACTTTTATTTCGACTAAAACCGAAATTGAAGAGGCCATTGCCCGCAATTATTGAGGGGACCATGCCAACATATAAATATAGCGCCCGTGATCAGGATGGGAAAAAGGTCGACGGCAGGATCTCTGCGGAAAGCGAATCGGTGATCATCGCCGAGCTGCGCAAGCGCAATTTGAGCATTTTAAGCGTTGCGGAAGAAAAAGAATCAGCCTTTAAGAAAGTTTCCAAGCCTAAAGGTGGGAAAAAAGTCAAGCCGGAAGACCTGGTCATCTTTACCCGTCAGTTTGCCACGATGATCGATGCGGGGATACCTATTTTGCAATCCCTGGAAGCGCTTAGTGAACAAACAGCGAACCCTACTTTTAAAATAGCTCTCGTTACTATCCGCGAAGATATCCAGGTGGGCAGCAGCCTTTCGAGCGCCTTTGCCAAGCATCCTAAGATCTTTGACCAGTTGTATGTGAATATGATCCGGGTGGGTGAAAGCGGCGGTATCTTGACCACCATCCTTGAGCGTGTGGCGATGTATCTGGAAAAAAGTGAACGGCTTCGTCAAAAAGTGCAGGGAGCGATGATCTATCCGACGGTGGTCGTGAGCATGGCGGTTTTGATCACGGTGGGATTGCTCGTGAAGGTTGTCCCTACATTTTCCCAAATTTATTCATCCCTGGGGCAGAAATTGCCGGCCATGACCCAGATGCTGATCGATTTTAGTAATCTGCTGCAGCATGACCTTATATTTCTCGTCGCTGGTGGTTTTGCCGCGGTATTTCTTTTTAATAAATATAAAAAGACGCCTGCCGGGCATATCCAGATAGATACATTGCTTTTAAAGATGCCGGTATTCGGAGATCTGATCTGCAAGGTTTCTGTCAGCCGTTTTTGCCGGACATTTGCGACATTAAGCCAGAGCGGTGTGCCTATCCTTGAATCGCTGGATATCGTCGGAAAAACGTGTGGCAACAGGGTGATCGAGATCCTCGTCGATGAGATCAAGGTCAGCGTCAAGGAAGGCAACAGCATTGCCGACCCGTTGTCTAAAAGCACCATTTTCCCGCTGATGGTCACCCGTATGATCTCCATCGGTGAAAAATCCGGGCAATTGGAAAAAATGTTATCCAAAGTAGCTGAATTTTATGACGACCAGGTAGATACGGCCGTTGAAGGCCTGACCAAACTGATCGAACCGCTGATCATTGCGTTTTTAGGGATCGTCGTCGGATTTATTGTTGTAGCGTTATTCTTGCCGATTTTAAACATGACATCAGCCATGAAATAGGACGATGAAATGATGAGATTATCCTCTGCTGTTATTTTAGGAATGATGCTTTTGCCGGGCAGCAGCTTTGCTCAAACCGACAATGTCACGATGGCCACCTCTGCATTGGGATCGGTGCTGGTTAATTTAAAACAGAGCGTCAGCAAATTATCGGTGCAGAACGATCAGCTGGCATCCAAAGATGATGCCATTAAACAGCAGATCGCACAGCTGCAGGCCCAACTGGGGCAGGCGCAGGCCCAGGGGGATGTTTTAAATAAGGCAGCAGATAAATTGCAGGAGAATAATCCCCGTCGTGCAAAACAGGTAGCAGAGCTTGAACAGGAGAATTTTGACCTGGATAACCGTATCCAGAAAGCCCAGGTGAGCATCAAAGCGATTGAGCAGGCCTTAGGGGCTGGCTATGTGGAAGACCAAAAATTGCTCCTGCAGCTTAAAAGTATGCAAAAGATACCCTCCTCTGGGGTGCCTGTTTTTGTCCAATCTTCTGGATCCCAAGCCGAAGCCCGCCGCCAAAAAGAAAAATTAAAATTAATGAAGATGATCTATGACAGCCAGCAGCGGCAAGAGGCCCTGCATGGAGCCATGTTGGATGTCCGGAAAAATGCGCCTGTTATTCCTGGTGCGACCGCCTTGGCTCATCAGCAATTATTAAAAGAACAGATCAAGGAGTTGCAGTCCCAAATAGCGGCGTATCCATCGGAGAGTTTTTCAGCAAATCCCGGGGCAGGCAGTCAATGGGATGATGATCAGCTGCGTCAATTGGGAGCAGAGTTGAAAGTTTTAGAACAGAATTATGCCCAGCTTAAAGGCCTGATGGAACAAATGACCAACAAAGCCCAGAGTAACAAAACAACGACGGTCGCCCAAAAGGTCGAAAGCGAAAAGTTGCAGGGCAGTATGGAAGATTTAAACCATCAGGGCGAGGCGCTTAGAGCGGATCTAGATGACTTACGTTCCCAAATGGTTGACCTCGACAAACGCAAATCCCACCTGGAAGTAATGATCCAACAATTACCGTAAAGTCGTGACAGGCACGACTTTTTTTGGTCGTCCCATAATCTGAGGCGTAAGAGTACATACATATTTTTCCTCAAGAAATTTGATGTATTCATTTGAACCAAAAACATATCCTTTATTTGTCGCTTTTCGGATGGTATCAATCTCTTGGTCCGGTTGTTTTTGATCTAAAAATCCTTTCCAATTATCTGCAGTAACGTATGGTTTAATATCTGCTAAATGGATAATATTATATTTTTTGCCCAAATGAAAATTAGCACTGGACCAAGGATAATCCCAGGCATATTTTACTAAATTAGCCCGTACAGGATTACATTCAACATATTTAATGGCTGCGGAAATATGACTGCCTTCAAGTAAACATGAATAAAATCGTTCTTGCCATAAATGACCATTGATACCGTTCTTTTTATGGTAATACAGTGAATATTGCTGGTGGGCACGGCAAAAGATTTGTGCTAGTGACTCTTGCTCTTGCGGTTTGATAATAAAATGTACGTGATTAGTCATCAAACAGAAAGCGTAGAGTTCGTTTTTATATTCTTTAGCATAATGGTCGATAAGTTTTAAGTAATAGGCACGATCTTGATGATCTTGGAAGACATTTTGGCGATAGTTACCGCGCTGGGTCACATGATGTAAATGTCCAGGTAGGACAAAACGGGCTTGCCTAGTCATAGTAATCTCAGGTAAATATTTTGGGGGAAATGATAAAAATATACTGCTGGTAAATCACGGGGGTAATTAAAATTATAAAACAACTATCTTTAATGTCAACTATTACTCTGATAGCGTGGAAAAAAAGTCGTGCCTGTCACGACTTTAGCCGTTACGACGTTAGTCCGACTTGAGTACAGCAGGCTGGTTGGGGTGGTTTAAGCATATTATGTACTAAATAGCCATCTGCATAATATTCATGATTACCATCTAACTCGGGATTATACACAACGGAATCTTTGATTATTTTGGATTTGATCTTTTCAAGACGCACAGGCCCGTTGATAGTGATAAGCATGTCACCGATCTTAAGCTGTTCTACTTTAATTTGAGGATGGTCCTGCATAGCTAAGGCAGGATTCATAGCTTTCCAGCCAGTGGCAGTTTTAAATACGTGGTTTTCCGTCACAAAGTACCGTCCACCGTTAAATGAATAGATCTTCCAGTCTCGTCTCGGCATGATATCAAATTTAACAATTGTATTGTGAGCGCCATCTGGACCTAAAAGGACATCACCGACTTTTAATCCCTCAATAGGCACTTTTTTGCCATTGGCAAGCAAGACCTTTGTTCCTGAGTAGAAGCATCCACCGCAGCCTGTGCACGATGGCCCGCTGCCGCAACCATTACCACCGCCGATAGCTGACCAGGGTGATGCGCAGCATACAGAAGGGGCAGAAGCATTTGACCCTGAAACCCAGATACATTGCCCGGTAGAATTGATATTGGAACAACTTGCCGTACTTGCTCCCCAGACAAGATCACACTGGATATCATTAAAGTCATGGTCTGCGTTATGGCCATTAGCGCCGCAATCATCATATCTAATGACCCATTCACTCGATGAGACATTGTAGATGGCGGTATTTGTGACGTTCCCATTATTGCAGTTAGGAGCTGTGCCATAGGCACTGACAGGAGGCGCACCAGAAGAATTTTGCGGCTCTACAAATGTCCCTATTGGGAATGCTTTTGAACTGCCATCAGCGAATACAACATGCATCTGACTGGTAATATTTGCATTCTGATTACAACAGATACTATAAACGGGCATACAATTACCCAGGGCATCCAGTATGCCTGAATTACAGTAGTATTGGCATTTTGTTTGGGTACAAGCCCCTTGAGTAGCCACGTAGGTCGGGGAATAGGCTTTGTCCAGATCATCGGTAGACCCTGGACAAGCGGTAGCTTGAGGGACACCGTTGATGGTGCTGACCGGGCCGCATGTCGGAAGGCCGCAAGAGGAATCAGCCTGGCATTCAACAGGGACATTAGGGCATTGGCTCGCTAAGATACGCTGGCCGTAATTACAATTACCTGCCGAAGGGGTTTGTCCTATAGGAGTAGTCCCGCAAGTTCCCGGGGAAAAGGTCGTACAGCAGCTATCGTCATCTTTGCAGGTAGAGAGCGGCGCGCCATCGCATCCTTGGATACTGCAGTCATGCTCAATAATACGCTGGCCAGGCCCGCACGAACCTTGATTGATATTAGAAGAGCTTCCGCAGTCTTTGGGGGTACTGGTACAGGTGCAATTGGTATCAATATGCGGGATAACACTGACAGGGGCTTGAATGGTGTTTTCTTCAAAGGAATCCTTGGTGCTGTCATTCCATAATTTAAAATGAGCATTGACCGAACGCAGGACATAAGGCCCCATGACGACTGTCCCCAAAATAACAAGGATAGCGATCATAGCGTATTCAATAATGGATTGGCCGTGTTTATTCATAATTTTATATCTATAGACAAAGTATAACCGAGAAAAGGCGCCTGTGCAAGTATGGTTTTATGCCGTAAAAAAATATGATATTCCTTATACTGCTTCTTTAATAATCTGTTAAAATGACTTTATGGATTATAAAAAATTATTTGACCAGTATTTGGTCTTGGTCAATCGTTTAATTCCCAAACCAGTGGCACCTCCTGTCATTGGTATTGATATCGGTACCTCTTCGATCAAGGCTGTAGAATTAGGGCACTCTGCCGGAGGTTTTGAGGTGCGGCATTGGGCGATCGAACCGTTGGTTGGCAATGATGCCAAGAGCGCCCTTAAAAAGATCGGCGAACGCCTGCATTTTGACCAGCAGCACCTGGTTTCTTCGGTTTTTGGCAAGGGGACATTGATCCGCTATGTTGACCTGCCCCGCATGCCTTTGGAAGATTTACGCAAATCCTATATTTATGACCTGGATAAATATTTCCCTTTTGACCCGAAAAGTATCTACACGGACTGTTCCATTTTAGACCCCGACGGCAAAGATAAGAAAATGCTGGTATTGATGGCTGCCGTTAAAAAAGAAATAGTGGACGAGCGCCTGAAATTATTTAAAGACGCAGGCCTTGAATTAAATGGCGTGACGATCAATTCCATCGCCACCGCCAATGCCTTTAATCGCCTGGGGCCTCAGGCCATTGCGTCGGGAAAAGCCAAGGCTGTCCTTGATATCGGCGGATCAGCATCCTGCCTGATGATCTTTAAAGATTCTTCCCCGCGTTTTGCCAGGGATATATTTGTGGGCAGTCATGAACTGACCAAGAAAATTTCCAATGCCCTGGGTGTTGATGCTGTCCAGGCTGAGGCGCTCAAGCTGCAGCCCGGAGATAAATTGGCCCAGATCATCGAGGCCTGTGATATGCCTATCAATAATCTGATCACGGAGATCCGTTTGTCCATGGATTATTTTATGACTGAAAAAAATATCCAGGTCGACGAGCTTTTTTTAAGCGGAGGCGGTTCCTTATTAAAAGGCATTGAAGGGGTATTTGAAAAGAATTTGGGGTTACCTGTGAAGATCTGGAACCCTTTAATGAATGTGCGGCTAAATGGTGCAGCATCCGCAGACATCCAAAATTACTCCGCACAATTCGGTGTGGCGTTGGGCTTGGGGCTATAGGTAATGATCGAAATTAATTTAATTCCAGCAGCTTTGAGGAATGACGGCAAGGAGAATGCTTCCCTGGCGATCAATATCCCTAAAGATATCCTTTTGGCCGTCGGCTCCTCATTGGCTTTGCTCATCGTCACGGCCCATCTGGTCTTAGGGGTGATCTGGTTAATAGGATTTGGTAAATTGTCCGCCCACCAGGCACAGTGGCAGAAATTAGCGCCGGATAAAACGATACTGGATGGTATTAATAATGAATCCAAGGATCTAAAAAAGAAGATCGACCTGATCTCTGGGCTGACGACTAAAAAATCCGTGCAATGGGCACCTAAATTCAATGCCATCAGTGATGCCTTGCCCAGGGGCCTATGGGTCACCAGAATGGTCCTGGATAAGAACGGTTTGTTGATGGAAGGCAGTGTGGTGTCGCGGAATCAGAATGAGATCGCCAATGTAGGCGACTTTGTAGCTGCGTTAAAGCAGAATAATGATTTTATCAAAGATTTTTCGTCGCTGGAAGTCAATTCCATCCAGCGGGGCAATAACAATGCTGTTGAGGTCACTGATTTTACGGTCATGGCTAAATTGATCGAAGCGAAAACAACTGAAACAACAAAAACCAAATGAAATTAGACTTAAATAAGATCCTGGAATATTTTAATAATTTAAACGACAAGGCCCGCTACGGCATTTTGGGAGGGGTTGTTTTCATAATTATTTTGATCGATGTCTTTCTTTTATTCCTGCCTCAACTCAACAGCATCACCAGCATCAACGACCAGATCACTAAAATGACGGCAGATACCGAGCAGGTATTGACGGACAGGCAGCGGATCGGCCAGCTTAGAAAAAATCTGGAAGCTAATCGCCTGGAGTTAAAGGAATTGAGCGGCAAGGTGCGCCCCATCCAGGAAGTGCCGGCCATCCTGGAAACGATCTCCAGTATTGCCAATGAATACGGTATCAAGCTCGATGAGCTGGTACCTGAAAAAGATAAACAGGAGGCGTTAAGCTCCCCGAAGGACCTTACCAAATATTACGCCCTGCCTGTGGTGATCAAGGCCCGCGGCGGTTATCATATGTTCGGGCATTTTCTAAACAAGATGGAAAATGATGACCTGTATTTTATCATGAAGGATTTTATCATTCAGAATGATGCCAAGAACCCCAACACCCATTCATTCTCGTTGACCATCAAACTTATTCTGGTAAGTACCAATGGCGGATAGGACTATGAGATCCCTTGCTTTTGTGGTAATATTATTATCTGCAAATTTAGTTTATGCGAAAGAAACTTTTGTGTATGATGATCATGGAAAACGTGATCCTCTAGTACCTTTAGTCTCTTCAGCAGGGATGGTCGTGACTTACGATGAAGACCTGGCCGTGAATGACCTGGTCCTCGAGGGGATCGCGGCAGATGCATCAGGGAATAATGCCGCTATCGTCAACGGCAAGGTCGTTAAGGTCCATGATCAAGTCGGGCCCTATCTGGTTGATATTATTGCAGTGGATCATGTGGAGCTTTTAAAGGGTGATCAGCGGTTCATATTAAAACTTAAAAAGGGGGGGATGTAATGTTCGATCGTACATCCAGCTTGAGTCTTTTAATGATGGTTGCAGTTGCTGTGCCGATGGTTTGGGCTGATGTCCCGACGAGTGCGCCTGGCACCGCTGCGGCCGCTGAACTTTCTCAATCCACATTGCCTACAGAGCCCGGCCTTGTTAGTTTAGATTTTCAGGATGCCGATATCAGGAATGTATTGAAAGTGCTGGCCTTTAAAAGCGGTGTCAATATCGTGGCTGCCCCTGATGTGACCGGTGTCGTTAATATCGAGTTAAAAGATGTGCCGTGGCAAAAAGCGTTGGACGTGATCCTTTCGACCTATGGGTATGGTTTTGACCGTAAGGACAATATCATCACGGTCATGTCCATTGAGAATTTAAAGAAATACCGTGAAGATTCCATCTCCCTGCAAAGCCAGGAACCTTTAGTTTCCAAAACGTACCCTCTTAATTTCGCCAAGGCGGAAGACCTGATGAAGATCATTGAGAAATTGATCAGCAAGAGGGGATTCATTAATTTTGACCTGCGCACCAACTCGCTCATTGTGCGGGACCTTGAAAGTAATCTGGAGCTGATCTCCGGGGTCATCAAATCAGTTGATACTGTCACCCCTCAGGTCATGATAGAAACCAAGATCGTTGAAACAGACCTCAGTGATACTGAGAATTTAGGTGTTGATTGGGTGCTTCAGGCCAGTATTTCAGGGGCCTCGAAACCGACGACATTTCCTTTTACAGAGACAAAGGCAGCAGGTATTTTGGGGCAAGGGGGTGCTGGATCGTTCGTTCCAGCCGCAACTTCTTTTGCGAGTGCTCCTGTTCCAGGTTTAGCATCTTCATCAGCTCCAGGATTTTCTTACGGGACGATCAATGCTTCACAGCTATCCGCAACACTTCAAATTTTGAGCACCCGCTCAACGACTAAGATCCTTTCGAACCCGCGTATTGTGACGTTGGACAATCAGAAGGCTAAAATTAATATCGGCTTGGAATATCCGGAGGCGACCTATTCTTTTAACTCGAGTACAGGGCAGCAGCAAGTAACAGGTTTTACTCAATTACCTATTGGTGTTAATTTTGAGGTTACACCACATGTGAACAATGCAGGATTGATAACATTGGATTTGCATCCGCAGATCTCGGCGTTGAAGGCAACGGTTACGGTAGATAATAACCAATTGCCCGAAACGACAAACCAAGAGGCTGAAACAAATGTGATGGTGGAAGACGGCAAAACTTTGGTCATCGGTGGTTTGATCACCGATCAGACGAACGTCTCGGTA
>Ga0206909_1071_pt1 | contig 21624 bp, 20 predicted proteins | sample Alteio_BWOrgHeat_76_FD_152943 | JGI IMG/M metagenome (GOLD analysis project Ga0206909, IMG submission 152943) | Enriched cells from forest soil in Barre Woods Harvard Forest LTER site, Petersham, Massachusetts, United States -... | ecosystem: Environmental > Terrestrial > Soil > Temperate forest >...
TCATAGAGGATTGGCAAGTGGATATGACTGCCATCAAGGAACGGGCAGCAGAATTAGACAAGTCAATGGATCTGTCTCCAAAGGACAGGGTGGTGTTAGATGAGATCAAAGAAACTTTGGCAAGATATAAGGTTTAATGAAAAACACATTAATATCTATTTTTTTTGCCCTTCTTCTGGCCTGTTATTTCCCTGAAATAGCTTCTGCCCAAAGCAATGATTCAATTATGGTGACATCGGGTGCAACGACGGAACCTGCCACTGACGGTTGGGTCTCTTTGCAGGGGGATTCGATCACCATTTTGTATTTGCCGGATGCTAATATAAGGAAGCTGGAGGCTCGATTAAGGACAAGGGACGTTCCTATAAGCCAGGAATACCGGATGCTTTTGTCCAATGGGTCTTTAAGTATGGAAGACCGGCTTAAAGCCAGGATCGAGATCATTCTTCTTAGGGTCAAAGACATCCTGGGTATGGACCCGAAAGATTTTCATGTTAAGGTGAGGATCTTTAAGAGCAGGCAGGACATGAATGACGCTTATGCCTGGATGTTCAATGAGAGCGCTAATTTCAAATCATTTTATATCCATCATTTTGAAAGCATTTATACCAATGAACAGGATTTTTTAGATTCAGTCATGGCTCATGAGCTGGGCCATGCCGTCATTGACCATTATTTTTCAGTGCCGCCGCCTTCCAGGATGGCGGAACTTATGGCGATATATGTAGATTCCAATTTAGATCAGGAGTTAAGCAACTGATTTTCCATAAAAGAATTAATATTTTTTTAATTATGCTGTAAGTATGTTATTTTTCAGTATGTTTCACCCCTCGTGTGTAATTTCTTTAGATTGACAATTTCAAAATATTTGTTATGCTTTACCAAGTGTAGTCATTGGCTACTATATGTTCTTTTATAGATCTAGGTCGAAAGTCTATTATACCTCGGTACAATTGATTCTTTATCTTTTAAAATCATAATAACTAAACTTTTATCAATTAGGAGAAACTTATGAATAGAATCCTGTTTTTTGCAGCTGCATCGTTTTTCGCTTTTCAAATGACCTCTTTTGCTTCTATTAATATCACCAACAACACTGCTGATATCAAGATCACATCTGCTGGTGCTAATGCTTCCACCACTATTAAGGCAGGGGATGCGATCCCTACAATTACTGATGGTTCAACCGTTGAGATCGTGAAGGGTGGTTTTACAGTTGCTACCACTGATCCTTCCACAGTTATTTTGTCCATCAACGGAAATACCATTACTCTGAGCGCTGGTAATACGGTCCAGATCACCATTAATGCAAACGGAGCGATCAAAGTTTATGATTCAGTAGGAACGGCTTCTGTTAAAGGTTTAGACGGGAAGACAAGCTCATTGAAATCAGGGCACACGGTCATTCTTACCAGTAAAAAGGGTACGAATGCGGAACCTTATACGCCTCCAACAATCAATAATCTTGGCCAGGTCAACACGCAAGTACAGACTGAAGAAAGTTCCAGAGACATAAGCCCAGTATCATAACTTTTAAATTGGTGAGGATAAAATGAGAACGATCAAATCGATAGTAGCAGTTTTTGTGTTTTTGACTTTTTTTGCATCAAATACACTTTTTGCCCAGACTGCTGCTGATGTACAACCCATTAGTGTCAATAATGCTTTTAATGATGATGCTATCCGGCACATCAATAATGACTTTGATGATGTTGTTGCCAGGCCGGTTGGCCCTGTTAATATCAAGGCCACTGCCGCGGACGAAATACAATATGATAGTAATATTTTCTGGACCCCTAATAATAAGAAGAGCGATCTCATCGACGTTGCGAGCCCTGCGATACAGCTGAACATGCCTTTAGGTGTTGATCAGCGTGGTTTAGTCCAACTCATGTATAAGGCGGACATCGGTACCTTTTCTAATTTTAAGAGCCAGAATTATATCAATCAGTACGCTGCTTTTAATAGCAATTACAGGCTTTCGTTTGGGTATATCAATGTGCAGGACGATTTTGACCACACCGTTGACCGTGCGTCCACTGAATTTACCAATGAAGTCGAACGTACCGATAATGATGCTTCAGTGGCTGTTGGCGTCAAGTTCAACAAGCTCACGATGGAAACAGGCTATACGGATGAGCTGCGTACTTATCAAGATGATCAATTTACACCGTTTAACCATACAGAAGACATGGTTTCAGAAACAGCTTTGTATCAAATTTTTCCCAAGACCCAGGGCTTCGTTGAATATGACCATGGTTTTATCACCTATGACAAGAATTCAGGCCGTAGTGGTGACTATGATGAGGAGCTTGCCGGGTTAAAAGGAAATATTACAGCCAAGACTCAGGGTATTGTCAAGATCGGTTATCAGGACAGGAGTTATAATGCCAGTTCCAGTCCTGGATTCTCAGGCTTGATCGCTAATGTCGGAACCATTACCCAATTTACCTCACGCACCAAGTTAAGTTTGACCTATGTGCAGGGTGCACAAGAATCCACCTACCTTAATAATAATTTTTATGATATGCATTATTTTTATGCAACCTTGGACCAGAAGCTAATGACGCGCTGGAGCCTTCAGTTGCTTTCTGGGATCAGCCGCAATACTTATCCGGAAGTTGACCCAACGCTTTTTCAAAAGCGCCAGGACAGTATTCTGGTTGCAGGAACTTCATTGATATATACCTTCAATCAATGGGCTTCTGCTAAAATAAGCTATACGTTCAGGGAAGACATGTCAAACATCAAGAGCCAGTCCTATAATGATCATTTATGGACCGCAGGCTTTGAACTTAAATTTTAAAGCCCTGTATATGATGAAAATATCCGGGGCCTTGACGGCCGTATGCTTATTCTGCCTTTTTATATTTCCGCCTTTTCTGAATGCGCAGGACCATTCAGACCTGTCAGGGGACCAGAATCAATATTTGATAGGCCCTGAAAACAACCTAGTCGTTGATATCTTGTACGGCAAGGGAGAAAAGATCACCCAGAAGATCCAGGTTTCATCCCAGGGAGACATCATCTGTCCCCTTGTCGGGCGGGTCCATGCCCAGGGTTTGACGGTTTCAGCATTGCAAAAAGAATTGACGGACCTCTTAGGAAAAGATTATCTGGTCAATCCGCAGGTGGTGATATCGGTTGAAGATTTCAGCACGGTTTCTATCATTGGCGAGGTCAAGATGCCGGGTTCTTACTCGATCAAGGGAAAAATGACGGTAGTTGAGTTGATCTCTCAAGCTCAGGGATTCACTCCCATTGCTGCACCTAATAAGGTCAAGGTCATCCGTACGCGGCCAGATGGCACTAAAAAAGAGATATTGGTCAGAGTGTATGATATTATCAACAAGAATGCTGATGCAGGCAATGATATAAGTCTGCAGGGCGGGGATGTGGTCATGGTCCCTCAAAGTATATTCTAAGGAATTATGAGTACAAACCCCCCAGGATCTTCCGGTCATGATATTCTCGAAATTGATTTTCGGGAAATCTGGTTGAAACTACTAAAACACCGTCAGACCCTCATTTCTTCAGTACTGATTTGTGTGGTTTTAGCCTTGGTGTATTCATCGATTACCCATCCAGTTTATAAAGCCACTACAAGGTTTTTGGTAGAAGGAAAGCCTCCCAAGATCGTTAAAGTGGAAGATACGGTGGTTCCTGATTATACCGACCAGCAGGAGTATTTTAATTCCCAGATCGAAGTCCTTAAAAGCCATGCCGTGGCATCACTCGTTTATGAAGAGCTCGGGACCTATGAGCCTTGGGGTAATCGTGGCAAGGACTCTGCGCATTTAAAGAAAATAAGCAAGGATGAGCAGATCAATGCGATGATCAGGAATGTCAAGATCTCGCCGGTACGTATGACCAATGTTATTGAGGTTAGTGTGGAAGACCTGGACCCGTCCCTGGCGGCCCGTATTGCTAATCTTTGGACCCGTGCGTATATTTTATTCTCATCTACCGACCAATTGATCCAGCATAGGGCGGAGTTGGAACAGGACTTAAACCAGCAATATAAATATTTAAAAGAAAAGCATCCCGTTATCCAGGGCCTGAAGAGTGAAATTGCAACGGTCAATGAGTCTATTGCTAATGAACAAAAAAGGATGTTTGATACAACCTCTTTCGGTCAATTCAGTTTTGCCACTGACAATACTATAGCTAATGTAAAGGTATTAGATCAGGCTGACGTTCCTGTAAAACCGGAACGGCCCAAGAAAACCCTGGTTTTGATTTTGGCTATTTTTTTAGGCCTTTTGCTGGGCGTTGGTTTGATGTTCTTTTTTGAGTCATTGGACCAGAGTATCAAGACTTCCCATGACATTGAGCATTTATTAAAGGTGCCTTTTTTGATCTCAATCCCCAAGGCTGTTGCGGAGGCTAATAAACCTCGTATCTCTCCTGAATTGATGACGATGACAGAAGGCCATTCTCCGATGGGAGAATCGTTCAGGTCTTTGCGTACGAATATCATTTTTAGTAATCCTGATGCAAAGAAAAAGATATTTGTGGTGACAAGTACAGTGCCTGCAGAGGGAAAAACAACAGTTGTTGTCAATCTGGCCACTGCTTTTGCTCAATTTGGAGAAAAGACGCTGATCATTGATGCGGATCTTCGGAACCCTAAATTATGTTATCTCTTTGATCTTAAAAGAGAGAATGGGGTCACTGAAATTTTGTCTACAGAAGATCCTGACTTGAAAAGATTCATCTTTCAAACTAAGGTACCGAATCTTTCGCTTTTAAATAGCGGGGCCTTGCCGCCCAATCCGTCGGAATTATTGGGCTCCAAGAAAATGGAGATGCTGCTTGAAAAACTTTCAGGCATGTATGACCGTATCATTCTGGATACGCCGCCTATCCTGGCTGCGACCGACGCGGTTGTTTTAAGTGCCAAGACGAATGGCGTTATTTTTGTGGTCAAGGCTGGTGCGACACCCAGTCCGGCGGTAATGAGGTCTTTAAATTATTTAAAATCCGTCCATGCTAACATTTTTGGCGCCGTGCTTAGCATGGTCAGGCCCGAAGAATACGGGGATTATCACTATTATTATCATAATGCCGGAGATGCGCCGAAATCTAAAAAACAATGATGCTTATTTTCCTGCTTATTGCCACACCTTTAGCGTATGCTAGTGTCCATCAATTTACAGTTCTTATTTTTGCCATCCTTTCCGCAGTAAATTTTTATCTCACGGTTATTGCCCCTAATGCAAAAGTCCCGCGTAATTCTTTTATTATTCTAGGATTATTTTTTATTGGGATCGCTTGTTTCCAATTAGTTTGCGGCCGTTCCGTTTATCCCTGGGGAACTACGCTTGACATTATCAAATTCATTAGTTATTCTTTTATTTTCTTGTCTGTTATTACACGTTTGTCAGATACGCAAGGGAGTGAAAGTACATCCACTACCCGCCGCAATACCCAGAATACCTTAAGATTAGGCTGTTTATCGGGCTGTCTTTCCATTTTTTTTCACAGCATCTATGATTTTAATTCTCATATCCCTGCCAACGCCCTATATTTTACAGTGCTTTTAGCCCTTGCCTGCGGCCCCGGCAGCCGGGGAGAGGAATATAACCGCCTATTCTTTAAAAAGATCACCGACGCTATTATATGGATAGGTTTGGCTATTGCTGTTTTTGCCATTGTCCAAAAATTCAGTTTTAATGGCCATATTTATTGGATAGGTATCAAGGCCATTTCTCCGGTTGGTCCGTATTATAATTATGATCATTTTGCAGGATTTATGGAACTCTGTACACCATTGGCTATTGCCTCTGCCATCGCTAACATAGACAGCGCATCACTTTCCCGCAGGCAGGGGTGGGCACAGAAAATTTTATGGCTTTCTACATCTGAAGCCAATCAAACGTTACGCTATATTTTCTTTGCCATGATCATGGCATCAACAGTGTTTATGTCCACTTCTCGCGGAGGTATCATGAGTTTTTGTATCACGCAGGTCATCTTCCTTGCGATCATGATATTCAAGATCGTCCGTCGTAAAAAAGGACAGAGGATCTTTTTCTTGCTGGGAACAATGGCCCTGTTGATCACTATCTTTGTTATTTGGCTCGGGCCTGAAGACTTTCTTGAACGTTTTAAACTGACGTCCATCGATAAGATCGTTAAAATGGAAAGCCCGGATTCTGTCCGTGTGTTGTTCTATAGGGATACTATTACCATGATCAAACATGGGCCCTTCTTAGGCAGCGGCCTTGGGACATTTGGTTCAGTTTTTGAGCATTACCGCAAATTTGATTTTACGACGGACTATTTGCGTTACACACATAATGATTATTTGCAATTAATGGCGGAGATGGGGGCTTGGGCAGGTGGTGCCATCATCATTGTCTATTTAATCCTTTTTGGATGGGAATATCTTGTATGCGTAAGACGTTTGGAATAATTATTTTATCTATTTATATTGCCGTGCTATGTGTTTTTGCCGCTGCGGAATATTTTTATCAGGCCGGCAAAGCGGATGGGGATGTAGAAAAGATCAAGATCGCAGCTTTCCTAAATCCATTTGTTTCAGATTATAGATATGAAATCTTTGATCAGAGCAACCCTAAGGACATAGCCAGTATTAAAGAAGCGATACGCCTTGAACCATTAAAAGCGTCCTACCATATGTTTTATGGTCTTGAATTATTAAGAGACTACAGCAAACGTACCCGTGCCTCTGACCAGATCGCCTTTCATGAAATTGCAAGGGCCTACGCGCTAAAGCCGTACAGTGCCCAATATAAGCAGATTTATGAACACGACGCAAAACCCTATATAGTTAATCCATGAGAACATTCGTTATCGGTGATATCCACGGGGCCTATAAAGCCCTGCTTCAATGCTTTGAACGTTCGGGCTTTGATCGTCATGAAGACCGTTTGATCGCTTTGGGAGATGTTTGTGATGGGTATCCTGAAATCAGGCAAAGTATTGATGAACTTTTAAAGGTAAAGCATTGTCACTATATCATAGGCAATCATGACCTATGGGCTTTAAAATGGGCCACGAGCGGATGGAAGGAAGACATTTGGCTTAAGCAAGGAGGAAGGGCTACCGTCGAGTCTTATCAAGGGAAACCCATGCCGCAGGCGCATCTTGATTTTTTAAAGGCAGCTTCTTTTTGGTTTGAAGACGAGGAGAGGGTCTTTGTACATGGAGGATTTGATCCGGAGAAACCTATATCAGCCCAGGATAAAGAGAAATTTGTATGGGACAGGACATTGATCTATCATGCGGGACAAATCAACATTGTTAATCCTAATTACAAATTCAGTGAGTTTAAAGAAATTTATGTGGGCCACACGCCTACCACTAAATTTAATTCACTTATACCTTTGAACTTATGTAATGTGTGGGACTTGGATACGGGTGCCGGATGGGGAGAAAAGCTTAGTATCATGAATGTGGAAACCAAAGAGTTTTGGCAATCTGACCTGACATCTGGATTATATCCTAACGCTGTACTTAGAAGATAAAACCTTCCTTTTTCATCTTAATGCCCCTCTGGTAGCTCTTGGCAATCAAGCCGTTTATATGGTATATTTATATACTGGAATTAACATAACAGCTTACGTTATAAGCAATTAGAATTAATTAGGAAGATGGAATGATCAATAGCCATAACGATTATAAATCTTATCTGGAAGCGGATCGGGTGGCCTTAGGGGTAGGGCGTAAGCATCCAAGATTTTTGGGGGATGATATCTGGAAATTTCAACGCCTGTTGAGACGGCTTGAGTATTTGAAGAATTGCAAGAGGTCTGTTTTAGGAAAAGTATGTTTTCTTTTTTCTTATTATTGCTGGAGAAAATTAGGAATAAAGCTTGGGTTTTCAATCCCCTTAAATGTATTCGGCCCTGGCCTTGCGATCGCTCATCAAGGCACAATCGTTGTTAATGAAACGGCGAAGGTGGGGGCCAATTGCAGGATCCATGTCTGTGTGAATATCGGGACAGGAGCAGGGCTTACAGATGCTGCCCCTGTGATCGGGAATAATGTGTATATAGGCCCTGGAGTAAAAATGTTCGGGAAGATCGTTATTGCCGACGGGATCGCTATCGGTGCTAATGCCGTTGTGAATAAATCATTCCTGGAGCCAGGGATCACCATTGCAGGAGTGCCGGCGAGGAAGATTTCTTCGAAAGGTTCAGCCGGTCTAACGCGATAATTTAAATGAGCGTGAATTAAGGAGAAGAGTAATATGAAAACTATTTTATTGACGGGTGCCGCTGGTTTTATAGGGGCAAAGACGACAGAAAAACTGCTTAAGCGCGGTGTCCGTGTGGTTGGTATTGATAATTTAAACGATTATTATGACGTATCGGTCAAGAAATACCGGTTAAAGCAATTACAGGTTTATCCAAATTTTATTTTTCACAAGGTAGATATTGAAAATCTTAAAGCCCTGCAGCCGATCTTTGCGAAGAATAAATTTGCGGCGGTCATTAATTTAGCTGCCCGTGCAGGGGTGCGTTACAGCATGGAAAATCCACACGTTTATATGTCGACTAACGCCCAGGGTACGCTGAATATTCTGGAGATGTGCCAGAAACACAAAGTCCCTAAATTTGTCCTGGCATCTACGTCGTCATTATACGCCGGCCAAAAAATGCCTTTTAATGAAAATCTGTCAGTGAACATCCCTATTTCGCCCTATGCCGCCAGCAAGAAAGCTGCGGAAGTAATGGCCTATACGTATCATTATCTTTACGGGATAGATGTGTCAGTGGTGAGGTATTTCACGGTTTACGGGCCGGCCGGGCGTCCGGACATGAGCGTGTTCCGGTTTATCAAATGGATCGATGAAGGAAAACCTATGCAGGTATTCGGTGACGGCACCCAAAGCCGTGATTTCACCTATGTTGACGACATTGCCGAAGGGACCATCAAGGCCCTCAAGAAAGTCGGTTTTGAGACCATTAATTTAGGCGGCAATCGTCCTTATGGCCTCAATGAAATGATCGGGCTAATTGAGAAAGATCTCGGCAAGAAATCCACCCGCAATGAAAAGGATTTTCACAAAACTGATGTCATGGCAACCTGGGCGGATATCTCCAAAGCCAAGCGTCTTTTGGGCTGGCAGCCTAAGGTAGATCTCAAGGAAGGTATCCGACGGACAGTACAGTGGTATCTGCAGAACAAGAAGTGGTTGGCAAAGGTACGGATATAATCATAAAAATGTTTTTTAACGAATGTTCCTATGTTATTTAATTCGATTGAGTTTTGTATTTTTTTTATTTTGGTCACTACGGTATATTTTATTATCCCGCATAGTATCCGTTGGATCCTGCTTTTGCTGGCTAGCTGTTATTTTTACATGGTTTTTGTGCCGGCTTACATTCTAATCCTTCTGGTCCTGATCATTATAGACTATTTCACAGGGATATGGATCGAGGATACTCAAGGTCCGGCAAGGAAAACATATTTAATCATAAGTATTTTATCGACCTGCCTGGCTTTATTCATCTTTAAATACTTTAATTTTTTTGCAGCCAATGTGGACTCTGTAGCTAAGTTTTTTGGTTTGGCTTATTCCATACCTTTTCTTCAACTAATTCTTCCCATAGGGTTGTCTTTTCATACGTTTCAAAGCCTTTCCTATGTCATAGAAGTGTATAAGGGGCGTCAGAAAACAGAACGGCATTTTGGTATTTATGCTCTTTATGTTATGTTTTATCCTCAGCTTGAAGCCGGGCCCATTGAGCGTCCCCAAAATTTACTCCATCAGTTTTATGAAAAGCATGAATTTGAATCTACGAGAGTTGTCAGTGGATTAAAGCTGATATTGTGGGGATTCTTTAAAAAGCTGGTTATCGCCGATCGCCTGGCCTTGTATGTGAATGCTGTATATAACAATTCGAGCCAGCATAACGGCCTTACATTATCGCTTGCTACTTTATTTTTTGCCTTTCAAATATATTGCGATTTTTCAGGATATTCAGATATTGCTATTGGTGCTGCGCGAGTCATGGGCTTTGAGTTGATGATCAACTTCAGAAGACCGTATTTTGCCCGTAGCGTGGCTGAATTCTGGAAGAGATGGCACATCTCCTTGTCGACTTGGTTTAGGGATTATCTTTATATCCCATTGGGTGGAAACCAGGTTTCAATTCCCCGTTGGTATCTGAATTTATTTATTGTTTTCCTTGTGAGCGGGTTCTGGCATGGCGCTAATTGGACCTATGTGATTTGGGGAGCCTTGCACGGTTCTTATTTGGTGAGTGGTTTGGTGGTTGATCGAATGAATAAAAATGTCTTTCACTTTTCTTTGCCTATTGCCTGGCAAAGATTTGCAGGTTACTTGAACATGATAGGCGTTTTTTTGTTAGTTTGTTTCGCATGGATATTCTTTAGGGCCAACAATCTGCATGATGCTTTTTTAATAATTAATAAGATCGTTCATTTCCATGGCCCGCTTTTTGTACCAAGTCTTTCAGAATTTATTTATTCGATCATAGGCATTTTGTTTTTAATAACAGCGGAATCCTGTGAAGAGTTCTTGCCGGGATCTTCTTTCTTTGAAGACCGCCGTTGTTGGGTGAGGTATGCAGCATATTCTGCCGTGATACTTTTGATCTTGCTCATCGGTGTTTTTGACGGTGGACAATTTATTTATTTCCAATTTTAAGGGCACTTAATGTATGCAGGCAAAGTTATTTTTTAGAAATTTGCTTTCTTTCCTATTGATACTTGTGCTGCTTGATTTTTTAATAGGAAACGCGTTACGGTATTTTTATTTTAGGATTAAAGTCGGGCAGTATGCTGAAACCACCTATGTATTAAATACTGTTGATAAGGACCTCCTGGTCTTTGGTTCATCCCGTGCTACCCATAATTTTTCTTCCGAAATATTTGAAAGGGAATGGGGCCCTTCGTTTTATAACGTTGGTTCGGACGGGCAAGGGGTTTTTTACCATTATGCTGTGCTGCGCAGTATTTTAAAGAAACATTCTCCCAAGGTCATTATTTTAAGCATGGATTTTCTAGAATTTGACCGCTCAAGGGAAGGGTATGACCGCTTGTCCAAACTGTTGCCGTATTACCGTTCACATAAAGAAATAAGAAGTATTATTTCTTTTAAAAGTAATTTTGAGAAATTTAAGATGTTTTCTCAAATATATCCTTTTAATTCAATGATATTAAATATAGCGGCTGACAGCATAAAGATGACGAAACAGAGCGACAGAGGCTACATTCCCCTTGATGGCAGGTGGAAAGCGCCATTAGAAAAAAAAGAATTTAAAGAAACGGCCATGGATAAGGCTAAGATCAAGGTCTATCAAGATTTTATTGCACAAGCCGTCCATTCAGGGGCGCATGTTTTTGTCATTGTAGCGCCCTATTATATCAATTTTGATTATGCTAATTCTTCTACGTTAAAACTTGCCAGTCTAATTGCTAAAAGTAATGGTGCCGTGTTTATTGATTATTCACAGGACAGCTATTTTTTGTGTCATCCTGAACTTTTTGATGATCCATATCATTTAAACGATGAGGGAGCAAAGATCTTTACTAAAATGGTCATCAGTGCGGTCAAAAGGACATGATTCCCTTACAGGTGAGGTCGTTTTTTCGAAAGCTTTTTTTATTTCTATTAATATTTGCTCTTCTTGATTTCATGGCAGGGAGTGCATTGCGGTATTTTTATTTTCGGGTTAAATCAGGGCTGTATGCCAGGACCACCTATGCGTTGAACAGTGTTGATAAAGATCTTCTGATCTTTGGTTCATCCCGTGCTTGCGATCATTATTCTTCACAGACAATTGAGAAAGAATGGGGGCCTTCGTTTTATAATGTCGGGGAGGGGGGGCAGCGCATCTTTTATCATCTTTCTTTATTGCGCGGCATTTTAAAGAGATATTCTCCCAAGGTCATCATTTTAAATTTGGATTTTGATGATTTTGACACTTCCAGGGAGGCCTACGACAGATTGTCGGCTTTATTGCCTTATTATCGCCCCCATCCGGAAATTAGGGACATCATTGATTTAAAGAGCAAGTTTGAAAAATTTAAGCGTTACTCTCAAATATATCCTTTTAATTCAATGATTTTTAGTATAGTGGCTGGTGATATATTTAAAAGAAGTCTGGATGATAGAGGGTATGAGCCTCTTTACCATGTATGGGAAGCTCCCTTAGAGAAAAAGGAATTTAAACAAACAGCTGTCGATGAAGTAAAAGTTAAGGCTTATCAAGATTTTATTTCGGAGGCTGTTGGGTCGGGGGCCCATGTTTTTGTCGTGGTGGGGCCATATTATATCAAGTTTAATTTTGCCGGTTCTCCCACATTAAAAATTGCCAGTCTAATTGCCCAAAAGAATGGTGCTGTGTTCATTGATTACTCGCAAGATAAGATTTTCTTGGACCACCGTGAATTTTTTTATAATGCGGACCATTTAAATGATCAAGGAGCAAAGGTTTTTACTAAGATAGTCATCAGCGCGGTCAAAAGGGACCTATAGGTTGATCTAAATGAAATTTATTATAAATCCCATTCGTGAGCGCTTTCGTCGTGCGCATCCTGATCATTACTTAATTGCCAAAGGAATGGCATGGGTGATTTTGTTCGTTTTCTTTGGAAAAATTGCCGGTGCGGTCAAGGAAATGGCCGTTGCTGCCCGATATGGTATTAGCGGGACGGTGGATGCCTACCTTTTTATTTTTAATTTGGTCACTTGGCCTGTGGGTATCTGGTTTGGTATTTTAACGGTCGTACTGATCCCATTAGTGGCCCGTATCCGCAAAGATTCCCCCGCAGAGCTTTCTCGTTTCCGGGCAGAGCTTTTGGGGCTTACTCTTTTGATAGGTGCTGTTTTGGCATTACTATTTTGGATCGGTCTGCCCATATTAATGAATTCACGCTACACGGGACTGCCTTCGAGTACTGTGACCATTGCCATTCACATGGTCCCCAGATTGGCCTTGTTAGCTTTACTGGGAGTGCTTGTAAGTCTTTTTTCTGCATGGACATTATCTGCCGGCCGGCATGTTAATACACTGCTGGAAGGTGTCCCCGCTTTAACGATCCTGATAGCTTTACTGGTTTTTTATAATGGCGGGGCAGAGCCGTTGATATGGGGAACATTAGTGGGTTTTATTTTTCATGTCCTATGCCTGGTGGTGTCGTTGGCGTGGCGCGGCGAGATCGAAAAACCAAGATTTGCCCTTCAATCACCCCAATGGTCTGTCTTTTGGCAGGGCTTTGGGGTCATGTTAGTAGGCCAAATATTGATAAGTTTCACGGGCATTATTGATCAGTTTTTTGCCGGTCATTTGGGGGCAGGGGCCATCGCCAGTATTGGTTATGCTAATCGTATTTTGTCATTGATCCTCAGTTTAGGTGCTTTGGCAGTTTCCAGAGCTACCCTGCCGATTTTTTCACGGACCCAGGCAGAAGGAGGTCAATCTCACCGGGTCGCCATTCATTGGGTACGTATCCTTTTTATATTGGGACTTATTGCTATGGTCATTAGTTGGTGGCTGGCACCATCAATATTGAAGTTCATTTTTGAACGGGGGGCATTTACTGCCACAGATACCAAGGCCGTGACGGAGATCTTTCGCTATGGATTGGTGCAGTTACCATTTTATTTTGCCGCCTTAGTTTTGGTTTCATTTTTAGCAAGCCGCCAAAAATACATGTTCATAGCGATTGCTTCCGGTGGTAATCTGCTAGTTAAGCTTGCTGCAAACTTTGCACTGATCCCTTTCATGGGCGTTAAAGGAATTCTTGCCGCGACAGCGGTGATGCATATGGGCTCTTTTGCCATGTTTTACTTTTTTTTCCAAAATTTTTTAAAGGACCGGAGTTATATTAAATGAAACTGCTCATTTTTATCTACTCTATGGGCGGCGGCGGTGCCGAGCGTGCGACAGCCAATCTGGCCAATTATTGGGCTGAGAAGGGATGGGACATCACGGTGCTTACCCTTGTACCAGGTGATTCAGATTTTTATATCTTACATCCGTCGGTCAAGCGCACTTCTTTAATGTTAGCCAAGGATAGTAATAACATACTGGTTGGATTGTGGCAAAATTTTCATCGTATTGCAGCATTACGGCGAGTGCTTCGCCAGGTGCGGCCCGATATCGCATTGGGGATGATGTCAACGGCCAATGTGCTGTTAGCTTTAGCAGCGTGGGGCCTACCGGGTTTGCGTACCATAGGAGCAGAACAAATACATCCGCCGCAAATGCCGTTAGGTTTATTTTGGGAAAATTTACGTTCTCATACATATGGATTATTGAATGTCGTGACAGCTTTGACCGGCAAGAGTGAGAATTGGATTAAAGAACATACAAATGCTAAAAAAGTGGTGGTTATTCCAAATTCTATCGCTTGGCCTTTGATAGGAAAAGGACCAGTAATACATCCCAGAGACCTTTGCCAGCCAGGAAGAAAGATATTACTTGCTGTTGGGCGTTTGGACGCTCAAAAGGGATTTGATTGGCTAATAGAGGCTTTTTATAATCTTTCATCTAAACACCCTGATTGGAATTTAGTAATACTCGGTGAAGGCCATTTGCGCAAAACATTAGAAACGCAAGTCCAACAGTCAGGTTTAGAAAAATATATTTTTCTCCCCGGCTGGGTTGGTAATTTAAGTGAATGGTACGGATCTGCTGATCTTTATGTGATGAGTTCCCGTTTTGAAGGATTCGGGAATACTCTTGTCGAAGCCATGGCCCATGGCCTTTCAGCTGTAAGTTTTGATTGTGATACCGGGCCCGGAGATATTATTCGTCACGAAGTTGACGGGCTATTAGTGCCGCCGGGGGATCTTGCTTCCCTGACTGCCGCCTTGGACCGGTTGATCAGCGATCGCTTGGAACGGCAGCATTTTGCCCAGAAAGCGCTAGAGGCTCGGATGCGATTTTCGATGGAAAAGATCACAGGTATGTGGGAAGAATTATTTGAAACAATTTTGTCAGAATAAAAGTTATGCTGGAGGCTTTTAAAGGATGAAGATCAGGCTCAATTGGAATAATAATATTTGGCTCGCATTGTTTTTCTTTATAGGCATATCCTTGATTTTGGCGGTACGTGTTTTGTATACCGCTTGGGATGATTCAAACTATATCGCCTATTTTGCGCATGGATCACCTGCTGTTTTTACGTATTGGTGGGACTATTTTTTATCAGAACCTTTATGGTCTTTATATACTTCATTGATGGGATCCATTTTTGATCCTATCAATGCGTTTAGAATTACTATTTTTTTAAGTTCCTTTATGTTTTTAATCGCAAGTAAAAAATTGACGCGCGGAGCGTGGGTATTTGTTTTTCTTGCCTTTGTTTTTGACCATTTTCTATCTACACAGATGTATTTCAATCAAATAAGGCAGGGTTTTGCGCTATCAGTGTTTTTAATGATGCTTGCACAGGGTATGAGCCCGCTTTTAGGTGCTGTTGCAGCTTCGCTCATTCATACTTCTTTTATAAGTGTTATCCCATGTGTTATATTTGCCGGGATCAAGAGAATAAATCTTGGCTGGCTGGCGGTGGGCACAGCTATTGGTGTTTATTTTCTAAAAGGGATCATTGGTGATATTGATTTCGGCCGAAGAAATGGTTATATGCTAGGTACGACATTAAATATTTTTTATTATCTCTACAATATATTCCCATATTTTATAACGTTATATTTATTAAAGGACAGTAACAGTGAACAGGATGAGCAGCAGGTCTTTTGGTTCCGTTTTACTTTTCTATATGTGATTTTAGCTTTTTTGTTAACCTTTGTTCATCAGGCCGCCTCTCGATTAAATTATTTTCAGGGTGCTTTTCTGATGATTTTGATCGGTTTAAATATTAAAGGAAGACGGGGAAAGATATGTGCCATTATGTGGCTCATTCTGCTAGTAATCACACTGGTACTTGAAGGCAGCAAAGTTGGTATCGAGGATAGCTGGTACGGTCGATGGGGGTTGATCCTGAATGGAAAATAAAATCCTTCTGCTGGTAAGCGCCATGAACTCTGGCGGTGCTGAACGCGTTGCAAGCGTCCTTGTTAATGCCTGGGCTTCTCGCGGTGATCAGGTCATATTAATGCCGACTTTTTCTGGCCGGGGGGAATGTTTTTATCAATTATCTTCAGGTGTTCGCCTTGTCTATCTGGCAGATCTGGTTTCCAGCAAGGCCCGAACATGGACAAATAAGGGCTCTCGCCTGTTTGCTTTGCGCAGATTCATTGCTGCGGAACGTCCGGATGTTATTGTTTCATTTTTACCTAACGTCAATGTGACCGCTGTTATTGCTTCTTTTGGTTTGGGGGTTCCGATTATAGTCTGTGAGCGTACAGACCCATTTGTAATGCCGATACCGCTTTGGTGGCGATTTGCCTGCCGTTTTGCCTACCCATTAGCTGATGCATTGATGGTGCAAACACAAGCGGTGGCCGCTAAATATGCCTCTTCAGGTTTGGCATTACGACGGGTGGAGATAATACCTAATCCCGTTTCAGCACAGATGATGAATATCCAGCACCGATCTACCGGTGCCGCAATGAAGCGGCTGATAAGTATCGGCAGGTTAGAGGATGAAAAACAATTTTGTATGCTTATTAAGATATTTGCCGGCCTTGCCAAGCGGCATACTAATTGGTCTCTTCGTATTGTTGGTGATGGTTCTTTGCGTACTGTTTTGCAGCAACAAATAAGCAGCCTTGGTCTCGAGGAGCGCATAGAATTGGCGGGACGAAAGGAAAATATTGCAGAGGAATTGGCAGAAGCAGATGCTTTTGTGATGACCTCAAAATACGAAGGTTTTCCTAATACCTTACTTGAAGCGATGGCAGTTGGTTTACCGTGTGTTACTTTTGATTGCCCAAGCGGCCCCCGTGAAATGACTATGGATGGACAGATGGCCCTATTGGTGCCATTGAATGATGAGCATGCATTGGGCATGGCGTTGGAACGTATTATGTCGGATGCCGTTTTGCGAGAGTCATTGGGCAAACAGGCGAGGGTATCGGTCACAGAACGTTTTGCTTTGGATAAAATATTGGGTCAGTGGGATTTATTATTTAAAGAAGTTGGGATCAAGGGATTGCCAAGATGAACTCGAACCTTCGCGTTGTGCATATTATCACCGGTTTGAATCAGGGGGGTGCTGAGGCAATGTTGACCAAGGTGTCGGGCGCTTTGCGTGAGCGCTGTGAGATACAGGTGATCTCTTTGCTGGATGAGGGTGTTTATGGAAAGACGTTGAAGGAAATGGGGATACCGGTGCATTGCCTTCATATGAAACGGGGTTCTTTTTCGTGGAAGGCTTTTGGGCAGTTGCGAAATCTCCTTAAAAAGATACACCCCGATGTGGTCCAGACCTGGATGTACCATGCCGATTTGATCGGCGGTATAGCAACGAAGACGTCTGCTGATTCGAAAGTTTTTTGGAATATAAGGCAGGGGAATGTATCCAGTGATGCTAACAGTATAGCTACCCGATGTGTCGTTCGTCTAAATGCATTTTTATCCCGCTTTATTCCTACAAAAGTTGTTGTTAATTCCAATGTGGGAAGGCAAGTGCATCAGGGTATCGGGTATGCGGCTTCAAAGATGATCGTTATTCCCAATGCCTTTGATATTCATAGATTTAAATCAGACCATGCGGCCAGGATAAAATTTCGTGCAGAGTTGGGTATTGATCCTCAATTGCCAGTGCTCGGCATGGTGGCACGATTTGATCCGCAGAAAGACCATGAAACATTATTAAAAGCGGCGCGTTTGTTAGTTGATAACAAAATCGAATTCAGGCTTTTATTAAGCGGTCAGGGTATTGATGTGAATAATGCTGCTCTTGTAGAAAAGATCAGGGAAAAAAGATTAAATGATCATGTGATTTTGCTTGGGATGCGTTCTGATATCCCGGAGTTTATGAATGCGTTGGATTGCCATGTGCTTTCGTCCTCCTGCTGTGAGGGGTTTCCTAATGTTATTGGTGAGGCCATGGCTTGTGAAGTTCCTTGTGTAGCTACTGATATTGGTGATTCAGCTATGATCATCGACGATACGGGGTGGATTGTGGCACCAGGTGATCCCCACGCATTAGCGAAGGCGATGATGGAGGCGTTGATTGAATCTCCACCATTGCATGCGGCGCGCGGGCGTCGCTGCCGTCAGCGCATTCTTGATAATTTCGAAATGGAGCGTATTACCGATATGTATTATGATATGTGGGTAGAAGATATTAAAAAAAGAAGGTAACAATATATGTGTGGATTAACAGGCTATTTGACCGGCATTACCCAAGCGCATGCGTCTGAAGTATTGGCGAAAATGGGGAATACCATTGCTTATCGGGGCCCTGATGATTCGGGGATATGGCAAGATGAATCGGCAGGTGTGGGATTAGTGCACCGTCGATTGTCTATTTTAGATCTATCACCCGCGGGCCATCAGCCCATGCTTTCTGCCAGCGGCCGTTATGTGATTGTTTTTAATGGGGAGATCTATAATCATCTTGAGTTACGCAAAGAGCTGCCAGGGTTTGCATGGCGAGGCCATTCAGATACGGAAACTTTATTGGCAGGTTTTGATAAATGGGGAATCGAGGCTACCGCCCGTAAAACGATCGGCATGTTTGCTATAGCTGTGTGGGACCGGCAGGAACGTGAAGTGACATTATTAAGGGACAGGCTTGGTGAAAAGCCGCTTTATTATGGCTGGCAAAATAATACATTTTTGTTTGGTTCAGAACTAAAAGCGCTTAAAGCTCATCCTGATTTTCATGCTGCTATCGATCGTAATGCATTGGCTTTATTGATGCGGTATCAATATGTTCCAGCACCTTATTCTATTTATCAAGGCATTAATAAATTACTGCCGGGTTCATTGTTAAAGGTATCACTCAAGAATCGCAGCAGTCAGCCTCAGAGGTATTGGGATTTAAGGCAGGTAGTGAGCGATGGATTAGCTCAACCATTTAAGGGAACGCCTGATGAAGCCGTAGAACATTTGGATATTCTTTTACGGGATGCTGTTTCTAAACAGATGATGTCTGATGTGCCGCTGGGTGCTTTTTTGTCCGGTGGTGTAGATTCTTCAGTGATCGTCGCACTGATGCAAGCGCAATCCAATCGGCCTGTTCGAACATTTACTATTGGTTTCAATGAAAAACAATATAACGAAGCTATTTATGCCAAGGCCGTTGCTAAGCATTTAGGAACAGACCATACGGAGTTATATGTTTCACCTCAACAGGCGTTGGATGTTATTCCTCGGTTGCCGGGCCTTTATTGTGAGCCCTTTGCAGATTCTTCGCAAATCCCCACTTTTTTAGTAAGTCAATTGGCGCGCCAGCATGTCACTGTATCCCTTTCAGGTGATGCAGGGGATGAATTGTTTGCGGGGTATAATCGTTATGTTCTGGCACAAAGACTTTGGGGTAAATTATCTCGTTTGCCTGTCGGATTACGAAGGGCAGTGGCAGGGATGATCACGGGTGTTTCTCCTGATGCTTGGGATAGATTATTGGGGCCTGTTCAGAAATTTCTGCCGCTGGGGCTCGCTCAAGCCCAAATAGGTGACAAACTGCATAAAGGAGCTATGGGTATGTCTTCCAGGACTCCGGCGGAACTTTATCAATACTTACTTAGCCATTGGAATAATCCATCTCAACTGGTGATTGGTGCCTCTGAACCAACGACGGTATTGACGGATGTATCCCAACAGCCCAAGACAGATAATTTCGTTCATCATATGATGGCCTTAGATGTACTGACATATTTACCAGATGATATTCTCTGTAAGGTGGACCGTGCGGCAATGGGAGTGTCTCTGGAAACACGAGTACCTTTACTTGATCACCGCGTGGTAGAATTTTCCTGGCAATTGCCTTTGGATTATAAACTGCGCAACGGGGTTGGCAAATGGCCGTTGAGGCAGGTCCTTTACAAATATGTTCCTAAGGAATTAATTGAACGCCCTAAAATGGGTTTTGGTATTCCTCTTGATATTTGGCTGCGCGGCCCGCTTCGTGAGTGGGCAGAGAATTTAATAAATGAATCACGCTTACGGCAAGAAGGTTATTTTAATCCGGCACCTATCCGGCAAAAATGGGCAGAGCATTTGTCAGGCAAGAGGAATTGGCAATACCTGCTTTGGGATGTATTGATGTTTCAGGCGTGGTTGGAGGCAGAGAAATGAGTGAACTCAAAAAAAAGATTTTACTTATTGGGGGGCATCCGCGAACCTTGGTCAATTTTCGCGGCCCGTTATTAAAAGCGATCTTGGCCCAAGGGCATAGTGTATTTGCGGCAGCAAATGGGCGAGATCAGGATACGGAAGAGAAATTGCGGGCGATAGGTGTGGCCTATTATCCGATCCGTATTGCGCGTGCGGGAATGAATCCTTTAGTGGATATCGTCACTTTATTCGATCTTATCCGCTTGATGCGGAAACTCAAGCCGGATGTGGTATTGAGTTACACGATCAAGCCGGTTATTTACAGCGGCTTGGCAGCACGCTTTTGCGGAGTGCCTTCGATCTATTCCTTGATCACGGGGCTTGGCTATGCGTTTGTGGATGCGGTATCACCACGTCAACATCTGATCGGATGGCTGGCGAAGTCTTTCTATCGGTTGAGCCTTTGCCATAGTCGTTTAGTCTTTTTCCAGAACCCCGACGATAAGCAGAAATTTGTCAAAATGGGATTGGTCACACCTGATCAGGGAGTAGTTGTAAATGGTTCCGGAGTAGATTTGTCTTTTTTCCCGTTTGTACCCTTTGAGCAAGAAAACTTATTTCCCTCCGTGCCGTTTCGATTTTTGCTGATTTCCCGATTGTTACGGGACAAAGGCATTGGTGAATATGTGGCCGCGGCAAGAATATTAAAGAAGAAGCATCCTCGTTTAGAGTTTGTTTTGGTAGGGGGATTTGATCCTAATCCAACCGGACTGAAGCCCGATGAGGTAAAGGCATGGGAAGCTGAAGGCCTGATTGATTTTAAGAATGAACAGGCGGATGTGCGTCCATTTATTCAATCGTGTCACGTTTTTGTCCTGCCATCGTATTACTTAGAAGGAACGCCACGGGCCGTGCTTGAGGCCATGGCTACGGGGCGGGCGATAATTACGACTGATGCGTCGGGATGCAGGGAAACGGTAAATGGCCGTAACGGCATTTTGGTGCCGGTGAAGGATGTAGAAGCTTTAGCAAAGGCAATGGAGTTCTTCCTTGATCATCCGGAACAAATCGTGGCCATGGGCAGGGAAAGCCGTGCCTATGCGCAAGAACGCTACGATGTTGATAAGGTAAATGCAGTAATGCTGCGCGAAATGGGGCTCCTGATATGAAGCGTACCTTTGATTTGTTTATGGCTGTTGTATTGTTGATTATATTAAGCGTCCCCATGTTGGTGATTGCCTTGATCATCAAGCTGACATCTCGCGGGCCGGTTTTGTATTGGTCGGACAGGGTCGGCATCAACAATATCATATTTAAGATGCCCAAGTTTCGTACGATGCAGGTGGACACTCCGGCCGTCGCCACACATTTGTTGCAAAATCCGGATACTTTTTTGACTCCACCAGGCTCTACATTACGTAAATTCAGTCTTGATGAATTGCCGCAACTTTTTTCTGTGATCTTGGGAGATATGTCGTTTGTG
>Ga0206909_1072_pt1 | contig 21475 bp, 11 predicted proteins | sample Alteio_BWOrgHeat_76_FD_152943 | JGI IMG/M metagenome (GOLD analysis project Ga0206909, IMG submission 152943) | Enriched cells from forest soil in Barre Woods Harvard Forest LTER site, Petersham, Massachusetts, United States -... | ecosystem: Environmental > Terrestrial > Soil > Temperate forest >...
TCGGATTCAAAAGGATAAAAATCATATTCTTCTAAATTTTTTCCGTGCGCTCTTACTTTTTCACGGTATTTACCGATAAAATAACCTCCCGCAAATAATAACAGTGAGACGATAACTTCAGAAAGAACGGGGACTAAGATTGATTCATCAATATTTGCTAGCTGCACCATATACAACGGGTTTAGACTTATAAAATTAAAATCTTTCAGTCATAGCAAAGTATTATTGTTTCTCTATAATTATTGATTTGAAAAATTTCAGGCAAGCTCAACAGAAATAAGGTTAAATTATTTTGATGGGGAAAATTTCAAGCATTATTATAATGAAAGTGTAAAACCCGAATTTCTCTACAAAGCTTAGTAAACAGAATTGCCTATTCGTCCATTCAAATTTTTAATTAATGGGGAATGATATTTTAATTGCATTCAATATTATTATTAAAGCTGATTGTAATTGAAAAAGATGATTGATTCTGAATTTAGTTTATTTTCAGTTCCGTTTCTGCTGACGTTTCACAATCTCAATGAAGCAGGTCTTAATTCTTCAACCCGGAAATACAAATAATTCAGCAATATTTTGAAAGAGTTGTGATAATGAATTAATCGTCATCCTTAATTTGTGTTGCTTTTATAAATGCTGCATGTGTAGGTGCAGGAACGATTGCCTTCTCTCCTTTTACGGCTTTCCACACTACTTCAGTAAATTCATCATCAGGTATGCGGTCTTCTTTTGTAAGATCAAATGTTTCGCTTTTTAATTGCCAGATATTTGAGGCAGTATTTTTTTCATTCAAATCAATCAATTCAGGTAAAGCATGATACAGAGATAAATCTGCATTCTTTGAAAAGCATCGCCACATGGGCGTTGCGGCCGCATCATATTGGCTCATGGGCGGCATTCCCAAGATCAATTCAATAGTTCGCAGCATTGATGCTGTTGAATACATGGTGTGATCCACAAAATTTCTTTTTACAAAACCTCCTGCAACGTAAGCTGTGCTTCGGTGCGCGTCAACATGATCGGGACCATCCTGCGCATCATCTTCTAAAATAAATACAACACTTTCTTTCCAGATATTGCTTTCGCTCAAATGTTGTAGAAACATACCGACTGCTAAATCATTATCTGCAACCTGCGCAAAAGGTGAAGGTTTATTTTTTCCCAAACCGCTTGTATGATCGTTTGAAAAACGCAATGAATTAAAATGCGGCAATGCATTTTTTGCTACAAGTGAATCAAACTCATTTTGCCATTCATGGTATCTTGTTGTATCGCGCACAGACAGGTCCCACGGCGTATAATAGGGGCAAAAATGATTTTTCAGCACAGGAATATTTGCTTTAAAATCATCCGCAAATTCTCCATAAGTACGATAAGAAACATGAGATCGTTTGCAATCATCCCAGATATACATTTTATTATTTGCAACAGGCCTTGTTCCTTCACCATCATAAAAACCGCCGCGGCCGCCGTAAAATGTTGGCCAGCTTTTTTCAAGAAAATCAGTTGCATAAGCGCCCATGCTCCAGTTGTGCCCGTCTTCACTCACTTCTGCATTCACATAAAAATTATCGAGCAGCACAAAATCTTTAACAATGGCATGTTCATTTGGTGTAATTTTTTTTCCGAACAATACGAGGCTTGTATCGCCGTTTCCTTCACTTACATCGCCAAGCACCTGGTCGTAAGTCCTGTTTTCTTTGATAATATAAAAAACATATTTTATCGGTGAAGTGTCGCCAACCCGCATGGGTATTGGGTTTCCTGCTTCACCCTCAGCTTTTGTTTCCTGTTGTTTTTTATGAGGTGTATTTGCATAAACAAGCTGCGAGTACTTACTCAGTTCTTCATTTGACGGCGTGTTAATGATGCTTAATGTTCCTTTAAACAATCCGCCGATATACCATTTATCATTGTCTCCTTTTTGATAACCGATTTGTGAACGTGTGTTGAAAGGATCAAATTCTGCATTTGCAAATGATGTAAATCCTTTGCCGTTTGCAACATAAATTTTATTATTGATTACGCGTACACATGTTGGATACCAACCCACAGGAATAAAACCTTTGCTTTTGCTTTCACCCGGTTTGCTCACATCAAAAACTGCAAGACAATTGTTGTCTGCATTTGCAATATATAATGTCTTTTCATCAGCGCTTAATGCAACACTGTTCGGCGTAGAACCAACAGGAGCGCGGGGAAACAAAGCCGTGTTCAATGTTTCTATTACTTTTCGTTGTTTAATATTTATAACAGAAACATTGTTGTCGTTTGCATTGCACACATACAACCAAATACCATTTTTTGATAAACAAATATCATTGGGATTGCTGCCGACAGCAATTGAATCTATCAATGCATGATGAACAGTGCTGTAGACAAGAATTTTATTTCCGCCCCAAAGTGAAATGTATAATTCGTTTTTACCTGGTGATAATAAACAAGTGTATGCTTCAGCACTCAAACGAATGGAATCTGTTTTTTTTTGTGGCGATATCAACAGTATATAAGCTATTATTTTCTTTTGTGACAACGTACAGTTTTTGCTTTTCATCATCCATATCAAAACCACCGGGACAAATTATAAACGGCCATTTAGCACCAAGTTTTATGCTGTCATTTAGAATCAATTTGTTATTTACGATTGCGTATTTTAAAATCCAATTATCATTGCCGCCGCTTGCGTACAAATATTTCTCATCCTTGCTGAACTTCAATCCCAGCCAGCTTTTCGGAATGTCGATGCTGTCAAGGATCTTATCATTGACTGCATCGATCAATTGAATACTTTGCGTGCTTTCGCCATTGTTTGTAACTGCAATAAATTTTTTAGTTGTTGATACAGCGATGTTTAAAGGCAGATCACCCAACGGCAAACTTTTGCCTGCAGGAGTCAAACTCCAACCATTGGGAAGCAAGGTTTGTTTCGTTGGTTGTGCATGGACAAAAAATGAGACTAAGATCAGAAAAGAGGTAAAATAATTTTTTTTCATAGTCGATCATTGAAAATAAAGTTATCCATAATCAAGGAATGAAAAACAAGAAATACAAATTACGGGTGATTTTTATTTATGCTCCGGTGTATTGCAATGCTTTTGCAAATATTCATTTTTGCTACTGTAAACGAAAGTAATTTAGCATTTGTTCGGAGGATATAATTTATGAAATATTATTCCGTCGTTTACCGTGTTGCATTGCTTTACCTTTTATTGATGCGCAGTTCAATTTTTGCACAGCAACCTGCGCATCATTTTTATCATCTTACTACCGTTGACGGGTTATCAGATAACAGTGTCAATGATATTTGCCAGGATCATGAAGGATTCCTGTGGTTTGCCACACGTAACGGTTTGAACAGATATGACGGGAAACATTTTGTAGTTTTTCGTCATTCTTTTTACGACACAACTTCTATTGTTAATAATCTTATACTCCGTGTAATTGCGGACAGTGCTGACAATATTTGGTTCACGACTTCGTACAGTGTGAGTTGCCTTGACAGGCGATCAGGGAAATTTCTCAATTATTATTTTAAAAAAAATGATGGAAGCATTGTTACTGCGCCGCAACTTTTTAATGAACTGGCTATTCTTTCAAACGGGGAAGTAATTGCATTTTCATCTCTTTACGGTTTCTTTTCAATTGACAGGTCATCGGGAAAGTTAATGCCGAAACATTTTCCGCAAATGTCCGCAAACATTGGCCCGGAGAGGCAATTTCTTACTTCAGCAGGTTGGGTCGGTTATAAAACTGATACTGCTTTTTATGTTTCAGCCGATGGTGGAGAACATTTTCAAAACATACTGGAAAAAAAATCACTGCCTCCTGAAATTTCAATGTTATCATTAAGGTTGGCAAGCATAAAAGGAACGACCTGCTGCTTTGCTACCGCAAATGGAGATAGACCGACCACAATAATTACCGTTGATACATTTACAAAACAACAGCACGTGATCAACATGCCTTCAACAATATTGATGGCGATCAATTCATACGATAAGAATTCTTTATGGGCAGGTTTTTGGGGAACCGGATTGACAGAATATAACAGCATCACAGGTAAAACTATTTCCTATGTCCATTATAATAAGGACGTCAATACACTCTCGAGTGACCTGGTGCGCATGTTGTTTACCGACAAAGACAATAACCTCTGGATAGCTACAGAAGAAGGCATTGATTATTGCAATCCGGGAAACGATAAGGTTTATGCCATTAACAGTGATGTCGCGGGTTTTGAAGATATACGTATCAATTCGGTTGAGACAATGAATGAGGATTCAGACGGAAAAATATTGATCGGAATGCTGGATTATAACGTTGGTGCAACAAGCGGCCTGATCGATTTCGATCCTCTTACTTATAAGCATGAATTTCTTCTCAAAGACAAAGGAATATGGAAGATATTGCCCGATAAAAATAATAATATTTTACTCAGTACACAGACAGGCCTGTATCAATTCAATAAAAAAAGCAGATCGCTCGACAAAAATTTCAAGTACAGTTTTCCGAAAGAAGTTCTAAGTTTTAATAAGGGTATCACCATTCTGCAAAAAGACAAAGAAGGAAATTATTGGTTTGGACTTTGGAGAAAGGGATTGATCAAATTTGACCCTGCTACCAACAGATCCGTTTATTTCTCTACCGTGGCAGGCAATCCTGATCTGCGATTAAGCAACGATTTAGCAGCTTCATTAACTGAAGATGATAATGATAAAATATGGGTGATCAATTGGGTGAATAATGTAATTGAATGCATTGACAATAAGACAAACAAGATAAGGCATATACCGCTTACTGTAAACGGACAAATTTTTACTGACAGGTTGGAAAATATAATTGCGGATCATAATGGCCATGTCTGGATAGGCACTGCCGGTGGTGGTTTGGTAAGAATTGACATTGCAAGTACAGAAGTAAAATTATTTTCAGAAAGTGACGGATTGCCCGATGAAAACATTCATGACCTGTGCCTCGACAATCAAAACAGGTTATGGGTGTACACAGCCAGAGGATTGGTGTGGATCGATACAAGACAGAGTTCAGTTCACACGATTGATGATAATATTTTGAAGTTCGGTGATTCGTACAGCGAGCAGGGAATGCTTATATCCAAAGAAGGAAATATGTTTGTCAGCAACAGCGGAAATTTATTTTTTTTCAATCCCGATGATATTGTCCTGCGGCAACAACTGAAAGCTCCCGTGTTGACGGCAATTCACAAAATGGATAAAATATTTTACACAATTCCTTCTCAAAAAGAGATAAAAATTTTGCCCGATGAAGATTTTGTGACGATCGATTTTGTGACCATAGATATGCAGCATGGCAGGCAAATAAATTATTCATATCGCCTTAAAGGTTTTGATGATAAATGGCAGGAATCAGGAAATGAAGGGAAGGCAACATTTACAAAATTACCTCCGGGAAATTATGAATTGCAGATGCGCGCAGGTTTTCGCGGAACATTGTGGGATGGAAAATATTCTTCCGTGCTTATAAAAGTAGTGCCTGCATTTTACCAAACATGGTGGTTCCGCATTTTAATTTTATTGTTATTGCTTTTATTGCTGAGCTATTTTATTTATTATCTCTCCACAAAAAAATTGCGCCAAAAATTATTTTTATTAAAACAACAGCAACAAATAACTTCTTTGCGAAACCGCATTGCCGGCGACATTCATGATGATATCGGTGCAGGACTTACAAAAATTTCCATTCAAAGTGAACTTGCGAAGCAAAATAAAAAAGCATTGGCAAATGATTATCTTGAAGTGATCGAAAACATAAACCTGCAGTCGCACGACCTTGTAAACAGCCTCGGCGAAATAGTGTGGACCATCAATCCGCAATACGATAAAGCAGAAAGCATGCTTGCTTATTTCCGCCACTACATTCATAAATTTTTAGAAGGCATTCCTTTGCATTACTATATTCATTTTCCTGATGTTGCCGGTGAAGAAAATGTACATCCTGACATTAAAAGAAACCTTTTTCTTATTTTAAAAGAAGCTTTGAACAATGCTGTAAAACATGCGCATGCAAAGGAACTGCATATATTTTTTGAAATAAATGCAAGCCGTTACATCATGCGAATTGAAGACAACGGGAAAGGAATGAATGATGAACATGAAAACATTTTCGGCAACGGGCTTAAAGGAATGAAGAACCGTGCATCACAAATAAATGCTGTTTTAAAAATAACTTCAAAGCAAAACAAAGGCACTGCTGTTTTTATTGAGGGAGATTTTTATCAAGCTTCCTGAAACCACATCAATATGTTACAAGCAATTATTTTTTTAAAATTAGTTTTGAATAAAAGTATAGATTGCCGCTAACAACTAATTATTTTTTAGATGCCCATAAAAGTTGCTGTTGTTGAAGATGATAAAATAATTCGCGAAGGAATTGTAATGCTTATTCAGTCTCATGACGAACTGGAATGTGTGGGCAGTTATGAGAACGCTGAAATATTTATGCATGAAATAAAAAGTATTCTTCCGCAGGTAGTATTGATGGATATTGAATTGCCGGGGCATTCAGGCATCGCAACGCTTCTTCATTTAAAACCGAAATACCCCGATATACAATTCATGATGTTCACTGTTTTTGACAATCCTGAAAAGATATTCGATTCGCTTGCTGCCGGCGCAACAGGTTATATTTTAAAGAATGAACCACCTGCAAAATTGCTCGAAGCTATTCGTGAAATTTACAAAGGCAATTCTCCGATGTCTGCGCCCATCGCGCGTTTGGTGGTTAATTATTTCAATCATAAAAACAAAGAGACCAAAACGCTTGAAACGCTTACCATTCGCGAAAGAGAAGTGCTGCAATTATTATCCAAAGGTTTTTTATACAAAGAGATCGCTGATAAAATGTTTATCAGCATAGAAACAGTGCGTTCTTACATTCGTAAGATCTACGAAAAACTGCACGTGCATACGCGCACAGATGCCATCAATACATTGCGAAACGCAAATCAATAATTCCTCTTTCTTACTACACCAAAACTTTAAAACCACATCTTCATGTGATTGTCCTGCCTGCTTAAGAGCGGTAGATTTGGTTTTCATTTTTTGTAATAACCCTGTAAAATTTTTATCATGAAAAACAAATCCGCCACTCAAATTGTGCTTGTAATTTTGATTTTATTTTTTTCTCACACAGCAAAAGCGCAAAATACATTTCCCGCTACAGGCAGCGCAGGCATTGGCACAACAACACCAAATGCATCAGCCCTGCTTGATATGGAATCAACGGCAAAAGGCATTCTAATTCCGCGCATGACCTCAACGCAGCGCCTTGCCATTGCCTCTCCTGCGATTGGCCTGCTTGTGTATCAAACAAACGGCACAACAGGATTTTATTTTTATGGTACCACCGGATGGGTTGCCTTAAAAGTTACTACCTGGCAAAAAAAAGGGAATAATATTTATTACACCAATGGATTTGTAGGCATCGGCAATAACAATCCTGCATACCCGCTTGATGTAACGGGCGATATAAATACTGCAACCGGAAGTTACCTGCGTAACAACGGCGTAAGAATTTTAAGAGACAATGCTTTGTCAGGCGACAACAATGTTTTTCTCGGCGATTATGCTGATACTGCTTCTTCTCCGGGATTCAGAAATACTGCAGTTGGTTCTTTTTCATTGAGTGTAAATACAGGTGCTTACAACACTGCATTTGGTTCTACGAGTTTGAAAAGCAATACAACAGGCACTTCCAATACTGCGATCGGTGAAAAGGCTTTACAAAACAATACCACGGGCATTGGCAATGTGGCATTGGGTTCCGGCGCATTATACACCAACACAACATCAAGCGATAATGTTGCCGTAGGCTATCAATCCCTTAATGCCAATACTGACGGTGTGCAAAACACTGGTGTCGGTTATCACTCACTTTACGCCAATAATACAGGTGAATCAAACAGTGCTTTCGGGTTCAATGCACTTGTTTCTACCACCACGGGAAATAACAATACTGCCGCCGGCGTTGCAGCACTTTCAAGCAACACTACCAACAGCAATAATACTGCGTATGGATATTTTGCGTTGCAGAATAATACCGCCGATGGCAATGTAGGCGTGGGTTATTGGGCATTGACAAGCAATACTATCGGCACAGGCAATTCTGCACTTGGTACGGGCTCATTAGAATTGAACACATCGGGTTTTAATAATACAGCCTTGGGAAATAGTGCATTGGAAAGCAACATTACAGGTGCATACAACACTGCTGTTGGTTCTACTGCATTACTAAACAATACAGGCAGTTCAAATACTGCTGTTGGTGAAAAGGCAATGCAGGGAAATACTGCTGGCGGAAACAATTCTGCCTTTGGATCAGGTGCTTTGCAGATTGGTACTTCGGGAAGCAACGGTACAGCCATTGGCTTTCAATCATTATATAATTCTATCGGAACGGATAATACTGCAATCGGTTTTCAATCAGGATACAATGATGCGCTTGGCTCTGATAATATTTTTGTGGGCAGTAAATCAGGAGCAGCATGTACCAACGGAAGCTATAATATTTTCATTGGCTACCAGGCAGGCAATGCAAATACAGATGGCAGTTTCAATACCTTCTTAGGTTTTGATGCCGGACTAAACTCCACCACTTCAAACAGCAATACCTTTATCGGTTATAGTGCAGGAACCATTTCTACAGGAAGCGATAATACTTTTGTTGGTTATTCCACCAACCCGCAAAGCAGCCAGTCAACTTCTTCAAATATTACTGCACTCGGTTATGATGCCCTTAATACTGCTCCTTCGCAGATCATGCTTGGAAACCCGTCTATTGCATCCTTAGTTTGCTCAGTGGCATTGAGTGTTTTTTCAGATGGACGTTACAAAAAGAATATCAAAGAAGATGTGGTGGGGCTTGATTTTATCAATAAACTTCAACCCATTACTTACACACTCAACGTACATGATATAAATAAACAACTGGGTTTGACGGAAGATAAAATAATTGCTTCAGCTTCAGATGATAAAGAGAAGAAAATATACAGCGGTTTTATAGCACAGGATGTAGAAAAGGCAGCCAATGCAGTTGGCTATAATTTCAGCGGAGTAGATAAACCGCAAAACGATAAAAGCTTTTACGCACTGCGTTATTCAGATTTTGTGGTGCCGCTTGTAAAAGCCGTGCAGGAACTAAGCGCGCAAAATGATTCGCTGAAAAGCGCTGCCGCACTGCAACAGCAAACAAACAGCAACCTGCAGCAGCAACTGAATGATATGAAAAGCATGATACTGCAAATGCAAAACGCCATGAGCCAATGCTGCAATAGTTTTTCAACAAATATGCAATCGTCAATCGTCAATGGTCAATCGACAAATATTGGTGATGCACCAAGGCTTGAGCAAAACATCCCCAACCCTTTCAACAGCAGTTCCTCAATCAGTTATTACATTCCTGCAAACGCGCACCAGGCACAATTAGTAATTACAGATATTTCAGGGCATGCATTAAAAACTTATACGCTTGCTAAAAACGGCTTTGGCAAACAAACCATCAGCAGCGGCGAATTTTCATCAGGCACTTATCAATATTCTTTATTGATTGACGGTAAATTGATCGATACAAAAAAGATGGTGCTGGCAAAATAAGAAGGACTCCGATTCATATTTTATAACATGGCCGTGAAATTGTAACTGCAATTTGATCAGCATAATTCAAAATACTTTGAAAAGTAAAAAAACGAAGTAAGATAAAAAGGCTTGACTATTTTGAGTGTCACGAGCTGGCCATTTTTAATTCGTATGTATCACTTCAAAAAATGCGTATTGAAGAAACAATGGAAATAAAAATTGATATGCCGCGGCAATATTTATTTTCTCAATTGCTTATATTGATTTTCAGCCATTGATTGAAAATGCTGTAAAGCACATTACTGGCTCCGTTGAAAACCCTTTAATAGTAAGTATTAGCGCATGCAAATATTTTTTGATCGTAAAAAATAATTTAAACGAATTGTATTTTAAAAATGAAAGTAAAGGTATTGGCCTTGCAAACCTCAATGAATGATTCCGTATTTTGTTGCATTAAATAAAAATGATTTTCATCAGGCAAAACAATCTTTCATCCGCAATGCCGGCTAATTCAAAACCTCATAAATTACAAACGGAACAGTTTTATTTTTTAAAAAGACTTCACCGATCTTTTTGCAGTCAAATGATTCCTTTACCTGCAGGTACGATGATTCTGAAATGAGGATCTGGTCTGCTTTTGCAGTGCTTTGCAAACGTTGCGCACTGTTCACAACATCTCCGATGACGGTGTAATCCAAACGGCGAAGTTTTGATGAACCGATATTTCCGCAAACCATTTCACCGCTGTGAATGCCGATAGAAACTTTTGGTTGAAAATAATCTATATCATTTTCCTTAACCAGTTTATTAATTTGCGAACGCACGGCAAGGCATGCATCTATCGCTCTGTCTAAATGAAAATTTCCTTTGAATACTGCGAACACAGCGTCGCCGATAAATTTATCAACGTAACCATTCTGTGCAATAATTTCTTTCACCATCACATCAAAATATTTGTTCAAAAGTTTCACCACTTTATCGGCGGGTTCTTTTTCGGTGATGGCCGTAAAACCGCAAATATCAATGAATGTAACAGTTGCTTCCACTGTTTCATTCGCCATTATCTGTGCTTCAAATTCGCGACCGTTCATAAAATTCAAGACCGTCTCATCCACATACATTTTCAAAATATTATTTTCTTTGATCGCATTCAGCGTCTCACGCATTTGTGCTACATGCACCAACGTTTTTTGTATAGTGATGTCGAGGTCCTCAAAATTTACAGGTTTGCAAATAAAATCATAAGCGCCCTTGTTCATAGCGCTCCTTATATTTTCCATATCGCCATAGGCAGACACCATCACGGTTTTTGTGAGGCCGTTCATTTCATTCAACTTGCCAAGCAAGGTCAGTCCATCCATTTCAGGCATGTTGATATCGCTGAGCACAATATCAATATCAGGATTCATGCTTACTTTTTCGAGCGCATCTTTTCCATTCAATGCAAAAACAAATTCATATTTCTGCTCTCTTATTTTTTGTCTGAATTTTTGACGGATGAGCGTTTCAAGATCTGCTTCATCATCAACAACTAAGATCTTTGCCATTAATTATTGGGTTTAAGTTTTTGTTTTAATAGAACAAAGTCAACAGGCTTGGTTAAAAAATCATCAGCGCCGAGTTTTTTCGCCATGTTATAATTTTCTTCATCACCGTAAGCAGTGATCATCATTACAACGGGCGGTGGTTTGTGATACTTCTGTTTAATGCGTTCCAGCAATTGCAAACCACTCATGCCGGGCATATTAATGTCTGAAAGAATAAGTACTGCTTCATGCTCATGCGCATGCAGAAATGTCAACGCTTCTTCGCCTGAAAAAGCGAATGCAAATTCTATTTCTCCGCTTTTTATTTCCTTTCTGAAGCGTTGTTCGAAAAGTGATCTTACATCAACTTCGTCATCAACTACTAAAACTTTCATGTTGATTTTTTTTATAATTGTTTTGGTAATTCTATTATGAATGTTGTTCCTTCATTTTCTTTGGTTTCTGCAGTCAGTGTGCCCGAATGTGCTTTTGTAATTATATCATAGCTCAAACTCAATCCCAGTCCCGTTCCTGATCCGGTCGGTTTTGTTGTAAAAAAGGGCTGAAAGATTTTATCAATAACATTTTGCGGAATGCCGTTGCCGTTATCACTTACACAGATCTGAATTTTATCTTTTAATTTTTTTGTTTGAACAGAGACAGTTGGCTGGTAATTTTCAGCGGCAGTTTTTTTCTTTTCATTTACTGCATAAAAAGCATTTGTCAATAAATTTAAAACCACTCTTCCGATGTCCTGCGGAACGATTTTTATTTTGCCGATCGTTTCATCAAAATCTGTTTTAAAATCTGCATTGAAAGTTTTGTCTTTTGCACGAAGCCCATGATAACTCAATCTTACATATTCATCACATAATGCATTGATATCAGTGAGTTCTTTTTGCCCCGAACTTGCGCGTGAATGTTGCAACATGCCTTTCACAATTGCATCTGCACGTTTTCCGTGATGATTTATTTTTTCTGAATTTTCTTTAATATCATTCAAAATAATTTTTGCTTCATCGATATTCCCTTTATTTATTTCTTCGGTTACTTCATTTACCATTTCTTGATTTATTTCAGAAAAATTATTCACGAAATTCAAAGGGTTTTGAATTTCATGTGCAATGCCTGCGGTCAGTTCGCCGAGGCTTGCCATTTTTTCTGATTGAATGAGTTGCGATTGAGTAGACTTTAATTCAGCATAAGCATTTTGAATTTTTATTTTAGATTTTTGTTTTTGCCTGTTGTTCCAAAAAAGAAAAACAGCGATGAGTAAAAAAACGCCGATGGCAGAATATTGTAAATTACGGATACGTTTTTCGTCAGCATCTTTTTTATTCTGTTCTGCTTTTGCGATCGCATCCTTCTTGTCCTGTTGCACTTTTTCTGTCAATCTCTCAATATTCCTTGCTGCATCTAAACTATAAGTTTTGTTTTCTAATGAATCGACGATCAGGTGATAAGCCAGCGCATCTTTGTAATCATGAAATGTAGTAGTCACATTCACAAGAGCAATGTAAGATTCAAGTAACTCTTGAGCCATGTTATGCCCTTTTGATAACAGCAATGCTTCATTGGCGTAATATAAAGCACTGTCCTCCGTTTTCAGACTGCAAAATAAATAGCTGAGGTTTGTCAATATATATGCAATGCCATGATAATTTTTCAGATTTTTTGTTAGTCTTAGCGCTCGCCTATAGGATGTAATTGCATCTTTAAGCTTATGTTCCTCCTCTTGTTCTTGACCGATATCGATAAATATGTTCGCTTCGACAGAGTAGTCATGCTCTTCAATAGCACTTTTCAAAGCCTGATCTGAATATTCTGCTACCTTATTCCACTCTTTTTTGTCTGAGTAAAGGTCACATAGACTTACACTAGCTATTAATATATCCTGTTTGCTTTTTATTGCTTTAGCAACTTCAAGAGACGTTTTCAGATAAAATTCAGCGAGACTGTCATTCCCCCAAGTTAAATAAGCATTCCCTAATCGCCCATTGGCTATAGCTATTAAGTCAGAATCTTTTATTTCTTCACTAATCTTTAAAGCATTGAGGCCTGAATTGATTGCAGTATCATATTTTTGATCAATATCCTGCAAATAACACAGTTTTCTCCAACCAATAGCTTCTCCCTTTTCCCATTTTAATTTTGTTGCAAGTGCTATTGCTTCCCGTACTTTTTGTTGTGCATAATCCTTATCGTCTAGAAATATTGGAGGAGGACCAAATGCAAGCAGGAGATTTACTCTTGTGGTATCTTCCTGCAGGTGCAGATCAAGCGTTTTTTTTAAGCTGTCCTTTATAGCTTTTTGGCCATAAAGAAGTGTGTTTGTCATGCAAATAAAACACAGAAGTAAAATAGATTTCATCTCCTTTTTGATTTTACATTTAGTAAAAGATTTAGGATTAAATTTTTTCATATCACAGGTAATTGAATGATGAAAATTGTTCCTTCATTTTCTTTCGTTTCCACTTTTATTTCGCCGCCATGTGTTTTAATAATGTCGTAGCTCAAACTCAATCCCAGTCCCGTTCCTGAGCCTGTTGGTTTTGTTGTAAAGAATGGCTGAAAGATTTTATCAACTGCTCTTTGCGGAATGCCCGTGCCGTTGTCTTTTATTTTTATTTCTATTGTATCAGAAAGTCTTTTGGTAATGACTGTTACGGTCGGTTCATAATCTGCAATGTTTTGTTTCTTCTTTTCCGATACGGCATAAAAAGCATTGTTGATCAAATTCAATATCACTCTTCCTATTTCCTGCGGAACGATATTTATTTTTTCAATGCTTTCATCAAAATCAGTTTCAAATTTTGCGTTGAACGTTTTGTCTTTTGCTCTCAATCCATGAAATGCAAGACGCAAATATTCATCGCACAAAACATTGATATCGGTTGCTTCTTTTTGCCCTGTGTTTGTTCTTGAATGCTGCAGCATTCCTTTTACAATTGCATCTGCGCGTTTGCCATGATGATTTATTTTTTCTAAATTCTGAATCACATCTTCTGCTATTTCTCTTGCATCTTTTTCATCGCCGTTTTCCAAAGCAATTTTCATTTCGTCCAATAATTCTTTACTCACTTCAGAAAAATTATTGACAAAATTTAACGGGTTTTGAATTTCATGTGCAATGCCTGCAGTGAGTTCGCCAAGACTTGCCATTTTTTCTGATTGTATCAATTGCTTCTGTGTTGTTTGCAATTCAGCCAATGTTTCTTCGGCTTTTTTTCTTGCAGTTTTTATTTCTGTTAAATCATTTTCTGCCTGCAATGCATGTGCTTCTGCAATTTGCAGATCATTGAAGCGTGTGTAAGTAAGATTGAATACTGCAGCAAATCGTTCAAGCAAAAAAATTGTTTCTTCCGGCTGCGGTTCAGGTGAGGCCATACCGATAAATCCTTTGCCAAAATAAGCAAGATGCTGCACCCTTCTTTTTTGAGAGAGGCCGCCCTTAAAAGGTACATTCAGTGTACTGAGGTATTTAAAATATTCCTGCAACTCTTCATCTTTCATGTCAATGACAAGCGATCTTTTTTCTTTTTTCCATCCATCAAACATTTTTTTGAAAGTGGTATTGTTATTCAGGTTTGCCGTATATGCGAAACTTACTTTGCTGCCGTCCTCATCCGTGATCCAAAATTCTGCGTCGCCGCCTTCATCTTTTATAATGGTGATGTACAAACGGTTTGGCTCAATGCCGAGAAGTATCAATTGCCTGAAAAGAACAGAGGCCGTTTCTGCAAGTTCATCACTTTTTTGCATGGCAAGTGTGCGGCTGCGCACTCGTTCCAAACATGTTTCTATCTGCGCTTCGCGCGCCTGCATCTCTGCTTTTTGCAAATCAAGAAAACGGATATAGGCCTGTTCAAATACTCTTGAAAAACGAAGCAATATTTGATTATCCTTTTCTGAAAATAATTTTCCTGAAGTATCATCAAAAAAAATAGCTGAATGTTTTTGAATGGCTGCCGAATAACCAAAATAAGGTTGTTCCAACAACCATTTCTTCAATTCATCGGGCATTATCCTGAAATCGGAATGCTCGAATGCATATTTGAAATAGCTGTTTTTTTCTTCAAAAGAATATACAACCGGGAGTAACTCTTTACCCGATTTTCGGGCTTCAATAATGTCTTTAAAAATAACATGATCAAAATAAGGAAGGCGCATAGACAGTGGCTCTTCCACATGTTTCGGATCTACGTACCAGAATATAATATCCTGTGAATTTTCAATGAATGTTGCCAACGCGACCCCAACAGTCATTTGAATATTCAGCTCATTCATTTTATCCATCACCTTTACCACTTCTGTTATCTCATCACTTTTATGCATAGCCAAAGAACGACTGCGCACTCTTTCCAAGGCGGCTTCTATCTGCGCTTCTCTTACCTGCGCTTCGGCTTTTTGAAGGTCGAGATATCGCCTTATGGTCAGCTCAAGAATTGTTTTGAAGCGATTAAGGATATTAATTTCCTTTTCTGAATAAGGTTCATCACTCCAGGTGAAAAGAAATCCTTCGGTAAATGGAAGGAAGCTGCCAAACTGTTTTTTATTTGTTGGAAAACTTTCATAAGAAATAGAAAGCCCGTCGGAAAGTATCTTATAATACGTTCTTAGTTCTTCATCCTCCAATACGGGAAAATAATTTTCTTTTTTTTGCCAGGATTCGTATTGCTTTTCATACACCGCATGTCCTGCAAATTCAAATTCGCCGGTAAATGAAATTGTCTTTCCGTTTTCAAAAGATGCAGCGGGATATAATTTTGCTACTTTAGATTTATTTGTGAGTAAAACAAAACCGCTTCTGATAGGATTGATACCAAGTTTATTCAGTTCTGTAAATAATGTGCCCGCTGCATCAGCAAGGTCAGCGCTGCTATGCATTGCCATTGCTTTTGAACGTACACGTTCGAGTGATACTTCAATCTGTGCTTCTCTTGATTGCGCTTCTGCTTTCTGCAGATCAAGAAATCTTGTGTAAGTCTGTTCAAAAACTTTCGCAAATCTTTCTAATAATTGAAAAGCTTCTTTTGATATTGGTTTGTCTGACGTAAAAGACATCAACCCTTTTGAAAAGAAAATAATATTTACAATCCATCTGTCTTCAGAAAAATTTATTTTCTGTTTTAAAAAGCTGTTGCGCCAGTTATTGTATTCTTTAAGTTTTTTTCCATTAAGCTCTATTTTGAATTGCTTTTGCTTTTCTTTCCATGCTTTCACTGCATGTTTCATTACATATGGTTCGTCTGCAGGAACTTCATAAGTCCCTAACATTTGATTGCCATGAATAACAGCCGATAATTCAACAATGCCTTTTTCTTCTTTGATAATACCGATAGAAAGTTGTGCAGCAGTTTCTCCCAAATTTTTCAATTGCTGAAAAAGCAAAAAAGTTGTTTCAGGCAATTCTTCACTTTTTTGCATCGCCATTGTTCTTGCACGAACCCGTTCCAATGCTAATTCTATTTGCGCTTCGTGTGCCTGTGCTTCAGCTTTTGCAACATCTGTAAATCGCTGGTATGAAAGTTCAAAGACATTTTTAAACCGTTTTAAAATTTCCACCTGTTCATGTGTGATCGGATCATAGGTTGAAATACCTAAATGCCCGTTGCCAATGGAATACAAATAAAAACAAATGGAAAAAACTGATTTCTCCTGAGCCGTCAGCGGCGCTACTTTTTGTCTCCATGCCCGCCACTCTTTGAGTTTTTTTCCTGAATATTCTTTCTCATAAAACGCATCTCCGGGTTTCCCAAGTTCATTGTACAATTCCTTAACTATCGGGGAACTTTGATAAGGCGCTTCGCCCAAAACAATTCTCTCAGTATTCGACCATACAGAAATAAGATACGATTGCCTATCGTCATTTTTAATGGCGATCTGCGCGTTTCTGATATTTGTAAAACCCAGTTGTGCCAACTGTTTATACATGACCTCACAAACATTTACCACATCTTCTGATTTTTTCATTGCCATTGCAACGGCTCTTACACGTTCAAGCGAAGTTTCAATTTTCGATTCATGCGCCTGCGCTTCAGCTTTGGAAATATCGGTATATCGCTGGTAAGAAAGTTTGAAAACATTCCTGAATCTTTTGAGCAGATCGATTTTTTCTTCGTTGATCTTTTCAAATGTTGAAATACCTATCGCACCGATGCCGATGGAATAGAAATAATAGTATAATCCCGAAGCCTTGTTGAGCCGCGCATTATCTTTTTCACCAATTCTCTTTCTGAATTTTTGCCATTCGGTCAAATCTTTTCCCGCAAAAAGAGTCTCAGAAAAAGCATCATCAGCACTGCGCACTTTTTTTATTTGCCTTTCTACAAGCGGATGAATATCGTAGACCAAATGATTGGTGCTTTTGCCAATGGCATCTGAGTAATCGTAATTGATGAACGAACTGTCTGCATCATTATGAATGTTGATCATCGCATTGCGCATCTCACTGAAACCAAGTGATAAAAATTCTTTGTACATCGTTTCGCAAACATTCAGCAGATCGGCGGGCTTGCTCATGCCCATTGCCATTGCCCTTACTTTTTCAAGCGACACCTGAATTTTCGCCTCACGCGCCTGCGCCACTGCCTGCTCAATATCCATGTATCTTTTGTATGCCAATTCAAAAACATTTCGAAAGCGCTTGAAGAGATCCAGGTCATTTTCACTCAGCGGCATATAGCTCGAAACGCCCATTGCCACTGCGCCAAGCGAAAACCAATAGTAGTTGAGAGAAGTTGCCGTGTTCAAATATTTATCAATAAAAACATTGGTGGTCTTTTGATATGCCAACCAATCCTGCACTTTTTTCCCTTTGATATGCCGTATGAAAAATTCACCTTCCCCCTGAAGCATTTTTGCAGCGAAAACTTTACCGATCTTATGGTTTGTATAAATTGTTTCTGTGATAAATGTTTTTTCATGCCTTGCATAAAACTCATAGTTCATGTATGCACCCCGCTGCGGATAAAAGATTGCGGTCTGCACATTGCGTATTTCCTTTACGCCAAGTTTTTGCAATTGTTCGGCAATTGTTTTGCAGATCTTTACCATGTCGTCGCGCGACTTCATGCGCATGGCAATGGAGCGCACTTTTTCCAATGCGGCCTGAATATTCAGTTCACGATTTTTATATTCCAATGCTGCAGACTGCTGTTTGAAAGCACTCTTCAATTGTTTGTTTTGTGCAACAATCTTTTTCAGTGTACTTGCTTCGGGGTTTTGGGTCGGTTTCATCCTGATTTGCCATTGAGGTTTAATGCCTTTCAATATTGATTCAGTAGTCTTTCTAAGTAAGCTTGTTTTAAAGGTTCATAAATTTCTTTTCCATATTGCGTAAAATACTTGTGCGATTGCAAAAATTTTATTTGAGTTTTATTCCATTTTTCTTTTGTGAGTGAAGGATCTGCTGAATGTAATTCTTCAAACAGATTTTCAGCTTTTGCAAATGCCTCTTCAGACCCTAAATAAGCGAGGTCGGCATCAGCAATGATTTTCTCTAAATTATTCATTGGCGATTGCGGCGCTTTGGTTGCCATGATCATTCCGCAGATTGTTTTTATTTCAGCATCATTGAAACCATAATCCGGCAAATTTTCTTTTGCCATCCGGCAACTTTCTTCTTCATGCCCGGTGCGCATTTTTATGTAACCGACGTCATGCCATAATGCAGCTGTTTCAAGCAATCTTATTTCGTCCTTATTGATTTTTTCATGCGTTCCTATTTCGACAGCGCTTGCTCTCACATCTTCACAATGCTTGTAATTGTGATATAAATAAGTTGCAGGCAAATATTCATCCATCAAAAGCTTTACCCGGTTTTGCATGGCAGCATTATTTTGCATGAGCCTTGTGTTTTAAAATTCCGCCTGCCGCTTCTTTAATGCTTTGCACATAAATAAAAGCTTTCGGGTCAATTTTGAGAATCGCTTCCTGCAACTGTTTTATTTCAAGTCTTGTTATGATGGTAACTATAATATCGCTCTCGGTTCTTATTTCAAAACTTCCCGGAAGATAACCGCGCTCACCTTTATAAACAGTTATTCCTTTGCCCAAATCGTTTACCAGCAAGCTTTTCACTTCTTCGCTGTTTGAGCTGATTATATTCATTGCAGTGAATTCTTCGATGCCATCTACTACATAATTCGTTGCGCGTGTTGCAGTAAAATATGTGATGATGGAATACATCGCAGTTTCAACACCGAATTTCAAAGCAGCAATTATAAAAATAAGCGTGTTGAAAAACATAATGATCTCCGTATTTGAAAAACCGGTTCTTCTTCCCGTAAAAACTACAACAACTTCAGCGCCGTCAATAACGCCGCCGCCGCGAATGACGAGACCTACACCCGTGCCGATAAAAATGCCGCCAAACACAGCGATCAGTAATTTATCGCTCGTGATTGGCGGGAAGTCGATAAAAAGAAGACCGATAGAAAGCAGAAATACCGCAATGGTTGTCTGTACTGCGAAAGTTTTTCCAATTCTTTTGTACCCGAGATAAATGAAAGATATGTTCAGCACTATGATGAGGATACTGATGTTGATATGAAATAATTCATGCAGTAAAATGGAGATGCCTGTAATGCCACCGTCCATAAATTTATTTGGTATCATAAATCCTTTCATGGCAAGTACAGCGAGCGCAGTGCCGGAAAGTATGAAAGAAATGTTTTTTAAATTGAATACTGCTTTCCAGTCAACAACATCGTTTTTGTGGGAATACTTCATTGGGTTGAAAAATTTTGCAAAGATGTTTCGGAAACTGTTTTTTAAATATAACAGATGCCGCTCCCGGTAAGAAAAATTGATTAATTGGAGATCGCTACCGAAAATATGTAATTTATTTGAAATCGGGGAAGTCTGGATTCGGATGTCCTTTATCTTTTAGGATATTATAGCTATGTTTTGAAGGGTTTCGAATCTTAAGGTAAGGATATTCACATGCAATTTTTTTGCAGGCTAATGGAATTTTAGAGTCTGCGATTGTAAAAAATAATTGCAAAAATATTTGAGAACTATAAGCGTTTCGATCTGTTCTAAAGATCAAAAGGGATGAAAAGGTAACGAGGTTTTTTTCGAACCGGAATTATCAACTTTCATGTTCTGCAGCTTCAAATTTTTCTGCAGCAGTTTCGATTAATTTTCCATTGCTCGGCACAAGCAAAGTTCCCTGCAAATATTTTTCATTGTGCTGGCTTTCATCCAATCCAAGATCTTCTTCAGTTGCACTCACACGAAGCGGCAACACAAAATTGATAAATTTGAATATCAAAAACGAAACAGTAAAACTGTAAGCAACTGCAATGCCCATCGCTTTTACCTGCGTAAGAAAGAAACTTACATTACCATAAAATAATCCATCATTGCCGGCAGGGTTCACTGTTTTTGTTGCAAAAATTCCTGTCATGATCATACCTACCATTCCACCAATTCCATGACATGGAAAAACATCAAGCGTATCATCAAGCCTTGATTTTCCTTTATAATAAACAGCCGTGTTTGAAATAATTGCTGCAACGACGCCGATAAAAATGCTCGGCGGAATAGCTACATAACCCGCTGCCGGCGTGATGGCAACAAGGCCAACAACTGCACCAACGCAGAAGCCGATAACGGAAGGTTTTTTTCCGCGCAGCACATCAAAGAACATCCATGATAAACCCGCTGCAGCAGCGGCAGTATTTGTGGTGGCAAAAGCAGAAACAGCCAATGAATTTGCTGCGCCCGCAGAGCCCGCGTTAAAACCAAACCATCCGAACCAAAGTAATCCTGTTCCTATCAAAACATAAGGAATATTTGCCGGCGGAATTTCAGTATGTGCAAGATGTACCTTTCTTCTTTTCAAAACCATTGCTCCTGCCAATGCTGCACAGCCTGCAGAAATATGCACAACCGTTCCGCCTGCGAAATCAAGTGCGCCCATTTTTGCCAAAAATCCTTCCGGATGCCATGACCAATGCGCAAGCGGCGCATACACCAACAAGCTAAATAGAACACTGAACAGAACATAAGAAGTAAAACGTATTCTTTCGGCAACCGCGCCAACAACAAGTCCGGGCGTTATCACCGCAAACATTAATTGAAACAATGCAAAAAGTGTAAGCGGAATAGTGGGCGCTAAACTCCAGGGTGCACCTGAAGCAACATCTTTAAAAAATAAAAAGGTAGAAGGATTGCCAATAAAGCCATGCACATCGCTTCCGAAACAAAGGCTGAAACCTACAACCACCCAAACCACACTTACGATGCCGGCTGCGATCAAACTTTTGATCATCGTGGAAAGCACATTTTTGCGATGAACCATTCCGCCATAAAAAAATGCAAGCGCAGGTG